>Ga0129308_1000015_pt1 | contig 333804 bp, 287 predicted proteins | sample L827metagenome_FD_94440 | JGI IMG/M metagenome (GOLD analysis project Ga0129308, IMG submission 94440) | Ring-tailed lemur group fecal microbial communities from Wisconsin, USA - L827 metagenome | ecosystem: Host-associated > Mammals > Digestive system > Large intestine > Fecal | place: USA... | reverse complement strand
CAAGAATCAAAAGCTTCATAATCATCATTATCAACATCAACTTACCTTTTTCAAAAGTTGCCATTAATGACAGCTTATTCAAGTGTGCCATTTATTGGCTGTCCTCTACATTCTTTCACACTACTCTCTCCTTTTATTTTATTTACAATTTTATAAAAGCAAATATGATGCCAAATGGAAAAGGCAGGTAAAGTACCGTTTACTGCACTTTATCCGCCTTTCTACATTGATAGCTTCTCATTTATGAGAATTTTATTTTATAATTGAGAATATGTCTCATCTATGATACGCTTTCCCATGATCAATTCCATCTGTTTCCCAGGAAATCACAAGCCATACTTCTTTATCCTGCGGTAAATAGTGGCCCGGCTGATTCCCATCTGGCTTGCCGCCTTTGCAGGATTTCCTCCGGCTTTATGCAGCTCTTCCTGGAGATAGCGCAGTTCAGCCTCCTCCAGGGGATTTCTTTTGCCCTCCATCACAGGAGGAATACTATGCTGTCCACTGTTTCTTTGCAGCAGGGCGTCTTCAATCTGCTGACCCATAATAATATTTTCAGACGCAACCACACAGACGCGCTCGCAGATATTGCGCAGTTCCCTTACATTTCCGCTCCACTCTGCCTGCTGCAGGCTGGCATAGGCAGACGGATCCACACTCATCTGTCTCTGATTTGTTTTCATGTATTCCCTGAAAAAGCTTTCTGCCAGAAGGGGAATATCTTCCTTTCTCTCACAAAGCTTTGGCAGCCTCAGGTGCAGTACATCCAGACGGTAATACAGATCCTCCCGGAATTTGCCCTGGGCGATCATCTCCTCCAGGTTTTTATTAGTTGCACATATGATCCTTACATCTACCGGAGTCACCTTGTCATCCCCCACACGTATGATCTCCCGCTCCTGCAGCACACGCAGCAGCTTTCCCTGTACCCTGAGAGGGATCTCAGATATCTCATCAAGGAAGATGGTACCCCCATGGGCCAGTTCAAAAAAACCGGCTTTCCCGTTTTTATTTGCCCCGGTAAAGGCCCCGCCTACATAGCCGAATAGTTCAGCCTCCAGCAGGCTTTCGGTCAGGGCTGCGCAATTCACAGCCACAAAAGGTCCCTGGCTGCACAGGCTTTCCTGGTGGATACTCTGGGCAAACACCTCCTTCCCCGTTCCTGTGGCTCCGCAGATCAGGATATTGGCCCTGGTTTTTGCGTATTCCCTGGCCCGTTTTATCACATCGCACATGGCAGGGCTTGTCCCCACAATATCGTCAAATGAGCGTTTTGCCACATGCCCGTGGGCATAGATCTGATTGCGGATCCGTCCTTCCAGCTGCTGGATGTGAGTCACATCCTGGATCATGATCATGCTTCCGTCAAATCTGCCCCCTGACTTCATCGGCACAATATTGACCGCGAAAAAGCGGTTTCCGCAGGAAATAATACTGTCCGTCTCGCTCTTTTTTGACTGCAGGCGCCCGATGATCCCGCTTTGTTCCAGCACCTTAAGCATCAGCTCTTCCACTTTGTCAGATGGAGGAATGTCCCCCAGCAGGATCTTGACCGCTGCATTGTTATAGGCACGAAAATGCAACTCCTTGTCAAGGGAGATGATCCCCTCAAAGGAATGATCCAGAATATTCTTATAAAACTCCGTTTTCAGCCTTTGCCGGCTATAGACCACCGCGCTGTGCTGGGCCTCCACAATGGCGTGCCATGCCTCCTCAAAACTGATATCCTGGAAGATCACGTTCAACCCTTTTCTTTTTCCATAGGAATATCCATAGTTGCCGCAGATAAAGGTATCACATCCATCCTCTGCCGCCTGGTCCATTGCCGCCTCCACCGCAGGCTTAATCTCCTCCGGATCATTGGGGATCGCAACATTGTAGATACTTAACTGTGCACCTCCTATCTTCTTAATGTCCGACAGATTAAACATGATAAAATTGTGGCCGATCAGACCGATCTTCCTTGAATGGAACATGCTGACCGCCCGCTTGACATCCCGTTCCAGGGAGTTAAAGCCAATATGGACCTGAACCACTGGTATCTCCACAATCTTTCGCAGCATGACCCCGGCGCTTCCCCTGGTTATCAGCACATCCGCGTCCATGGGCACATGAAAGTTCTGGAAATTTACATAATCCGGCCTGGCAATCGTCTCCAGGGAAAACGTATACTCCTCATAAGTCCTGGGATTATTGGTTTGATAAACTTTTAATACCTCCTGAAAAATAGAATCCCAGCCCGGAGTAGGCGCGATCAGCACGATCTTCAATTTTATCTTATCCTTTAACATATCTGCCCCCATTTTACCCCTTGATAAAATAATTGTAGCAGATTGTTATCATCATATCTAGTGTGGGGGATTATCTCCCAGAAGCCACTCGCTCCAGGCCATCATGCACGCACCCACTCCGTGCTGGTTGTCCTCCACCACCGGTTCACTCAGATAATATTTCACGCTGCCATCCCTGTCCCTTCGGTTATAGGGCCCCGGTCCCAGGCCCGCGCTTTCGCAGATGCCTCCCAGTGTCCAGGTCCCATTCCTGTTCCGAAGCCAAGTGTCCCCAATACCCTTAAGGATCTGCGCACCTGCTTCAAAGCTGCCGGACCGCAGCATTCCCAGGCGTTCCCCTTTCATACAGGCATATGCCGCCATAGCACTGCCGGATGTCTCCGGATAATTCCCCTTCTCCCCGGGCAGGTCCACCAGTTGGTAAAACATCCCTGTCCCTGGATCCTGGAATTTCATCAAGTGATCCAGCGCTTCCTGGAGCAGCTCAGCCAGACGTTCTTCCTGTTTTTGTTCCACCAGCTCATAACAGTCCGCCAGGCTCATGAGATACCATCCCATTGCCCGCAGCCATACATTGGGAGACAGGCCGGTTTCCGGGTCGGCCCACTCTCTCCTTCGTTCCTCATCCCATGCATGGACATAAAGCCCTTTTTCCGGTACAAACAGTATTCTTCTCACATTCTCATACTGGGACATTGCGTCTTCTGAATTAACGGGATCCTGAAGATAAACCGGCATGGCCATATAAAGTCCGTCCAGCCACACCTGGTTGGGGTAAATATCCTTGTGCCAGAAATTGCCGTTTCTGGTCCTGGGATATTCCTTAAACAACTCCATCTTCTTCAAAAATCGCTGGTGAAACCTATCCTCCCCAGTCAGTCGTTCAAAGACCATATCCGTCCTGGCTCCGCTGATCATGTCCAGATTATAGGGGCAGGGCGCATCATCCGGGAGCAGCCTGCCCTCTGTTATTTTAAAAATAACGTCCCGGTAAAAGGAATCCCCTGTGACACAAAACAGGTCATAACACCCCTTAACTATGAGATCATCCTTATAATCCCAACGACTCCATGGTCCGCCCCCGGAAATACCTCGCTTTAAATACTGCCTGAAGTATGTCTCAAATCCTGTGGCCGTCTCTTTCATCGCAACCTCCGTTCTTTTGTATTGTACTCATTAACAAAAGGATGCAGTTGCAGGCAAGGAATATCCTTCTACCTGCAAATGCACCCTTATCCAGCTACTACTCTTCTGTCTCCCTGCTGCACATCTGAAGCCTGTGCTGATATTTCTCCCTGGTAGCCAGACCTCCCCGGATATGGCGCTCGGACTTATTTACGTCCAGTACAATCCTTGCCTGGGCAGCCAGGGTGGGATTGATGTGTTCCAGCCGATCGGTTACATCCTTATGTACTGTGGATTTGCTTATCCCAAATTTCTTCGCCGTCTGCCTTACCGTGGCATTGTGGTCTATGATGTAATTGGCGATGGCTACCGCACGTTCTTCAATATACTCCTTCAAAATGAGTCTCCTGAGGATTTTTTTATATCTTATGCGGGAGATGGTAGGAATAGCACACCCTGTACGGATTATTCTGTGATAAATATTGTAATTGTTCAGGACGGCTCATCTTCCTGAACTGTTACAATATATTAAAAAGCCTTGTAAAACATATGGGACAACAAAAATCCTTTCCGCCTGAGCCATTCCACATCCAAACGGAAAGGCAGTCCGGGCAGGTTGGGGATATGAAACCTTCCATCCCTGTTCTCAATGGTAACTTCCATGCAGTCCAGAACCGGCTGGTTACATACCTCCAGAAACTCCTCCATGGTATCCTCCCCTGCAGTGGCCATGAGAGGACAGGCAAACAGAGGAAGGCCGCCGGAGGAAAAATCCAGTCCGTTATCTGCCGCCATATCCCTTACCATCATCCATTCCTTTACCCCGGAAAAAGTGGAAGGCGTGGGCTGGAAGTGCCTGACGCCCGCTTCCAAATAAGGCTTAAACAGGTAGTGGTTTCTCACAGATTCCCCCGCTGCCACGATTATGGGAAGATCCCGGGCCAACTCACAGTAACCTGCAAAATCATATGCGTGGACAGGCTCCTCAAACCATGCAATGTTATAAGCCTCCACCCTGTCTGCAAACCGCCTGGCACCCTCCGGCGAAAACACATGGTTTCCGTCAATCGCCAAGGACACATCCGGACCAATGGTTGCCCGGACCAGTTTCACCCGCTCCACGTCATAATCCAAACGGGTCCCAAATTCTGTTCCCACTTTCATCTTAACAGTGCGGTAGCCGCATTCCAAAAAATGCTCCATCTCTGCTGCCAGGGCCCTGCCGCTCAGATGAGTGCTTCCCCCGCTGCCATACACGGCCACGCTGTCCCTTACAGCCCCCAGGAAACGGTGGAAGGGCATCCGGACCCGTTTTGCCAGAATGTCGATTAGTATATACTCCAGCCTTCCCACTTCTGCCGCTGTTTCCCCATCAAACCCGGAGTTCCTGCACGCCCAATAGACCTTGTGCATCCACTCCCTGAAAGTCTTTTTCTCTCCTGTAAGAATCAGGGGAAGTATAGTAAGCTCCATAATGCCGGAGCAGGGACATACGCCTATGATTCCGTCCTCTGTGTACAATTCCAGATACTTGTTTACCTTGGAATGGGTAAACGGCCCTCCTGTGGCGTCATAAAAATGCTCCTTTTGGGGAACCGGCGCTATATTTATGACGGCTGCTCCTGTAAAACACAGTATTTCATCTTGGTATTCCATGGATCATTTCCCCCTCCATCCATTCACTAATGATTAAAAATCCCTCTTCAAACACGCCCTGTCCATGCTCTGCAAACAGTCCCACCATGGTTCCCGTATATGACCGTTCCATCATGGCCTCCGTGCATAAACCAGCAATCGCTCCCCGGCCCAGCTCTGTCCAGTCCCTGCTGTTTAAGCTGTAGTCAAAATAATATCCTTCTCTGTCTGCCCGTATCCTGAGCCACAGCTTTTCCCTCTCCCGGTCCAGCCGGATCTCACCGGTGACAGCGCCCAGGTCATGTATGTGCTTATACAGGGTGAGCCTGCATCCTGTTTCATCTTTCACAACCGCCATATCGTAGTGGTTATAGCTGCTGTAATAGGCTGTCATCCCAAATCTCCCCTGCCCGCAGTCTTTTAGGTCCACACAGGAGCGCGCATCTATCACAAACTCCCTCTGTTCCCTGAGAATGCAGGCAGGGCTTCCCGTAGCGTTGTCAAGCCCGGTATCATTTCCCCTGAGCACAAGACGCCCGCCCCCGATTTCATAGCAGTGTGAGTGAGGATTGCGTATGTACCATAAATCCCCGGGCATCCTGTCCGCTCTGAAATCCAATTCCCATTGCTCCCGGACAATTTCCTCTGACTCTGTTTCCTCTGATTTTGTTTCCTCCGCTTTTGTTTCCTCCGCTTTTGTTTCCTCCGCTTTTGCAGTCCCGGTTCCGTCCCCTTCAGGTTCGGCCGCACACATTTCATCCCTCTCTGTTCCGGGCGGTCCATCCATCATTCGTTCCGTTTTGCTGTCCATCATTAGTTCCACGCGTCCGTCCTTTCCCATAACAGGCCATCCGTCCCTCCACACCACAGGGACCAGAAATGTCTCCCGGCCCAGGTTATGAAGCAGGTAATCCCCAAACATCCGGATTCCCAGACACACAGCCCACCAGTTTCCGTACTGGTCCTGGACCAGGTCCCCGTGTCCTACGGCCTGGACCACCCTCCAGTTCTCCTCCTGATGGGATAACAGCGGATTGTGGGGACAGGGCTCATATCCTGATATCAGGTTCCTGGACCTTTGTATCACTGCCCTGTGGCTGTACTGCGTGCCGCCCTCCGCGGTCAGCAGATAATACCATCCATCCCTTTTATAAATGTGGGGACCTTCCGCGCATTTTCCACCACAGCCTTTACTGATCACATATTTATCCGATAGGATCTCACCGGTCAGGGGATCCAGCACAAATGCAATAATCCCCCGTTTTCCTTCCAGACTCCCCTTCCCGCAGTACCAGCAGGTCCCGTCCTCATCCCAGAACAGGGACGGATCGATGCCGTTCTGGTCAATGACCACAGGGTCGGACCATGGCCCGCCAATGGATGGGGAATGCACAATAAAGTTTCCGATCCCGTCCACATCCGTGGTGATCATATAAAACCTGCCCTCATGATGGCGCAGAGTGGGTGCAAAGATTCCCCTGGAGCTGCGCCTCTCCTCCAGCCGTACCTGACTGTCCCTGGTCAGGCAGTGCCCGGCCAAAGACCAGTCCGTCAGATTCCTGCTATGGAACACTGGCACCCCCGGCCAATAGGTAAAGGAGGAGGTAGCTATATAAAAGTCCTCTTCCACCCTGCATATGCTGGGATCCGGGTGAAATCCACGCAGCACCGGATTACGATATCTCATGTTCCTCCCCTGTTCTCCGGGTCCACCTGGCAAAGGAATATTCTCCCCGGTAATTGGAGGAATTATAATGGGGATATTTTTCCGGGATATATTCCCGGTCTTTTATAGCGCATGGACGGTCCTGGGTGTAGATAAACATACGTCCGGCGTCCCATAGCACGATCTCATCCCTGGCATCACCGGTCATGTTGATCACCTCTGCGCACAGATCCGGATGGCCATCGTCCGGGAATGTAACCACCACGTCACCATCACCGTCCAGCATACCTCCGTACTTGATATTTCCGTTAAGGAGGATCAATTCCGTCCCGTCCCCCTGCCAGTTCACAGGCGCTATAATATTACCATTGGATCCCGGCTCCATATGCCACAGCTCATTTCCCTTACAGTCATGGAGATAGATGATACCCTGGTACTCCCAGTAGGTTGTGGTGCAGATCTCAAGTCCTCTCCTATCCGGGCAGTAATTGGCCGCGCTGATCCGCTGTCCGTGCCCGTTCAGGTCCCGGTGTCTGATATTTCCCTGCTTATCCACAATCATAAAGCCTTCCCAGCCGGAAACCATTGCGATCATCTCATCCTCGTCCGGGTCAAATTTTCCCACAATGATCTCGTCCGTGTGGTCAATCTCAATGGGAAGTGTCCAGATCAGGTTCCCGTCACTGCCTATCATATTATAGCAGCTGAAAATTTCATCCTTTCCATCCCCGTTAAAATCATAACCATATGGGAAGTGTCCTGTATTTTTGTAATTAAATTTCCACAAAAGCTCCAGATTGCTGTTATACACCCAGAGGCGCGAATACCGGTCCTTAATCAGGATGTCTGATGGGCGCTCATTGCCTGACACATTTACGATCCTGACAGCATCCACGTTAAGCCGGTCAAATCCGTGCTTTTGGAATTCGATTCCCAGAAGCTGGTCCCCGGGTATCTCATTCATTGGGGTGTGGATCCATTTTCTTACCTCTCCCGTACGGCCGTCCAGCACCATCAGTTTAAAGTCCCTGGCCATGATCACCTCATCATACCCATCCCCGTCAATATCATAGACCTGGAATGGAAGATCGGCTGTGACATTCTGGTTCTCCTTCAGGCCGGAGGGCTCGCCCACCTGCCAGAGGATCTCCCCTGTATCCATATTCACCGCAGTCAGGCAGCTGATATTGGAATAGCGATCCTTATGGACACGTTTCTGGTGCTGGGCCATAACAAAGTACCAGTCATCTCCCCCCATCAGGTGTCCGAAACGTATCTGCCTTGCTGCCCCATAATTCTTCAGGTCGATCACCTTATGAAGCTTTGGCTGCGCATATCTGCTCCGCTTTTCTGCCACCCGCAGTTCTTTTTCCCGTTTTTCCTTAAGAAAGGTTTCGTAGGATTCCTCACTTGTCCGGACCAGGACATCGGTGAACTGGGCCGGCATATAGCTGGAAATCGCAATCTTTCCATAGGCGTAGTCTGAATCCTCCATTGTGAGCACGGTCTCCCCGTTGATCCTGCCTGTGAAATGACTTCCTCTGCACTCTACTTCCAAAAGGTAATGTTCGTCAGACGTAAATGCGTACTCTGCCTCGGCTATCAGGTATCTGTTTTTTTTATGAATCTTCCAGAACTGTACTTTCTGGTCATTGAGATAGAATGCATAATTCATCAGGGATGTCTGGTATCTGAATACCAGCCCGGCTTCCTCCGTGGTACACAAAGGCCGCACCTTGACCTGTGCCGTGTAATCCCTCCATTCCACCTCTCCGGCAACCAGAAGAGGGCTGACATTCTTTGTCAGGGGATTACGCACCCTCATCTGTTCCATATACCTGTCCCCGTCCATTTCCGTGATCAGCCAGCTAGGTCCCCGGTAATTGGCATTTACGATCGGATCATACCACTGGCCCGTGTAGCCCTGAACCGGATAATAATGATATTCTCCCATGGCCGTATGGGCATGGTCGTAGGGAAATGAGCCGATTGGAAATGATGTAAAATCATCCTGTAATAATATGCAATCCATTGATGCATCCTCCTTTATATTGCCGGGGCGTGTCCCGTATGCCTCAGACCCCCCTCCGGCAACCTTTCATGTAAAAGGCGCAGCCAGTCCAGCTGCCTGCGCCTTGTGTCTTACTGTCCTGATTTGTAAGCGGCCTGCTCTTTTGTGAGGAAATCCGCCCACTTATCCAGGCAATCCTGAGAGGTCATCTCACCCAGCATAACGGCCTGGAAGTCAGTTGTCATATCTCCGTTGATAAAGGAGAAGTATGAGGTCAGCCAATACGGATTCTGGATCTGTACAAAATTCTCATCCTGCACGATCTCCATACAGGTCTGCATTGTGTGGTCTGCCTTAAACCAGTCTGTCTCGTAGCAGTCCGTGTTGGTGGGGACCTTAGCCATAAGCTCATCCATATGGTTCATGATATCTGCTGAACACAGATATTTGATCAGGTACATTGCGCCGCTGTAATCAGCGCCCTCGCCTTTGTCGCACACGGAGAAGATGTTGGGCTGCATGGCGGATGTAAAGTACCTGCCCTTGTCATTGGTCAAGGCTTTGGTGATCCCATAGTTTCCATCGCCCAGATTAGCCTTGTGGCTCTTCTCGGAGGATGAGTTGTGCATGATGTACAGGGCTGTGCCTGCGCCAAACTCAGCCACCATCTCATTAAATCCATTGTTGACACTATCCCCGGATACCCATCCGTTTTTATAAATGTCTACATATGCATCCATGGCCTCCGCAAACTCAGGCGCATTGATAATGCACTGCCCGTTCTCATCAAAGTAGGAGCCCTCATAACCCAGGCCGTCCGTGTAGGTAAACAGCCATCCAAGAAGGTTATCATAGGGCTTATTGCCCCGAAGGCTGAAAAAGTATGTTCCGCTGTCCTTATCCGCATATTTCTCGCAGTCTGCCAAAAACTCCTTTTGTGTCTGGGGAACCTGGATCCCCTTTTCATTAAATACCCCTGCGTTGTACCAGGAAAGGTCCTGATTGTATCCGTAGGGAACACCGTACAGGTCCTCTCCTCCTGCCAAGTCCTTTAATGTGGAAATAAGGGATGGGACGATCTTTCCCGAGTCCTCCCATGCCTCAAATTCGGTTTGGATGGGGTGTAATGCATCCATCGCAACATAGGTCATCACATTGGAGAAGCCAAGGCTTACCACATCCGGCATGGTTCCGGTTGCCACCGCTGTTGCAAATGCGTCCGGGAAGTCCTTGTTGGCAAATCCGGTATACACAAACTCATACTGATCCTGTGACGCGTTCAGCTCATCAAATATCTCCTCAAACATAACGGATGACTGCTCGTCCGATGCGTGATACCAGAACTCGATCGTCTGCTTCTCACCAGCGGCCGCCGTACCTGTCTCTGTTCCCGCTGCTGTTCCCGCTCCACTGTCAGGTGCTGCGGAAGATGAATCCTTTCCAGAACCGCCGCAGCCGGTCAGGCTTCCTGCTGCCACAGAGGCTGCCAGGATCAATGCTAATGTTTTTTTCATAGTATAGTTCCTCCTACTAATTTTTATTGTGATTTCCTCCATGCCCCGGTATTCTGTCCATAAAGCGGACGTTGTGGCCAAAACAGGTCCGGGACTGGAAAGTGACATTCCATTTCGGGCTGACTAACCCTTCACAGCGCCGCTGGTAGCTCCTCCTGCCAGATTCTTTTGTATAATGGAAAATAAAAGCAGCGCAGGGATCAGGGCAACCACGCAGGCTGCGGCAATTCCCCCATAGTTGGTGTTGGCCTCCCCCTGAAAGATGCTGAGTGCCAGGGGAATCGTATATTTTTCTTTTCTGGTGATAAATGCAGTGGCATACACATACACGTTCCATGAGTTAATAAACGCATAGGCTCCGGTGGCCACAATGCTTGGTTTCATGGCCGGAAGCAGGATCCGGAACACTGCCTGGAGAAGGCTGCAGCCATCCACCTGGGCCGCTTCCTCCAATGTCCGGGGGATCGCATTGTAGTAACCCATCATCATAAACATACAGTAAGGAAGGTTTGTACAGGAACAGACAATGATCAGAGAGCGCAGGTCATTGATCAGCTTCAGATTGTTCATGCTCTGAAACAGAGGGATCATCAGCACCACTGCCGGAAACATCTGGGTACATAGAAGAAGCACGTATACAAATGACTTTCCCCTGAATTTGTACCTGGACATGGCGTATCCTCCAATCAGTGCCATGACGCTGACCAGTGTGGTAACGGAGATGGATACGATAAAGCTGTTAATAAAATATTGTTCAAAGTGAAGCTTTTTGAATAGGTTCACAAAATTGTCAAAGGTGATATTGACAGGCCAGTAGGTGAGGGGTTTTGCAAACACCTCGGTGCTGGTTTTCAGCGCAGTTACCAGGATCCAGTAAAATGGTGCCAGGGTGATCAGCAGAAAGATTGCCAGAGGCACTGCCAGGAAGAAAAACCTGTTGAGTTTTTGTTTTCTTTTTGTTCCCATCAATACATCTCCTCCTTGCCCAGTTTACCGATTTTAATATAGGTGAACGCCACCACCATCATGATACAGCTTGCAATGGCTGCCAGGGCGGACGCATATCCGTAATTATACTCCAGCTTAAACTTCTGCATAATATACAGGGGCATGGTCATGGTCGCGTTATTGGGTCCGCCTCCTGTCAGGGTATTGATCAAATCCACCGCATTAAAGGTCCAGATGGAGCGCAGCAAGGTGGTGATGACAATGGTATCCTTGATCATGGGCAGGGTGATCTTAAACAGGGTCACCATTGTCCTGGCGCCATCAATTCTGGCGGATTCATAGATATCATCGGATATTCCCGCCAGTGCCGACAGGTAGCTGATAGTAAAGAAGGGAATCCCTCTCCACACATTGGCAATAATGACAGCTGTCATAGCCCTGGTGCTGTCTGAGAACCAGGATATATTCTGGTCGATCAGCCCCAGCTTTAACAGCAGGTCATTGAGGACCCCAAAGGTCTCTCCGTAGATCAGGGACCAGATAATGGCCACCATAACGCCTGCCACTGCCCAGGGGGACAGGACCAGGGCCCGGTACAGGCCTCTTCCCTTAAACTTTTGGTTCAGCAGATAAGCCAGCCAAAATCCCAGTATGGTCTGGGCCGCAACGCTGACAGCCACCCATACCACTGAATTCTTAATCGCTTTCATAAATACTTTGTCTTCCGTAAACACGGTCACAAAGTTCTGAAACCCTATAAAATGTCTCTCATCCGGCTTTAGCAGCCTGTATTCCTGAACGCTCATGACAAACACATTGATCATGGGCCAGAGCAGGAACAGTGACACAAAAAGCAATATGGGCGCAAGCAGTATGTAAGGTGTGGCCTGCCTTTTATAATAGAGATACTTCTCCCGTCTTCCTGTCCTCTTCATTCATAACCTCCTTTTCACCTTTCCCTCTGGTCAAGACTCCCGCATCTTCAGATCACGGGCTGCTGCCGTCAGTTCCAGTTCTTAATCCGGCAGATAAATTTCCCTGCTGAGTAAAAGACCGTCCTTTTCCAGCTTCTCTATATTCATGCGAAGGGGATTTCCCACAAAACCATCCTCCCAGTAAAAACGATTTCCTTTTTTGGTGGGCGGATACAATGTGTATGCCCCCACAGGCGCGCTGATGGGTTCGTGGTACTCAATCCGTTCGTCCTCATTATATAAGCATCCGAACAAAAGATTCAGGTACAAGCGTCCTCCGGAAGAAAATGTCTTTCCCTGGGCCCTGCACATATCCCTGATGGCCAACAGGTCATCCATTCTTGTCATCCTGCCCACGGAAGGCTGCAGATGATCCACTCCTTTTTCCAGATAAGTCTCATATGCATAGGAGATACGCATGGATTCCCCAAATGCCAGAGGCTGTTTGACGCCCATCTCCTTCAGTGCCCTGATGCCGTTCATATCATGGGCGTGGATGGGTTCCTCAAACCATTCCAGGTCATATGACTCCGCCATCTTTGCAAACCGCACCGCATCCTCCACCCCAAATACCTGGTTCGCATCCACCGCTATTCCGACTTCACTGCCCACAGCTTCCCTGACCTTAGCGATCCGGCGGATGTCCCTCTCCATATCCCTGCCGCAGTCACTGCCCACTTTAAACTTTACTGTCTTATATCCCTCCGACACATATCTGGTCATATCATCCACCAGCTCATCATCGGTCAGGAGCAGGGAACCTCCCCCTTTATAACAGACCGCCCAGTCCTTATCAGCCCCCAGAAAACGGTGCAGGGGTTTTCCATGTCTCTGGGCAAGGATATCCAGCATCATCAGGTCCACCTGCCCCACATCCACTGCCTGGCTGCTCTGAAAACCGGCATTGCGTACCTGCCAGTACAGATCATGCCGCCAATCATTGTAACTTTTTTTTCCACCGCCGAACAGCTTTGGAAGCATGGTCTCCACAAACCCTCTTCCAATGGCCAGATGGTGTGCGCAGCATCCTTCATCATCATATAAATCCAGGAAACCCGTTTCCGGTGCAAACTTTCCCATCCCCCCTGTCCCGTCCTTAAACGGTTTGTAAAGAGGAATTTGTTTCATACTGTAATATACGGCCTTTGTAAAACATATTCTGTCTGCAAATTCAAACATTTTTCTTCCCCGTTTCATATGTTTTTAACTGAAAATCATTATATCAGAGCTTTGTTTTTGTGAGAATTGACATATTATACGATATCCGAGACATTTTTTAATCAATATATCTATTTTCTCATTTAGCCGTTCAATTTATTTCATTTAAAAACAAAACGCTTCATATCATCTCACCGCTGAAATCTATATGCAGATATAGAATAAAAATTTTTTATTTATTAATCCCTTAAAAACAGCAAAACAGCCTAAAACGGCGCTGCATCCGCCAGTTGCCTGAGGTCTGCAACGCTGTTTTAGGCCGTACTATGGTCAGATCCCATACTTCTTCATGTATCTCCAAAGGGTGGAGGTGCTGATATTCAGATGCTTTGCCGTAAGCATCCTGTTCCCGTTATATCGCATCAAGGCATCCCGGATATCCTTTATCTTTGCCTCCTCCAGAAAACCTCTGTCTGATGATGTCTGGGGTATCTTTACCTCCTGCTCCGACAGATCGTACAGGGAGTCCAGAAGGTCCTGAACATATTCCCCTGAGATTTTCCTCCTGGTGGCTGTAAGGATCATACGCTCACAAAAGGATTCCAACTGGACGTCATTGTTATCCCACTGGAAACTGAGGATCTTTTCCCTGGCCTCCGGTGTCAGCACATGGTATCTGGTATGACGTTCCAGGTATTTCTTATAATATTCATCCAGCAGGATCTCCAGATCCATTCTGCGCTCCGAGGCTTTGGGAAGTGTGATCCCAAAGGCCTTTAGCAGGTAGTACAGGTCTTTGCGGAACCTTCCCTCATTGACCATTTTTTTCAGATCCTTGGAGGTGCACGCAATGATACGGGTATCCACCCGCTGCACGCTTTCATTTTCAATGTCCAGGAGACCAAACCTTTTTTTGCGGATCGCGCTGAGAAGATATCTCTGCACGGGCAGCTCCAGCTTATCCACGGCGCGTATCACCAGGGTTCCGTCATTTGCCTTAAGTAACGCACCTCTCTGCTTTTTATCAAAGCCGGCTTCCGAGATCCCAAATAAAGCGTGCATCTGGCGCTCCACCGGTATATTGCCCGCGTTCACCACCACAAAGGGACCGTTTTTGCGCAGGCTGTAATTGTGGATTCCCTGGCAGAACTGTTCCAGTTCTTCGTAGGAATATCCTTCCACCAGGATGGGGCTGCTGGACTGGGCGTAGATTTTGGCCAGGGCCACGGCATCCTTAAACCCCGGCCGTTTGAGCAGCATATGGTCCAGATTCTCATGGGCTACAAACCCGGCCAGAAGTTTTTCCTTCATTTTGTCCTCCGACCAGTCCAGCCTCATGGTCCGGTTGCAGGATATGATAGCGCCTGTAATCACCTGCTCTACCACAATAGGCTCCGCGATCACCACCATGGCGTTTTTCTCATTGCTGATAAAGGCGGAATAGGTTTCCTCTTCCCCTGCCAGCACTTTCCCGATCTTTTCCCCGTCCATGAATGGCATGATCTCTGATATGTGCTGGCCGGCAGCTGATTTGACGCTGGTTTTAAGCATTTCCTCCATCACCCGGTTCATGGTCTGGATCTGCCCGTCCGCCCCGATCTTTACAATACCGTTAAAGGAGCTGTCAAGTACTGTGGAGAACTGGGCGTAACTGTGCTTTTCAGACTCAGCCATTTCATACATGGTCTCTGCCTGGTTGATGGCAATTTCAATGGATTCTCCTGTGGTTGAGAGGAACACTGAGGGAAAATCCTTCTGCGTGGCGTAGCGCACACATTTTTCTCCTCCTATGAGCACATCGATCCCCTCCGCAATGCCGTGCTCCACCAATTCATACCAATCATCCTGATTCTCCAGATGATAGGTGGTGATCTTTACCTCGTAGAGCTGCTCAAAATAAGTGGTGTCACAGAGCATTCCCTCCCAGCAGAAGATCCCTATTTTGGGAAACGGTTTGTTTACCATCTTCTTTGCCTTAACGATAAGCAGTCCCAGCTCCTGGGCGGTCATCACCACCTCAACCGTGGGAATGCTGGTATAAAGCTTTACGTCACTGGCCTGATGTCCCCTGGCCACAACAATGTTCGCCCCCAGTTCAATGGCTTTCCTGGTTTCCTCCACCACATTGTCAATGGTGGTGGGCTTGTTGACAATCACATGGTTTTTCCGTTTGCTGAGAATGGCCTCCGCCTGACGGCACATGGTCTCATTGGGTAAAAATACAGCAATCCCTGACACGCTAATACCTCCTGGTTATTTCTTCTTCAGCTTCCCCTCCCATATCCCGGCAAACTCCTCAAACCGGAATTCCTGGGTATGTTTCATATAGCACAGCAGCCCGGCGCCCTTAAAGACAGCCTGCATTTCAAAAACAGCCATGTTTTCGCCCAGCATATCTGATCTTATGTAAAGGGAGCAAAAATCCAGCCACTCCGCCTTTGTGACACAGGCATCATTGTACTGAGGGAAGCTTCCGGGCCGGGCGGTTTCCCATCCCACCGGCAGTTCATATACCTCATCCCCTGTGCAAAAACAGATCCTGTCGCTGAAAAACACTATCTTTTTCCAGACGCCTGCATCTTCGCACCAATACTCTTTTCCCCAAAGGTCGGAGCCTGCTTCCTTGGCATCCTTGCTTCTGGCATTGGCGGACAGGAAATCCCCGGGGCATTCCCCGGACCAGGTCATGCCGCCAGCCCCGGCATCCTCCGATGATCCCCTGCCCGCGCAGAACCGGCCGCGGTAACCGGCCAAGGTGTCCCCACAGGACAAACCGCCTGGACATGGCCCATCGCTCCCACGGGACGGATTTCCTGAATGTCCCCGGGAGGACAGTGCTGGAAAGATATTCCGGTACAAGCTGTCGTAGATCGCCTGGTTTCCCTCAGGCAGGCTGGTGGTATCCGCGGTGGTGATCACGGCCAGGTCATGATCCGGATAGCACAGGACCAGCTGTCCGCCCTTGCCGTAACAACCGAATCCGTGATGGGTCAGGCGCCAGAACTGGTAGCCGTATCCCTGGCGTTCTTCCTTCACAGCTCCCCTCATCCGGGTGGGAGTCTGAAAGGAGACAGCCTGTTTCATATATCCCTTTGGCAAGAGCTGCTTTCCCCGGAACACTCCCCCTTCCATCAGCAGCCTGGCAAATTTGATCATATCCCCTGTTTTAGCCATAAGGCCGCTGCCCCCCATGGCCTCATTAAACTCATTCCTTATGAAATATGCCTCCTTAGAAAATCCGATCTCGTCCAGGCACTTCTCCCTGAGATACTCCATGATCTCTTTTCCTGACAGCTTTTCCACCAGCGCACAGAGGGTATGGGAGGATGACGTGTCATACATAAAGACCATCCCTGGCTCATGATGGGGCTGTGTATGGAAAAAACTGGGCACCCATGGCTGTCCGGGGTCCCTTTTGTACGTGGTCTTATCATAGCAGGTCTGCATCCTCAGCATATCCCTGATGGTCATCCTGGCCAGCTGAGGAGGAATGATGTCCGGGGCATATTCCGGAAAATACTGCAGGATTGGATCAGACAGCCCGATCCTGCCCTCTTCACACAAAAGCCCCACTGCCACTGATACAAAGCTTTTGCTCACGGAGAACATGCGCTGCAGAGTATGCGGCCCAAAGGGTCCGAAATACCGCTCACCTATAACCTTCCCTCTATAAATAAGGGCCACGCTGTGCAGACAGACCTCCGCCTCCTCCAACTCCCTGATAAACCGTCCCATGATCTTGTCCATGCCAAGCCCTCCCCCATTCCTTATCTTCCGGTCATCCCCATTACATTTCCCTGTCTTCCGGGTATCCCGGTCCGCCCTTTTCGGCTCCGCCTATTCCTTAATCCCTAAATTATAGGTAACAGACCCATTTTTACATCGGATGTCCTAAACAGTTACAATTATAGCATGAATACCACAGGGTTGATAACCATGTTAACAATAAAATTCCCTATCTTTGTAATTCCCTTCTTTGTATGTTATAATTTTAGTCAAAAAACAAAGGACATGCTATTGCGGGGGGATAATAAATGCGGGAAAAACAGAAGATGGGATTCCAAAAAAAGCTGATGCTTCTTCTGCTGGGCATAATTTTGCTTTCAGGCAGCGTGTTTGCCGCCTTTTATGGAATATCCAGACAGGTGCTGAAAAAGAATATGATCGCATATTCCGAGGTCTATGTGGACAGCATTACCAGTTCCATCACCAATATGGTGCGGGAGATCGACCGCCTGAGCATGACCTTCCTGCTTCAGGAGGATATGATCAGAAAGCTGGGGGAACAGATCCCTGAGGACAGCCCCAGGTATGTGGATTACTACAATGAGGTTATGGCTTCCATTGAGCGGATCCTCAATGTAAGGATCGATGCGGACGGGATCCTCATAGCGGATTCCGGCGGCCGGGTGTTCACCGGGGGCCCCAATGTGCCTTACCGCCAGGGCGTCAACATTTCCCAGGAGGAATGGTACCGCACCTTTATGGATGACCCGGAAATGTTCTGTGTCATGCCCCTTCACAAGACCAATGCGGACGAGGTGTTTTCCATTGCAAGAAAGCTGAGAAGCTACAGCGAGATGAAGATCAACGGGGTGGTCCGGGTGGATATGAAGCGGCGGCTTCTGGACGAGATATGCCGCAAAAACAGACTGGACCAGAACAGCGTGGCCCTGTTTGACCGGAAGCAGAATTTGTTCTATCTTTCCGGGACTGACCCGGGCAGCCGGGTCATGGAGGAGATCCAACACAGGCTGGACAGGGAATCAGGCCCGTTCCAGGTAGTTCTGGGCGGTCAGGCATGGAATATCAGCATGGAACACTCCGACTATCTGGACATGTATGTGGCCTACATTGTTCCCCAGGATGTGCTGCTCAGGGATCTCAATGAACTCAGCCGCATTGCCGTCATGCTCCTGGTCCTGGGCGGCGGTCTGGCCGTTGCCCTGGCTGTGGGCTCCTCCAAGGTGATGAGCCGGGGCGTTTCCAGGGTGATGGAAGGCATCGAAGCCATTGAGCGGGGAAACCTGGATGTGGAGATTCAGGTGGACAGCAATGATGAGATCCGCACCATTGCCGCGGGCCTGAACCACATGGCGGGCCGGATCAAAGTACTGATGGAGGAGAAGGCCCAGATTGAGATCAAGAAAAAGGAAGCGGAGATCATGATGCTCCAACGCCAGATACGCCCCCATTTTCTTTACAACACCCTGGACGGCATCCGTATGAAGGCATTGCTGAACCAGGACCACGAGGCGGCTGAAATGATCGAAAAGCTCAGCCTTCTGCTGCGGCGCACAACAGATATGAAAACCGAGTACGTAAAAGTACGGGAAGAACTGGAGTATGTCACCTGTTACATAGAACTGCAGAATCTCAGGTTCAGGTACAAGTTCCAGTTGGATGTACAGATTCCGGAGGATGTCATGGACATGATCATCCCTAAATTTTCCCTGCAGCCTCTCATTGAAAATGCGGTCCATCACGGACTGGAAAAGCGGAGGATGAACCGGCAGATCCGCATCAGTTCCCAGTGCACGGATCAGACCGTGGATATCACGGTGGAGGACAACGGAAAAGGGATCAGCCCCCTGCGGCTGGAAGAAATACGGGCAACCCTGGACCAGCCGGACACGCTGGAAAGCGAGCACATCGGACTAAACAATATCAACACCCGCCTGAAGCTGTATTACGGAAAGGAATACGGACTGAGAATTGACAGCCAGGAGGGGATAGGAACAGCACTGAGCCTGCATCTGCCGCGGGCTTCACAGGATAAGGGGGAAGTATGAACATGTACAAAGTGGTTTTAGTGGATGATGAGGAGCTGATCATTGAAGGAATGAAGCAGCTGGTGGACTGGGAATCCCTGGGATGCCGGATCGAAGGGGCTGCCTATGATGGGGATGAGGCCCTTGACATCATCAATGAGACGGAACCGGATATCATTATTACGGACATCCGCATGCCGTCCATGAACGGACTGGAAATGATCGACCATGTAAAGGAACAGTTTCCTGATGTGGTGATCATGATCATGAGCGGTTACAGTGACTTTGAATACGCACAGAAAGCGCTGGAAAAAGGCGCTGCCTGCTATATGCTAAAGCCTGTGCTGGAAAAGGATCTGCGGGAGAGGATCCTTCAGGCGGTAAAAAAACTGGATGAAAAACGCATGCAGAAACAAAAGGAGGAGGAGGCCACGGTCCGCCTCTACCACCTGAAACGCGGGGCCAAGGAGAATTTTCTGCGCAAGCTGCTGAGGGAAGACCTCTCCCCTTCCCATATCCTGCATATGTGGGAAAACATGGAACTGTGTCCTCCCAAATCCATGGCCATGGTGGCCCTGCTGGATACGGACATTCCCCTTCGGGACACGGAACAGGCCGTTATCAAGTTTGCTATTGACAATATGATCGAGGAGATCTGCCTGGAGGCGGGCAGCTGCGAGTGCGTTTCCCTGGGCAATGAAACTTCCGCCATCCTGTTTCTGTATACCCCCTCCATCCATCTCCCCTCCATCCATGATCCTTCCCTCCATGACCCTTCTCTCCATGACCCTTCTCTCCATGCTCCTTCTCTCCATGCTCCTTCCTCCCATGAGGTACAGAGCCATGGGCAGACACGGGAAAGGGCGGAGGATTCCTTTCAGTCCGTTATTTCCCGTCTCCTTGACACCGTAAAACAGTTCTGCCGCGTACCCATGTCAGCCGGGATCAGCAGCGGGGTTACATTTCCGGACAATGTGCGCACCGCCTATACAGAGGCTGAAAAAGCCCTGGAGCGCCGTTTTTATGAATCCGGGGAAACCGGTATTTACCAGGGAGGCATTCAAAGAGGCGGAAAAAGGGAGGATGTGGATTACAAGGAATTGCTGGAATGGAAAGAAAAACTGCTGGACGCGGTACAGCACCGGGAACAGAAAAATGCCATGGTCCGCTTGGGCCGTTTCTGTCACGGTATGTTTGACGGAATGGGCATGGAGAGGGAGGGCATCTACACGGAGATCATCCGGCTGCTTACGGATTACCAGGGTATCCTGCTCCAGCACCAGATTGAAAACGGAGCCTACGACACATCCCAGATCTTCCAGCCCGATTATCTGTATCAGTTTAAGACCTCGGGGGAACTGCGCCGCTGGCTGGAGACTGTCACGGAACAGATCATAGCGTTCCTGGGGCAGGAGTCCCTGGAAGCCTCCACCCGTCTCATTGACCGGATGAAGCATTACATTTCCCAGAATTACCAGACAGTGACCAGGCAAAAGGCCGCTGATTACTTTTTCCTGAACCCCTCCTACCTGAGCCAGCTGTTTAAATCCGAGACAGGAGAAGCGTTTACCGACTATGTGACCCAGGTACGCATGGAGGAAGCCAGACGGCTGCTGTCCACAACGGATCACAAGATACAGTACATAGCGGAACTGGTGGGTTATACATCCAACCAGCACTTTACCCGTACCTTTAAAAAGTACGCGGGCATGCTCCCGGTGGAATACCGGAAACACAAATAAGACCTAACAAAAAGTTAAAACCATATAATCTCAGGTTCACAAAAGGGTTTTTCAATCCGATATAATGTCACTATCAAATATAAGGAGAGGGAGTTATGAAAAACCTAAAAAGAATCACCATTCTTGCCATGGCCGGGGCAATGGCATTTACCACCGCCGGATGCGGCAGCACATCTTCCAACAGCACAAAATCAGGTTCCGAGGCAGGGACAGCCGGAAGTTCGGCAGGAAGCTCTGCAGCGTCTGGAGAGACCACGGAAATACGAATCTGGACCAAGGGAAGCGGCCCGGATGAGGGCATCCAGAAACTGATCGAATCCTTTAACGAGTCACAAAGAGAAGTCCATGCCACCTATGAATATTATGGAGAAAACTATTCCAGCGTGGTACAGATGGCCATCTCCGGGGATTCAGCCCCCGACATTCTGGAATGCAGCGGCGGCATCACGGTCCAGACCCTGGCAAAGCAGGGACAGATCGTTCCCGTGGATGACTGCATCACGGATGAGATAAAGGAAAACTACAACCCCAGCGCATTTACACCAGAGGAGTTCTATCTCAACGGCGAACTCTACTCCGTACCGGTACGTGTCAGCGCCTACCGTCTGCTGTACAACAAAGACCTTTTTGAGAAGGCGGGTTTAAATCCTGAGGAACCGCCAAAAACCCTGGAGGAAATGCGGGAATATGCCAAGAAGATCACCGAGGCAGGCGGCGGGGAAGCATACGGCTTCGGGCTGCCTCTGGGCGTGGCCCAGATCTGGGAACGTGTGATCGACCCCATTCTCTACGCCACCAGCGATGTACAGCGTTACGGATGGAACAATGCCACCAAGTCCTATGACTTTGGCTCCAACAAGGATTACTTTAACTTCTATGTGGATATGATGAAGGACGGCTCCCTGTTCCCAGGATACCTGACACTGGGAATCGACACCCTGAGGGCCAACTTTGCAGCGGGGACCATTGGAATGTATATTGACGGAACCTGGATGCCCGGAAGCTACGCAACCCAGATGGATGCAAAATGCAACTGGGATTCAGCACCCCTTCCCGTATTTGAAAGCGATACTGCCGACAAGTACTGGGCAGAGGGCGGCGTAAACTGGGTTGTGGGCAACGGCAAAAACGTGGAGGCTGCCAAGAAGTTCTACACCTACTGGCTGTCCAACCAGACCATTGCCAACCAGTACATGCCGGTTCCCAGAAATGACAACCGCGCCAATGACCTGGATTCCCTGGGCATCGAGGATCTGAACCTGCAGGGTGTGGAGTACAGCTTTAAGACAGATGACCTGGATATCCCTAAATTTGAACCTCACAAATTCATCAGCCTGGAGGGTGATGACCGTAACACGGTATTCACCAACCTGTTTGCCAAGGCTGCTGAGGGAGCCGATATTTCGGCTGACCTGGATGCGGCCGTGGAAGACCTGAACCAGCGCTATACATTAGGCCTGGAGGACGCCATTGCCAGCGGATCCATTGATGAGAGCAGCGTGAAATAGGAGAAAGCAGGGCTGCTGTAAAATGTAATGTTTTGCAGCAGCTCTATTTTTGACCAAAATTCAGAAAGGATAGGTAAAAAAAGTGAAAACTGCCGAAACAAATAAGGGTTTCCTGGCCCGTCTGGGCAAATATAAACAGCCGTATCTGATGATGTCCCCCACCATCCTCATGGTAATACTGTTTGGAGTGTATCCGCTGCTGTACGTACTGTATTACAGCTTTTTCAAATATGACGGTTTTTCCCCCGCCGTGTTCGTGGGGCTAAGAAACTACACGCGCCTGTTTAAGGACGCGACCTACTGGAACTCGGTGATCAACACACTGCAGATGGGTGTTGCCATCCCGCTGGTGCAGATCCCCTGCTCACTGCTGCTGGCCGTGCTGTTAAACCAGCGGTTCAAAGGCCAGAGCCTGGCCAGGGCAGTCATCTTTGTACCCAATATCACAAGTACTGCCATCATGGCAATCGTATTTTATTTTATGTTCGCCTCCTACAACGGAATTATCAACGGCGTGCTGATCAAAATGGGCCTGATCGAAAAAGCCATTGAATGGTTCGGCAACGGAACCATGGCCAAGATCGTCATTGTGCTCTTTTGTACCTGGAGCGGCGTGGGATTTTACATGGTATTGTTTTTATCAGCCCTTCAGAGCATCCCATCCGATGTATACGAAAGCGCCAGGGTGGACGGGGCCAACAAGATCCAGACCTTTTTCAGGATCACCATCCCAATGATGGGAAGCATGTTCCAGACCATCACGGCCCTGTGCATCATGAACGCGCTGAAGCTGTTTGACTCCGTAAAAGCCCTGACCAACGGAGGTCCGGGAAATTCCACGGAAGTCATGACCATGTACATCTACAGATACTTTTTTGAGACCATGGGCACTGCCCAGCAGGGTTATGCCTCTGCCATCAGTATCCTGTCCACGGTGCTGGTTATGTTCATTACGCTGCTCTATATCCGCGCCACCAAAAACATGAATTACTAGGAGGGATCTTCATGTCGAAAAAAGCAAACCACAGAAGAGATATGATCTTATTATACGCCCTGCTGGCAGTCATCATTTTCCTGCTGGTATTTCCGCTGGTATACGCAGTGGGCGGTTCCTTTAAATCCACAGAGGAATTCCTGTTAGGCGGTCTTAAGATATTTCCGGAAACATGGCGTCCCGAGAACTATATGAAAGCCTGGAAGCAGGCCAACTTTGCCAGATACACCTTAAACAGCGTGTTCTTTGCCGTGGCATCGGTGATCGGTATCATCATCACATCCTCCATGACAGGATATGCCATGTCCAGGTGCGATTTCCCGGGCAAAAAACTGCTCACCGGCACCTTTGGCTTTATGATGTTCCTGATCGGGGCAGTTACCCTATTCCCTATTTTCCAGCTCTGCCGCAAGCTCGGGCTTCTGGATTCCATCTGGGGAATGGTCATCACCCAGATCGCAACCGCCCAGCCCTTTTACTGTATCCTGGTCATGGGATACTGCAACGGGATCTCCAAGGAGATAGACGAGGCGGCTACCATTGACGGCGCCAGCTTCTTTAAGGTCTATACCACGATCCTGATGCCCATCATGAAACCCATCCTTGCAACCACCGGTATCCTGGCCTTCAGGGATACATGGAACAACTATATGATGCCCCTGGCATTTACCCTGTCCCGCTCCGAACTGCGTCCCCTGACAGTGGGCGTGGTGCTGCTCAAGGACCAGGGTGACGGCGTGGCTGCATGGAGTACCATGCTGGCCGGAACCGTAATGTCCATTGTCCCCATACTGATCGTCTATCTGTTCCTGAACCGGTATTTTATCGAGGGGATCACCGCAGGAGCGATCAAAGGGTAATGCACAAAGGGTTATGGCCCGGAAGGAGATAGTATAAACACATGAAAGAATACGGATATTTCAGAAACCAGGGCAGCGAGTTTGTCATTACCACCCCCAATACGCCCCGCCACTGGTACAACTACCTATATAATGACAGCTATATAACATTTACCTCCCAGGTGGGCTACGGCGAAAGCCTGATCCAGGGTCATCTGGGACGGCGGATCCTGCTGGCGGACAGCCGCCAGGTCTATATCCTGGACACGGAAAGCAGCCAATACTGGACTGCCAACGGACTGCCCGTAAAAAAGGAATACCAGGATTTTTCCTGTGTGCACGGAATCGGTTATACGGAGATATTCTCCCAATATATGGGTATTTCCAGCAGTTTCCGCATCTTTGTGCCTCAGGATGCCAATGAGGAGATATGGAGCATCAAAGTAAAAAATACATCCAACCGAATCCGTACCATCAAAGTCATCCCCTACGCCAAGACTGAGACCGATGGTGTGTACCGCCCCCAGGGCTACAACGTGGACACAGCCGGTTTCCGGCCTGAATTAAACGGGGTTGCCACCCGCTCCTATGCCAAGATCCAGTCGGAAAACTTCCAGGAAGTTTCCGCCTACTTCCTGGCAGACCGCGAGGTAAGCGGATATGATACAAGAAAGAACGCTTTTATCGGAACCTACGGCAATGAACAGGAGCCTGACGCCCTGGCAAGGGGCGGATGTACGGGAAGCTGCTGCATTGGGGAAAAGATCTGTCTGGCCCTTGAACACACCGTTACCCTTAAGCCCGGAGAAGAGGCCCAGTTCCATTACGCACTGGGCGTGGCCCTAGCCTCCGGTGAACTGGAGGAAGCCGCCCGCAGAAACAATGCCCGGACCGTGGAGCAGAGACTCATGGATGTCAGGGAGCAGTATGCCGCACAGGAAAAGGGCGTAACCATCCGCACCCCTGACGAGTCCCTTAACTGCCTCATCAACTTCTGGACCAAGCACCAGACCAACATGGGCAGCCGCTGGGCCAGGGTGCGCCACAACGGATACAGGGACATGGTAAGCGACAGCGAATGCCTGGCTTCCTTTAACCCGCAACTGGCCTGGGAACGTTTCAAGCGTGCTCTGACCTTTCAGTACAGCAATGGGTATGCTCCCAGAACCTGGCTGGACGGGGAGATACGTGACAACAACTTTGCAGACTGCGCGGTATGGATCCCCATGGCTGCGGCTTCCATCATTGAGGAACTGGGCGATGTCAAATGCCTGGAGGAATCCGTGCCCTTTAATGACGGTTCAGAAGCCAGCGTCTATGAGCATGTAAAACGCGCCGTGGATTTTCTCTGTGATTTCCGGGGAATCCATGGGCTGGTCAAATTATGGGGCGGTGACTGGAATGATATGATGAACCAGGCCGGATTAGAGGGAAAAGGCTCCAGCGTCTGGCTTTCCCTTGCGTGGTGCCGGGCCAATGAGAGATTCGGCGCCCTGGCCCTGGCCCTTGACAGGAAAGAAGACTTGTTCTTCTCCCGGCTCCGCGGCCAGGAAATGAAGGATATCATAAACGAGACAGGATGGGACGGTGAATACTACATCGATGCCTTTAATGACCAGGGCGAGCCTCTGGGCTCCATGTCCTGCCGGGAGGGAAAGATCTATCTGATCCCCCAGCTCTGGGCAGTCCTGGCCCAGGTTGCCGAGGGTGAGAGAAAGCAGAAGATAATGGATGCCGTGGACAAATACCTGGAAACCGATCTGGGGACCCTGGTATCCTGGCCCGCCTACCACAGCTATGTGGATACCATTGGCCAGATGACCCAGAAACCCGCAGGCGTCCATGAAAACGGGGGCGTTTACCTCCATCCCTGCTGCTGGAAGCTGGCTGTGGACAGTATGCAAAAGGACAACCAAAAGGTACAGATGGGTCTTCAAAAGATCCTTCCCTTCCACCATGAATACCATAAAAAATACTGTGAGCCCTACATTATGTGCAACTCCTATTTTACAGAGGAGACAGGCTACCGTCTGGGAACAGCGGGACAGACCTGGCGGAGCGCAACCGGAGCCTGGCTGACCAAGGCCCTGTTCCAATACGTCCTTGGCCTCAAAGCCGAAATCCCCGGCCTGCGCCTGGAGCCATGCCTGCCGCCGGACTGGAAGGAATGCTCTGTCACAAAGGAGTTCCGGGGAGCGGTTTACAACATCCGCTATACCCAGACCGAGGACCACGGATGCAACCGGATCGCTTCTGTTATGGTTAACGGGTCCCCCTGGACAGAGCCTTATCTTCCATGTGAATCCGGGATGGTATATGAGGTGGATGTAAGGTTGGAGAAGTAACGGCTGATCCCATGTGATCAAGACCACCAAAGCCTCCCCTGGCATCACCTGCACTACATATTTTCCGGTCCGGATGGGATGAAATCTGACAACATACGGCGCTATGCTCTCAGCAAGGAGAATAGCGCCCATACATATTAAAAGCCGGCCTTCTTTAATTACATAAGCAATGTAAGCCGACATCACTCTGTCCGGGTACATCCTTTTCAGAACGGTTTCATACTGATTCAGAGTATGGATAGAACCACAGTTTAGCACCTCCTCCAGAAACCTGTCATACATCTTCTCTTTCTCCAACAGAAAACAAACAAAACCCATCAGAGAAATCACGCTTCTCCAATGGGTTTTAACTTCTTTATATATCTTACTATCTTCCCATCAATTCCTCCACCGCTTCCCTCAGCGTCTCCGCCTCCCCCACATTTCCGGGGAAAATGACATAGGGCGTACCTGGGAACCGGCTCTCCGGGCCTGTTTTCCACACCGGTATCCCCGGGCGGATCTGTCCCAGGACAGTGGCCTGTCTGACCTTAAGGGCTTTGGTCCCCACATCGCTGGATGTGATCCCTCCCTTTGCCACCACAAACGCGGGAGTGACTTTTAACCGTCCTACCAGTGACTGTACCGCATCCGATATCCGGACCGACCTCAAAAGCGCTGCCTCGGGACTGTCACTTTCCAGGGAAAGCAGCTTCCGCTTTGTGTATACCACTGCTGTCACGCCCTGCTCCAGCAATTCCTCCTCATGCATGAGGACAGTGTTTATTTCCTCCTGGAATTTAGCCTCATCCAGAACCAGGTCGGAGTTAAATTCGATCATCTCAATTCCAGGCACCTGCCTTAATGCCTCCAGCTGGATGGTGGTCTTTTTTGTGTGGGAGCCTACCACAATGATCCCCCCGGTTTTCCGGTCCTCTTCCACCATCTCATCCCTGGTGAGCAGGGGCCGGTCACTGACCGCTCCAAACTCCTTCACAAAACCGGCGGCTGTACGCAGCATAAACCTGTGTCCATGATCCATGGCATTGTAAAGAGCAATGCAGAATACCTTCAGGTCACATGCATCCGCAGCATTGACCACAATTTTCCCAAAATCCCTGAGAGACAGGAGTTTTTGGGTAATTCCATCGTAATCCAGGCTGCGCAGTTCCTCCAGGGAAACGCTCAACACATCAGCGGCCCTGTATCTGCCCTCTGTCTTTTCCTCCACATATTCCCTCAGATCAGAGGAATGGTATCCAAAGGTCTTATCGCCTGCAAACTCCGTCTCCCCTGCCGGTACCAGCTGCTCCCCATACTTTACATAGTGTATGTTGTCAATGGTAAAACGGCCGCCCTCCTTAAAATACGGGCAGATGATCTCACCGTCCACAGGTTTTCCCCTATGGCTCTCCTCCACCCGGGCAAGGAGCTCTGTCTCCAGGGGATAGTGTCCCCTCAGGGTGGAATCTCCCCTGCTGACGATCACATAATCGATTCCCGTCTCCTCAGACACCTTTGCCACGGTCTCCCCGATCTCCACATGGGCCCTGGTGGTCTGCTCCACTGTAAAGCCCCTGGAATTGGTCAGTATGTAAAAGAGTTTGTTCTCCTCCTCAAAGCCCTTTTTTACACTTTCATAGGACCAGTCCGTATACACGGAAATGCCGTGTACCGTCTGTACCCCGGTAGGGTCGTCATCCAACACTACAATCTTATGCCGGTCCTCCCGGCATCTGGTTTCCAGTAAAGCCTGGACAGCACCGCAGTCGATCTGAGGGTACTGTTTTAACACATCTGCATCCAGCATATTTGTCTTCCTCTCTTCCCCGGTATAGATTTCCTATCTTCCTATACCAAAAAACTCCCTGGCTTCACCAGGCGTCATGGGTTCCTTATCCATGGCCCGCAGCATCCGCACCGTCTTTGCAACAAGGGGCGCATTGGTATCCGCCTGCGTTACGGCATTCAGATAATTGCTGTCCTCAAAGCCGATCCTCACCGTCTTGGCCCCCATTCCGACTGCTCCGGCCAAAAGGGAAAAATCCCTTCGGTTTGCCTGTGTGATGCCCCAGATCGTGCCTGCGGGGATCATCTGGATCATGGCTGCCAATGCCTGCGGGGTGGCGGGCGCTTCCCCCTCATGCCCCAGCACAACACTGAACAGTACCGGGTCCGCAAACTCATATTTTTTCATCAGCTGCGTCATGGCCCAGGTATGTCCGATCTCAAAGGTCTCCACCTCAGGCGTCTTTTTCTGTTTCAGCATTTCCCTGACGCAGTATTCCACATCATCCATGGGATTGCAGTAAACGGCCTTTCCCAGGTTGGTGGAGCCCACATTCAGGGAGCACGCCTCCACAAGGCCAGAGTACAGCGGGGCACACCGCTCCTCAATGGTCAGGTCAGAAACACCGCCTGTGGACACCTCGATCACAATATCCGAATCCCTTCTTATCATGGCCAGTGTCTCTTCCAGCAATGTCATATCCTTGGTCAGGTTCCCCTCCCTGTCCCTCACATGCAGGTGCACCATGGCGGCCCCTGCCTTATAGCATTCATATACATCTTCTGCAATCTTTTCCGGTATGATCACCTTGTCCGTGGCCGCCACCGGGGCAACGTTTACAAGGACCTTTTGTTCCATATCTTTCATGGTCATTCTCCCTATCCTTTTACATCATTTATAGCGTTCATGTCTTTCTCTATGCCCTCTGTTCTCTGGTCTAGGCGTAAAGGACCTGTGCAATGAGTACCAGAGGCTCCGTTCCCTCCTGGGCGATCCCATGGGTATCCCCCGGCTGGGCCGCGATCATATCCCCGGCCTCCAGATGCTGCTCCTGCCCGTTGACCGTGTGCACCGCCTTTCCGCTGATAATCACCATGGTCTCCATCTCGCCTTCATGGGTGTGCATCCCAATGGAAACACCCGGGTTTAAGGTGTGGCGCACATAGGCCCTTCCCTTTCCCATCATTTCTTCCGGTGCGCAGAGAAGCTTTTCCATTTTGACGGTTCCCTTGCCGCCCATGCATCCCTCTATGGGGACTGTTTCCAGTTCACATTTTTTTCTGTATATCATATCCTGCCTCCAAGTTTCATTTTCATTTTGTTTTTATCCTGGTAAATAAAAAGCGGCTGCTGCATTACCGACCTTCACAGCGACTTTCACGCCCACAGTCATCCTCTGCAGCAACCGCCAGCCGGCGCCCCACTGTCTCAGACCCGGTGCATTGCCATGCTGTTACCATTCACGATCATTCACGATTCATCTTTTACTTTTGCCCAGTACTGGTAATGCTCCTCCACGATCCCGTAGATCCCCGCGGCATCCCTGTCCTGCAAAAGCTTTACGATCCTGCGGTGCATATCCAGAAAGTTCTCAACATCCCCTGCCTGGAATATCTGGTCTATGGTAGACATGCGGGAACGGCGTGTGATCTTATCCACGTAATTGCAGATGGACTGGAGCATCACATTCTCCGTAATCCCCACAATGGCCATATGGAACTGCACATCCGCCTCAAACAGGTTCTTCACCTGGGGCATATCCATATGGGCCTGGCGCTCCAGCTCCTCCATGGCATGTTCGATGGCTTCCATCTGGGACTTTTCCAGTTCCCTGGACTTTAATTTGTCCACGGCCAGCTGAAGAAGCCCCACGTCAATTACTTTGCGCAGCTCCACGATCTGCTTGGTGGAATCCTTTTGTAAAATGATCCCGTACAGTACGGGATAGATCATCTTACTGTCATACTCCTGGCTCACAAAAGTACCTTCCGCCCGCTTGATATGTACCACGCCGTAAGCCTCCAGCACCTTAATGGCTTCCCTGACCGAATTTCTTCCCACTCCCATGGACTCCGACAATTCTGCCTCTGTGGGGATCTTATCTCCCGGGTTAAGTTCTCCATTTATAATAGCATTGGTAATGTTATCTACAATCTTATTTACAACCGACTGTCCTCCGACAGCTTCCTTTAAAAAACTGGTTTTCTCCATGCTGAACCTCCTTTGCTGCAAACGCGTCAGCCTGCCTGCTGCGGCCGCTTACGCGGGATGTATACCGTCCTGGTCCGGTAAGCTTCCCTGCTAACCGGCCGGGCGGCCCACTTATCCATAAGTATACATCATATGTTGGTTCAGCGCAATCTTACGTTAAAATACTGTTATGAAGGAATCAGGCAGAGACTCAGCGCCGGTATGTATGTGATGGCAAACAGGGCGATCAGCGACATCAGCAGCAACGGCACCATTTTCCGGCAGATCACCTCGAATTTCACCTTTCCGATGTCCGCGGCCACATACAGGTTTGGCCCCACGGGAGGTGTCACCTGGCCGATGGACAGGTTCAGCACCAGGATCACGCCCAGCTGGATCATGTTGATATCCAGAGCCTTGGCAATGGGCATGATGATGGGGACCAGGATATAAAGGGCGCTGGTGTTGTCCATTACGCAGCCGGCACACAGGAACACAATATTGATGATAAACAGCATAATATACTTGTTATCCGTAAGGGCCAGGGCCATCTCCGTAAGGTTAGCGGCTATGCCTTGCTGGGTCAGTACCCAGGAGAAGATACCTGCGTTCATGATGATCAGAAGGATCATGCCCGTTGTCTTGGCGGTTGAGAACAGCGTCTCCTTCAGTTCCTTAAAGCGCAGTTCCTTATAGACAAAGATCCCCACGATCAGGCTGTACACAACGGCAACGGCCGCTGCCTCGGTGGGTGTAAACAGCCCTGAATAGATGCCTCCCAGTACAATGACCGGGCTTAACAGCCCCCACACCGTGTCTAAAAACAGCCTTCCGATCTCCTTGGCGGACGCCCTCTTTGTCTCGCCCTTCCACCCATGCTTTTTGGACTGGATAAAGACCATGATACAGAGTACAAATCCGAATATCAGTCCCGGAACAATACCGGAAAGGAACAGATCCCCTATGGATTCACCGGTGATCATGCCATAGATGATAAAAGTGATGCTGGGCGGGATCACGGTTCCCAGGGAGCCGGATATGGCGGAAAGGGCGCTGGAAAATCCTGCGTCATACCCCTGCTTTACCATGGCCGGTATCAGGATGGAACCCATGGCAGCAACCGTGGCCGTACCGGAGCCGGATATGGCTGCAAAGAACAGGGCTGCCACCACTGCCACGTACCCAAGTCCACCGTGAACCGGCCCGATGATGCTGTCCGCCAGGTTGATCAGGCGCTTGGAAATGCCGCCTTTATCCATGATCGCCCCCGCAAGCACAAACAAAGGGATGGTAAGGAGGGAAAACTTCTGCACCGTGGCCTGCATCATGGACGGAATCACCCCCAAGGGCGCTCCCGAGAACAGGAGGGTGAGGGCGCTGGATACTCCCAGCACAATGGCAATGGGAATGCCAAGGACGATCATCACTGCCATGGAACCAAAAAGAATTGCTGCTGACATACTATTCTCCCTCCTTTGCTAACCTGATCTCATACTGTACCATACGGATAATGGAACACACGGCAGACAGGGGAATGGCGATCCCGATGGTCCACTGGGGCATCTCCAGGACGCCGGTCAGCAGATTGTAATGATACTGCCTGTAAACCATCTGGATTCCCCATATGATCCAGATCCCATAATTGGCCGTACACAGCAAAAGCCGGCACATACGGTAAGTTCTTCGGGCCGCGCCCTGAAACTTATCTGTGAGATAATTAAACCCCATATGGGAATCTGTCTTAAACACACTGGCAGCTGCCAGGCAGCACACCCACACAAACATGGTGGTCACCAGTTCCTGGGTAAATGACATGTTAAACCAGGAGATCTTTCTGGAAAATACATTCATAAACGTAACCAGGGTCATGATAAGCAGTGCAGCGGAGCACAGGTATTCCTCAAAGTTCTCCCAGAAATCCTTTAATAAGCCTTTTTCCTTCATAACGTTCCTCCTCGTTATTCTTTGTAACCGCCGGTGAACAGATCGATCACATCCTGTCCCACTGACTGGGCGTAATCATCATAAATGCCGGCGCAGGCTTTCTGGAACTCCGCCTTCTGTTCATCCGTCAGCGCTGTGATGGTTGTCCCGCCGTCCCTCAGTTTCTGGATAATGGCCTCCTCGTTTTGCGCCAGGTACTCATTCCCCCAGTCCAGGGCCTCTGTTGCACACTCTTTTACCAGGGCCTGGTCCTCCGGCGACAGCTTCTCCATGGTCCTCTGGCTCATCACCCAGATGGTGGTATCCCTGACACCGTCCCACAAAGTTACATACTGCTGAACTTCCGCAAACTTGGAGGAATCAAACACGGCAATGGGATTCTCCTGTCCGTCAATGGTCTTTTGCTGAAGGGAGGTATATACTTCTGAGAAATCCATGGCCGTGGGGTTTGCCCCAAAATAATTCCTGTAAAGATCAATGAAAATATTGGCGCCCGGCACACGGATGTTCATCCCCTTTAAATCTTCCGGTTTTGTGATCTCTTTTTTGCTGTTGGAAATCTGTCTGGAACCTGCGTTGTTGATCCCCAGCATCTCCATCTCCAGGTCGTTGCACCACCCGTTTACCACCTGATAGACCTTCTCACTGTGGCAGAAAGCCAGCAGGTCATCTGAGTTGGGAAACAGGAAGGGGAGCCAGAAGGAGTAAAACTTCTTATCATAGTTGGCAATATTAGGCGGCGCGCAGGAATGGATGTCGATATTGCCCGCCTGTACCAGTTCAATGGCCTTTGTCAGGTCGCCGCCTGAAAGGCCGCAGTTGGAATATATGTTAACCTCGATCCGTCCGTTGCTTTTCTCCTGCACCAACCGCTTAAACTCCTGGGCTGTCAGGTCGCTGATGGATCCCGGGCTTTGGGTGTGTGTAAAATGAAGTACCACTTTCTTGTCCTGGGCCGAGCCGCAGGCTGTCATGGAGCAGATCAGGGCTGCGGCGCATATGACTGCAGCTGTCCTTTTTAACCTTTTAAACATGCTTCCCTCTCCTTTCGTTACGAGCACTTAAAGACCGCATTCCGGCCCCTTACAGCAATCCCTTTCTCACAAGCGCATCTTTTAAAGCGGCCGCCCCAAACCTGGGACTGGATAGTACTACTTTACCATACTTTTCATGAATATACTCTTCACAGTATGCCATGGACCCCTGGGCAAAGAGGATCACATCCACCTGGTCCGCGATCTCCCCTGCATACCGGCTCATCAGGGTCTTAAACTGCTCCTGGTCAAGGCCGAACGCCCCGTCCACCAGTGCATCCACCAGCTCCACCCGGCGGTTCATCTCCCTGGCAACCCGCAGTATGGTATTCTTGGTTGGGTTTAATGTGGTTGGAAGGGTGGCCATAACGCCGATCCTTCTGCCCTGCCTCACCGCCTCCCTGCACATCTCCTCATCCACTCGGACAATGGGGATACCTGTAAACCTGCCGATATCCTGGGCCGCATCCGCCACTTCTCCCACGGATGAACACAGGTTCAGGACCGCGTCCGCTCCCTCCGTAACCGCCTTCATATACATCCCCACCAGCCGGGCTGCGGGAGGGGCCGTCACATAACCCGCATCCCTGACTTCCGCCAGAATGGAGGGGTCCTGATAGCTTGCAACCTCCGTATCCGCCGGGAGCGCTGCCCCTACTTCCTTTTCCACCAGCTCAATCAGTTCAGGTGTTGTACTTGTGTAAACCAATGCCACTTTCATGATGATCCTCCTTTGATCCCTGTCCTTTTTCTATATATCCTACATCCTACGTTCTATGTTTCATGTCATTAATATACTACATCCTACGTTGGTTGTAAACAGTGATTCTGCACATCATTACAAAAAGAAAATTGTGCAGTTTTTCCAAACGAACTCCCTGTAACCCCATTGACTTCCGGGGCCATTTGTGCTACGCTAAAATAAGCAAATGAATAAGTTCTTCGGGGCAGGGTGTGATTCCCTACCGGCGGTATAGTCCGCGACCCGCTTAGGCGGTTGATTTGGTGAGATTCCAAAACCGACAGTATAGTCTGGATGAGAGAAGGCGATTGAATTCATATGGATAATGAAGCATATGCCGTTATTTATATTGAATTGTTTATGACTCCCAGGCCCCTATGGCTCTGGGTTTTTTTGATGTAAAGACGTGCCGCGCAGCTTTATGATCCAACGGTTTAACAAGGTTTTACCAAAGGACTTGTTTCATTGCAAAACATCTGATATTGAATTTAAGGAGGTTATGTTATGAAATCAAAGTGGAGTATTCAGAAACTGATCTACACCGGCATGCTGGCAGCCATAGCAGGCGCCCTCATGTCCCTGGAATTTTCCGTTCCCCTGATGCCGCCTTTTTACAAGGTGGATTTCAGCGATGTCCCATCCATCATGGCCCTGTTCATGTTCGGCCCTGCTTCCGCCGCCTGGGTGGAGATCATCAAGATCCTTATTAAGCTTATAACCGTGGGAACAAATTCCATGTACGTGGGCGAACTGTCCAACCTGATCGGAGTGGCCCTGTTTGTCCTTCCATTATGGGTGGTATACAACAAGATGGGCAAAAGCCGCAAAGCTGCCGTCACAGGACTGACTGCCAGTATTGTTGTGAGGACCGCCTTTGCCTGTTTCTGCAACGCATTCATCACCCTGCCCCTGTACGCAAAGGCAATGGGTGTATCCCTTGACAGCGTGGTTTCCATGGTGGCTTCCGTAAACCCGGCCATCACCAACCTGACCACCTTCATTGTCATGGCCACCATCCCCTTTAATATCCTGAAGCTGGGGTTAAATTATTTTGTGGGATATCTGCTGTATAACCGTCTGAAGGCCGTCTATCCGGCCCTGAAACCGGCGAACCAGCACTAGAGCGAATGGGAATGGATGTTCAGGAGGATGTTGCAGAATATGATTAGAAATTACAGTGAACTTACAAGACTTGAGATGGAACAAATTGACAGGGAGGAGACCATTGTCCTCATCCCCCTGGGCGCCCTGGAACAGCACGGGAACCAGGCTCCCCTGGGCACGGATGACATCATTGCCCAGGCAATGACGGAGTATCTGAAAAAGGCGTTGGAAGCCCAGGACCCGGACTTCCCCATGCTCATATTCCCAGTCATCCCCGTGGGGCTCAGCACCGAGCACAGGAATTTCTGCGGTTCGGTCACCTTAAAGCCGGATACCTACTACCACATGCTGTATGACATATGCGCCAGCCTGGCCCACCATGGCTTTAAAAAACTGGCCCTCCTTGTCTGCCATGGAGGAAATGCCCCCATTGCACAGGTTCTGAGCCGCGAGCTGAGAAGTGAACTGGGGATCTCCCCCTTTATCCTGTCCTCCGGCGCCTTCAGCCATCCTGATGTAAAGGCCACCGTTTCGGAAGGAAATATATGGGATTTCCATGGCGGCGAGATGGAGACTTCCATGGTCATGGCCGTGGACCCGTCCCTTGTAAAGCTTGAGACCTCAGAACCAGGCATTCCGGCAGCCTTTAAAGACAATCAGTCCCTGCAGCCCTATGGCCCCGTATCCATCGGCTGGGTATCGGAGGACTGGAAAACAGCGGAGGGAAAACCCATCGGCATTGGGGGCGATCCCTCCGGTGCCACAGCTGAAAAAGGAAGGATCATCCTGCAGACCAGCGCCAATGTTCTGGTGCCCGGCCTGCTGGAGATCCGAAACTGGAAAAACTGATCTGTTATTTGTATAATGGCCCGTAAGCGGCGCAGGCCCTGAAATCCTGCCCCTCTTTATCCATCCCGTATGCGTTCCAGCATGCGGGACGGAATATGGTTTCCTCCGGCACATTGTGCATGCATACAGGAATGCGCAGCATGGAGCAGAGGGAAATGACGTCCGCTCCCACATGGCCATAGCTGATGGCGCCATGGTTGGCTCCCCAGTTATTCATCACATCATAGGCGCTTTTAAAGACGCCCGCCGGTGTTGTCCTGGGTGCAAACCAGGTACAGGGCCAGGTGTAATCCGTCCGTTTCCATATCACATCCGAAACCTCTTTTGGAAGCTCCACGCTCCATCCTTCTGCGATCTGTACCACCGGACCGATCCCTTTTATTATGTTCAGCCGGATCATGGTCATAGGCATCTCGCATTTAGTCTCAAAGCGTGAAGAATAGCCTCCTCCCCGGAAGTATCCCAGATCCGCCTCACACCAGGTTGTGGCCTTCAGGCAGGCGTCCACGTCCTCCTTTGACATTTCCCAGAAAGGTTTGATCACCGGTTTTCCCGATCCATCCCTTGCCTCTGCGCATGCATCCAGACAGCAGGCCCCGGAATTGATCAGATGGATGAAACCGTCAGCCTCCTTTGCATGTCCTTCCAGTTCATATCCCGTAACCCGTCTGACCCCATCCCCCGACCAGCAGGTGCGCACATCGGCAAACATCTGGGCGCGGTTTGTCAGAAGTTTTAAGAACAGCATACTGGCCCCGTTTAACGTATCATTTTCTGTGGCCAGGATATACGGTTCGCGGGCTCCGTTCCAGTCAAAGGAGGAGTTGAGGATCGCTTCCGGGAAATCCGTATTGGGAAGATAATCCGTCCACTGCCTCTGCCCCTGAAAACCGGCTGCCAGTGCATTGTGGCCCAGCATCTCCTCTGAACAGCCCTGTGCAAGTCTTTTGTTTCCGTTCATCAGATCCTTGATCACCAGGGCGCATTTCACTGTAAATTCCCAGTTTTTCTCCTTCTGCTCCCTGGTATGCCTTGCATGTTCCGGATTCTTGTCAAACCCTTCCGGGCACTTTTCCTTGGTCCATGCCAGGGCCTTCTCATATTCCTTCTGATCGTAGATCTCCAGTTCGATCCGGCGCAGCACCTCTACCTCATCCACGGATTCCACCCTCATACCCAGATATTCCTCAAAAAAGTCAGGGTCAATGGCGGAACCGGAAATACCCATGCAGGCAGCGCCGATCTGCAGGTAGGATTTTCCTCTCATGGTGGCTGCGGCCACTGCGGCACGTCCGAAACGCAGAAGCTTCTCCTGCACGTCCCTTGGGATCTCTGTGTCATCCGCATCCTGTACATCCTTCCCATAGATTCCAAAAGCGGGCAGCCCCTTTCTCCCGTATCCGGCCAGCACAGAGGCCAGATAAACGGCCCCGGGGCGCTCTGTGGCATTTAGGCCCCACACACCTTTGATCGTCATGGGGTCCATATCCATGGTCTCGGACCCGTAACACCAGCAGGGGGTTACGGAAAGGGTAATATCCACCCCTTCCTTTTTGAACTTCTCCGCACATGCAGCGCTCTCCGCCACACGTCCAATGGTCTGGTCCGCAATGATCACTCTCACCGGACTGCCGTCCGTATATTTTAAATTCGTTTCCAGCAGCTGCTTTGCCGCCTGGGCCATTGCCATGGTCTGTCCCTCAAGGGAGCCCCTCACATCCAGAATCCCCTTTCTGGCATCTATGATGGGACGGATGCCGATCACCGGGTAATCTCCTATCAATCTCTTTTCCGACATTACATATCCTCCTTTAGATCATTTTAATTTTAAATACCACCTTTACCACATCACAGCTGTTCAGATACGTTATGCAGGGCATATGGGCGTCCTGGGGTTCGTAGTATCCGAACATTCCGCTTTTTAAGACATCCGCACCGCTGTCCCTTCTGGGTTCATAAAAGAGGATGTCTTCCTCCGGAGTACGGTCCTCCGCAAGCACCAGCTCCTCCACACGGTCCGTATAGATCATCTCTTCCCCTTTGTGGATATACTGCAGGTCCGCGTATTTTTTATGTGATTCCATGCGTGAAGAATCCTTGTCCCTGGTATGGTACTTCTGGACAAGGGCAATGAGTGTGTCCTCCCTCAGCACATACCGTCCTTCCTCCAACTCCTGCATATCCAGCGCTTTGATAAACTCCTCAATTTCCTTTTGGTATTTTTCAAGCTGCGGATAGCTTCCCAGGTTTTCAATCTTATCAGTCACCATCTTACACCTCATATAATGTTATTTGTTCCATCAGCCCGTAGGGTTCCAGCACATAGCCGCTGCAGTGGTACATTCCTTCTGTCCGGAAATCCTTCCAGCTGATCCTGGTGCAGCCGGTGTATGCCTGATGGAAAGGACCAAACATGTTTCTGGGGCTTCCCACCACCTCAATATCCAGATGGTTTTCCTTTTCCTCCAGATGATCCGTGATATCCAGATCCCTGTAGCACTTGCCCATGAGATATCCTGCCTTTTTACCGTTTACCAGTATTCCTGCCAGTGTTCCCCTGTATTGGCCCAGATGGAGTATGATCCGTTTGCTGTCTTTCATTTTCCCCGGCAGGTCAAAATGGTAGACCATGCTGCCTGCATAATGGTAATATCCCTGGAAACACCAGTCTCCAAAATGGATCCGTTCCGGTTCTGCGGTAATGGCTCTCTGTGGATTCACACCAAAATCACCTATGATATAACTGTCTTCCAGTTCCACCTTCCGGCTGTATTTCCCGGTTATCTCAAGGATGTTTTTTCCGGTTTTTAATCCATTCAGCCGAATCTTTTTCATATCACGGTCCATAAAATATCCGTCTGCCAATTCACATCCCATACCGTTGCAGGTTACCAAATAGCCCTCCGGCTTTTCGATCACCCCATAACATACCGTTTCCGGCAGGGCTTCCACTGAAAACTCAAACCGCAGGGCAAATGCAGTACCGTCCGTTTTGCAGGGATCATTGATCCACATGTATCTTTGGGGCGCTCCGTTGTAATATACCTGCTGCATGTTAAGCTGTTCCCTGATCCGGCGCTGGGCCTGCCACACCTCCATTTCATCCGACCACTCTCCATGGTCCAGGCAATAGCGGCAACGGTCCAGGGTCAGTACATTGGGAGCGGTCCGGGAAAACGCCGCCTCCGGCCCCAGTGCGGCAAAAACAGGATCCGTATAATGGGGATGGCGGTATGGAAATGCCTGTTTCCCCTCTTTGGGCGCTTCTTTGGTATGGATCAGATAGATCCTGCTCAAGGCGGGGCGGAATGTATCCACAAACGCCATGCCGGCGCCGGATCGTTCCACCTCTTTTTCCCACTTTTCCCCGGTCCATAAATCTAACACTTCCACTTTCCCCCGGACTGATAAGGAAAACGTGACGGGATGTTCCCCCTCCCGGTCATGATTGACCGCAAACACCAGGTATCCGTCCTCTGTTTTCCTCAGCATGGTAAGGATCTGCGTATCCTCCCCGCCCTCCTTTTTTTCCACCCGCACTTCCCTGGGCTGTACCTGTTCCAGTACTCCTAACAGTTCTTCAAAGGATGTGCACCTGAAAATGGGCGCGTTTCCAAATACATGTTCCGCCAGACAGCCGGGCCTTCCCTCAATCATGCGCGGAAATGCTCCCACCCAGATGAGACGGCCTCCCGCCTTTACAAATCCTTCCAAAAGATCCACTGTGGTCTTAAACAGGGACAAAACCCCGGGCACCACCACTGTGTCATACCTGCGGATGCCCACCCGCAGCATTTTGTTGTCAACCGATGCATTTTCCCCCAGGATGATCTCATCTCCAAAATCAAAATCCCAGTGGGCTCCCAACAGCATGTTTGCCAGCCGGTTATACTCCTCACCCAAGCGGTTCAGATCCGTAATATGGCTGTCCAGCCATCCCATATTCATCTCTATGTGGTCCAGATCCTCCTCCGGGCTGCTTTTACACATGGTCCACAGCGAGGTAATGGGATGAACTACCAAAACATGCCTTACCACCTCCCCCGTGGTGACACATGCGGACAGGCGGGCAAAATATGTTTCCATCAGATGGTTGTGCTCCCACCAGGTTGTCTGGTAGTTAAACACAGGAGGATAATCCCTTTTCCTGCATCCTGTGATGGAATACTGGGCCAGATGCTGGCACCTTCTGGTCACTCCCATTACAAACTGCCAGTCTCCCAGCCACTTCTGACCCTCGAAGGTGAACTCCCACCCCGTACAGCCATAAGTCTCTGAGAGAACCATGGTGCGTCCATATTGGTTCGCCACACTGGTGCACTGCTTTACGGTGAGATACTCCCGGGTCTGTTCCCCCAGGATATCGATCCCCGGGCAATGCATGAACCGGTACAAAGGCATGGCCGCGCCGCAGACCCGGATGTTATAGCCCAGATCATTTTCATACAGCACATGCCCTGTCATGGACAGGCTGTTTTCATCGCACCACTGATACAGCTGCTTCATGTAACTCTCGGAGAAAAGCTCCGTGACCGTGCGCCAGTAATCGTGGCGGATCCTGCTGCTCTCCTTGCCTTCTATAAACAGATAGGGCAGATATTCCATGGGGCTGTAACCCCTTTTTTCCTCAAATACCCGGGGGAAATCTTCCGTCCACACAAGCCAGGGCCGTCCCTTTGTAAATACACTGAAAAAATCACAGCAGTTGGGCTCGTCTGTGAAAAAACCTTTGATCCGTTTTCCAAATTCTGCTCCAAACCGCTGCTTATACCGGCCGTGGGTCATTTGTATAAATTCACTCACCGCCTGGGGGTTCAGGTTATCCGTGGGGGCGTATCCGTTGTACCATTCGCTGGCGCCGGAACGCTCCATCCTCAGGACCAGGACCATCCCCTCCACCACGTTGTCATAGATTCCCAGGATCTTCCCGTCCACAGCTGCTTCTTCCCCGGAAAGCCCCAGGCTTCCGGCCTCTTTACAGGGCAGGATCTCCGGGGGCAGGATCTCCAGGGTAAGTCCCTTGGCAGCGTATTGGTCCGGATTCCTGCGGCTGACCATTCCCCCGGCAGAACCGGAGGGCCACTTATCCTCATCATAGATCCAGACCTCCAGATCCTCCTCCGATGCCTTGTCCACGCACAGTGCCAGCGCGTCCATCCATTCCCCGGAGAGGTATGGGGTCTCCAGCCCCTCTCTGGAATGGACAAAGAAACCGCCCATTCCTTCTTTCTTCATCTTACCGATCTGAAACTCCAGATTCTCCCGGTCAAGGAAGGCGTTCCACCCCCAAAAGGGGGCGCTCCTGAACTCTTTGTCCGGATGTTCCCATTGAGCCAGGAGCGTATGTAAGTCTGCTATCTTCATCTGCGTTATGCCTCCCCGGCTTCATTTCCAAACAGCCGTTCGTCTACATAAATGTATTTGGAATAAACAGTATGATATCGGGTACATAGGTCACAAGGAACAGCAATCCGATCATAATCAGCACCATGGGCAGGATCTCCCTTATGACACCCACGATCTTTGTTTTTCCCAGTCCTGACACGATAAAAAGCAGCATGCCAAAGGGCGGGGTGGAAAGCCCGATCATCATATTCAGGCAGATCACAACGCCAAAGTGAACCAGGTCAATCCCAAACGCCTTGACCAGCGGAAGCACCATGGGGACAAATACCAGCTGGATCGTACTCACATCCAGCACACAGCCCAGGAGCAAAAAGACAATGTTAACCACAAACAGGAAAATGTATTTGTTGTCCGTGATCCCTGTAACAACCGTTGCCACAGCTGCCGGAACCTGCTCCAGTGAAATGATATAGGAGAACAGCATGGAGGTTCCGCACAAAAGCGCCAGGGTAGCTGTATTGGCTGCGGATTTCCTCACAATACCGACCAGTTTCTTAAGACCAAGGGTGCGGTAGATCAGCAGGGAGATAAGAAGGGCGTAGGCGGAGGCGATGGCGCCGGCTTCCGTGGGTGTGCACACGCCTGTATAGATACCGCCCAAAAGGAGTACAACTGTAAACAGGGCCGGAAACGCAATAATGGTGGCTTTCCCAAACTGGCGCAGGGTCATCACCACACCGGCAGGATAATTGCGCTTGTGTGAAATGTATGCCACATAGATCATCAGTAAAACTGCCAGCAGTACCCCCGGAACCATGCCTCCCATAAAAAGCTTGCCCACCGATGCCCCGGACAGCATGGCGTAGATGACCATGGGAATGGACGGCGGGAAAATGGGTCCGATGGTGGCGGAGGCCGCGGTAATGGCGCAGCTGAACTCCGGGTCATAGCCCTCTTTTTTCATCTGCTCGATCTCCATCAGGCCGATGCCGGAAGCATCCGCTATGGCCGATCCTGTCATTCCCGAGAAGATAAGGGAGATAAATACGTTGACCTGGGCCGTACCGCCCTTCAGGCGTCCCAGCAGGCCGTTGCAGAATGAAAAAAGTTTGTCGGTGACCTCCCCCTCGTTAAGCACATTGGCCATAAAGATAAACAGGGGAGCCGCCAGCATGGTATAATTGGAAAACATATTTCCGGTTATGACGGTAAATACCTGCCCAACCTTATCAGGCGCTGCAAGCAGATAATAGGTAATTGACGCTGCAAGCATGGAAAATGATACCGGCATACGGATAATGAAACAAATTGCAAGTACAACAAATAACATGATAATAGGAATATTCATTTTATGCCGCCCCTTCCTTGATCTGCTTATAATCCTTTACGGTTTTTACGATATTGATGACAGTGCGCACGATCACCTCTGCCAGCATGTACACAAAGGGAGCGAATACTACCGTGTAGGGCAGTTTAAGCACTCCTGTCACCATCTGCCTGCCCAGCAGGGCCTGCACGCACGGGACAAAACAAAACAGCAGAAGGGCCAGCAGGAAAATGTTATAGACCATTTTGCACATGAATTGCCCAAAGGGCTTTAATGTATCGTAGACCAGTCCAAACACTACGTGTTCGTCCGCTTCAATTGCCTTACCCACGCCGAAAAACATGGTCCACATATATCCCAGAACGGACACTTCATAACTCCAGGTCACCGCGCTTCTGAAAAAATACCTGGAACAGATGGAGATCATAAATGTGATGAATATCATTATAAACGATATGCTGGGCACAACGATCCCCATGAAATCCACCACGGCTTTTCCCGCCTTTTTCAAGTTATCCAAAATAAATCCTCCTTTCACAAACAGGGAATAGGTATGGCCTACTCCCTGCCTATCAGCACATGGTCAGAAATCAGCACAGCTTCCTAGTTGGCCATTGCCTGGATCCTGTCATACAGATCCATATCCCATGTTTCCGTCTGTTCCGGATGGTTTGTATAGTAAGCCTGAACCTTTTCCTTAAACTCCACCAGGTCAGGGTATGTGATGGTACAGCCCTTTTCCTCAAGGAAGGCAATGTCCTTTTCCTCCTCCTCAATCCTGGCATCATCATTTACGCTTCTTGCGTATTCCATGGCCTCTGTCACCGCTGCCTTCTGTGCATCGGTCATGCTGTTCCAGGTATCCGTATTGATACAGGGAAGAATGGAATCGATCACATGATTGGTGATGGCTATATAGGGCGCCACCTCATAGAACGCGGCGCTGACATCCGTGGGAAGGGGATTCTCCTGGGCATCCACTGCGCCTGTCTGCAGCGCGGTATACAGTTCGGAAAAGGAAAGAGGGGTGGGGTTGGCTCCCAGGGCCTCGCCCAGGTTCAGCCAAGTCTCGGAGTTGGGCATCCTGAGCAGTATCCCGCTCATATCCTCGTAGGTGTTGATCTCTTTATTTCTTGTATTCACCACACGGCTTCCCAGATAAAAAGCGGACATTGGGATACAGTTGATCTGGCTCTGGATGTTTCCAAAGATCTCCTCCCCAAGCTCTCCGTTCAGCGTATTGGTCATATGGTCATAGGAGCTCCAGAAATACCCTGACGCCACCATGGAGCACCATTCCAGGCCCGACTGTGTGGCCAGTGTGGGGAAGGATATGTAGGCCAGATCCGCATCCCCGGACAGCAGGGCATCAAATTCATTCTCAGATGAGAACAGAGTACCGTCTGAGTATGTTTTACAGGTGACGGAGCCTCCGGACAGTTCCTTTACCTTTTCTGCAAATGCCGTCATGGCAATGGTATGGGAATCGCCTGTCACGGACACTGAGGTAAAGATCAGATCCACGGACGGATCCGCCGAGGCGTCCGCCGTCCCCTGGGAACCGGCTTGTCCCTCTGATTCCTTTGACGCATCAGCCGCCGGCGCCTGGGCCGGTGCTGTCTCTTTTCCTGAACTGCCTGAGCAGCCTGTTAAAGCGCCTGCTGCCAGTGATGCTGAAAGTACCATTGCTATCAACCTCTTCTTCATAAATGTAATCCTCCTATACATTTCCATTGTTAACGTGACTTATACTCCAAAAAACCTGTTCCTATACACCTGTGTAATGGCATGAAACTGTTCAATCTCCATCCTCTTGCTCTCTGTCAGAAGGGATGCATCCTTTGATCGGGTCACCAGGCTCATATCCACGCCCTCCAGCTGCATGTGATACTTACAGTTGACAGGGTAAACCTGGCACTCCACCATGGAGGCGGCTCCCAGGAAATCCATGAGCTCCTTTGCCCGCTCCGGTTCCTTATGGTAATTGCTGCACATCCATGCATACAGATCCCCATGGAAGTTGGCCATGACTCCAGAATATCCTGCGCACCCCATTTTCAGGCTTTCCAACAGGGTTGCCGCATTGGCGTTAAAGATCTTAAGAGCGGTTCCCTTTACTGCCTCACACTTTGCCTTCAGCTGTTTCAGGTCACAGCATGTATCCTTTAAGAACGCAAATTTTCCTGTCTGAGCGCACCACCTTAATAATTCAGGGGAGAGCAGGCGCTTATAGGGGGCCGGGCATTCGTAAACCCCAAAGCTGTCAGCCTCAACATGGTCCAGCAGATATTCAATGTTCTTTTTTGCTATGTCCTCACTCTCCCCCTCCTTTGCAAACTGGTTTGAGATAAACACATAAGACTCCGCCCCCGCATCAATGATCGCCTGGGCTTCCCGAACCTGATCCTCCATCTTTTCAGCCACATGTCCGGAGGCAATGACACCCATATGCTTTGGTGTATTACGGATCACAAACCTTGCCAGCTCTAACCGCTCCTCCTTATCCAGGAAAAACATCTCGCTGGACTGGCAAACCGCGAAAATTCCTGTTACATTCATCCTCTCATACCACTGGATGATCCTCAGGACCGCATCATAATCAACCTTGTTGTCGGCAGTGAAAGGCGTGATCATGACCGGCCATACGCCACTTGCTATTTCTTTCATCTCATTCCTCCATTTTGATTTTTTATGTCAGACATAGTATAATGTTTTTAGGTTTGAATTGCATCCAATATAATATCTAGTACTATTTCATACTTTTTGTGAACTGGATCAAATTCTTATTGTGTTTTCAGAAATAGTCTCACTAAAGCAAAGGAGGGTCCCAACAATGCCTGAAATTTTTGATGATTACTGCTGGCAGAAGCATAAGCAGGTCATAACACGGGAAAAGCATCATATTCCAGGCCTGGCGAACTTTGCCCACTGGCGTATGAATTCATCCATCCCCCCAAGCCCCACCCATTACCACTCGGATATATGGGAAATCCACTGTATGATCAAAGGAAAGAGGATTTCCTTTTTAGAACAGATGGATGGACGTGTCTCCTACACCATCACCGGAAACGAAGCCTTTATCACCTTCCCCTATGAACTCCATGGGAACGGCAACCTGCCCCAGATGCCCTGTGAGTTCTACGCGTTCCAGATCGATATGAAGGAGCGCAATAACCTTCTCTGTCTGAACAAGGAGTACAGCAACGCTCTCTGTGACTATCTGCTTTCCATCAAGCACCGCCATCTGCAGATGTCAACCACCGAAATCCAGCTCATACGCATGGCCTTCAACTTATTTTCCAGTGAAAATATACAGGATGTGAGAAACGGGGTTTTATTTTTAAGCTGTTTCCTCTCCAATCTGTGCTATATGCTTCCAGTGGAAAAAGGAGCGATCCATCCCTTTAACCCTAACATCCAGCAATCCATTGATTACATCCGGGAAAACATCAGCAGGTCCCTGTCCCTTCAGGAACTGGCTGAAGCCTCAGGCTATTCCCTGTCCAGGTTTAAGACAAAATTTAAGGAGGAGGTGGGCATCACCCCCAATGAATATATCCTGCTCCAGAAAATGGAACAGGCCAAGCACATGCTGGAAACCAGCGATATCCAGATCACAAAGCTGGCTTACGAACTGGGCTTTTCCTCCAGCAATTATTTTTCCTCAGTTTTCAAAAAGCTGTTAAACTGTAATCCAATGGAATATAGAAAGAATTTTAACTCTTATCTGCAAAACTATGCCTCCAAACATACACTGTAAAACGTGGTATGGAAAGTGCAGCAATAATATAAAAGGAAGAAACGGCAAAAAAACGGCCCGGCAGAACGCCCGGACCGCAGAATGCAGACAAACTAATATTTTGTTTTAGGGTTCGAGGGGCAAGCCCCTCGGACTGATTTCCTTATGGTGTATGCCTATAATATTTCCCTATGGTATCTGAAACTATCCAACATACTTCTTAAGTGTGGCTCTCACAGCCCCCGGGCCTGCAATCTCCTCCTGGAACATTGCCTCCACCGTCTCGCCGATGCCGGCCTCATAAAGGTCGATTCCAAAGATATTGGCATTGGAAAGGATGGGCTTTAACTGTCCCGTGTAGGACTCAGGCGTTCCAACCTGGATTCCCTTTAACGCAGCTGTCAGCTCAGGCACCATGGGATCGGCTGAAAGCTCAAATGCATTGCCCTCATCATCCACTGCCAGCAGATACCTGCACCAGCCCGCAAGGGCCAGGGGAATGGCCTTCAGCTTCTTTGCATCGCCATACTTTTCAACATAAGCCTTGATGGTCTCGCCATAGCGGATCCCAACCTTTTGTGAGGTGTCAGTGGCGATCCTCTGTGGCGTATCAGGCATAAAGGGGTTGGGGATCCTCACATTGATGACTTCATTTACAAAGTCTTCAGGGGACAGGATGCCGGGGTCTGTCACAACAGGCATTCCCTCCACCGGACCGATCTCATGGACCAGCCTGTTCAGCTGCTCATCCTTCATCTCATCCGCGATCAAGGTATATCCCAGCACGCAGCCGTATACGGCCAGAGCTGTGTGAAGAGGGTTCAGGCAGGTGGTTACCTTCATCCGCTCCACCTTGTTGACCGTATCCCTGTCAGTCATATATACGCCGGCCTTTTCCAGGGCAGGCCTGCCATTGGGGAACTTGTCCTCGATCACCAGGTACTGAGGTCCCTCTGCGTTTACAAATGGAGCAATATAAGTCTTCTTGGAGGTGATGACCGGGGCCATATCCTCCACACCGGCCTTCTCCAACTCAGCGCATACGGAATCCGCGGGGCGTGGGGTGATCTTATCGATCATGGACCAGGGGAAGGAAACCTGGTTCTCATCAGAGAGATAGGCAATGAATCCGTCCTCCACATATCCCTTCTGGTTCCATTCCTTTGCCATGGTAAGGATGGAGCTTTGAAGCTTCTCACCATTGTGGGAGCAGTTATCCATGGATACCACTGCCAGCGGAGCCTTGCATGCCTTATATCTCTCATATAAGAGAGCGCATACAACTGCCATGGCAGATACGGCCTTGTCCGGACCATTGTCAATGTCCGCCTGTATAAATGGGAAATAAGTTCCGTCCGATCCCTTCAGGGCATAGCCCTTTTCCGTTATGGTAAAGGAGATCATCTGAAGCACCGGATTGATAAAAATCTCCTTTAAACGGTCCCACTCCTCTTTCACCCCTGACTGGGCCTTCAGGGCCTCGGTAAGAGATCCGATGACCTTCTTGTCCGTGGAACCGTCAGCCTTTAAGGTAACTGCCAGCACCAGGTTGTCGTAGGGCTTATATATCTGATCAATCACATCAAAATCAAAGGTTTCCACGCAGGTGATGCCCTTGCTGCTCTCCCCGCTCTCGATCAGCCTGTCCGCCAGTCCGCCGATAAATATACGGAAAATGTTCCCTGCTCCAAAGTGCACCCACACAGGCGCCTGCTTTGTCTCTTCCGCCACTGCACGGGTATCGTATTTAGGAAGTCCGATACCGGCTGCTTCCCACAAACTCTTGTCTTTTAATCCTTCCAATGTTAGTTTCATCTGATTACCCTTTCCTTTTGAAATAAGAATATTGATAGATTACAAATAAAGCAAGTCTCACTAGTATGGTAGTATATGGAAGCTTTATTTTCAATATGTAATTTTTCACAATATTTATTATGTATTTTTATGAAAAATGCTCATATTTTTCCATTTTATTTTCCGCCATTGACAATTCCGTCAAGGGGTATTAGTATACTTGTATGGTAGTTGATGTGATACAATAACACAGAAAATCAATGAATTAAAGGAGAATGATTATGAAAGCCGTACAGATTGTGAAACCCAATGAATTAAAGCTGATCGACATTGAAAAGCCCGTGATCACAGAAAAGGACAATGTTCTTGTTAAGATGACCGCTGCAGGGATCTGCGGTTCCGATGTGGGTATTTATCACGGGACCAACGCGGCAGCCACTTACCCCAGGATCATTGGTCATGAGATGGTGGGCAGGGTCGAGGAAGCGGGCCCTGGCGTAGCCAACCTGAAAGTAGGCGACAGGGTTATCATCAATCAGGTCACCAGCTGCGGGCACTGCTACCCCTGTAAGATCGGCAGAGGAAATGTATGTGACAGCCTGGCTGTACGGGGCGTGCATATTGACGGCGGTTACAGGGAATATATTGCTGTTCCGGAATCAGACTGTTATATCCTTCCTGAATCCCTGTCCGACCAGGATGCTGTCATGATCGAGCCCACCACCATCGGTATCCAGTCCTGCACCAGAGCGGATCTTGAAAAGGACGACCTGCTGCTGATCTATGGTTCCGGCGCCCTGGGCAGCTCTATCTTAAAGATCGCACGCCTTCTCTGCGACCACATTATTGTTGCCGATGTGGTGGATGATAAGCTGGAAGCGGCAAAGGCCAACGGAGCCACCCACACCATCAACGTGCTGAAGGAAAACCTGATCGAAAAAGTAAAGGAATACACCTATGGCCACGGCGCCACTGTATCCATCGATGCGGTGTGCAACAAGGATTCCCTGATCAATCTGCTCCAGGCCACAGGCAATGCGGGCCGCGTTATGACCATGGGCTTTTCCACTGCTCCCACAGAGATCAACCAGTTCCTGATCACCTCCAAAGAGCTGGACGTTAGGGGCTCCAGGCTTCAGAACAAAATGTTCGGCAAAGCCATTGAGCTGGTAAATGAGGGCAAGCTGGACCTTACAAACTCCATCTCCCACACCTTCCCCCTGACCAAAGCCCAGGAAGCGTTTGACTTTGTGGACAGCCACGACCCATCCATCCGCAAGATCGTACTGACCTTTGATTTTTAAAATAATGGGAATGAACCAGAATATGTAATAGATCAGCGAGGATATGATATGGAACTATTAGACAGGCAGCCATCTGAAAACGCGCGCTCCTATGCGCTGCGTGTTCTTCTGTACAACATCATCACCCTTGAACTGGCGCCGGGCAGCGCTGTCAGCGAAAACGAGCTCTCCCTTTTGTTAAAGCTTTCCCGCACTCCGGTGCGGGAGGCCCTTATTGAGCTGAGTAAAATGGGCCTGGTGGACATACAGCCCCAGCGCGGCAGCTACATTGCCAAAATTGACTACGAACTCATTGAGGAGTCCCGTTTCATGCGCCTGGTGTTGGAGAACGCGGTGTTAAAGCTTGTGTGCGAAGGCATTTCCCAGGAATATAAGACATTGCTGAAAGCAAACCTGGAGGATGAGATACGGTATCTGAACGCAGCCGACTATACCCGGCTGTTTGAACTGGACACGGACTTTCACAGGCTGTTATTCCTGTCCGTGGGCAAGGGACGCACCTACGAGGTCATCCATTCCCAGATGGTGCATTTTGACCGGCTCAGGGCCTTGTCCCTGAAATCCCTTAAGCCGGATAAGATCGTGGAGGACCATGAAAATATCCTGTATGCCATTGGCCGCCGCGACAGCGAACTGGCCGAAATGCTCATGACCCGGCACCTTACAAGGCACCGGGTGGAAAAATCAGAACTGGTGAAGCGTTATCCCGGCTACTTTGCGTGAACCGGAACGTTGCCGCGATCCATATTCGGGATCTCAGTGTGTGAAATCCAGATACTTTACCGTATCCGGCAGATCCATCTGTATGACTTCCTTCATTCTTTTTGCAAAGGGACACGGATATCCAATGGGTGTCCCTTTTTGTATGCAGGATGCAAATACAATGGTATCCGCTCCCCGCTTCACAAGCTCCCGCGCCCTGAGCACGGCCTTTTTCCCCGGACATCCGCCGCAATTGATAAAACCAATGACCTCAATCTCCTCGTCAATTCCCTCAAACGCCCCCTTTTTCTCCCGTATCATCCTGAAATCCGTGGTTCCCGGGCAGTAATCCTCGGTCTGCATACATCTTATGATTCCCGCTTTCATTCCCTTTTCTCCCCCTTACGCGTTTTAGATAACCTTCCCCTTGAGGCCCTTTTCTCTTGGATCTTGGCCAGCTTTGCAAGGATCCTGGTCGTATCAGCCACATCCAGGTCCCCTGTTTTAAGGAGCTCCGTGTTTTTCAGATACTCCATAAACTGCTTCTGGGTAAAGACAGAATCAGAAGGGCCGTACAAAAGGTTCACACGTGGATTGGTAAACACGGTTACAATGTTCAGATCCCCGTTGATCCCCTCCTCATCCATGGCAGCGCGCACCAGGTCATACTGCTCCTGGCAGAACACCCGCGGATTGGTGAACATCAGGTCCTTTCCGTTCATATGCTGGTTCCAGGGTTTGGATCCCTCCCCAGGGGTAATGGTGCCTCCGAATCCCACGCAGTGGATGCCCGTCACACCGTGAGGCGCCACCAGGAGAGCCACCAGAAGGGCCGTCTTTCCCTGGTATTCCACCATACCTGGCGCCACAACACTCATACCGTTCTTGCCTGCAAACTTCAAAAGCTGGGAAACAAATATGGTGAGGTCGCCTTGGGTGCCATTCTTCTGTTTTGGCTCCCGGCCCCTGCTTTTCTCCACAGTCCGTCCCTCTTCCCCCTGCTTTTCCTTCTTCTTGTTAATGCCCAATAACAGCTCCGACATACTCTTTCCTGTCCGTGACTGTATCCTTGGCAGCACGACCAAAAACAGGGCCGCTATTACTGCGATCAATACAATCTGCCCTGTGGAACTATCCTGCATGGTATTACTCCTCTCTCAAAACTTATTTATCAGCCAGTATCTGTTTATTATACCATGTCAGCGGGCAACCAGCAATGTTGGTTTTTAGGTCGTTCCAACCTCAGTCAAATGTGAGGACCACCTTGCCCGCACCGCTGCCCTTATCAGCCAGCACGGCAAATGCCTCCTCGTATTTTTCAGCCGGGAACACATGGGTTATAAGCCGGTCCACCCGGTCCAGGCGGTTTGGAAGCTGTTCCAGCGTTTCCGGGAATTTTTCCATCTGGTGCCTGGTCCCCAGGATGGTGAGTTCCTTTGCATTGACCGCCTTAAAGTCGATTGCAATGGGTGTCTGGCCAAATGTCATGGCCACCAGACGGCCGGCCGGTGACAGGATCTTTACGGCGTGTTCCAGAAGAGCCGGGATCCCCGCTGCCTCAAACACCACATTGACCCCCTCTCCCTTTGTCACCTCCATGATCAGTGCGTCCAGATCCTCCTTCATGGGATTGACCATGTGATCCGCCCCAAACCCGGCTGCCATGGCAAGCCTGTTTTCATTTGGCTCGGATACGATCACCACCGCTCCCCGGCTCTTAGCCACATCCGCTACGATCAGGCCGATAGGCCCTGCCCCGTAGACCAGGACCACGTCCCCGGGCCTGACATTGCCGCGCCAATTGGCCTGGGATCCAATGGTGTAGGGTTCACACAGGGCTGCCTGGACATAACTCATTTTACGTTTATCATATTGGTACACCTGGGACCGCTTTACCACTGCATACTCCCTGAATGTCCCGTCCACAATACATCCCAGAACCTTAAGATCCCTGCACACATTGTGGTGGCCGCTGCGGCAGGCATAACATTTTCCGCAGTATGTAATGGGCTCAAATACCACCCCGTCTCCCACCTTAATATCCTTCACCGCCGTTCCGGCCGCCTCCACTTCTCCGGCCGCCTCATGCCCGATCACCCTTGGGTATACCGCATAAGGATTGCTTCCATGGGCCACATGCACATCGGACCCGCAGATCCCCGCGGCACGGATCCGCACCAGGACCTGGTCCGGTTCGGTGATAACAGGCTTCTCTATGTCCAGCATCTCCATGTGGTTTGGTCCAATTACCGTAATTGCTTTCATTTTTCCGTCCTTTCCATCCATTCTGTCCTTAAATACCGGGGCAGGACAGGAATCCTCCGTCCACTGCGATCACCTGCCCCGTAATGTAGCCCGACATATCAGGATCTGCAAAAAACCGCAGCGCTCCCACCAGTTCCCTGGAATCCCCCAGCCTGCCCATGGGCGTGCGGTGGATCACATTGTAGTAGCGCTGGGTGTAGGTTCCGTCAGGATTCACGTACATGTCATGGTTTAAAGGTGTGAGGAAGTATCCGGGAGCAACTGCATTGACCCTTACCTTACCGAATTTATTGGACAGGTAATTGGACAGCCACCGGGTGAACATATCCACGGCAGCCTTGCTGGACGCATAGGCAGGCACCATGCTGAGGGCGTCATAGGCCGCCATGGAGGTGATGTTGATAATGGAATTTCCCTCCACTCCTACAAGGTCCACTGCAAATACCTGGCTGGCGATCACAGTCCCCAGCCAATTCACATTCATGACCCCCATCATCTTTTCAGCGTCAATGTTAAACAGGGTACGGCTCTTTCCCAGCAGTTCCCGGGCAGCTCCCCTGCTGTCCGGGCTGTCCGGATCAGCCTTTGATACCTGCGTATCCATCTCCTCCCCCTGCCTGTATGCTTCCACAGTCGTCTTGGCAAGGGGGTCCTGGATTCCGGCGCAGTTGATCAGCACATTGCACTTTCCCAGTTTTTCCCTTACCTCCCGGCGGGCCTGTTCCATGGAATTTTTGTCCACCACATTACAGCGGACCGCAGCCGCAGTCCCGCCCTGTTCCCTGATTTTTGCCGCCACCCTTTGGGCAGCCTCCATATCATAATCCAGCACAGCGATCAGCTTACCGTCTTTGGCAAGCTCCACGGCAAACACACTGCCAAGGCCGCCGCCTGCGCCGGTTATAACAACAACCTGTCCCATTTTCCTCATCCTCCAACTACTTATAGTGTTAATTTAAAATGCTTGGTATCCACAGGGTAAGCTGGGGTACAAATGATACCAGCATCAGTACAAAAAGGCTCGTGGCCAGGAATGGAATCGTGGCCCTGAAAGCCTTAAAAGCAGAAATTTTTCCTATTTGGGCGCCTGTGCACACGCACATGCCCACCGGCGGTGTTGTCAGCCCCAGCATCAGGTTCAGGATCGCCATCAGCGCAAAGTGGACCGGATCCATCCCCACCGCGGTTGCCACTGGAAGCAGTACCGGAAAGGTGATCAGGATCGCCGCAAGGCTTTCCATGAACATACCCACAAACAGCAGCACCACATTGATGAGAAGGATCACCACAATGCGGTTATCCGTGATGCTGAGTATGCTGTTGGCCACCATCTGCGGAATGCGTTCCGCTGTCAGGATATAGGCAAATACATTGGCCAGGCCAATGAGCACGATAATGCTGGCGCAGGCCCTTATATTTTCCCACACAATCCTGGGCACATCCGTGATCTTGATCTCCTTATATACAAAGACTCCTACGATCAGTGCGTATACGCAGGTGACAATGGATGCCTCCGTGGGTGTAAACACACCGGAAAGGATCCCCCCAAGAAGGATGACCGGCATCAACATGGCCCAAATCGCGTCCTTGGTCGTCTGAGCACGCACCTTCCAGTCAGCCCTCTCATGCCTTGGATAATCGCGCTTTACGGAAATGATATAGGTGGGTACACAGAGGGCCAGGCCCAGCAGTATTCCCGGAATGATACCTGCCTGGAACATTTTCCCCACGGAAATACTTACGCAGGAACCAGCTATGACCATGGGCACGCTGGGCGGGATAATGGGACCCACCACCGAAGATGCCGCGGTCACCGCCACGGAAAAATCATCATCATAACCATCCTCCACCATGGCCGGGATCAACATGCTTCCCAGGCTGCACACATCGGCAATGGCGGTGCCGGAAATGCCGGCAAACACCATGCTTGCCACAATGTTTACCAGTGCAAGGCTTCCGCGGAAATGCCCCAGGAAGGAGTTACAGAAATTCAGGATGCGCTTTGTGATCCCTCCCCCGTTCATCAATGCGCCTGCCAGCATAAATCCCGGAATGCAGAGCAGGGTAAAGGAGTCCATGCCGGCATAAAACTTCTGGGCGATGACGGTCAGCGGTATTCCGTTTGCAAACAGATAAAACAGGGATGAAAACCCCAGTGAAAATGCAATGGGCACTCCCAATATCAGCAGTACAAGAAATATGATAAACATCATTGCAACCATATTTTATTCTTCCCCCTTTCCCATTTCCAGGATCTCCCTGATGATTCCGGAGACACAGTATACGGATGTCAGGGCGAATATCCCTACCGGAACCAGGTAGAAGATGCCCATGTTGATCCTCAGTGAAGTGGATACGGTCCTGAGACCTGTTTTCCAGAATATATGGGCCTGTTTTGTGCCTGCCACACCCACAACGCATATGAACACATAATCCAAAATGTTTATGATATGCCTGAACGGGCCATGCATATTGTTTGTCACAATATCGATAACCGCGTACTCGCTGTATTTGATGGCCATGGGCGCACCGAACATAATTGTGTACATAAAAAATAACCTTGTCATTTCGTCTGTCCAGGGAGCCGAGATCCCCGGTGTATACCGTGTGATGACCTGGACCAGAACGCAGATACTTACCAGGCCAAAGGAGAGGGCCGTAAGGTAGTGGAATATCTCATCCAGTATGTCAGTAATTTTCTTCATCGCTATCCCCCGACTGAAATCAAATTTATTAGCTGCGCTTTTATAAAACGCCGCCTGCTGCCCGCAAGCGGCGTCTAAAACCATCCTGTTATTTTGCATTGGCCTCGGACATTTCACAGATCTTCTGATACATATCCCAGAGTTCTGCCCCCTGGTCCTCCAGATAGGACTGGATCACCGGGCTCATGGCTTCCCTGACGGCCTCCCGGTCCACCTCTGTGTTAATTATCATGCCTGCGTCTATACACTTCTGGCGGTAATCATCCTTGTGCTCATAGTAGTAATCATTGGTCCACTGCTGCATTTCCCGGGATGTCTCTTCCAGCCAGCCCTTCATCTCATCATCCAGCCCATTGTAAAGGTCGGCCGAGATCAGATTGAGGATTGTTGAATATACATGGTTTGTCTCATTCACATACGTTTGTACTTCATAAAAGCTGTTGTCATAGATCATGTCATAAGGATTCTCCTGCATCTCCACAACCCCCTGGCTCAATGCGTTAAAGGTCTCTCCCAGGGCAATGGATGAGCACACAGCGCCTGCACTGTTCCACATATTGGTGTGCAGCGTGTTGCCGGACATACGCATCTTTCGTCCGCTCAGGTCAGCGGGGGTGTTGATCGGCACATTGGAAGTCAGCTGGCGGGCGCCGCGCAGCTGATACCACAGCACATGAAAGCCCGCTGTCTCAAAGTCGTTTTTGATGGAAGTTCCGATCTCACTCTCAACCATGTTCTGTACATCTTCCTCCGAGTTGTAAGCCCAGGGCGCTTCCAAAAGAGTGGCGCTGGGCGCATATCCGTTAAAGGATCCTCCGGACATGGTCATATCCGTTGTGCCCACCAGCATACCCGCCAGGGAATCCGCCTCTGAACCGGATGAACTGGAGGGATAGATTTCTACCACAAAGCGTCCGCCTGACTTTTCCTCCAGACGCTTCTTAAACTCGGTCGCCGCCTGCCCCCACGGATGGTCCAGGGATACGGTCAGATCATACTTCAGCTTTACGGTCTCCCCTGCGGCAGCCGCTTCCTTGCTGCCGGCAGCCGCTGCCTGAGTGTCCTTGCCCCCTGCCTCTGCCGCCTGGGTGGCAGGCGTGGCGCCCGAACCCGAACCGCATCCAAAGAGCATACTTGCACTTAATACCACGGAAATGATGACTGCTAATCTTTTTTTCATTCAATGATCCTCCTGTATTTATGTTTGTTTTTACTGTTTTAATAAGCCCGGATCCTGTCTATGCAGGCCGCATAATCCTCCTCCTGGAAAAACAGTTCCTGTTTTCCCAATACAAACCCCTCCACTCCGCAGTTATGGTACAGGTCGCTGATAATCTCCTTTGTGGCTCCCCCATCCAGCAGAAGGTGATAATCAAGTCCATGTTCCTCCCTGTAGCTGTTGAGTTCAATAAACTTCTGACGGGTATAGGGCATAAATTCCCTGCCTGCAAATCCGGGATTTACCGCCATGATCATGACATAATCCGTAATCGGAAGCATATCCTTCACACGTTCCAGCGCGGTACAGGGATTCAGGATAAGACCGGTCTTCTTGCCCTGCATCTGGATCAGCTCAAGGGTGGCGGACGGAATCAATTCTGATTCCGGGTGGATATAAATGATATCAGCTCCTGCCTGGGCTACCTTTTCTATGTAGTTGTGCGGATTCATGACCATCATATGGCAGTCAATTAATTTGCGGGCCCCCCGGTCCGTAACCCTCCGGATCATCTCCAGTTCACGTACAGACATTCCAAAGTTTGGAACAAATGTCCCATCCATCAGGTCCACATGATAAATATCCATATCCGTGGCATCCAGTTTCTCAACCTCTTCCCTGATATTGTCGATGGCCAGATTTAATATGGACGGACACAATAATTTCGGCCTCATTTCCATCATGATAAGCTCCTTTTTAATGATTCCTTATTTGCGCTCTTAAAATGTATACTAGTATAACATCTGAGGCAAGTATAATACGATGTATATATAAAGTCAATGGGTTTTGTGATTTTTTATGTTTTTTACAACTTTATCGCTCCCTTATAGTGCTATTTTAACATATTTAATTGCTCATCATGTCTTTCACTATAAAATATTTTTAGTTTAACTCCATATTTTTTTACATATTATTACATTTATTTACTAATAATATATTTTATTCCATTCAATCTGGTATACATTTTTTGAATTTCGGACGACTGTTTCAAATGAAATTTTATGGCATATTTACGTATAACACCAATTTTTAACAGTATAATATATTGAATTATTTGGGGTTATGTTATAGAATGTATACTAGATATTGTCATCTGGATATTACCAAATACCAAAAATATTGATTCATCTGACAGACAGGAGTAACTATGATCGAAACCATTCAGACACCGTCTAACCTTACCCAAATCATTTACCAGCATCTGTGGCATGAGATTGCTTCCCTTCACCTGATGCCGGGAGAAAAGCTCAGCGAGGTTAAACTGGCAAAAGAATTCAACTGCAGCCGTATTCCGGTCCGGGAAGCAGTGCATCTTTTAGCAGCTGAAAACGCACTGGAAGCCCGTCCTCAGAGAGGCAGCTACGTGACCCTGATCAATGTGCAGCAGCTGGAACAAATCCGTTATCTGCGTGAAGCTCTGGAATACAAGATCATGATGGATGGCTACCACACTGGATGTTTTGAATCCATTGTCCCATATCTGGAGTCCCTGGTAGCACGTCAGGAGGAGCTTCTGAATGCATCCGCATATGAACTGGCGTTTCAGCTGGATACGGAATTTCATAAGATATTTTATAATATGACACATAAGGAATTTGTGCTGGAACACACCGGTGAACGGGATATCCACTACATGCGGGCCCGTCTTCTTGCTCTCCGCCTGGAAAATCCCATTATGATGCCCCATCAGCACCGCGCCATTGTGGAATCCATTAAAAACCATGATGAGATCGGACTTCAAAAGGCAATTTATGGTCATCTGAATAATGTGAATATCATGTTTAATACCCTTCAGCCTGATCTGGAGCAGTACATCTGCCGAAATTAAAGACAGACGCCGCGCACAAAAAAACGTATGGTTCCCCGGTTGTTGTCTCCAAGGAACCATACGTTCTATCACATATGCGTTTATTCACTCCATTCCGGCAATGGATCCCATCCCCTCACTCCAGTGCAAACATGGCCATGGCCTTAAGTACGTCCGCCTCCATGGCATCCACTGCCGCCTTGGCCAGGTCATGGAAATACTTCACCTCTTTTTCCTCCAAAAGCTTCTTTACCGCCTTAACGCCTGCGTTTGACATGTAGGAAAAGTAATTGATCTTCCTGATACCGCAGCGGATGGCCTTTTGGGTATCCTCCACGCTGATCCCTGATCCGCCGTGCATTACAAGAGGAATGCCTGTGAGTTCTCTGATCTTTACGATCCGTTCAAAATCCAGGTTGGGCTTGGTGGTATAAAAGCCGTGTACCGTGCCCACGGATGCCGCCAGGGCATCGATCCCCGTATCCTTTACATACCTTGCAGCCAGGTCCGGATCCGTATACGCCTCGCTCACTTCCTTAAGGCCAAATTCCCGCCCCTCATGCCCGGTCACGATCCCGATCTCCGCCTCCACATCCGCGCCCGCTGCCTTTGCCAGGGCCACTACCTCCTTTGTCATACGGACATTTTCCTCATAGGAAAGGGAGGACCCATCGTACATAACAGCGCTGAAACCAATGTCCAGGGCCCGTTTCACATACTCTATATTCTCGCCGTGGTCCAGCATTACACACACGGGTACCTGGGCATCCTTTGCCATACGCACCATAATTGGGCCGATCACGTCAATGGACGTCTCGCACTCATGCAGCTGGGCGTGCTGGATAATAACGGGCTCGTTCCGCTTTTCGGCCGCCCCCAATACTGCCATCAGTATCTCCAGATTAGGTGTGTCAAAGGCTCCGATACAGCACCGGCGGTCCTCTGCATACTGCAGGACCTGATTCATATTGACTAACATCCGGCTATCTCCTTACTTTTCCTCATAAAGTTCAATAATGGCATCATCCCAAATCACAAATGCAAGCCTCACCCCGGGCCCCAGGTCCAGGGGACCAAATATCACCTGCTGTGCCAAGGCCGCATAGTGGTCCAGGTCATCTACCTTATAAGCCACATGAGGCTGCTTGGAAAGGATCTCAGGAAAGGGAGTCCCCTCCTCAAATTTCAGGTATTCGATTTTAAAATCATAGTCATCCACATTGCTGACCCAGAATTTCATGGCCTCGTTATAGGTCATTCCCTCTTTTTTGTTCAGGACCGGAATTCCAATGTGCATATATTCAGCCGCCATATCATATCCTCCTTGGTGCGGACACCTGTATTATTTTTTCATATAAGGGGTGTTGCAGGGTGCATTCCAGTAGTGGAGCAGCTCATCATCCATCCTTGCCATAAACATCTGGAATCCGGCCTGCTCCTGTACTGTCAGCAGCTCACCCACATGGTTGGCAACGATCTCTATATTCTTACCCTTGAGATATTCCACGCATTTGCGGTAAATAATAAACAGTTCCATCAGGGTGGTGGCCCCGGTACCGTTGAGGATCAGCATAACCTTCTCCCCTTCCTTGATATCCAGGTCAGCGATCAGGCCGTCCAGCATGATGACCGCTGTCTCATCCGCTGACTTCATGGGCTGGCGTCCTCCGCCGCCCTCCCCGTGCTGCCCCATGCCGATCTCCATCTCATCCTCACCCAGATCTGCCAGCAGGCTTCCGGTTGCAGGATGGGTCGCACCTGAAACAGCCACTGCCAGGGTGGCCATGTTGTCGGCAAAGCGCTGTGCCACTGCCGCCACCTCTTCCAGGCTCTTGCCCTCGGCGGCAGCCGCTCCCGCTATCTTGTAGGTGGGGATACAGCCAACCAGGCCGCGCCTGTCATCCGCATTGGACCTGGGCGCATTGGCAATGTCCTCCTGGGTCACTACCTTGATCACGTTCAGGCCTTCCTTGGCGCACTTTTTCATGGTCAGGTTGCCGGTCAGCATATCCCCCGCATGGTTCAGTACAATATAAAGTACGCCCTTTCCCTTGTCAGCCAGCTTGATGGCATCCAGGCATGCCTGCGGCCCGGGAGCAGCGAACACATCGCCCACAACCGACACATCCACCATACCCTCCCCCACAAAACCGCTGATGGCCGGCTCATGACCGGAGCCGCCCTGGGTCACAATGGTCACACGGTCCGCCTGGGCCAGCTTGTTATTGATGACCATACGGCTCTCCCCCAGGGAAACAAGATCCTTGTTTGCCAGTACAAAGCCCTCCAAAAGCTCAGGTGTCAGGTTCTCGGGATTGTTAATAAATTTTTTCATTTTCATACATGATACCTCTCTCCTATTTTAATCCGTCACACAGACCGGTGAAGAACAGCGATGTGCTCACTGCACCTGCGTCCGGTGTGCCAATGGTCTGTTCCTTATAGCTTCTGGCCCTTCCGTATTTGGAAATGTACTGTTCGCTCTCCTTTGCTCCCCTGACGGCCGCTTCCTTTGCAGCTTCCAGTATGGACATGATATCGTCCTCCGCCTTCTGCGCGGCTTCCACCGCCGGGATCAGGGCGTCCATCATGGTCTTATCGCCAATGCCCGCAGTGGTGATATCCTCCATGGCGGACTGGCACTCGGTAAACATTTCCTTTAAAGTCTTTGCATCAATGGGCTTACTGCCTTCCAATGGTCCTGAAAGGCCTCCGATCATGGTCCCATACAGGGGACCTGCGCTGCCCCCGCCGATCTCCATGGTGTTGTCCCCCAGGTCCTCGATAAACGTCTCCATGTCGTCATCTTCCCAGGCATTCATGCTTTTTTCCATCAGTCCGGCAATCTTCCCAATGGTTACGCCATGGTCCCCGTCCCCAAACCTGGAATCGATCTCACTGAGATAATCCTTGTTCTCGTTCCACAATTGGGCGATCTTTGTGAACATTTGTATAATCTCCGGTTTGCTTAGTAACATATGTAACCTCCTTTCACGCATTTTTTCCACATTACCCATGATTTTAGATTATCATTTTCTGACATTCTTGTCAATTTAATCTGTCTGCGATTCTATATTTTTAATATACTGCACAAAAAATGCGCAAGTTCTATGACAAACTGCGCATTTTAAGTTACATATGTAACTTTATTTTTCTTACGTATGACACCCGGCGCCGCCTTCCCGGGCCTTTGCCTATTGCTCCAGCATATCCCTTACCACATGCTCCGGGGCAAGGATATGGCCCAAATACCCTGTCTTCAGGGCTCCCCTTAAGGCCTTGGGGCTGGTATTGGCCGAACAGATCCCCACCACATGTTTTACCCGGGCCAGCAGTTCCAGGGGAATCTGTATGGCATAATCCGTCTTTGACCGGATCACGCGGCCTTCCACATCAATATAATAATTGAGGATCCTGCCCACCGCCTTCTGCTTCATCAGCTGGTCGCCGTACCTGGCCTCGGACGCAAAATCCGGCGTGGACGGAAAGTTTCCTATATTCACCAGAGCTACATCCAATTTCTCCCATGCCCGAAGGATCTCATGGTAATTGTCCAATGCCTTCATCAGCTTCAGCTCCTGCTCCGACAGCACGCAGGCGGGCGAATAGATAAATTGGGGCTGGGCCCCGCTGTGCTCCGCTATGGTGCGGACCAGTTCATTGGAGTGATAGTTCTTAAGCCCCACACCGCCGTTTCCGATCAGGGGGCAGACAGCCTGACACACGGGGACAAGGCGGTTTCTCTGCTCAATATGCCTTACCACATCCCCGATCACATGGCCCCATCCGATTCCAAGAGTGCCTTCTCCCAGGTTTTCCAGATAGCGGACAGCCGTCTCAGCCACCGCATCATTGGTGGTATGGTCATTCGGTCCGTCCCGCACCACCACTCCCTCGTAAATGCCGAATTTTCTGCCCACCTGCTCCATCAGGGATATCTGGCCGCTGTCCTTTGCCCCCGGCGCCTGGATGCGGATCGTCACGATCCCCACATCCCTGGCTTCCTTTAAAAGCTTGCTGACCATGGGCCTGGATATGCCGTACCGGACCGCGATCTCACTCTGGGTCCTGTCCTGTTCGTAATACATCCTGGCCACATCCACCAGGCGTTCTATCTTTTTCTCCGATTCTGCAGTACTCATACCCGGTCAGCTCCTGTCTCCCAATCTAATGTCATCCGGATCCCCCTGTTTTGTATCTCTGTATTTTGGTCCTATGTGCTCCATCCATTGCAGGATCAGGCATCCCGCCCCATAGCAGGCAATGTCCTTCCAGTCAAACACAGAACCCAGGATGATCCTGGCCGCTCCGCATCCCTCAAGTCCCAGGATCTCCACCAGGCGGAAATACTGCAGTACCTCCACGCAGACTGCAAACAGGAATACATAGGCCGGCAGATGCCGGATCCCTTCCGGCCGGAAGATCCGCACAAAGCAGTAGACCAGGACCACCACCAGCACATCCCCCATATAAGGCCGCACAAACCGGTCGTGGACCCATATGGCAATCGCCCCTTCTATGAGGAACAGGACCGCAAATGCAGCCATCCAGCGTCCCCTCCCATTTCCCCTGTGTTTCTCCATCACTATCTCCTCTCCGTATGCCAGCGGGACCCAAAAGGCTTTGCTATCTAAACGATCCCATTCAGTTCCTGATACATATCCTTGGCATAGCTGTCTGTCATTCCACAAATATAATCCGTGACCAGCAGCAGGCGCAGATACAGTTTTTCCTCCTCGCTCCTGCCCTTTGAGCAGAGGGAGTATATCTTCTTATAATTATCGGAAATAAGGGAAACCATCTTTCTCTGCACCTGTGTCATGGCCAGGTCCGTATCCCACGGGATCACCCCGTCCACGAACCGGTTCAAAAGGAAGCTAAAGATGGTTTGTGCCGCGATCTCCAGCTTCAGGATGGGCCTGGTATCAAAGGCATACCTGTAGGCAATGTCCCCCAATGCCTCCATCAGTAGCTCCACATCGGTTCCCGCAAACATATCTTTTCCATAGGTTCCATCCATGATGGCCCCGTAATGCTCCGTAAAACAGTCCGTTACCCCTGCGATCATCTGTCCCTGGGCGCTTATGATCCAGTTTTGTACCGCATACTGGTCCGGGCCGCTGTAGCCCCGTTCCACACCCTTGTGGTAGCGCTCCTCCAGCCAGGATACGATCTGCCGGTACCGGTCCGTCTGCCTGTCCGCACAGAATCCCTTCAGCTCCGCCAAAAGGCGGTCATAGGAAATGCAGCCCTTTTTCACCGCATCCTCTATATCCGCTGTCTTATATGCAATATCATCCGCCGCTTCCAGAAGAAAGGTGAGGGGATGGCGCCTGCCGCAGGTACCCGTGGACTGCTGCACGTCCTCAAAGTTGTCTTTATCTGCATAGAAATATCCCATTTTCTTGGTCCGGATATCGCCGCTGTCCTTACAGATCTCCAGGGAAGATACCGGATACTTGATAATGGTTCCCAGCAGGGCCTTTGTCAGGTTCATACCGTGCTCATCCACCAAAAAATGCAGCCGCGTAACCACACGGAACGCCTGGGTATTGCCCTCAAAGTTAAAAAAATCAAGGAGCATCTGGGGTTCCAGTATCTGGCTGATGGGTCTTCCCTTAAAATTGAGCCTGCTCAGATTCTGTTTAAACCAGTCCTGAATAGAAGTCTCCCCAAAATGTCCAAAGGGCGGGTTTCCAATGTCATGGATCAGCCCGGCGCACTGAAGTATGTCGCACACAGCGGCCTTGTGTTCAGGCAAAAATGTCTCGTCCTTGATCCTGGTACGGATGCTCTCGGAAATATTCTGTCCCAGGGACTTGGCCAGGGAGGACACCTCCAGGGAGTGGGTAAGCCTTGTCCTCACAAAATCACTCCTGTCCAGCGGAAACACCTGGGTCTTGTCCTGAAGGCGGCGGAAGGAGGCGCTTCCGATGATGCGGTGGTAATCCTTCTCAAACTCCGTGCGCAGGTCTGTGGATGATATTTTTTTATAACTCCGGATTCTGTCATCACAGAGCAGTGTATTCCAGTTCATGGCCTGTCTCCTTTTTGTTTTCTATCTCTATTATCAACAAATTAAGGAAAAATGCAAATAGTATTGGAAAAGAATTTCTAACTTTCCATAAACAGCGGATACCGGTTCTCCCTGCCGCACTCCCCTTCCTTTACCAGCAGCATCTCATCCTCAGGGTAATGCTTTTATTCAGAAAATTTCTCAACAGGACTCCGTGCAAAAGGCACATAACCCTGTAAATATCAGGGAATACTGGATTATCGGCTGAATGTTACATTTTTAATATTTCATTTGGCTCTTGACATATGTTACTGTAACTTTTATAATTACAATTAGTAACTGTAAAGTAATCAGTAACAGATAGCATAGAAAGGATCTCACATGAATAAACTCACCGGTTATCTGGGCACTTACGCCTCACCTGAAAGTCTGGGCATATACCGTTTCTCCCTTGACCTGAAGGATGGCTCCCTGTCCCGGCCCGAACTCTATTATAATGCCCCGGACTGTAAGTACCTGTCCCTGGACGGCGCAATGCTGGCCGCCCCGGAGAAAAAAGGCGGCCTTGCAGGGGTCTGCCTGCTGGACATCAGCGCTAAGGAGCCTGTTCTTATAGGGGAAGCCTTCCACGAAACAGCGCCTGCTTGTTATGTAACACAGGATTGCGGACACCTGTACACTGCCAATTACCACGAAGGGTCTGTTCTGGTATATGACAGATCTCCCGAGGGGATCAAGCTGGCAAAGCGTATCCATATTGCACCCAAAGCCGGCTGTCACCAGATTCTCCTCTATGACCATTATATGCTGGTGCCCTGTCTGTTACTTGACTCAGTGAAAATATATGACTGCGACAAAGACTATTCCCTTGTGGGAGAGCTGACATTTCCAAAGGGCACAGGCCCCCGCCATGGAATATTTGATCCCTTCCATCATAGACTGTTCCTGGTCAGCGAACTGAGCAATCAGGTGTTCCTGTACCAGGCAGGAGAAACCGCTCCACGGGAAGTATACCCCATCCTGCCCCAGGGAGCAGTATACCATGAGCCCCCTGCATCAGCAGCAGTCCGGTTGTCCCCGGACGGGCGCTTCCTGTATGTATCCACCCGTTTTGCCGACCTGATCACTGTCTATTCCATAGACGGATCCGGACTGCACCAAATCCAGCAGGCCGGCTGCGGCGGGGTCCATCCCCGGGATATCATCCTTACACCGGACGGCAGGTACCTGCTTTCCGTAAACCGTACCAGGGGAGGCCTTGTATGCTTTGGCCTTGACCCTGAAAGCGGACGCATCCTTGGCCTGTGTTCCCGTGTTCCCGCCCCGGAGGCGGTATCCGTGGTGCTTGCATAAGATGCCGCTGCATTGATGGCTGAAAAACAGCCGCAAAGATAGATGCTTGGGAGCCCCCAAGAGTACAAATAAATAATATGGAGGAATTAACATGACAAAGATTGATATTGGAATTATCGGCCTGTCCGTTATGGGGCGCAGCCTTGCCCTTAATATGGCGGACCATGGATTTAAAGTTGGAGGTTACAACCGCAGCGCTGCTGTCACAAAACAGGTGGTACAAGAGCATCCCCATGAGAACCTGGTCCCATTTTATGACCTGGAGGCACTTATATCCTCCCTCACCCCTCCCAGAAGGGTCATGCTGATGATCCAGGCCGGCAAACCTGTGGACGCGGTCATCGGCCAGCTGGCGCCGCTCCTGGAGCAGGGTGACATCATTATGGATGGAGGCAACTCCTTTTACGGGGATACCGTGAGACGGGCCAGGGAATTGGAAGAAAAAGGGATCCACTATCTGGGTGTGGGCATTTCCGGAGGGGAAGAAGGAGCAAGATTCGGTCCATCCATCATGCCCGGAGGCAATGGGGAGGCCTATGAGTCCGTACGTCCCATCCTGGAAGCCATTGCGGCCAGGGCAATGGGAGAACCCTGCTGCGCCTACATCGGGCCGGATGGCGCCGGACATTATGTAAAAATGGTCCACAACGGCATTGAATACGCCGACATGCAGCTGATCGCGGAATCCTATCTTCTCCTGAAATATGTGGGCGGCTTTACCAACGAGGAGCTGGCGGACACCTTCCATTCCTGGGATCAGGGTGAACTGCACAGTTATCTCATCGGCATCACCGCTGATATTTTCAGGGAGCAGGATGACCTGGGCCAGGGCCGGCTCATCGATTCCATCCTGGACAGCGCCAAGCAGAAGGGCACAGGAAGATGGGCCAGCATAGAAGCCTTAAAGCAGGGTGTGGACATCTCCATGATCACCTCCGCCTGCGCGGCCCGCATCATGTCCAACCACCTGGAATCAAGGGAAAAGGCTGCCCGGCTGATCCCTTCCCCTGATCTGCGGATTGCACAGGACAAAAAAGCATTTGCCCACATGGTCCGCGCAGCCTTATATACCGGAAAGATCATCGCATATGCCCAGGGGTTTGCCCTGATGCAGGATGCTTCCAGTCAGTATGGGTGGAATCTGGACTTAGGCAGGATCGCTGCCATTTTCCGGGCCGGATGCATTATCCAGGCCGCCTTCCTGAATGATATCACCCACGCATTTGAGGCAGAGGATAAGCCGGAGAACCTGATATTCGACACCTTTTTCCTGTCCAGGGTCAATGAGCACCAGGACAGCCTGCGCACAGCGGTATCCACAGGCGTGTTAAACGGACTTCCCGTTCCCGCCCTCTGCAACGCGGTATCCTATCTGGATGCGTTCCGGGCAAAGGCTGCAGGAGCCAACCTGATCCAGGCCCAGCGGGACTGTTTTGGCGCCCACACCTATGAAAGGACGGACCACCAAGGCACATTCCACCACCAATGGAGGAAAACAGATGAAAATTGACACAAATATTACCATTTTCGGCGGCACTGGAGACCTGACGTTCCGCAAGCTTCTTCCCGCGCTGTACACCATGGTTCTCACGGGCAAGCTTCCAAATGCCAGCCGAATCGTCATCATCGGACGCCGGGATTATGACAGCGGCAGCTACCGCAGGGCGGCCAGGGACTGGGTGGAGAAATTCACCCGGCTCCCCTTTAAGGAAGACAGCTTTTTGCAGTTTGCAGAAAAACTGTATTACTATCAAATGAATTTTTCTGATATCAATGCCTACCAGGGCCTGGATGCATATTACAGGGAGCAGGATATTGGTTCCCACATCTTTTATTACGCGGTGGCTCCCCGCTTTTTCAGCGTCATCACCCAGGGACTCAAGGAAGTAAAAGGCTCTGAGAACGGCAAGGTCATCCTGGAAAAACCCTTTGGCGAAAACCTGGCCTCGGCAGCGGCCCTGAACAAGGAACTGGAAGCTCACTTCGGAGCCAGGGGGATCTACCGGATCGATCACTATCTGGGCAAGGAAATGGTCCGCAACATCCAGGCTATCCGGTTTGCGAACCCCATCTTCACAGATGTGTGGAACTCACGTTACATTGAGTCCGTACAGATTTCAGCCCTGGAGGATATGGGCGTGGAGACCCGCGGCGGATACTATGACGCCAGCGGCGCGCTAAAGGACATGGTGCAGAACCATCTGCTGCAGATCCTGTCCATCATGGCCATGGAAGAACCCGGTGAAATGACCCCAAAGGGGCTGCACGATGCCCAGCTGGATGTATTCACATCCCTGCGTCAGGCTGATGAGGAGTCCATCAGCGACATGCTGGTACTTGGCCAGTATGACGGCTACCGGCAGGAACCGCTTGTCAAACCGGATTCCAAAACCGAAACCTTTGCGGCCTTAAAGCTGTTTATTGACAACACCCGCTGGAAAGGGACCCCATTTTATATACGCACGGGCAAAAAGACAGGGATGCGGGAGATTGAACTTTCCGTGATCTTCCGCCGGCCATACGTCCAGGTGGAGCCCAATGTGCTGATCATCAAAATCCAGCCCACCGAGGGCGTCTACCTGCAGTTTAATATCAAGCGGCCCGGGGATACGGACGATATCATTCCCACCAAAATGGACTTTTGCCAGAACTGCAACCTGGTCCATCAGCTTAACACGCCTGAGGCATATGAGCGCCTGATCACTGCCTGCATTAAGGGTGAAAGCTCCTGGTTCTCCCAGTGGGACCAGATCGAACTCTGCTGGAATTATGTGAGCAGGCTGAAGAAGCTGTATTCAGATACGGACCTGCCTTTGTACTCCTATGTTCCGGGAACCCCCGGGCCCGGGGAAGCTGAGAGGATGCTTGGGCAGGGGGAGCATTGGCTTTTGTAGGATTGGATACGCGGCATTCCTTCCTACAGTTCCTTGCGTACCCTCCCGTAATATAAAAATCCAGCCAGATCCGCCAGGATCCATCCAATGGGAACCGAGACCCAGATCCCGGTCACCCCAATGGATGGGACGGATGCCAGCGCATAAGCCAGCGCCACCCTGGTTCCCAGGGAGATCACGGTGAGGACCACGGACATCCCCGGCCTTCTGACAGCCCTGTACAGGCCATACAAAAGGAACAGGCATCCGATGCCCCAATAAAATGCCCCCTCGATCCTGAGATATCCCACGCCCACGGCCAGTATCTCCGTCTCCTGGGGCTGGACAAAGATCAGCATCAGCTGTTTTGCAAATATCCATACAATGGCTGATATAAAAAGACAGAAGGAAATGGATACAATAACCGCGCTTTTGATCCCGGCCTTGATCCTGTCCCGTTTGCCGGCTCCGTAATTTTGGGCTATGAATGTGGAAAAGGCATTTCCAAAGTCCTGCACCGGCATATAGGCAAAGGAATCTATTTTTACAGCTGCCGCAAATGCAGCCATTACCACGGTCCCAAAACTGTTTACAAGGCCCTGCACCATCAGTATGCCGAAGTTCATCACCGACTGCTGGGCGCAGGTAAGAAATGAAAACTGGGATATTTCCCCAAGGACACGGCGGTCCATTCTCATATGGCTTTTTCCGATCCTGAACTCGGGCATTTTTACAAACGTATAGATTCCGATACCGACCCCTGACACAAACTGGGCGATCACCGTTGCCCCGGCCGCGCCCCCAACGCCCCAGTGGAATACCAGGACAAAGACCAGGTCCAGGATTACGTTGAGCACTGCCGCAATGCCTAAAAACACCAGCGGGATAAAGGAATTTCCCACCGCGCGCAAAAGGGATGCAAAAAAATTATACAGGAATACTGCAAATATCCCATAAAATATGATCCACAGATACTCCCGCATCAGGGCATACAGTTCACCCGGCACACACAAAAGCCTCATGATCGGGTCGATGAACAGAAACACACCTGCATTTACCGCCAATGCAACTGCCGCTATCATAACAAAGGAGACAAATATGCTGTTCTTAAGCATATCCGAATTTTTCTCCCCGAACCGGAGGGAAAACACGGCCCCGCTCCCCATACTCAGTCCCAGAAGGATAGAGGTAAGAAATGTCATCAGCGCATAGGCCGCTCCCACGGCAGCCAATGCATTCGCCCCCAGATAACGCCCTACGATCAGGGTATCCGCTATGTTATAAAATTGCTGCAAAAGATTGCCCAATATCATGGGCAGTGCAAACCGCAGCATGGTTCCTGTAATGCTTCCCACTGTCAAGTCTCTATGCATGTCACTTACATCCTTCAACAAATTCTCTGAATATTTTTCCCGAGTCCCGGTCTTCCCGACCCATAAACTCCGGGTGCCACTGAATGGCCTGTATGTATCTCTTATCCCGGGCATAGATTCCTTCCACCAGCCCGTCCTCGGCCACGGCCGAGATTCCCAGTCCAGGCGCCAGCTTTTTGATCCCCTGATGGTGATAACTGTTTACTCCCAGTTCCCTCTTTTCCAGCAGCCGGAAAAGAGGTCCCTCCTCTGTCAGTTTCACCTGATGGCAGGGCCTGTCATAAGGAGGGCACATATGATGCTCTATCTCCTTTGACCCTTGAAACTGTGACGGCAGATCCTGGTACAAGGTTCCTCCCATGAGCACATTGATAAGCTGCAGGCCGCGGCAGATGCCCAGAACTGCCTTATCATCGTTCCATGCCAAATGAAAAATATATGTTTCCAGCTGATCCCTCTGACGGTTGGCAGGGCCGCAAAGGCTGCTTTCCGTCTCGCCGTACAGTTTAGGCGCCACATCATGTCCCCCGGTAAACAGATAGCCCCTGCACATGCTGTTGATTTGTTCTAAATCTCCCTTTTCCCATGTCAGGGGAAGCATCATGGGAATACCTCCCGCCCGGCGGATTCCCTCCATGTATCCCGGCACCATCCAGATACTGTCTTTTTTATCATCAAACAGGGGTATAACTCCAATTACAGGCTTCATCCGCATTGCCTCCATTCCTTTTTTATGACACTATACCACATTTTTCCATAAAGCAACAGATAAGTTCCCTGTTTGTTTGATTATTAATGGAAATGTCCTCCCTGGCTTTTGCACTCTCCCTGTCTCCTTCCGGATCTTCGCCGCACACGTCCATGCCTATGATCCGGCGGCAGGAGGCGGCCGCACTGATACAGTCCAATAAAACGGAACGTTTTGTACTCCCCTGGTTCCAGTTCGTCCTGGCATGATCCCGGCTCAGCACGTCTTTATCCACGGAAATATACAGGGGAAGGGAGGAGCTGCCCATCTGTTTCTTCCAAAAGCCCAGATCCGTCATATCATCCTCGCTGATCCACACCACCCTGACCTCTGCCATCCCTGATGCCGGCCCCGGCAGCGGAACCGGCAATGGCCCCGGCAGCGGCCCTGACCGCTGCCCTGATGCCGCCCAGCTCTCCCCTGCAATCTCCCTCACGGCCTGGGCAGGCGGCCCTGCCAGCCACACGCGTTTCACCCTGGGATTATGCTCCATTACTGTTTTGATCCATCCCCCGCAGGACAGGATATCCCCGAACATGGGGAGCTGCATATCCGTGTGATGGTCAAACACAAGAAGTTCCATATCTTCCTCCACCTGGTCCAGCCAGATCTTGCTCAGATAATGGTAATTGCCTGAATCCAGGAAATGGATCCCCTCTTTCAGCTGTTTATCCCTGATCCGTTCCCCGATCCGCGCTTCTGCCTCCTCATCACAGTAGCAGTTTGTCCCCAGTATATCCCTGCAGTCGATCCACAGGTGCTGCATGTCCTTATAGAAATCCTCTTTTTCGTACACCCCGGAAAAGTTCATAATAACCAGTTTTTTCCTATTTTCCACGGCAGCCATTATCTCCCTTCTCTTTACTGTTTACATTTCTGCTAAACATGCCATTTTGTGTTAAAAAGATGTTATAATAATAGTAATTATTATTGATTTAATCCATTTTATGTGATATAATATAAACATATACATATTATCAAATGAACGTGGTAAAATCAAACTATACCCTCAACGGACAAGGGGGACACACGCCCCTTGTCCGCTGAGGATAGCAAACAGAATGTGCCAAGTACATCATATCCAAAACAGGAGGGTTATATTTATGGATCCAAAAGCATTTTTCAAATTAAATTATGGGGTTTACATTGTATCCAGCAGTGCTGACGGAAAGGACGGCGGATGCGTGATCAATACCATGGCCCAGGTAACATCATCACCGGCCAGGCTTTCCATTGCGCTGAACAAAAACAATTATACATTGAAGCTGATCGAGACGTCCGGTACATTTTCCGGCGTTGTCCTGTCCGAGGATGTGGAGATGGAGCAGATCAAGCGGTTCGGTTTCCAGTCGGGCAAGAATGTGGATAAGTATGACGGCATTCCCCAGGGACGCGACAGCCTGAGCAATCCATACCCCACCGAAGGGGTCTGCGCCCGTTTTGCCTGCCGCGTGATCTCCACCCTGGATGTGGGGACCCATGTGATCGTCATTGGTGAAGTAGTGGAAGCGGAGGTTATGGATTCTGCCTCCCCATCTCTCACCTACGCCAACTATCATGTAAAGAAAAACGGAACCACACCGCCTAACGCCCCTTCCTACCAGGAGAATACCGAAAAGGCGGCGGGCTACCGCTGCACCGTGTGCGGCTACATCCTGGAGTCAGACACGCTGCCCGATGACTTTATCTGCCCGGTATGCGGCAAGGACGCCAGCTATTTTGTAAAATTATAATATTGCTATATTTTCTTTTACCATATAGATAAAACGGTATGTGCACGGCCTGTGCATTGCTTCGGACCATTACGGACCGGAGCAGACCAATACCCCCATATCCTGCTCCCCAAATATAGCAGGGTATGGGGGTATTTTATGATGAGATAAACGGAAATCCCTTACTCATTCTCCTGGGGAACCGCTGTTGCGGAAACTGCCCGCTTACGGTTCTCATCCTTGTCATTGGTCACATTGCCGTCCCCGCTCACCGGAATGGAGTCTCCAAGGTAGGTGGGTTTTGGCATCACAATGGTGTAGATCAGGTCCTTTGGCCGTGCCAGAAGTTCCCTCACATCCCTCATCCGCTGCCCCCCGTAGGTTCTGGGATCCGAGGCCACGCCGTAAGCCTCCATGCCCATGGACTGAGCCACATAGAGGGCGCGGTACATATGGTAGCGCTGGGTCACGATCACAATCTTCCTCACCTGGAAAATGTCCCTGGCGCGGTACATGCTCTCATAGGTGGAAAAACCTGCATGGTCCATAAAAATATTCTCAGAGGGAACCGCCCTGTCAATGGCAAACTGTTTCATCAGGTTCACCTCGTCATAGTTGACCTTTCCGTGGTCACCGCTCATGAGAAGTTTGTCCGATACATGTTCATCATAAAGCCGGATCCCCTGATCCAGCCGGTCGCTCAGCATACCCGATGGAGTACCGTCAGGCCTGACGCCGCAGCCCAGCACCATAATACAGTCCACATCCTCCAGTTCCCCGGCCTGGTCCGCGGTCAGGATATACGTTTCCTCTTTGCGGATCATATACAGATTCACCAAAAACATCACCAGGCATCCTGCCAATCCCAAAACCAGCAGCACTCTGACCGTCTTCCTCACAAATGACCTTATCTTCATCCCGCAAGCCTTCCTTTCCCGCCATCTCCCCCGGCATGTTTATATATCAGCAAAGCCGCACTTCCCGTGCATGACTACGGGAAAATGCGGCTTTTATGATCTTATCTGGTAATCCCTTATTTAACAGCGATTGCTTCGATCTCACACAGCACGCCCTTTGGAAGGGTCTTAACAGCCACACAGCTTCTGGCTGGCTTGGAAGTGAAATACTTAGCATATACTTCGTTAAATGCAGCAAAGTCACCCATATCTGCCAGGAAGCAGGTGGTCTTAAATACCTTGTCAAAGCCGCTGCCTGCTGCTTCCAGGATGGCGCCCACATTTTTGCAGCTCTGCTCAGCCTGTGCTGCAATGCCCTCAGGAGTAGTGCCGTCTGCCGGGTTTACAGGAATCTGCCCGGAAGTATAAACCATTCCGTTTACTTCAAATCCCTGAGAATATGGTCCAATTGCGCCTGGTGCTTTTTCTGTACTGATTACGTTCATTGTAAATCCTCCTTAATTTAGGGGAAATGTCCGTACGTTCATATATTCCCCATATTATTATTTTTCATTCTTACGCGTTCACACGAACCCCATAGCCATTATATCCAATTATTGAAAATGTTGCAATAGCTTTGTTATCTATGGCGGATCTGTTATTGCCCGGATCCAAGATACTGCAAAAGAATCTCCCTTGTGTTCCGCTTTGGATCCTCCAGCACAAGCTCCAGAAGCCCGGCCAGCGCTGCGCCCACTTCCTTTCCCGGCTTCACGCCCGCCTCCATGATATCGTGTCCGCTGACTGCCAAAGTTTTCAGGCTGATGCAGTCCCCCCGGCAGCGGATCTCCTCCGCCAGCCGGGCAATGAGTTCCAGTTCCTCCCCTGTCTCCGGCCGGGGTTCTCCTGTCTTAAGATCCGGTTCGGCCAGACACATTTTCAGCGACAGCAGATCATCAAACAAATCCGGTTCCATCCGGCTCATCACAACCCGGATCGAATGTTTGTCCGGTGTAATCCTGGTTCCCTGCCAGTGAACAAGGGTCTTTGCCTTGTTTATAGTATCATTATCCAGTTTCAGATCTTTTAGCACGGCCTCCGCATGGTCCGGCGTGCATCTGCGCAGAAAGCCTGCCCAGCGCATGTGCTTTTCAGGAGCAATGGACGCGGGGATCAGGGGAACCCTGCGGTCCGTCCGTTCCACTGCGCTCTGAAAAGAGGCCGGAACCTTTCCGGCTTCCTCTTCCCTCCAGTATGCCCGGTGAAATGCGTCAGACACATAGGAACTGATCCCCGTCTCATACACCAGCTCCATATGCCCCGGATGGCTGCTTAAAAGCAGCTTTGTAAGTTCGGTCTGGATACGCTCCTTGCTCACATGGACCATGTTGGGAGCGATCTTCCTGATGGCCTCATAAGTCCTGTCCTCAATTAAAAACCCTAACTGGGCGGAAAAACGGATGGCCCGCAGGATCCTCAGGGCATCCTCTGTAAAGCGGTCCATGGGTTCCCCCACACATCGGATGATCCCTTTCTTCAGGTCCTCCGCACCGCCAAATTCATCCACAAAACCGGTCCGGCTGTTGTATGCCATGGCATTGATCGTGAAGTCCCGGCGCTTTAGATCCTCCGTCAGGTTGGGGGTGAATTCCACATGGTTGGGATGGCGTCCGTCAGAGTACTCCCCGTCAATGCGGTATGTGGTGACCTCATAGCCCTCATTCCCCATCATCACAGTCACAGTGCCGTGCTGGATCCCTGTGTCCACCGTGCGGCGGAACACCTGCTTCACCTGGTCAGGCAGGGCACTGGTGGTGATATCCCAGTCTCCCGGCTCCCGCCCCAGCATCATATCCCTGACACAGCCGCCAACAACATATGCCTCATATCCATATTCATTCAGTTTACCGATGATCTCCTCTGCGGGAGCAGGTATGCTAATCTTCATATTATGGTTCCATTCCTTATAGTTTGTCTCTACCTGCTCTATTTTACCAGCTTTTTATTGCATTTTCCAGTCCGGATTATGCAGCATTTTGCCGTGCATCTTACTGTGTGTCTTGCTGTGCACCTTGCTGTGTGTCTTACTGTGTGTCTTGCTGTGCCCTGAGTTTCCTGCTCTTCTCGTAGTACTGTCTGCGCACATCCTGGGGTACAAGGTTTCCTCCTGTGGCCCAGGCGATGTGAACGGCCTGCGCCATCTGACCCTCAAGTCCGTGTTCCTTCAGGAACTTTCTTCCCTCAGGACTGGAACACAGTTTGGCCGGTCCCTGGAAGGCAGCACAGGAGCTGGGCTCTATGAAGATCCCCTCCTCGTCCATGAGCGCACCCATGAACCGGTACAGATTGTCATCCCCTATGGTAAACTCTCCTGCCAGCATATGTGCAATGGTCTTTCCCACAAATTTGGACGGCCGCCCCACTGCCAGCCCATCCGCCGCAGTCTGACCGGAAAGCCCGATGTCCTGGACACAAATATCATTGTGAAGCCCTGTCATAACCCCCAGAAGCATACATGGGGCCTGCACCGGTTCCTCAAAGAAACAGTATACATGATCCCCAAAAACCTGTTTTAACCCAAATGCCACGCCTCCGGGGGCGCCTCCCACTCCGCAGGGAATGTATACAAACAGAGGATGTTCCCCATCCACCGTCACACCTGTCCCGTCCAGCTGCGTTTTCAGGCGCTTGGCTGCTACGGAGTACCCCAGGAACAGATTCACGGAATTCTCATCATCCACAAAATAGCTCATTGGATCCTCCTTTGCCAATTTCCTCCCCTGTTTTACAGCTTCGCTGTAATCGGAAGCATATTCCATCACGTGGACACCCTTTTGCCGCAGCAGATCCTTTTTCCACTGCTTCGCATCCATGGACATATGTACAGTCACATTATATCCCAGGGCAGCGCTAATGATTCCGATGGACAGCCCCAGATTTCCGGTGGATCCCACATGGATGGAATGCCTGTGAAAAAATTCCCGGAACCGGGGAAGGGCAAATTTCTCATAGTTGTCCTCCCTTGTGATCATTCCCTGCTCCAATGCCAGGTCCTCAGAATGCTTCAGTATTTCATAGATACCGCCTCTTGCCTTTACCGAACCGGCCACTGCCAGGTTGCTGTCCATTTTTAACATCAGACGGCCCTCCAGCCCGGCCCTCCATTGTGTGTTCAGGCAGTCTTTCATTTTACCGATTTCCTTCAGGGGCGATTCGATCAATCCTCCCCACTCCTCTGTTTCAGGAAATTCCCTCTCAATAAAAGGGGCAAAACGTGTCCATCTGCGCTCTGCATCATCTATATCATCCACGGAAAGGGTCAGCCCCTCCATGGCAGATTTCGTATCCATCAGGCCTTCATTCATCCATATGACCGCTTTGGCCTGTTCCATATCCTTTATTAAAGGATACTTGTTTTTTAACTCCTGTACATTTACCACCATATCAGATTCGTCCTTTCAATAATACCGGACCGCCCTGAGGCGGGATGCGCCGCAGGGCCGGACCTTTTAATGCAGGGAAAGCCTAATCTCCCATTATATCTTTTACAAACCTTTTTGTATAATCCAAAAGTTCCCTTTGCCAGGATACCCTGTCATAACCATGGGTTGCGCCGGAGATCACATGGCGCACAGCCTTTGGCACTGTCTCCTGATATCTGCGGGAATTATATACCGGCACGTCTTTATCGCCATCTCCCTGTATCAGCCTCAATGGCTTTTTAAAATTCCGTATGGCGGCCAGAGGGTCAATCTGCGGTGCGTCCAGCCCCTCAAAAAACTCATGGCAAACCAAGTCGCCCATAAAGTCCACATCATTTCCCTGAAGTCCTTTTTCAAATAATTCCTCCCCCAGCAGATGGCGGAAATTGGCATAGGGTTCACTGCATGGGCTCCACAGCAAAATACCATCCAACGGAACCTCATTGCACAGCACAGATGTGACAATGCCTCCCATGCTGTAGCCCAGTATCATAAATTTATCCGGCTTCACCTGCTCTTCAATCCAATGCAGGACCACCTTTGTATCTTCAATCTCCCCGTAAATGGTAGTGTAATGGCTGTCCCCTTCGCTGTCCCCTGCGCCCACACAGTCAAAGCGGCAGATGGTATAGCCCTCCTCCTGAAGCTCATGGCCAGCATTCACCATGATGCGGTGAGGCGTTATCTTGTTTCCAAAAAATCCATGTTTATAAAGGATCACTTTCTTCCCCCGCGCAGCCGGGTCCTTGTATTCCAGCAGGCAGACCATATCCTTTCCCCTGCTCTTTAATGTAAATGCCTCAATCATAAACCATTCCCTCCTTTGTCAGTCCTTTGGTTCTTCCTTCACCGGCTCTCCATTCTCTCCCTCAAAAATACGACCCCAACCAATCAGGATTGCAAACAGCATCACAAACCACAGGATGCATGGATAGAAGCAGGTAAAAAGAAATGCGTTAGGAGACAACACTTCCACAAAATCATAGGTTGTGGACAGTGTCTTCATGATTCCCAGCAAAAGCAGTACACTGCCGCCAAAGGGCATGCAGGCGTTAAAGGAATCACACGCCACAGCCAGGAAGTTGGCTCTGCGGTACGGGTGAAGCTTTGCCTTCTGTCCCACTGCATTTACCAGTGGCGATGCGCAGATGTTGGGAATGGTGTTGATCGCACTGATCAGAACGGAGAACACACTGCTGAACAGGAAGATGAGGAGCTCCGCCCCCCTGGTGGTTTTAATGTTCCTGCTGAGATGCTCCACCAGTTCTTCCATATATCCGCTGGAAATGAGCAGGGAACCCATGGAAACTACAACCATCAAAAGAATACACACGCTAAGCATTCCAGCCACGCCGTCCGGAAATGCTCCCATAGCTGCTCCATTTTCAATGCGGAACAGGTCTGAAAATCCAAATAATCCTCCTCCCAAACCTACAGCTACTGCAATGATAATCCCTACAGGAAGGGTAACAAACAGGTTGTTCCCCATAACCGCCATTCCGATAACAATCACAGTGGGGACCAACATAAGAAGTCCGGCAGGATTCTGGTTATCAGCAAGCAGGGCCGCCGCCACACCAGTGTCCAGTCCCTGTCCCGACTTGGCTCCCCCGAATATGGCATACAGCACAATTGAAATAAGGAACGTGACTATAACGTATTTGGAACGGTCCTTAACAGCGCCGCCGATTTCCGCACTTCCTGACTTTTTTGTGTAAGTCTGGCCTGTGGTAGATACAATGGTCGTGTCTGAGACAGGTGCAATATTATCTCCAAAAATAGCTCCCGATATAATAGCGCCTCCCAGCACTGCAGGATTGCATCCCATAAGGATGCCAACAGGATACAAAATATAACTCATGGCTGCCACGGTACCAAAAGCAGCGCCTGTGGCCAGGGCAAATGTAGCTGAAAATAAAAAGGTTGCCACACAAAAGCCTGCTCCTGATAAATGCAGCTTAACACTGAGCCACACCAGTCCCTCTACCAAATGCCCTGATTTTAGTACAGAGCCATAAATGCCCACTATCAGCCAGATAAGAACCGCTGTCATGGCCATCTTATCCCCCAGGCCTTCCAACACAATGTCCCAGTATCTTGGCTTGTCCTTTACCAGCAGCATACCAACAATAAGACCGATTACACCAGAGGCGATCATCATGTTAAGATCCGCCGCGTTGATAAATGATAACCCGATTGTAATCACAATGAATACAATGAAGGGCACCAATGACATCCCATTGCCTCCGTAAAACTCCAATTTTTTAGCCTTTTCCATACCGCTTCTCCTTTCGCTTTTGTTTAATGATTGTTAATTGTAACTTAACCATATATTAATATATACTTTACATTTTGTAAAGTACTTTTTATCTATTTTTTATATTTTTACTATGATATTAGCTATTTAATGTATATATGCAACAAAAAAGCTGCGATCATAGTTAATCACAGCTTAACGCATATTATTATTACATTTTGCTTATATCAACTTGCATTTAAAAACTGGGGGGTGTGATCGCAAATATTACCTGCACAATGGTCCCTCCCTGATTGTTCCACTGATGAGGAGTTAAAGGAGGTATACGGATACTGTCTCCCTCCTCCAGCCGGTAAGGAACCCCGGCAACGGTAATCTCCACACTGCCATTGATGACATATGCCACTTCCTCACCCGCATGTTCCTGAGGATTTCTTCCCGAAGTTAACCCCGGCGGTATGGACATCATACAGAATTCAATGCTTCCCCTTACATCCGGGGTCAAAAGAGTATAAGCCAGATCTGCATCCGGATGTCCGATCGTCTTGTTCTCCCCCCGCCTTACAATCATCTGTACCTGTGGCAGATCCTCCTTAAAAAACTTGAACATGGGCACTTCCAGCGCCTGGGCTATAGCCTTTAGCGTACTTATGGAAGGGTTTACCAAGTCCCTTTCTATCTGGCTGAGCATAGAGGCAGTCATGCCAGCGCGTTTAGCCAGTTCCCGAAGGCTCATGCCTCTCATGTTGCGGAAATCCTGGACTTTTTTTCCTAAGTTAATTTCTTCCATCATTCAATAACTCCCCGTGACTCACTTGTAAAACATTGGTCTTGCTTTATCATATCACAGTTTCCTATTTTATTGTACTATTTATCTATTCTTTAGAACTATCGCCAAAAAGGACATGAGGTATCATTCCCCATGCCCTTCCCTTTGACAATGCCTTTTTCTTAATGCCTGCATCACAATGTCCGCCTTATAAAGTCTGTTTCACAGCATACAGCCAGTCATTAATATGCCCGTCCCCAGTAAACCATCTTCTTGGCAGTTTTTCCGCAGCACACACAGTGGCCGGACAGGTTCTCCTGTACAAATGGCATGCATCTGGAGGTTGCCCCTGTCTCTTCCTTGATCTTATCCTCGCACTCCTGGCATCCGCACCACATGGCCTTTACAAAGCCCGGCTTGCTGTCCACTGTCTTTGCAAACTCATCCCACTCTGTTGCCGCATACGTGTGGGCATCCCTGTGGGCCTTTGCCTTCTCGTACATGGCCTTCTGAATGGCTTCAAGCATTTCTGAAACCTTTGCCTCCAGCTCATCCAGGGAAATAAAGGTCTTTTCATGGGTATCACGGCGTACCAGAACCGCCTGGTTCTTTTCCATATCCTTTGGTCCGATCTCCACACGAAGGGGGATCCCGCGCATCTCGCAATCGGCAAACTTCCAGCCCGGGCTCTTCTCGGAATCATCCGTCTTTACAGAGAAACCAGCCTTCTTAAGGCGGTTCTCCAGTTCAAACGCCTTGTCAAGGACCCCTTCCTTCTGCTGCTGTACCGGCACGATCATCACCTGGACCGGAGCGATTCTGGGCGGAAGCACCAGCCCGTTGTCATCACCGTGTACCATGATCAGGGCGCCGATCATACGTGTGGTCATACCCCAGGATGTCTGGTGTACGTACTTCAGTGTATTGTCCTTGTCCGTGAACTGAATGTCAAAGGCCTTTGCAAATCCATCTCCAAAATTATGGCTGGTCCCTGACTGAAGGGCCTTTCCGTCATGCATCAGAGATTCTATGGTATATGTCGCCTCAGCGCCTGCGAACTTCTCTTTGTCGGTCTTCTGTCCTTTGACCACAGGGATTGCCAGAACTTCCTCGCAGAAATCCGCGTATACGTTCAGCATCTGGATGGTTCTGGCCTCCGCTTCCTCAGCGGTTGCATGGGCCGTATGGCCTTCCTGCCACAAAAATTCCCTGGAGCGCAGGAACGGACGGGTGGTCTTCTCCCAGCGCACAACGGAACACCACTGGTTGTATACCCTTGGCAGGTCACGGTAGGAGTGGATATCCTTTGAATAGAAATCACAGAACAGGGTTTCGGAAGTAGGCCTTACACACATACGCTCCTGGAGGGGCTCCAGACCGCCGTGGGTCACCCACGCAACCTCAGGCGCAAATCCCTCCACATGATCCTTTTCCTTTTCAAGCAGGCTCTCGGGAATAAAGATAGGCATGTATACATTCTGTACACCTGTCTCCTTAAATCTCCGGTCCAGCTCATTCTGGATATTCTCCCAGATTGCATACCCTGCGGGCTTGATCACCATACATCCCTTAACGCTGGCGTAATCGCACAGCTCAGCCTTCTTTACCACATCCGTATACCACTGGGCAAAATCCTCATCCATGGATGTGATGGCTTCCACCATTTTCTTATTGTCTGCCATGACTTTTCTCCTTTTCTTCATCATTGATCAGTTTATCACCTGATCAGCTGGTTCAATGCTTCATTCACTGTTTTACGCAAAAAGAGCCATCCGATCCCATGCATTATATTGTGCAAGGGACCGAATGACTCGGCGGTACCACCCAAGTTAGCGTCCTGTCCATCACTGCCCAGGGTCTGTCCCCGGCAGCCGTTAAACACGAACCGCTCTCTCATAATCCGTTAACGCCGGACTTACGTTGCATTCATCATACAAAGCTCCAAGGCTGGTTGGGCATGTGCTGGCGTAAGGACCTTCCACCGTGAGTCCTCTCTCTGTGACGTGCATCAGGCTTACTATTCCCCTTCAACGCTGTCTGTCATCTATTCATATAACATCATGGTAGGGCGTGTTTAGAACACGCTCCGGATCATTTCTTTCACGTATTGTTGATTTTACGCCAGAAACACTACTTTGTCAATGCTTAAAAGCAAACAATATGCAGGACGTCTCTTATCCCCATCTCTTATCCCCATCTTTCATCACCCCATTGGCTCCCTGGTCCATACCTCTACCAGATCCTCCACCAAAAGCAGACCCAGAGGACCCAGTATAAAGCCAAAGAATCCAAACAGTTCCAGCCCCACATACACGGAAGCCAGGGTCTCAAGGGGCGACAGCCCCACCTGTCCGCCCATCATACGCACCTCCATGATCTGGCGGACAAAGTAGCATACCAGATACAGGGCCGTGAGAATGACGGCCTGTTTCCAGTCTCCCATGAGCAGTTCCAGCACGGCCCATGGGATCAGAACAGTACCCGTGCCGAATATAGGCAGGGCGTCCAGTATGCCGATCCCAATACCGGCCATGATGTAATAAGGATTTTTGATCAGGAACATTCCCCCGATACACAGTCCGGTGGTTATGAACAGTATAATTCCCTGGCTCCTAAACCACGCCTTGCCTGTCTGTACCAGCCTTCCGCCTATGAGGTTAAACTCCTTTCTGAAGGTGGACTGATCCCTCCTCACCCTCAGATCCTCCATCTCCTGAAGACTTAAGATAGCTGCCAGGAACACCACCAGACTGACAATTGCCCCCTTTGCAAGGCAGCTGATAATGGACAGGGAATTGGTCATAAGAAAGGGCATGGCTGCAGCCTTTCCCGTGTCTACCAGATTATAAAGCATTTCCCCGGCCATGTCCGCCACACAGTCATACCGCAGTCCAAAGGCAGCCTCCACCCGGTGGCAGCTGCCTGTAAGCCATATGTCAAAGCGGTCGATCCACACAGGAAGCCGCATCATGAGCATTTTTCCCTCTGCACACAGCTTCACTGCTCCCAGATACAGTCCTGTTCCCAGGATAGATACCAATATGAGAAATTCCACGCCTCCGATCACTCCAATAGGCATGTGGTATCTCTTTCCCTTCACAGTAACCCTCATCCGGTATGCCAGGAAACGGGCGGACGGGCGAAGGAGCAATGCAAAAATATAACCCACGAAAAAAGGAGCCACGAGGGGCAGCAGGTATTTAAACCCAGCATACACCGCTCCCGTGGTTCCTGTTATGATTAATAATTTCTTCAGTTTCTTACCGGGCTTTTCCATGGACTCACCTGTTTCTGATTCGTACTTCCTTTGTACCCTCTTAGTATGAGCCGATGGTTGGAAAATATACCAGCCACTTTTTTCTAATATTCAATCAAAAGTAACTTCATTAAACCATGTATCCGCCCTTCATAGGGGACACTGCATGTTCAGAGAAGATCTTAAGCACACCCTTTGTATACTTAGGCGGCATTGGCTTCCAGGCTTTCTTTCTCTCTGCCAGGATCCGGCCGATCTCCTCCTTGGGAAGTTCCTCTCCCTTAACGCCAATGATCTCCAGTACCCGGGCCGGGATATCGATGCGGATCAGGTCATCCTCCTCCACCAGGGCAATGGGACCTCCCTGGGCTGCTTCCGGTGACACATGACCGATGGCAGGCCCCTTGGATGCGCCTGAGAACCGTCCGTCCGTGATCAGGGCAATGGTCTTGCCAAGTTCAGGGTCAGAGGAAATAGCCTCTGTGGTATAGAACATTTCCGGCATGCCGGAGCCCTTAGGTCCTTCATAGCGGATGAATACAGCATCCCCCGGCTTGATCCTCTTGGAAATAACAGCCTCAATGGCATCCTCCTCACAGTTAAAGGGCCTTGCCCTGAGAACTGCCTGGAACATTTCCTTTGGAACCGCAGAGTGTTTTACAACAGCCCCTTCCGGCGCAAGGTTGCCCCTTAATATGGCAACGGTCCCGTCTGCTCCAATGGGCTGGTCAAATGTACGGATCACATCCGTGCGCTTTAGCCCCCATTGCTTCAGGTATCCCTCACATTTATCATAAAAACCGTTGTTCTTCAGCTCTTCCAGGTTTTCTCCCAGGGTCTTGCCTGTTACGGTCATCACATCCAGGTGAAGCATGGATTTAATCTCCTCCATCACCGCAGGAACACCGCCTGCATAATAGAAGAACTGAGCCGGCCACTTTCCCGCGGGCCTGATATCCAGCAGATAGTGGGCGCCCCTGTGCATGCGGTCAAAGGTATCCCCATCTATCTCCAGACCGAACTCGTGGGCAATAGCGGGAATGTGGAGCAGTGAGTTGGTGGAACCGGAAATAGCTGCGTGTACCATGATCGCATTCTCAAATGACTTCATAGTCACAATATCGCTGGCCTTAATGCCTTTTCGTGCCAGCTCCATCACCTGTACCCCTGCCTTATAAGCCATTTCCTTTAAGTCCCCACAGGTGGCCGGCATTAAAGCGGAGCCGGGAAGCATAAGGCCCAGGGCCTCTGCCGTCACCTGCATGGTGGAAGCAGTCCCCATAAATGAACAGGCGCCGCAGGAGGGACATGCATGGTGTTTGTAGTAAGTCAGTTTTTCCTCTGTGATCTCCCCTCTCTGGCACATGGCAGAGTAGGCGCCGATCTGTTCCAGGGTCAGCAGGTCAGGGCCTGCATCCATCACCCCTCCGGTGACAACAATGGATGGCATGTCCAGGCGGCCAAGCCCCATGAGACATGCGGGAACGGATTTATCACAGCTGGCAATAAACACACCGCCGTCAAAACCAGTGGACTTTCCATGTATTTCAATCATATTGGCGATCATATCCCGGTGTGCCAGGGAGTAGTTGATCCCATCATGCCCCTGGGAAATACCATCGCAGATATCCGTGGTAAAATACCGGGCGCCCTTTCCTCCGGCGTCAGCAATCCCTTTCAGTGCCTGGTTTACAAACTGGTCCAGATGAGCGCTTCCCGGATGGCTGTCTCCAAAGGTGCTCTCCACCATGATCTGCGGTTTATCCAGATCCTCAACCGTCCACCCCATTCCAATCTTTAAGGGATCATTCTCAGGAGCAAGCGCTCTCACTTTCTGGCTGTTCAATTCCATGATCATACCTCCTCAGCATAATAATTCATCAGATGTTTTCTGGTTTTATAGTAGCATTATTCATTATTTTTTTCAAGTCATCAGACTACATTTTCATTTTTTCATTAAAATATGCCTATTTAGATTGTGCATTTTATACAAACCTCGTAACAGTTCAGGACGGCGTGAACAGTACCAAACTTCCTTAGAATAAAAAACATCCACAGATAAACTCCCCATTGCCGGCCTTAAGCCGCTCTCAAGGTTTTATCCATAGATGTCATCAGACTGCTTTTTATCACAGCACGTATTTATTTACTGCTTCATCATGTCCTTTATCATATTCCTGTTAAATGTCATATGCATCATCATGGCCGACTTTGCTCCCATGGGATCCCTTTCCGCAATGGCATCAGTCACGGCCCGATGGGTCATGATGGTTTCCTGGGTCAGTTTTCTGTGAGTTACATTTACAAACATCATAACAGCCGTATCAATGATAGGTACCAGCTGTTCCACCACCATATTGCCGGAACACTTTGCCACCGCTGTGTGGAAGGCGATGTCCTCCTCAATATAGTTTTCCCCTGTTTCAATCTTTTGCTCAATGACGGCGCACAGTTCCCTGAGGCGTTCCACATCCCGGGCTGTTGCATTCATGGCAGCCATCTCCGCTATGCCTGGCTCTAATATCATTCGGACATTCACAAGATCCATGGCCAGGGCCATCTTATCCTCCACCGCCCCCAGCCCCAAAGGATCCAGATCCATGGGCGTGGTGCTGACCACGTAAGTACCGGATCCTCTGCGCACCTCCAGGATTCCTCTTGATATAAGAAGCTTTACCGCTTCCCTGATCGTGCTTCTGCCAACCCCAAACTTTTCCCCCAGTTCAAACTCATTCGGCAGCTTGGCCCCTATGGCAATAGGGGTATTCAGTATGTACTGGTATATCTGTTCCTGAACCTGCTCCGCAAGCAGCTTGCTTTTTAAGTGAGACAGTTCTCCCATAACGTTATGTACCGGTGCAATTACTGCAGCAATCCTTTCCTAGAATATGTTTAAAAATTGTCCCCCGCCGGCTGTACGCCGCAATTTTACATATTCTAAATTCTCTCCAGACTATTGTACCAAAAATTACCCATTGGTACAAGTCCAACCACAATCACCCTCTTTCTATTTTTTCCTGTTGGTTGTATAATGAATGTAATTTATGCACATACAACGGACCGGCCAATGGGCTGTATGTATCAGGCCCTATGATAATGAGGAGAGGCAATTATGTCTGCTGACAATCTGATGAATCTGCTAAATGCGCTGACTGAGACAAGCGTTTATGTCATCGATGAAAGGAACCACCAGCTGCTGTATTTTAACCGGCGATGTAAGGATACCGGGCGCGGGAAAGCTGCCCTTGGAATGAGGTGCAATGAGGTATGGCCCGAGGTATGCGCCAATTGTCCCCTGGATGCCCTGAAGGACGGTCCGTCCAGCCATATTGTATGTTACGACCCCCTGCTGGGATCCACGGTAGATGTTACTGCCAACCGGATCGCATGGGATGGCCGTATCCCCGCCGTGGTGGTGACCGCCACGCCCCACCGCCTTAACTTTGAGGAGGAACAGGGCGTCCATAAGATAAGGCAGATGTATGCCCAAAGCCTTGTGACCGTCTTTGACGAGTGCATCATTGCCAACCTGACCGCGGACTATTATGTAAACTGCCAAAAGGACGCTATGTGGAGCCATATTCCGGAACAGGGGAATTTTGGCGCCGAAAACAGAAAATATGCCCAGAAAACCCTGCATCCCGATGATCTGGAGGCGTTTAACCAGGCGTTTTCCCGGGAAGCAATGATTAAGTTATTCGGGGAAGGAAAAAGACATATTACAAGACGGCTGCGCCGCATACTCAGTGACGGGACCTACCACATGGTAGAATTCTCAGCCGCTCTCCTTGATTCAAAGGAGGACCGGCAGGAGAACCGGGACATTTGGTGTGTCCTGGTCTTCCGGGACATACAGGACGAATTTTTGCTGGAAATACAGCGGAATCTTGAAGTCAGCCAGCTGGCCACAGCTGCCCGGGCTGCCTATCATATGCTGATCGCTGTGAACCTGACCCAGAATACATATAAAATGCTGGAGTACAACCGTTTTCCGGTAAAGCGCCCCGGCAGCCACGGTTGCTTTGATGATCTGATCCAATCTGAATGTGCCACGGTCCATCCGGATTACCGCCAGGAATTCCTGGACAAATTCCTGCGAAGCCATCTGACCCGGACCTTTCTTCAGGGCGAACGCATTGTCTCCATGAAAGTCCCCCATCTGGGTGAGGACGGAATCTATCACTGGAATTTCACCCAGGTGGTGCGGGTGATCAGTCCTTATACGGACGACATCATTGAAATCACTCTTTCCAGGAATATTGATGATGAACGCCGTATGCAGGAGGAAGCCCTGGAAAAAGAGCGTCAGGCCAAACAGCTTCTGGAGGAAGCCCTGGAAAAGGCAAAAAAAGCCAGCCAGGCCAAAAGCGACTTCCTGTCTAAGATGAGCCACGACATCCGCACCCCCATGAACGCAATTGTAGGAATGACCGAGCTGGCCCGCCTCCATGCGGATGAGGAAGAAAAGATACGGGATTACCTTGAAAAAATAGCCAGCTCCGGAGCCCATCTTCTCAGCCTGATCAATGAGGTGCTGGACGTGAGCAAGATTGAAAGCGGCGCCGCGGAACTTGCGGAACGTGAACTTGACCTGAGAAGCCTTGTGATGAATGCGGTGGAAATCGTGCGCATTCCCATGGACAACAAACATCAGACCCTGTCCGTCCATATAGATAAAGAACTTTATCCCCATGTAACAGGGGATGAGATGCGCCTCAAACAGGTACTGGTCAATATCCTTGAAAATGCCTCCAAATACACAGGGGAAAACGGCAGAATCTCCATTTCCCTAAGTGAGATCAAGCCTTTGGACCAGCACGCGGGAACCTACCGCTTTGTTATTGAGGACACGGGCAGCGGAATGAAACCCGAGTATTTAAAGCATATCTTTGAACCCTTCAGCCGGGCGGATGACAGCAGGACCAGTAAAATTCCCGGAACCGGGCTGGGGATGACCATTGTAAAGAATATCATCTCCATGATGGGCGGAGAGATTTCAGTGGAAAGCGAATATGGAAAAGGATCACGATTTATCATAACACTTTACCTGGCCAAATGCGGTACAGGCTATTCCCTGACCCGGAAAAAGGAAATTCCCCCCGTGGAATCCTTCCCTGAATTCCGTGTGCTTTTGGTGGAAGATAATGAGATCAACCGCCAGATCGCGACAGAGATGCTGGAAATGCTGGGCGCCACCGTGGAAATTGCTGTGAACGGGCGCCAGGCCGTGGATGCCGTGTGTTCCCACCCCGCCCTGTACTACGATATCGTGTTCATGGACATACAAATGCCTGTACTGAACGGCTATGATGCCGCCAGGGAGATCCGCAGCTCAGGAATGGAACGCATCAATGAGCTCCCCATTATCGCCATGACAGCGGACGCATTTGCCGAGGATGCAAATCGGGCCCATCTGGCCGGTATGGACGGTCATCTGGCCAAGCCTGTTTCCATTGACCAGCTGAAGCAGGCCCTTTCCAGATGTCTTGTTTGGAAGCGGGAAAACCGGGTACAGTAGCTGCACTAACATATTCCGGGGAGATGCGCAGGCGTATGCGGGAGATTTCTGCATGTTGAGGGATACTGTTTTCTTTATTTCAGCCAGGTCACTGACAGGACAAACATTACCTCGGCGCCGCATAGAGGCTGGCAGCCTCTATGGCTTCCTAATTATATGAAAGATTCTAGTCCTCCTTCATACGGCGGAAAACTCCATGACATCAGAAATAGTGTCCAGCTTTTTAACAGCAATTACATCATCTATTCTAGCGAACCGAACTTCTGTCATCCAAATATGGCTGTAAAATTATAACATACCCTCCGCGGACAAGGGGACACACGGTTTTGCACCACAGATTTGTGACTGCGGCATTACTGTCGCCCGGCGTACATCCATACGCCCCTTCCAGTGCCTTGCAAAATCACAGATCCATTGCGTGAGTGCCCCTGTCCACTGAGGGTGGTTATTTATGATGATTTATGATATTAAACAATAGTCTCAATGTTTATCCCTATGTCTACTGGTAAATCCTTCTCTAATATTGCTTTATAGTAAATTGTAGCCAACTTTGTAGCCCGTTTGTCAATCATCTCATCATTCCATTTGGGATTGCTATTAATAAATTTAGCCACCCATGGGTATTTCGACAGTTCATAAAAAGGAATTTTATCTGCATAACATCTATTTCCTGCATCACTATTTATTTTTCCCTCCAAGAGAATCAAGTTTCCTATGTTTAGCGCATGCCCCTCTGTAGTCTCAGGAAGAATATGTTCAATACTTCCATCATCTTCAAAGGCTTCTTTACCGCCAAAGTGCGAATTCAATTTATAAATTGCATACTTGGTCTTTATATTTAATGGACTGTCTCTTTTCACAAAAAGCAGCTCCTTAAAACGAATAGCAAATAAATCATAACTTGGATATAATTTATCAAGTGGTTCTATTAACTTTCGTTGTACAATGGCACTTGTTTCTGATTTATCTGTACTCTTTCTTAGAGCAATAGCAAAACGAGAATAAATCGATTCCAAATTATTAGTTCTTAATGAACAAATAGCAGTGAAAGCAAAGTGAAAATTCTCCATTGCTAAAACAGCTTTTTTAAACTGGTCCGAAGATATTATTTCACGCTCTTTTACATCATATAGTGCAAGAAGTGCTATTCTTGTCTGTACAATATTAAACGTTTTATTCATGGCATTCAACGATTGTATTAACCAGAAATATTCTTTGCGATTATTGTAATCCTCTCGTTTTGGATTTACTATTTTCATATAGTTTCTAGCATTTAGGCGGAGATCCTCTAGAAATTGCTGATAAACACTTTCATTTTTATTAATTATTTTTATAAAATTATCGTAAAGTGCAGTAGCATTACACCTTTGATACTTAGATATCCAGTAATGCCTAAAAAAAGTAGCCAGCCCTACGGTCTCGTCTCCAGTATTTAAAATACTCTTGATTTCTCCCCAACACTCTTCTGCAAATGTTCCTATAACACCATCCCGTAACTCCTCGAAAATTTTATTTTTTATCAAGTCAATATACACCAGTCTTTTTCCTTTTGCATTTAAAATTGCAAAAATTCTGTTTGCTTGGTCTTTATCTACAGCGGCGATTGATATAAAAGTACAGTCAAGAACCTGATCACGTAATGCCTTCAAAATATCCGCATGTGAAAAGGTTTTAACAGTATCTTCTCCTATTCTCTTTTTTAACACTTTCTTTAACATATCTTCGGATGTCTGCTGCCAAAAATATTCATAAGTTTCTTTTATACAATTTTCTTCTTCGCTGCTAGGCTCCTCAACAACCTTCTTCTCTCTATCCTGTATAAAGTACAAAAAATATGGATAACTGCTACGGCTTTGCAATACACGCACATCCGTTCCATTATCATCAGCTGTCATAATATAATTAAATAATTGTTTACTGAGCGTATCCTCTCCCATTTCACGAAACCTGTCTGATAATGCTGAGAATAATATTGTTATAGTTGTTAATCTCTGTTGACCATCCACAACCTCTATTGGTTTGTCTGGTTTTTCAGCAAAATTCCCAATAAAAAGCATTGTACCTAAAAAGTACTGATCATCACTTATCTTCCCATTAGAAACAATTAAATTGTTCATCATATCTACAAAAAATTCTTGATAATTTTTTTTATCCCATGAATATTCTCTCTGGAATCGAGGAATAACAAACTGACAACCTGATTTTAACAAACTGCGAATATTCTTTTCATCTGGTTTAAAATTCACTGCCAGCACCTCCAGTACAAAAGTATTTCTGTTCTTATCATAGACATTTTATCTTTTAGTTCATCCCTACACAAATTTATGCTGAATTAGATATACTCATAATTTAAAGATACGATATTTTAAAACAGCCCTAAAACGCTACATATTACTAGTTACAATAAATATTTGTATGCTGAATAAATTTTTCATTATTATAAATTCAACAGGTAATCTCCATAGACTACCTGTCATATAACATAATCAACATACTTTTACTCCCACTCGACCGCCAGACCTTGATTCCTCGTGATTTTATGCGCTGAAAGTACGCTTTTCATCCACACATTCCACATATTTTACGCTATCCGTAGCGTCTTTACGAATTCTGTAGCCATTTTGTAGCCACGGCTACAATACTACAAACCTCCGCTGGCTGATTCACCTCAAAGCCACTCGCAACTATTTCAAACAAATAATACACGGAGGTTAGCACTATGTAAAAATACATTTATGATTACAGCAACGGGCTTTGGTATAAACTGCAGGGAGATTATTATATCCCTTGTCTGGTTCTGCTAGACACCGAAGAACGCACTATCGGTATCTGGGGTAGGAAGCACTTGGATTACATCAAGGAGTACCGTCCAGTGCTTTATGCCGATCTGATTCTCGATTGCAAGCTGTACAGCTATCTCGCTGACATTGATACTCAGGCTCGCAATAAGCTCGACCTACTGGTAATGCAGCTGGCTGAGAAAGAAGGTATCAATGAGCAGCTGAAAGCGCTGGATCAACTGGCTTGGGTCAGAGCTATGAACAACATTCGCAACCGTGCAGAGGAAATCGTCCTCAAAGAATTGATCTATGGGGAAGATGCGGTATGAGAATCCTTGAAGAATTCTGGTACGGCAATATCGAGTCGGCCGAGTACGACACATCCTCCTGTAAGGAGTACAAGAAAATACTGGAGTTGATTTGCAGGAACGAAGAAAAGCTCCAAGCCACCATGACGAACGAACAGAAAGAGCTGTTTGAGAAATACATGGATTGCGTGCGAGAGCATCAGATGACAACGGATTGCCTGATATTCCAGAATGGTTTTAAGTTGAGTGCCAGGATGATGTTGGAGGTCATGGAAGAATAACAGTATAGTCGATCAGCCGGGCAGTGATTAGCTGCCCGGCTGATTTCTGTGTATTTGTTTATGAACGGTGCTCGGAAACAAAAGGCAGTAAGACAAACATTATGATGGATACTGTTTCAATCATCTGTATAAGATCACTCGGATCATTTTGGTTGCTTATCAGAGTTTCAATTTCTTCGTAACAATTTAAAAAAAGCTGCACCACATTTAGCAACTCACTATTTTGCTCATTTGCATCTTCAATCAGTTCGTTGACAAACTCTTCAATCGAAACAAAATCATTCCATAAAGCTTTGATTTGACAAACGAGCAGATCTGTGTATGCGGTTATACTACAAAGGCATTTGTCATCAACAGGTACTTGAACAATTTGCTGATACCTCTGAAAGTGTAACTTCATTTCGCCAAGTTTTTTCATGGCATCAATCCATAGATTTAAAGATTTAGTTGCAGTTATTCTTTCCATCAGCGTAGGCTCTATTTCGCAAGGATACATCGGCTTTGCTATTTTGGATTCTTCCGTATCCAGGAGCTTATAGAAGGGAATCGAATACACTACCGGTGAGAATACACCAGAAAAAACAGGTACATACGCTAACTCCAGGGGTTGCATTTCCGTATACCACCTATCGCTTGACGGCAAAATGCTATTCTTAAATGCATCCCTGATTGTCATCACAATTTTGGTATACTCCATTTCAAGCGTATTGTCATCTTCCATGTTGTAATCAACTATGATGTAGGCATATTTATTGCCCATAAGGAGCGTACCGTTCACTGCCTCAACAGCTTTTGAAAGCGTGTTGCAAAAATAATTTGCACCTTTGCGATATTTTTGTTTTGAATCATAAGCAATGGCGTAACCCTTAGGCTGATTATCAAGAACACAGCGCCAGACATTAACTAAAGTAAGAATATTTTCAAGCTCTTGCTTTGCAAAATCTTCCCCAAGCGAACTGTAGTCAGAAAACAATAAATTGTACTCTTTCTGAAACTCTACGAGAGCTTTAGCGGCAGAATACAGATTGAACATAGCGAGTCTTGGATTCTCAACAATATTAATGTCTTGCATTTTAATTCTTACAAGCAAAACTTCTGCAAACTGATTATAGAAATTATCCAACGAGGAATACACATTATTCAATCGTTTTCTAAAGATCTCGTATTTGCCGACCGAAAGTAGTTGACGCATTGGGAAATATTCTGCAACAGGACTTTTAGCGTTGCCCTCAGAATAAAGGCAGTATGGGTCAACAGCAAAATATGGGAGTCGGTTTTCGGCAAACATGTGTTCCCTAAACACTTTTAACCGTTCTTCGATTCTTTTCCATCTATCCTGTGTATATCTCCCTTTTTTGTATATATCATCAATGAGTTTGATGGTGTCAACTATCAAATCGTTTACGTTGCTTCTTATCTCATCGATTTCTGCTACATATTCCTGCCAAGAAGAAGGACGCAAGCTATAATCTATGCGTATTTTTGTCCATCCGTTCAATTCTGATACCCAGGAATTGGGACGCTTACTCTTGTGAATGTGAAGTTTGTGGTCTAAGGCTTCAATTCCTAAATCTTGAAGGAGATCAACTCCAATCAACTCAATATCGATATACTCTTTCTCTGGATACAGTTGCTTTAAAATGTCCAACATTTTTATGCGCCAATACTGATTTGAGTTTTTTTCATTCTCCGGGGCACCCGATTCTGTCGAAAAGGGCGGAATAAATTTACAAGACACTTCATCATTTGTAACCGAAAAAGTAAGTATGTGCATTTCATGGATAATTCTTTCCACTAATACATCCACAGCGGCCAAATAGCTTTCCTGTAGCGCAGTATGTTCATAGAGTCCACGTATTGCATCTGCAGATGGCTGGAGCTCGCCTGCGCATACACTGGAAACTATTTCATCAGTCTTGAACGGTAATGCAATGTTCATATTACGTTTTGCCATCCAAAACAGTGCATATCCAAACAATGAACGCTCAGTATCTGTATTAGGCAAAATCGATGGTACTACACTATTATTTACAAAGCAGTCGGTTGCTTGATAATTGATGGAAAGTGAGGTTAGCGATCTCTTGACCTCATCAATGGCTTTCTGTAAATCCACCTTATTGAAAATAGACAGATCTTTCATCCCATCAGCAATTAGCTCATCTGATCTATCGATACCAGAAAGATCAAGAGGCAAAAAGCAAAGCCATCCTTTGCCACGTTTTGTTACCAGAGAGTTAATGAATGTCATATTGCTCTCAACGTAACGCTTTGCATCTAACCAAAGCATTGATCTTATAGCATCTGCATATCCTATCCAGTCGCAGAACTTAATTTGAGAGAGACGCTGCACATCTTCGATGTCGTATTGCTGATTAGAAAAATAATCTAACAGAACCACTCGTACATTTTTCGATGATATACACGATAGAACCTTGAATACAACATCTTTGGGTTTGATATAAACCTGATCACACAATGCATCAAAAACGATTTTTGCACGTACGGGATGAAGAGCTTCAATAGTATTTTCGTCAATTACTCTGATGAGATATTCATCTTTTAGGCGTCTAACAGCAGCATGCATCGTAGAACAATGTATTTCGTTTTTTACGTTAGCAAGATTAACAGTACATCCTAATCGCCCTGCATAACAAACCAACTGCAATAATTCTAACCATTCATCAGAAATTCCTTCTCGCAGCAATGCATCAACTTGCTCTTGAAGGCGCTGAGTCAGGGTCTGATTATTTGTCAACAAATATACAAATTCAATTAACGGCCCATTTCCGCCAAAGGCTTGCCATGCTTCTTCAAATGTTCTAAGTTCTGCGTGAGGTTGTGCTTCTGTAAAAGAATTATAAATTAGAGCAGCTTCTTCTTTGGATAAGGTCAATTCCATAATCCCGTATTGGATTGACTTTCCGCTAATTGGGGTTAAATTATAATCTTCGTCTCGAATGGAAACGAGAACAGGAATGAAAAGCCCACGAGACTGCAACTCTTGGAGCAAAAACGCCCAAAGTGTTTCTCCTGGCTGTACATCAATATAGATGATTAAATCTTTATTGTGCTTACCAAGTCCATCCAATGCTGCAACTAAATTCTGCGCTTGTCCTTCATTTGCAATGGAACGCACGCAAAATACGCAACCCTCAGGATATGTATCAATCAAATATCTGTAACAAAGGGAGGTTTTTCCTTGCCCAGAAACCCCCTTAAGAATTGCGACACCTTTTTGGTTAATTACTTCTTGGATCTCTGCTGTCCAATAATTTCGCTTGAAATCAAAATTGTTTCGAATATGCGTAGGATGTGCAGAAATACCTTGTGAGTATTCTTTTTTTAGCTGTTCATAATCGTTGTTTAGTTGCAATTCGCTTAATCGAACAAGGGATTTATTATATTCTTTGCAGAAACCGTCTATTGCAGTAATATTCGTTCCAATTTCATGGATTTTTTCTTGCCACATTTTCAATGTGGTATATCCTTTACTTTTGGAAAGTACAGAAATATGCTGGATCAAAAGATCTTTTGCCAATCCGGGTGCAGACATTACTGGAACATATTGAGAGATTTGATTTAGGATATTAAAGCCCAACTCATTAAGGCTAACTTTTTCAAAACTCAAAGATTCAATTAACCAACGGGCTTCGGACTCAGATAATCTATGTTTATCGACAAGTTTTTTTACTATTGCTTGCTTAGTTTTTATATTACCAGCTTGCACTTCTTGAAATTCAAGGCCAAGAGTGTTGAAGTAGACGACTTTAATGCAGTGGAGGGAAGGGGTCATAGCATGCAAACTACACATACGTCTAAAAAATCCTTCGCCACCTATAGATGTCTTTGTTGAAGCAAGACTTGAAAGAGTCAGATCGGCCATTATATTTTTAACTTGGACTGCCTCAACTACAACACCATCTTTTTTGACTACCAAATCCTCAATATCTTCCGGATAATACTCATATTCACTATCATCGGAAATTACTCTGGAGGCAATATATAGCGTTTGGGATGAGAATCCCTTCCAAGCAGCTTGTGCACCCGTATCAGATTTTTGAAAAATGCTCATTTTTACCTCCTAAGCGAATGCTATTAGAGTATCGACCGGGCAGTGTTTAGCTGCTCGGCTGATGTTATACTATGCTCCAAAGCATTTATGTTATCTTATAAAGAAAAAGTATACATAGAGTCCGATATGAACGGCTGCTACTAAAAACATTCCCCAGTTATACATGAAATTCTGAAATTCCATAGTGGCGTTGCAAGACCAGTCTTCTTTAAAGTTGAACAGGATTTTTGCAATCACGCCGCCCACTGCACCTCCTAAGAGTAGGATTGGAATAAGAATTAAATCCGGGATTAAGTAATTGCCGCTCGGTGCAATATAGTAGGCTGACTTTCTGATAATGACCAATATGAAGGAGATGATATTTACCACTAAAAGAATGCAACCAATAACTCCGGCTCGTGCATAAGCATGATTCCACACAAATGAAATGCAGTTTTCTACGCCAAAAACAGAGACTATCAATACCAATTGAATAATAAACATTACCGGAGGCAGGTATCCAAGAATCTTGTGTAGCCAACTGCGTAGTTCACGATACTCCACATCTTTGAAATAATTAGCAATTACAGCACCGGCAGATCCACCGATTATTGGTAGCAAAATCAGTAACAATGCCGATAACCTGGGGGAAGGTGAATCTGTTTCCTTAACATATACGACAAGAGTGATTATATTGATAACCACAAGATATCCAATTAAAAAATACATTCCTATTTCCATGAATTACCTCCTTTTAGTTAAACACAACTATGTACTCTTGAGAAAACTGGTTAAAGGTTGCATCTGCTTCTGTAATAACAGCATCAAGTTCCTCATTGATTTTCCCTCGTACATACGCATCCCGCAGAGAAGGCTTCTCAATCAATACCCACTTAAGCTGACTGTAGGAATATTTGGCAAAAGCTATCCATTGAGGATAATTGATAGCGACCGGATTCTGCGTAAAATACACCTTTCCAGCATTTGCTGCCGTGGCACCAGCATGAGCGATAAAAAGCATTGTTGCCAATTTCGGATGCTTTTCATGTTTCAAAGACAACGGAATGGATTCTTTGATTCCATGTCCTTCTTTTATACGTTTGATAGCATAGCCCAAACGCACAATAACCTCAATAAGCATGGCGGGAATGGACATGGAGCAAAAATGGATGAAATCGTACCCTTCATAGTACATACCTTGGACAATCTCAGCTATTGTCTGTTCTTCTTCACCGATACTTCCAAATTGAAGAAGATTGAACAGACTCATCAGTGGTACAGGAAGCCCCATAGAGGTGGTCACATCCGATTTCAAATGAATAACCTGTTTCGCCAATGCTGTAAAAATATCAGATTCCTTGCGGTCAGCATAGTTTTCCATTACCTGCGATACGATGTTTCCGGCTTTATCAATGATTGTCATTCGTCCGGTCAAAATATCCGCAACACCAAATACGAATCCTAAAAGTGGGTCATGCCCTAACTGAAGAAGCCTATGATAGTAAGCAGAAAGTCCCTCTACTCGGATGGAGGTGTGGCGGTTGTCCTGAGCATCATACGGAACCTTGCTTACTTTTGAGTTAGCCAATTTCTGCATTTCCTCTTCTGGAAACTTCTTGTCAAAGTAGTCTCTGACATAGTTAGCAAGGGAACCGCCTTTTAACCCCTCCGGGGTTTTCTGCGGAATGCCAACAAGCAGAATATCAACCACTGCACCAATCAGTCCAGCAAGAGCGGCAATGCTGATATCAAAGGTATCAAGACGATGTACGGCATTAAATTCTTCGTTGAGTTGACGGATAGCCAGTTCGTTGCTCCGGAGTTCTTCCTCTGTGAAAAGGGACTCTAATTCACAGCCTGTTCCAACGTGTCTTTCAGCTTCGGCACAGCACTCACCCCATGTAGGGATAACCATTACTTTTCTTGGCTGGACAGGGACTAATCCTTTAAGTGCCTCTGCTTGATATCCAAGACTTCGGAGAAGTTCATTAGCCTTTTCTGTAGTCGCATCAGCCTCTGCGGTAGACGGGAAGTGTATTGATTTAAGGACTTCATCCTGGTGCTTGAGTACAGAATTTATCTGCTTCTCGGTTTCGCTGTACTTGAATTTACTCATTTAGAAGCACCTCCTCCAGTAATGTTATTTACGATTTTAGCCAACTGGTCTACCTTTTGCACTGCTTCCTGCGCCTGCTCAGCTTCATGTTTCAGTACATTGATTTCGGATTCGTGTTTTCTGATTATCTGCTGTTACTTTAAAGCATTTTCTTCAAAAACTCTCTGGTCTTTTTTGCGCCCAAGACGCACACGAATGTTATCAATAGTTATGACAGAGAGTGCACCTGCGAGAAATTCTGGTGTATGGTCACGAAAACACTTACCCGCAACTTTATTTGCTTCCGCAAGGGTATTACCAACCTTAGCAAAATCAATATTAGACAATTTGATTTGTTTCCCCATAGAATCCCTCCTTATGCTACTCCCAAGTCATGACTCAAATCTTTCACGGCTTGCTGGAGAAGTATATTCAAACTTTGCAAATAATCCAGACGTTCTTGTGTAGCATCTGCTTCATCCTTCAGTGCTTTGATAATTGCTTCGTGACGGGCAAGAACCTCTTTATAGAGACGTTCCTTCTCTTGACGCAACTGCTTGTTTTTTATGTGCGAGGCAACCCCAACACCTCCAGCAGCTAAAGCAGCAATAGGTGCAGCCAAAACGAACACGCCTGCCACCATACCACCACCAACTACGGCACCGGCAGCTGCCAGTCCAGATGTGATTCCGGCTGCCGACAATCCAACAACACCTAACCCATAGAGCGCAGCGAAAGAACCGACACCGCCAATTCCAGCGCCAAGGGCTCCTGCAAGGACTTCGGGGATTGCGCTTTCCTTGATTGTTCGTTTGGAGTCGTTTACAGCCGCCGCAGCTTCATTCACAACATTTACGACCTGCTGAAGAGCATCCACGCTCTGGAAAACCATATCCTTTTTCTTTTTAACATACCCACCCATAAGATTACTCCTTATCCTTCTTCGATTTCTTTTTATTGTCGGCGATTGATTTAGCAAGCCACACGTTCACGGCGGCAATTCCGGCACCGATTCCAAGCGGACCCGTAAGAACGCTTGCTCCAACGACAGCACTGGCAACTTTTATCCATTCTTTTGACACATCCGCACGGGTAGTTGTGCCTGCAAGGATGGAAGGAGCCATCAGATTTGCCTTCGCCAAAAGTTCGTTTCGCTTCTCTTCGCTATAGTTTCCAGGGTGGTCTACAAACACATCCAAGAGAACTTTCAGCATTTCGGTATCTTCGGGTTTCAACGCCATTTCAGCATCAAGGACACTTCTCATGGCGATATATTGTGTTTTTGTCAGCTTATTGCGACCACTTTCGATGTTGTTGATAGTCTGTCTGGTGACACCGATTTTTTCACCAAACTCCTCAGCAGTCCATCCAACAGTGCGTCGAATTAAAAGTAGGTTTTCTTGCATACGACTGATTTCTTCCATATTCGCACCTCCTGCTTGCATAAATTATAGCGCTTGACAAAAAAATTGTCAATGTATCTAATTGCGTTTTTTACAATTGGGTCATAAAAACACCCGCTTCACTTTTTACGCTGCAACGACTGCCCTTACACCGAAAAGATACACTTTTTAATTCCTTAGCTACCAGATAAAACGCCAAGTCATCACCCGATGTTTTAGCTGTAAATCGACTTCAACTCCACATAGGAAGCTCCCAATATTGAACTCAAGCAATTAGCGGATTTCTGTCCTCTCAGCTGTTTTTGCCCGGTATCTCCCGAAGAAATGCCAAAGATTATTGCGCTCAATGGTCGTTTCGTAGCTACGGATTTTTGACCGAAGCTGCTCATTTTCAACTTCCAGCCCATCGGGGTGGAGCTTTCTGTGTATAGACCTGTACTCAGCCAATTCAGCAGTCAGCTCGGAAATTTTTGCTTTTAACTCAGTAATTGCCTTGTTAGCAGCATCCAGCATTTTTTGAAGCCTGCGTTCTTTCTTTTCCTGTGCGGCGTATTTTTTGGCAGCCGTGGTCAGACTTTCAAACTCAGAGCGTTCCAGCATGACCTTGGAGGATAGCGGCACAGCCTTCGGCTCGATTTTGTCTACGGCTTGAACTGCAACCTGTTTCTTCTGGATTTTCTCAATTCTCTTTTCCAGCGAAGCAGCCTCCTGCGCCTTTTGTGCTGTCTGCTCGGTGAGATTGGCAAGCCGCTCTTGCTCACGCTCTACCTTGAACTGAGTCACGGTCAGATGCTCCTCGGAGCTGCCACGCTCGCCTCGCTCCACATCGGTGTAGCCAGCAGAGCGCATGGCATCGTAAAAAGCATCCTGCAAAACCGAGTAGGATTTTCTGAGAACTTTCTTGCCGCTTTTGGTAAGTAGCGGCTTTCCATCCTCGCCCAAGACGGGCTTGGAATCCCACTTTTTGCTCATGCTGACTTGGGTGATCATCTCTTTGACAGTTCCCACCAATGATTTGTCCTTACACCGTTTCGACCATAGAATTTGTTTCTCCACCACCGGGATGTAGACCACATGAAGATGGTAGTGATACACATCCTCGCCCAGAGCTTCGGACATGGCTCGGTTGCGTTCATCGGCGTGCATAACTGCCGAGAGAATGTACTGCTCGCCGCCTACAATTTCTATTGCACTTTTGTATGCATCGGCGTAAAATTGTTTTGCAAAGTCATATCCGCCGTGATTATAAAAATAAGCGGAATTGACGTCGAAGATCAACTCCCCAAATTTTTCAGCATCGGCTTTCAAACCACGGGTGGAGATGATGCCGTCTGCGGCCATCCGGTCAAACATGGCGGTATAGTCAGCGGTAGGAGTTTTGAAATGGACATTCATCCCGGTGCGTTCCGGGACGATATCCTGATTGACATAGAAATCTTTTTCACGCTCATTGTGAGCCTGAGCGTTGCCGACCTTATCTGCGGTCAACCTTGCGTTTCTAACACTTGTACGATGGATACCATCGCCTCTTGCCATAGGCAGTTACCTCCTGAATTTGTTCGAATATTTTAAGGTGTGTGTACGGGGTAGCTTCGGAGAAGCACTTCTGCGGAAGTGTAATAACCCCCTATGATACTTTCATCCAGAGGCTGCAAAGTATCGTGGGCTCTCCGAGGGGGTGTGCGGCTCCTGCGGGAGCCTCCCGGATTTCATGGTTTGCAGGTGATACCCACACCCCATAAAATCCGGCGTGAACAGCAACTGATTCGCAGATCATTACTGCTCAATATTTGCCGTCCACTGGCAGAAAAACTCCCCCGAAGTCTCTCTGCCGCCCGCTCCCATATTTGCGAATATGGAAACGGGGACGAGGGATGCGAGAGGCTTGGTCTGTCACCCAATTCCTCTGCCTTGTCTGCCAGACACAGGAGCGTGGCACACTCCTGTTTATCGCTCCCAAGGAGAAGTAGTCCAGCGGAAGCTCTCCGGCACACCACGGCGGTCAAGATATGCCTGCCTTGCCTTCTCTCGCTGTTCCTCGGTTAGAGCCGTCTTGTACTGTGAATAGAGCTGCCTGTTCACCATAGCATCTAACTTTTCTTCCAATCCTCGTTGGATTTCTTCTTCAAGATCATCCTCGCCGTTTAAGTGGTATAGCAGTAAATCCATAAACAGGTCATAAGGAATCTGTACATTCTTCATTCGTTCCTATTCCATCCTTTCCGTGACGGTTGTGACGATTGTGACGATATTTTTGATACCGCCCCTGCTGTCATTTTAATCGTCACAACCGTCACCAATCGTCACACGGTCTTTCTTGTCAGGCTAATAAAACTACCGCTACGGGTGCGCTTCACAGAATACTCAATCTGATATTCGTTCAGCAATTCTCCTGCCTTAACATTGAGCCTGCGGGTCAGGATATTGGGTTGTATCGCATCTTGCAGTAATGCAGCCAGCTCCGTTGCGCTGCCACTCCATACCGGACTATCTTCCGTAATGATAGCTGCAACCTTATCCAACAACGGATCAGGCGGATTTTTCCATAGTTCTGTTTCCGCACGGTCGAGCATCCATATCAGCTTCTCTGCATCCCTTTTTAGATGGAGCTTTTGGTCTGGCTGATCTCTGCCGACAATTTCAAGGGTGGCACTCAGATCGGTTCGCTTCTCCTTTTGCATAAGGAACGCTCCATCAGCACAGCCGAGTAATCCTGTCGTACCGGAAATCATCTCAAATCTATCGCCTGCCTGCTGTTTTCGTGTGTGGTGCACAAGCAGTAGGCACACACCGTTTTTATCAGCAAACTGCTTCATGCGACCAACAATCTCATAATCATTGGCATAACTGTAATTGTCGGTGCTGACCTCTCGAATCTTCTGTAAGGTATCAATGATAATCAGCCTTGTATCCGGATAGTCCTTAATGAACTTTTCAAGCTGTTCATCAAGACCTGCGCCAAGCTGTTTAGCATATACAGCGAAATGCAGGCTGTCCGTACCCTCTACACCGAACATTCGGGACATACGCTCCTGTAATCTCTGGTAATCGTCCTCTAAGGCAAGGTATAAGACTGTGCCTTGGTGGACATCATAATTCCAGAGCTTTCGTCCGGTGCTTACATGGTAGGCAAGTTGCGCCATAAAGAACGATTTGCCCACCTTTGGTGCTCCGGCGAACAGATATGTTCCGGAGTAGAGCAGACCGTCAATAACGGGCGGTCTGCTCTGATATACCGTTTCGTACAGTTCATTCATAGACACCGTGTGCAGATATGCCGGGTCATTCATTCGCTGCATCTGGCGAAGAATTTCCTCCATGTTTTCCTCAGAAGGATTGATTTCTTCGTTTTCGGTTGTTATAATTTGTTCTGTTACATAGGAAAGCGACTGTTCCCCATCTGCGCCAACAGGTGGAATTGGAGCGGTCGTTTTTTCTTTATCCAAAATCATTCCTCATCACCTCCAATCTGTAAGCCGTAGAATTTCTGCTTAAAGAACTGGATTGGGCATTTTCCTGCAATCGTGATATACCCCATACCTTTCAGTTCCTTATTCAGATCACGGACAATCTGATAGGACTTGCTGCGGCTGATATTCATGGCTTTCTGAATTTCCTGTGCTGTGATAAATTGTGCTTTCATAGTACCTCCTGAATTTTCATTTTCTTTCTGCGTACTTACCATTCATTATATCTACCCATTTCAGGTAATATATGTACTTTAAGTACGCTTTTATTATACGCACAAAAAATTCTTTTGTCAACCTATAAAGAATAAAATATGCACTTGAAATTCGCATTTCTTTGTGATACAATATGGACGAGGTGAATGATACATGGATAATTTCGATTATTCCGCAATCGGTCAGCGGATTAAAACACTACGAAAGCGCAAAGGACTGAATCAAACGGAACTGGCAAACCTGCTGGGGAAATCTCTGCGTACCGTACAGAAGTACGAAACCGGAGAAATTGAGGTTTCTATTTCCGTAGTCAATCAAATGGCAGACATTCTGGAATCAACTCCAACCTATATTCTGGGCTATGAAACAAACACAGCACCTGTCAGAAGCCTTGCCGATGTGATGGGTTTCTTCTTTCAGCTGGAAAAGGTTGCAGGCATCAAATTTGATGTGGATATAAAGAAACCGCCACGCAGCAAGGAATGGGAATGCTCCATTTCCTTTCATGGAAAGAACATGGAGGCGGACTACAACGCCGACATGTGCCTGTTCTTGGAGCAATGGGAAGAACAGCGTGAGGAAATCCGCACATTTGAAACTTCTCAGAAAGCATATCAGAAGTGGCAAGATCAGACCCTTGCTTACTACGCTGCCACCTCCGTTGAATGTGTGGAGCCGGAGGAAATCAGTGACGAAGAGCGCATTTTAAGACATAAGGCGTATTTGGAGAGTCTGTACGCCGCCAAGAAGGAGGAGGAATAAGGTCTGACAATGAAAGAAGGAGAATTTCATGTCAGTAACAAAAGATACCAAAACAGGAAAGTGGATGTCCCAGCTCCGTGTCAAGGATTGGACGGGCAAGGAGATTCACAAAAAGAAAAGAGGCTTCCCCACAAAAAAGGAAGCCCTGCAATGGGAACGTGATTTCATCAGCCAGTCTACGGGAAGTCTGGGCATGACCTTTCACGATTTTATTGAATTGTATATCCGGGATATGGAAGACCGTCTGAAGCCCTCAACCATCGCCAACAAGCGTTTTCTGATTGACCTGAAGATTACACCGTTCTTCGGTAAAATGCCGCTGAACGAGATTAAGGCCACCGATATTCGCAAATGGTAGAACACGCTTACCAGCTATCGGGACGAGCAGGGCAAGCCCTACTCCCAAACTTATCTCAAGACCATAAACAATCAAATCACAGCCATTTTCAATTACGCTGTTAAATATTACAGCTTAAAAGAAAATCCCTGCCACAAAGCAGGGAGCATGGGAAAGAAAAATGCGGATGAGATGCTGTTCTGGACAAAGGATGAGTTTATGACCTTCACCGAAGCGATGAAAGACCGACCTGTCAGCTACACCGTCTTTATGACTATGTACTACACGGGTATTCGTGAGGGCGAGCTGCTGGCTCTGACTCCGGCAGATATTGATCTGGACAAACAGACTTTGACTGTCAACAAGTCATATCAGCGGCTGAATGGTCAGGATATTGTGACCACCCCAAAAACGCCAAAGAGCAACCGCATCATTCCCATTCCAACGGGCTTGTGCGATTGCCTGCGGGAGTATATGTCCCAATGCTACGAGTTGCAGCCTACAGACCGACTGTTTCCCTACACCAAGAGCTTCCTCTACCATGAGATGGAGTATGGATGCAAGGCATCTGGGGTGAAGAAAATTCGTGTGCACGACATCCGACATTCCCATGCCAGTCTGCTGGTGGAAATGGGGTTCTCTCCGCTACTGATTGCGGAACGCCTTGGTCACGAAAAGGTTCAGACCACAATGGAAACCTACAGCCACCTGTATCCCAACAAGCAAATTGAAGTAGCCAACCAGCTGGATGAGCTGATACCCTAACTACGGCAACAACATAGCAACAGCGGTTGGCTACAAAAAAGCACTTCAATGTAGCCATTTTGTAGCCACTAAAAAGCAAGAGTCCCGAAAAACCCTTACTTTCAAGGCTTTTCGGGACTCGGAGTAACTTAAATTATTATTCCCACTCAATCGTAGCCGTTGGCTTCGGACTCAAGTCATAACACACCCGGTTCACATTCTTTACTTCATTTAAGATCCTGTCCGTAATCTTCTGCAGAACCTCATAATCGATCCGCTCAATGCTGGCTGTCATGGCATCCACCGTGTTTACAGCCCGGATGATCACTGGATAATCAAAGCAGCGGGCATTGTCCCTTACGCCCACGGATTTAAAGTCGGGAACAATGGTAAAGTACTGCCATACCTTCTTGTCCAGGCCTGCATTTGCAAATTCCTCGCGGAGGATGGCATCAGATTCCCTGACTGCCTCAAGGCGTTCCCTTGTGATGGCCCCAAGGCAGCGCACGCCCAATCCCGGGCCGGGGAATGGCTGACGGTATACCATGGCATAGGGAAGTCCCAGTTCCAGGCCGCAGGCACGGACCTCGTCCTTAAACAGCTGGCGCAGCGGCTCTACCAGGGTAAAATCCAGGTCCTCGGGAAGGCCGCCCACATTGTGGTGGGACTTGACCACCTTGGCGGTCTTGGTTCCGCTCTCCACAATATCAGGGTAAATGGTCCCCTGTGCCAGGAAATCAATTCCCTCCAGTTTCCTGGCCTCCTCCTCAAACACGCGGATGAACTCGGCGCCAATGATCTTGCGCTTCTGTTCAGGGTCAGCTACTCCGTCCAGTTTTCCAAGGAAACGTTCTGTGGCATCCACATACACAAGGTTGGCCTCCATCTGATCCTTGAACACCTCGATCACGCTCTCAGATTCTCCTTTTCTCATCAGGCCATGATTTACATGGACACAGGTGAGCTGCTTCCCAATGGCTTTGATCAGAAGAGCGGCCACAACAGAACTGTCCACCCCGCCCGAAAGCGCCAGGAGGACCTTCCTGTCTCCCACCTGCTGGCGGATCAGTTCCACCTGGTCAGATATGAAGTTTTTCATATTCCAGTTAGGCTGGGCGCCGCATGTGTCAAAGACAAAGGAGCGGAGCACCTGATCACCATTCTCATCCCAGCTGCCAATGGAACGTTCACAGGCCGCAGGCCCATGACCTGCCGCCATCACGGGATAGCCTGCCCCGTAAATCTCCGGCAGCACGTCAATAGCTGTTCCATCCACTATATTGTTAGGACCTCCATTGATGATGATACCCTTGACATTGGGCAGTGCCTTCAGTTCCTCTGCTGTAATATCGTGGGGATAAATCTCACTGTAAACTCCCATCTCCCTGATGTCTCTGGCCAGCTTGGTGTTCTCAGAACTTCCCAGATCCAGAATCACTATCATATCCTGTTTCATCTTTTGCCTCCTAATGGTATTTTATAGAATAGAGCGTTGTTTCCTACATTATACTATGCACAGGCCTGGGACACAAGCAGGAATGTCCCTGCTGCGCGCACAAAAAGCGCCCTGCCTTTTAACCGGCAGGACGCCCTGTACTGCGTCTTAAACCATATTAAACTATATCTTATCTTCTTCGCCCAGGTAAGCCAGAACAGCTTTAAGGCATCCATCCACTCCAACCGGACCGCTGTCCAGGCACAGATGGTAATTCTGGGCACGTCCCCAGGTGTTGCCCGTGTAATACTGGTAATATTCCTTGCGCTTTCGGTCCACCTCACGGATCCGGCGTTCCATCTCTTTCCCGTCTGATTCCGCCTCTGATTCCAGTTCCAGCATCCTCTTGATCCTGTCCTTCATCTTGGCATAGATGAACAGGTTCAGGCTGTCCGTAAGGATCATATCCGCACAGCGTCCCACAATGATGCAGGGACCATGGGAAGCCAGCCTTCTGATCACATTGGACTGGGCCACAAATATCTGGTCCGACATGGGAATCTGATACACATCTGAAAATGCATGGTAGTACTGTCTGTCCAGGGGATCATACACCACGATATGCTCGTCATAGTGGCGGAATGCTTCCTCCGCAATGTTGATATCGTCTGCTGCCATGGAAATCAGTTCCTTGTCATAAAAGGGAATCCCCAGCTTATCCGCCAGCTTTACTCCCAATTCACGGCCTCCGCTTCCAAATTCACGGCTTATTGTAATAACCTTATCCATAAAGCACCGCCCCTTTCTCCTGCTGGTCTGCAGCGCCCGAACTTCCGGCACTGCGTTTGCCTATGTGGACATTATATCACATATACCGGTTAATTCCTATGGCTAAAATCTCTTAAGATTTTCGATACCTGGATGATCACGGTAGGGATCACAGCCAGCAGGCATACCTCTCCCATTTGTGCGGATGACAGCGGTGTGACTGAGAACAGTTTCCGTAGAAACGGTACGAACATTACAAGCCCCAGCAGACAGACACCGGCTGCAAACGCTCCCAGGCTGTACCAGTTGCTGGAAAAGCCCAGCCTGAAGATATTGTGTTTGCTTCTGCAGTTAAATCCGTGGAACAGACGCGCCAGGGTCAGGGTGGAGAATGCCATGGTACTGGCAATTCCCGTATCCCCGCCGGAAAGTCCCATATGGAAAGCGATCATGGTACAGACTGCAATGATTCCGCCCTGTGTCAGGATCGTGAGCATAAAGTCCTTTGTAAGGATGCCGGTTTTTGGATTTCTGGGTGCCTCTGCCAGCAGATCCTTCTCAGCCGGTTCCATACCGATGGCAATGGCGGGCAGTGAGTCTGTCAACAGGTTGATAAACAGCAGGTGGACCGGTGCAAAGGGCACGGGCAATGCTGCCAGTGAGGTGTACAAAACGGACAGGATGCCTGCCATGTTGCCTGACAGCAGGAACTTGATGGCGTTCTTAATATTGCGGTACACGTTACGTCCATTTGCCACGGCCTTGATGATGGTGGCAAAGTTGTCATCAGTCAGGATCATGGCAGCCGCATCTTTGGAAACTTCCGTTCCTGTGATGCCCATGGCAACGCCGATATCCGCCTTTTTCAGTGCGGGCGCATCATTGACCCCATCGCCTGTCATGGCTGTAATGGATCCTCTTCTCTGCCATGCATCCACAATACGGATCTTATTTTCAGGTGAAACCCTGGCATACACGGAAATACTGGTAATGCTCCGGTCTAACTCCTCCTCTGTCATGGCATCCAGTTCACGGCCTGTCATGGCAATATCGCCGTCCTCAAATATGCCGATCTGCTTTGCAATGGCCGTGGCCGTTATCTTGTGGTCTCCGGTTATCATCACAGGCTTGATGCCGGCTCTTTTGGCGTCAGCAACCGCTGCCTTGGATTCTTCCCTTGGAGGATCCATCATGGAGATCAGGCCCAGGAAAATGAAGTCATTTTCATTGTCCAGGGACAGGGTATAATTTTCAGGAACTTCCTTATAACCAAAAGCCAGCACCCGAAGGCCTTCCTGGGAAAATTCCAGGTTTTTCTGCAGGATGGCATCCTTATCCTCCTGGGTAATGTCCCTGACCCCGGATTCCATGCGGATCTTGACGGTCCGGTCCAAAAGCACATCCAGGGCACCCTTTGTAAGTACGGTTGGAATGTCGTGAAGCTCATATTTAGTACTCATCAGCTTTCTGTCGGAGTCAAAGGGAATCTCCTCCAGACGGGGCATCAGTTCCCGAAGCAGTTTTTCATCCACCGTGGCTTTGCGGCCCATTTCCACAAGGGCAAACTCCGTGGGATCGCCAATCCCCTTGCCGTCCACAATGGAGGAATCGTTGGTAAGGATCGCATCATAAAGCAAGTAGCGGTGAAGCTGGTTGCGCAGATTCAGCTGGTCTATGGAAATGATCTCCTGGTTAATATAAATGTTCTGTACAGTCATCTTGTTCTGAGTCAGCGTCCCTGTCTTATCAGAGCAGATGACCGATACACAGCCCAAGCTCTCCACTGCCTTCAGTTCCTTGATGATGGCGTGTTCCTTTGCCATTTTCTGAGTTCCCATGGCCTGCACAATGGTGACAATAGAGCTCAGGGCCTCCGGAATGGCAGCCACTGCAAGGGCCACTGCAAACATCAGGGAATCCAGAACAGGCATATCACGGTACAGGCTCAGCAGGAATACCAGGCCGCAGATGACCATAATGCCCATGGCCAGACGGCTTCCAAACTGGTCCAGACTGATCTGAAGGGGTGTTTTCTTTTCCTTGGTTGCATTCATGAGAGCCGCGATCTTTCCGATTTCCGTCCCCATGCCGGTGGAGGTTACAAGAACCACCGCCCTTCCGTAGGTTACAAGACCGCTGGAATACACCATATTGGCGCGGTCGGCCAGGGCACAGTCATCATGGATCAGCCCATCGCTTTTATCTACATTGGTGGACTCACCGGTAAGGGAACTTTCATTCACCTGAAGGGAATAATTTTCCAGGACCCTGCCGTCCGCCACCACCAGATCGCCTGCCTCCAGGTACAGGATATCACCGGGAACCACCTGGGCGGAAGGGATCTCAATCTTTTGCCCGTCCCTTAGTACCTTTGCGTTGGGGGATGACAGGGATTTAAGGCTGTCCAGTGACTTTTCCGCTTTTGCATGCTGCACGGTTCCCAGGATCGCGTTAAGTACAATGACTGCAATGATGACAATGGTGCTCTCCACATTGCCGGACACCATGGAAATAAGAGCTGCAATGATCAGGATCACCACCAGCAGGTCGCAAAACTGCTCAAAAAATACCTGAAGGGTGCTTTTGCGCTTTCCCTCCTCCAGGACATTTTCCCCGTATTCAACCAGGCGCTTTTTCGCCTCCTCACCGGACAGTCCATGTCCCGTGACATGAAACTGCTGCAGCAACTCTTCTTTTGTTTGTTGATAAAATTCTTTCATATGCTCTCCTCCTTGATCAGTCCATCTTCTGCGCCAGCAACCGTCTTTTTAGTATCAGCATTAAAAAAGACTTCCATGAATGGCTTGCCAGAATATGTAAATATCTGCAAACCACACATAAAAGTCTTGTAACCATGACGGTATATATTGCCAGATTCCTTACGAATCGAGTATGTTGACAATATATCTAAACTACTCCCTTTCGAGCTGTGTCGCAATGCTTATGAAGTTTTAATGAGTTTATCCCTTTTTTCTCAACTTGTCAAGGGGAAATCCGTGATTTCATAGAACTTTAACTATTTTAACTATTTAACTATTTCCCCCTGACACAAAAAGATCATTTTCCCCTAGTCTCCATATGTTTTCTTCGCAGATCACCAGGTCCACATCCTGGTCATGGTCCTCCACAGGAATATCATCCCTCATAATCTGTCTCCTGCATATAACAGCCTTCAGGCCTGTCACATGTTCCAGGTACCGGTCATAGTATCCGCCGCCGTAACCCAAGCGCTTTCCACTGCTGCTGCAGGACAGGCAGGGTATGATGGCCAGGTCCACCTTCTCCGGCCCGAGACAGGGAGCATATTCATCCGGCTCCATAATCCCGTAAAACCCAACCCTGAGATCTGACAGGGACTGGATCAGGCGTGCATCCATGATGCCTTTGGACCTGCATTTTGGCACAGCCACTTGTTTGCCCAGGCTTAGGGCATGGTTTATGATGGGGGCCGTGTCGATCTCCCCCTTGGTGCCCACAAAACAGAAAATAGCCTTCCCCTGTTTGTATGCCTCCAGTTCTGTCACCTGTTTAAAAATGTCCCGGTCCGCCTGTATACAGTATTCAGGATCCAAAATTTCTATCTTTGCCCTGACTTCTTTTCGCAGGATCTTTTTCAGTTCCTTTGCATCACAGCGTTCCATTTTCCCATACCTCCGCCTCACATCCCGATATTGCGAACCATCATCCTGTTGGCATCACTTTCCAAAACCATCTCCCGGCATTGTACATTTCTTATATACGCCCTATTCCCAGGTTTTCCATATCTCCGGGTGATATCCCACAGTAGCCTGGGATGCGTTTCTCACAATGGGGGTTTTCAGCACCTTCTGGTTCTCAAACACCTTCTCTTCCCTGTCTTCCTGGGCAATGTACTGTATCAAAGCCAGCAGATCCCGGTCCCTGCATGCCTGGTCGATCATGTTCTCCAGGCCGCCCACCGCCTGCTTCACACGGGTAAATTCTCCCCTGCTCATCTCTTTCTCATTCAGGTTTATGGACTGGAATCTAATCCCTCGCTCTTTAAAATACCGCTCCGCCTTCTTTGTTTCAAAGCACTTGCTTCTTCCAAATATCTGTATATTCATGGCTGTGTCTCCCTGTTCCTGTCATATATGTTCCGATTCATATATGCCCTGTTTCACTTGTTCCGTTTTATTATACCAAAAGCAGGCGTACCCGGCAAATGACGGGGACCTTCTACGCCTTCACAGCCCATCTCATCTTTGTTGACCTGGCGCGGCTGTTGATGCCGCACTCCTCCGCGGAAGGACGCACCACATCTGAGGCGATCTCGCTGTAGATCCCCGCCTTGTGCAGCTGCTTAAAAGATTTCTTAACAATTCTGTCCTCCCCGGAATGAAAGGTGAGAATGGCAACACGTCCCCCCGGCGCCAGGACATCCGGCAGTTTTTCCAGAAACTGGTATAAAACCTCAAATTCGCTGTTGATGTCAATACGCAGGGCCTGGAACGTTCTCTGGCAGGATTTCTTAACAGCCTCTTTCCGGTCCGCCTCAGGGATAACGGAAAGGGCAGTCTCAATGACCTCCCTCAGCCTGGTGGTAGTGGTTATCTCATTTCCCCTTTTGATCTCATTCACAATAGCCTTTGCAATCTCCTCCGCGTAGGGTTCATCTGAATTCTCAATTAACATTCCCTGAAGCTCCTCACGTGAAATGGTCATGAGGCGCTGGGATGCTGGGATCCCTTTTTCAGAATCCAGGCGCAGGTCCAACGGCCCGTCCTTTTTAAAAGAAAATCCTCTCTCCGGGTTATCGATCTGCATGGATGAAACGCCCAGGTCCGCAAATATAAAATCAAAGGGTCCCGCCTCCGCGGCCACCTGGTCAATATGGGCAAAGTTCAGCTGCCTGACGGTAAGGATCTCCGGCCCATATCCCAGCTTTAAAAGGCGCTCTCTGGTTTTGGCCATCTCGATGGTATCCACATCCAGGGCGTACAGATGCCCCTTTGACTGCAGGCACTTTAACATTTCCTGGGTATGCCCGCCGTATCCCAGAGTGGCGTCCAAGCCTTTCTGTCCCGGCTGGATCTGAAGAAACTCCAGTATCTCCTTTACCATGATGGAAATGTGCATACCTACGGGAGTACTCCCCTTACTGATCACCTTTGCCACTGTCTCCGGATATTTTTCCGGCTGCAGTTCTTTGTATTTCTCATTATATTTCTTTGGATGGGTGCCTTTATAGCGGACCCGCCTCTTATGTCCCTGCTCCTGGTATCCCTGCTTTTGATTCTCCTGCTTTTGATTCTCCTGCTTTTGATTCTCCTGCCCTTGATGTTCCACAATTTCCTCCTGATCATGGTTATGTACTCTCTGATTCCGAGAGTACACCGTTGTAATTCTCTGTCTGCTATTTCCCGGTTGCCTTTTGGATCAGCCTGGCGATCCCATCCTCCGGGTAGGACAAAAGGAGTCCAAATTCCACGGCCAGTTCATAACGCGCCTGTGCCGTGTACCCATTATCCCTGATAAGGCATCTCTGCCTTTCCTTTAATGCCATATACTGTTCCAATACATCCTCTGTTCGGAAGAACAGGTAATTAAACTTGTCCTTATTCGCCCGTTCCGGGAACAGGTCTGTTATCAATGCCTGGTCCTCGGGGTAATACCGGATCCCATACTCGGTGCAGAGCCTTTGCACCTGGCCAAGATAGGAATCGCGCTCCGCCCTTGTATCACAGGGGTGGCTCATGGCAAGCTTCTTAAGTCCGCTGGACACCATTTCGCAGAAACAATCCATCACGCCCACCTCATAGGAGTAGGCGTCAATGGGATGTGGGGGCTGTCCCTCATCCTTCAGCACTTCATATTCATCCCTGTCCAGGGACAGAGGGATTCCCGACACACTGGTCACATTCACTCCGCCATACCAGGTGCTGTCCACGGTAAAAATATCACCGGGCTGGTATTCCATAGAGTATTCATCATTCTTTTTAATAATGCGGATCTTCTGTTTATCCATCCTGTCAGCTCCTGATCTCATTCTTTGCCTATGAGTATAACACAGGGAAGATAAAATGATAAGGGTATTTCCGTTTTAAGCTTGTCAGAATCCCCAATGTCATGTAGAATAATACCATTAATCAAAGGAGTTTTAAGACAAATGAGTATTTTAAATGTTGAACATTTAAGCCACGGCTTTGGAGACCGCGCAATTTTCCATGATGTTTCCTTCCGCCTGTTAAAGGGTGAGCACATTGGCCTCATCGGAGCTAACGGCGAGGGAAAATCTACGTTTATGAACATTATTACGGATAAACTCATGCCGGACGAAGGCAAGGTGGAGTGGGCTAAGAACGTCCGCGTAGGATACCTGGACCAGCACACGGCGCTGGAAAAGGGAATGACGGTCAGAGATGTGTTAAAAAGCGCCTTTGCTTTTCTTTTTGAGATGGAGGAGCAGATGAACCATATCTGCGACAACATGGGGAATGCCAGTGAAGAGGAGATGAATGCCATGATGGAGGAGCTGGGCACGATCCAGGACCTGCTGATGGCACATGATTTTTATATCATTGACTCCAAGGTGGAGGAAGTGGGCCGCGCCCTGGGCCTGAACGACATTGGCATGGACAAGGATGTGACCGAACTTTCCGGGGGCCAGAGGACCAAGGTGCTCCTGGGAAAGCTGCTGCTCCAAAAACCCGATATCCTCCTTCTGGACGAGCCCACCAACTACCTGGATGCGGTGCATATCGAATGGCTGAAGCGCTATCTTCAGGAATATGAGAATGCATTTATCCTTATTTCCCACGATATCCCCTTTCTCAACAGCGTAATTAACCTGATCTATCACATGGAGAACCAGAGTCTGGACCGCTATGTGGGGGACTATGATAAATTCCAGGAAGTATATGCAGCTAAAAAAGCGCAGCTGGAGGCAGCCTACAAGCGCCAGCAGCAGGAGATCTCAGAGTTGGAAGATTTTGTGGCCCGCAACAAGGCCAGGGTGGCTACCAGGAACATGGCCATGTCCCGCCAGAAAAAGCTGGATAAGATGGACGTGATCGAACTTGCAAGGGAAAAACCAAAGCCGGAATTCCATTTTCTCAACGCACGCACGGCAGGCAAATATATCTTTGAGACCACCGACCTGATCATTGGCTATGACGAACCCCTTTCACGCCCCCTGAACCTGGTGATGGAACGCGGTCAGAAGGTAGTGCTGGTGGGCGCCAACGGTATTGGAAAGACCACCCTGTTAAAGAGTATTCTTGGTATCACCCCTGCCCTGAACGGAAGCGTGGAGCTGGGTGATTACCTGTCCATCGGCTACTTTGAACAGGAGATGGCTCCCGGCAATACCAGCACATGCCTGGAAGAGATCTGGAAGGAGTTTCCATCCTACACCCAGTACCAGGTGCGCTCCGCCCTTGCAAAATGCGGACTGACTACCAAGCACATCGAAAGCCAGGTGCGTGTCCTAAGCGGCGGAGAACAGGCCAAGGTTAGATTATGTAAACTGATCAACAGGGAGTCCAATGTCCTTCTTCTGGACGAGCCAACAAACCATCTGGATGTGGATGCAAAGGAGGAGCTGAAACGGGCCCTGAAGGAATACAAGGGAAGCATTCTGCTCATCTGCCACGAACCGGAGTTCTATGAAGGGCTGGCCACGGACGTGTGGGATTGCAAGGAATGGGCCTTGAGGTTGTCCTGATCAGCAGACCGGACCGGAAGAGGGTCTGTCCCAGTGAAAAGGTCTGCCTGAACGAAAAAGATCTGTCCGGGCAAAAAAGTCTGTCCGGGCAAAAAAGTCTGCCCGGGTAAAAAAGTCCGCCCGGGCAAAAAGGTCCGCCCGGGCAAAAGGTCTGACCGGCCAGCCTTACCGGTCAAAGTATACCGGCTGTCCGGTTCTTCCTGATTCATAGATGGCTTCCAGGATCCGGGTCACCACCAGTGCCTGGTACGGTTTTACCACCAGGGTTTTTCCGTTTACAACAGCATCATAAAATACGCGCTGCTCCACATCCGCGGGCTTTTCCGCATTTCCATCATAAAAAGCCACACCGCCCTTGCCCAGATCCGGAGTTTCCACACACTGCTTTCCAAAATTCACCCGGTTGATGCGAAGTCCGTTTACCATATCGGCTCCGGCTTTTGTACCGCACAGGGTGGTTTCAGCCTCCCTCACATCCAGACTGTTTAACGCCCAGGAGGATTCCAGGCTGATGGTGGCCCCATTTTTCATTTTAATAAAACCAAATGCGGAATCTTCCACGGTAAAAATATCAGGGTCCCAGTCTCCCCATGCATTACCGGTCTCTGTCTGATCAGCCAGTTTGCGGTACACGGAGCCCACCGCCATCTCAGGTTCATAGTTGTCCATCATCCACAAGGTCAGGTCCAATGCATGGGTGCCGATATCGATCAAGGGACCGCCTCCCTGCTTCTCAGCATCCAGGAACACGCCCCAGGTGGGAACCGCTCTTCTGCGGACCGCATGGGCCTTGGCATAGTATACCTCTCCCAGGTCCCCGCTCTCGCAGGCCCGCTTTAAGTACTGGGAATCACTGCGGTACCTGTTCTGATATCCGATGGTCAACAGCTTTCCTGTCCGCTCAGAGGCTTCCAGCATCGCCTCTGCCTCTGCGCTGGTCTTTGCCATTGGCTTTTCACACATGACATGCTTTCCCGCTTCCATTGCGTCAATACTGATGGGCCCATGGGAGCTGTTAGGGGTCAGCACATACACTGCCTCCACATCTTCCTTTAACAGTTCTTTGTAGTCAGTATACACCGCGGCACCCTGCTCCCCAAACTCTGCCTTGGCCTTTTCAGCCCTTTCCCGGATAATATCGCAGAATGCCACGATCTCAAAATTCCCATTTTTTTCCATGGCCGGCAAATGCTTTCTGTTGGCGATCCCGCCGCAGCCGATCACTCCTACTTTCAATTTTCTCATCATAGTTAAAACCTCCCAGCATATTTAGCGTGCTCTCGGAACAGATAGATGCCAAAGGGCTCCGAACGCATGCTTTACTCAAATTTCACAACCCTGCCCGTCTCGGCAGACTCTATGATGGCTTCCATCAGTTTCATGACCCGCATCACTTGCGTAAGCCTGATCAGGCTCTCTTCCCTTCCCTCCAGAACAGCCATTACATTCCGGTAAAAGTCACGCACATCGCTCTCCACCTTTGGAAGTTCCTCCGTGTAGATAGTGTCCGCTCTCCTTGGCGCCATGGTCTTTGTAAGACCTGCCGCTGTGATGACCGGAACCACGTCCTTCTCATTCACGCCAACAGCTTTAACGATCCTGCCCTTTAAGTTCCAGTCCTCAATGACCGCGGTCCCGTCCGCTCCCAGCGCAAACCACCTGGGAAGGGAAATGAAATGGCTGGTCCCAACCTCCACCAATGACCGTACCCCGTTGGCAAAGCCTATTTCTGCCGTAAAGCCGTCATCTACCATCTGGTTTGTCACATGGGTGACCGAGGCGCAGACCGACTCAACTGCCACATCAGGAAACAAAAGCAGCAGCTGATCCAGAAGATGGACGCCCCAGTCCAGAATCATCCCTCCGCCGTGTATTTTTTCCTGACGCCAATCCCCGGGTATCCCACGGGATCCATGGACCCTGGACTCCAGCCGGAATACTTCTCCCAGACGGCCCTCATCTAAGATTTTTTTAATGGTCAGGTAATCCTCATCCCAGCGCCGGTTCTGATGGACTGTAAAAAACCGTCCTGTCCGCTGCGACACATGAATGATCTCCCGGAGTTCTGCGGAATTTAAGGTTACCGGCTTTTCACTGATTACGTTCTTTCCGGCCTCCATGGCTGCAATCGCTGCTGGCTTATGTACATCATTTGGAGCCGCCAGCAGCACCAGATCCGTGGACGGATCAACCAGAAGGTCCTCCATGCTCTGATACACATGAATTCCCAGCTCCGATGCGGCATCTCTTCTCTCTTTCTTGATATCCCAGATACCGGCCACTGTAATATGCTCAATGGTCTGAAGTTTCCGGTAATGCCAGCCGGCCATACCGCCAAAACCTACAAATGCAATTTTATGTTCCATGATGCTGTTTTCTCCTTCTGTCCCGCATTTTATGCCCAATACATCGCGCCACGGTCTTCGTAGATCAAAATATTCTGAAGAAACCGGATTGCCTTCTCAAGCCCTTCCCTGCCGGACATCATCCCATCCTCATGTTCAATGCTGACCGCATAGTCATATCCAGCCATACGCAGCTCAGAGATAATATTTTTCCAATAATCCTCGCCATTTCCATAGCCCACCGTCCTGAAGATCCAGGACCGGTCCATTTCCCTGGAGTAATGCTGCGTGTCCAGCACACCGTTGACTTGCGTGTTCCTGGCATCAATTTTGGTATCCTTTGCATGGAAATGGAACAATGCCCCGGCTTCGCCGATCTGACGGATGGCAGCGCATGGATCCATTCCCTGCCAGATCAGATGGCTGGGGTCCAAATTGGCTCCAATTTCCGGTCCAACCGCCTCACGCAGTTTAAGCAGACTTGCGGTATTGTACACACAGAATCCCGGGTGAAGCTCCAACGCGATTTTACCCACGCCATGCTCCCTGGCAAAGGCCGCCTTTTTCTTCCAGTAGGGAACCAGCACCTGATCCCACTGGTACTCAAGAATGTGTTCAAAATCATCGGGCCAGGGGCAGGTTACCCAGTTAGGAGTCCTGTCATCCTCACTTCCCCCCGGGCACCCGGAGAACGTGTTTACCACTGAAACACCCAGCTTTTCAGCCAACAGGATCGCATTTGTAAAATCCTCCTCATACCCTTTTGCTGTCCCGGGGTCCGGATGGATCATATTTCCGTGGCTGCTGAGAGCACTGATCTCCAGCCCGTAACTATGTATGGTCTTTAGAAAAGTTTCCCGCTTTTTACTGTCCGCCAGAAGCTCGGCGGCATCGCAATGTACCTTGCCGGGAAATCCGCCGCAGCCGATCTCCACCATCTGGACACCCCTTTTTGCAAGAAACTTGCACGCTTCCTCCAGGCTCAGATTGTTGAGCGCCACTGTTAATACTCCTAATTTCATGCTTTTCCTCCTACACCAATTTTTCCAGGCAGCGGATGCTTTCCTTAACAGCCTCCACATCATTGATATTGTCCAGTTCCACTATGATATAGTTGGCGTGTCCCAGTTCCCTGGCCTTATCCACAATGCCCTTTATATCCAGGATCCCACGTCCTACGGTTACGAAATCGCCGTTTTTTATGGCTCCTTTCGCCCTCAGTTCTTTAAAAACAAGATCGGTCACAGGGGGTGTGATGACTTCATAAAGATTGACCGGATCCGCCTGTTTTGCCAGGTCCTTTTGGTGGATCATGGTGCAGCGGCTTCCCAGGTGCTCCAGCAGTTGTATGGGATCATGGCCGGCCCGCTTGGCCCAGTATGTATCCAGCTGAAACCGGACCAGCGCCGGGTCTGTCTCCTCCAGGAACAGATCCAATGCCAGTTGTCCATCAATTGCAACAAATTCCTGAAAATGATTATGGTAGTAAAACTCCAGGCCATTTTCCTTACAACGGCGTCCCATCTCATTGCACAGATCGGCAACTGCTTTTACCTGATCCGCTGTATTCATCAGTTCAAAGGGCAACACCAGACGCGGGGCGCCCATTTGGATATTATCCTGGATCACCTGCTTCATCACTTCAGGATCCGCGGTCAAATGTACATGGCTGGAGATGGGTGTCAATCCCATTTCCTTTACACGCCTTCCGATCTCACCGGGAGATGCCATTGCCACCCCATTTTCATCCAAAGGAGTTGTCACATATTCAATGTACTTGCAGCCCGTGGCCGCCAGCTTCTCAAGTGTCCCAAAATAATCTTCCCTCAGCATACCCATTAACGAATAAATTGTTGCTCCGACTTTCATCCTCGTCATCTCCTCCTCGTCAGCCTTTTACAGCTCCTATTGTAATACCTTTAACAAAATACTTCTGGAAAAAAGGATAAATCACCATAACAGGCAATGCTCCAATCACAGCTATGGCCATCTTGATCCCCACACTCGGCATATCCTGGGTCAGCTCCGCGGCCGCGGAGGCGTCTGCGCCGGACTTTAGGAACTGCACATCCTTTAGCATCTGGTTCAGCATGTTCTGGATGGAATAAAGTCTGGAATCCGTCAGATAATAGAATCCGTTCTTCCAGTCGTTCCAATATCCCAGCCCGATGAGCAGAGCCAGGGTGGCGATCATTGGGCCGGCCAGTGGAAGGACCACGGTAAACAACGTCCTCCACTCCCCGGCGCCATCGATCCTGGCCGCCTCGATAATGGCATCCGGAATGTTGGTAACAAAATATGTCCGCATCATGATCACATAAAACGCACTGACCAAAAGGGAGGGGATCAAAAGCGCCCACAGCGTATTTTTTATATGCAGATAACGGGTGTACATAATATAGGTGGGAACCAGGCCGCCGTTAAACAGCATGGTGAAAAATACAAAAAACGCCAATATGTTCCGACCATATAATTCTTTTCTGGACAGGGGATATGCCATAAGAATGGTTATAAACATGCTGCTTGCAGTACCCGCCACTGTTACCAGGATCGTAATTCCATAAGCCCGTCCGATTTTACCAATGTTCCTCAGCAAATATGCGTAGGAGTCCAGGCCGAATTTGCTGGGAAATATGGAATAGCCTTCACGGATCAGCGTAGTCTCGTCCGTCAGCGAGGACATGATCAAAAGCAGGAAGGGAAACAGGCAGCAAATTGTTAATGCGATCATGATCAGGTTTGCAAAAATCTGAAACCCTTTTTTCTTGTCTACCATTGCGGTCTCTCCCTTCTCTTAAAACAGCGCGTTCTCTTTGTCAATCCGGCGCACCGTGTAATTGGCAAATAATACCAGAACAAAACCCACAACACTTTGATAGAATCCGGCTGCTGAGGACATTCCGATATTGTTCAAGCGGATCAGACCTCGGTACACATATGTATCAATGGTATTTGTCACGTCATAAAGCGGACCTGAGTCCATGGGCACCTGATAGAACAGGCCGAAATCCGAATAAAAAATCTTTCCGATACTCATCAGTGTCAGCACAATAATAGTCGGAACCAGGGAAGGCAGCGTGATCTTAACAATTTGCTGCCATCTTCCCGCGCCGTCTATGGCTGCCGCCTCGTAATACCCACGGTCAATACCCACCAGGACCGCATAATACAGGACACAATTATAGCCGAATGTCTTCCACAAATGTACGATCACCAAAATAGCCGGCCAATATTTCGGCTCCGTATACCAGCTGATCTCCTGAGCGTTCATAGGTCTTAAAATACTTAGATTAATAAAACCGTTTTCACTGGAAAGAAGGGCGTAGACCAGGTAACTGACTACCACCATGGAGATCAGGTATGGCAGCAGGATAACGGTCTGGTACATTTTCTTCAACCGATTGGAGCGGATCTCATTCAAAAGGATAGCAACCGTAATGGCAAGCATGGTTCCCAAGATAATAAACACCGCATTATACAACAGCGTATTTCGTGTAATGATCCAGGCTTCCTTTGTCTTGAACAAATATTCAAAGTTGGCAAATCCCACCCAATCGCTATTTAAGATCCCCTTACTCCAGTTGACCTGTTTAAAGGCGATGATCAGCCCTGCCATGGGAATATAGTTATTAAGGATCAGATAGAGCGCCCCTGGAAGGAACATCAGATAGAGGGGAAGACTGCGCTTTAAACGCGATCTGACGGACGCCCGGCGGACATTAGAGATATCCTTCATGTAATTTCTCCTATCTATTTTCTAAGGATTGCATCACTTTCCATAAACCGTAAGCCACTCATCCAGCTGTTTCTGCTTCTCGTCAATGATATTCTGCAATCCTGCCGCATACAGTTCCTCGTTAAACCGCTTCAGGGTGGATTCCGGCTCCAGTGCTCCGCAGATCAGAGCATTGTGGTATTTGGAGACAACATTGGTGCAGGCTGCCACCTCATTTGTAACACCGGCTGAATCATAAGTAAATCCAAATGCCACCGACTTCAGGGCATTGTTGTTAAAGGATCTCTGCTGATCCCAGATATCAGAGGCGCTCCCCTCCCACACATCGCCAATAAACTGGTTGGGCGCAAGCCAGGTGGCGGACTTGCGGTAATTAGAGGTTGTGGCATCCACGCCGTCTGCCCAGGTAATAATGTCCTCTCCATTGGAGGCGCCGCTTCTTTCCAGTACCTTGTAATGAGTGTCCTCTATGCCGTATATGTAGAGATTCGCCAACTCCGGATTTGTATAAAGTTCGTTTAAAAGCTTCATGGCTGCCTCCGGATTTTTGCATCCGCTGGAGATGGTCCAGGTGGCACGGGAAACATTATTCGTTGCGCCCAGAGCGGGAATGATCTCAATGGTTGCAAGTTCAAAACCCAATGAGGATGAATTTTCTTCCGCAAATCCCGGCTTTAAATTTGTAAAATATCCAAAGGCAGTACCGGCGCTTAGCAAAGTGGTGGAGGATTCAGTGGTATTGACCGCATCCGCCTGGATCAGTCCTTCCTGCATCCAGTCATACATCTCCTGTGCCAGTTCCCTATACTGATCCGTCTCATAGAGATTCACCACCGTGGGCTCCTGGGCCATATCGGATAGCACTCCCAGGTTTACGGTATCATCCCCTAATGGATCCCATCCCCAGTTTCGGATATTCTCACCTGCGGTAACAGCCACCGGCCACATGTCCGGATACGCTTCCTTAACCTTTAACAGTTCCCGCTCCAGGTCGTCCAGTGTCTGGATGTTCTCATAGTCAAATCCCGCCTGGTCCGCCACGGATTTCACAAAAGCAAATCCCTGGGAATTGGCCAGGTCCCTGTTGGTGGTGATGCCATAAATGCTGTCGCCCACGCGGCCGCACTCGATGTATTCTCCGATCTGCTCCTTAATGCCCTGCCCATACTGTTCCAGCAGGTCATCGAGAGGAATGATCTGCCCTGCATTTGCACAGGTGGGAAGCGGTGTCAGGTAAACGGCCATCAGATCGGCGTCCTCACCGGAGGAGAGCATCAGGGAAGTCTGTTCCGCATAGTTGGCATAAGCAATAAATGTCAGGTTTACATGGCAGTTCAGCTTCTCCTCCAGAATCTCGTTCATCCTATCCTCAACCGCGGTAATATCCGGTTCATTCTTTCCGGAGGACATCATGACCACATCCAGGGTTACCAGTTCTTTTTCCTTTAAACCGCCCTCCTCCGCGGTATCTGAAGAGACAGCCTCGCCGGAAACGGCAGCGGCATTATTTTCAGTTTTCCCACAGCCGGATAGGGCGGCGCCGGCCGTCAGCATTGCGGCAAGAACAAAGGCAAGTGTCCGTTTTTTCATAATCATTTTCCTCCTTGTTTTCGTGTACTCTCATAATCTTCTGGTTATGTTGCAAATCTATGCATTTTATTTTAGCCAAACCTTTGGACATTATCTATAAATATTGTGACACAAATTGTTGATAATATGACTTTTATACGCAATGGCAATTATCAAACCCATATTTTATTGATATAATGATATCCTGATATTATACATTATTAAAAATATTTATTCACTGGATGTAAGGAGGGGATCATGACTGAAAAACATAGGTACTCACTTAAAAAACGCATGATAGCACTGCTGGCCGGCTCCCTCAGTTTTCTGGTAGGACTGATCCTGTTCACCATTTTTCTTTACATCATATACTCCAACCGCAAGATTGCCGATTCCAACAAGCGCACCATCGAATACTGTGCAAACCAGATCAACAGCAACCTGGACAAGGTGGATGTGGCCATGCTGGGCCTGGTGGCTTCCAATACGGACTTCCACCTTTTATCCGGCAAAACAAATACCCTTCAGGCTCATGTTTCTTCCCAAGGCCTGATCTCCCAGCTGTCGGAATACCAGCGGATCTACTCGTTCTGTGATGGTTTTTTTGTTTATAGTGAAGACAGCTTTGTCTATCGGGATATCTTTAAACAGGACTATACATACAGCCAAAAGCAGACGATCGCAGGCTGGGTCAAGGATACGATCCGGAGTTCCCACATCAGCTACAGCAACGGATGGAACACCCGCACCATTGACGGCAGCAATTACCTGGTACGCTTTTATGGGTATCGGGGGACCTATCTTGCCGCCCTCATATCCTTTCAGTCCCTCAGCGACATTGTCCTCTACTCAGACCAGCAGGCTGAGATCGCCTTCTGTCTGGGAAACGGCACTGAGGTCTACGGTACCCATCCGGATATTGACTTTTCCTCAGTCTTAGGGGCGGGCAGCTACACCATTGCGGGAAAACCGGCCTGGATGATCCTGCACACTCCCATAAGAGAATCTGACGTCAATCTGCTCCTGCTGGTAGAGCAGGGAGGGTTTCTTACCAGCATGTCCGCCCTGCAGGTATCATTTTTTGTTATCTCCCTCTATTCCGTGATCCTGATCCCGCTGCTGCTGCGCTGGGTACGCCATGCGGTGGTGCGCCCGCTGGACCGTCTGGAGAACACCATTATTGAGATCCGCTCCGGTAATCTGACCGCCATTGTCCCGGAGTTTGATGTGCTGGAATTTCAGAATGTGGGAACCACATTTAACGAAATGATGCGACAGATCCGGACCCTTCAGCTGCAGGCCTATGAGCGGGAGCTGGTAACCCAAAAGGCCCAGCAGCAGTATCTCCAGCTGCAGATACGCCCCCATTTTTACCTGAACTGCCTGAAGGAGCTCTATGCGGTAGCGGAACAGAAAGATATCAAAAAAATACAGAAATTTATCCTGAATATTTCGCAGCACCTGCGGTATATTTTCCGGGACCAGTCCGAGCTGGTTCCCCTGCGCCAGGAGCTGGAGCATATCCACCACTACATCTCCATTCAGCAGCTGACACTGGCCCGCGGTACGGAATGTATTGTTGATGTGCCGGAAATGCTTATGGACTTTATGATTCCTCCTTTGACCCTGTCCACCTTTGTGGAGAACTCCTGTAAGCACCGGACCGACCGCCCCCAGACCACTGTAATCCAGGTCAAAGCAGCATACCTGGACAGCTGCGAGGAGAAATATATCGCTCTTACCGTACAGGACAACGGTGATGGATTTTCCAAAAAGGTACTCAGTGAGATTAATCTGAAAAATAACCAGAAGATATACACCGACAGCCATGTAGGCATTCACAATATCCAGCAGCGTTTCCGCCTGATCTATGGGGATTCAGTGATGTTTGCATTTTATAATACCCCTCAGGGGCCTGTGTCGGAAATATTTATCCCGGTAAAGGAAGGAGATATTACAGGTGACAGTGTTAATTGTGGATGATCAGCCCGATGTTGTATGGGGCGAACAGAACAGTATAGATTGGAAGAATTTGGGAATTCAACGGATTCTCACGGCGTACAGTGTGGGGGACGCCGAAACACTGCTGCTGGAGGAATCTGTAGATATCCTGCTATGTGATATTGAGATGCCGCCCCGCAGCGGGCTGGAGCTCTGCTCCCTGATCCAGGAAAAAAAGCTTTCTACCCGCTGTATCTTTCTCTCCGCACATGCTGAATTTTCCTATGCCCAGGAAGCTGTGCGATTGGGCGGCTTTGACTACATCCTTCAGCCCGCTCCCTACAGCGATATTGAGTCGGCTGTGGCAAGGGCTATTATGGATATCCATGAAAAAAGCCATGCGGATCCTCCGGCCAGACCGCCAAAGGATTCCACAGAACACCCCGCCCACTACGCCGGTTCCAGTAATTCCGTGGCACGGGCCATTGAATACATCCAGCAGAATATCAGCAGGGACTTAAACCGTATAGAGATCGCGGAGGCTGTCTTCCTCAATCCCGAGTACCTGTCCCGGCTTTTTAAGCTGGAGACCGGCGGTACTCTGTCGGAATATATAACCTGGGAGAAAATGGAATTAGCAAGGGAAATGCTAAAAAGCACGGATATTCCCATTGGTCTCATTGCGCAGAAAACCGGATACACTAATTTTTCCTATTTTTCTCAGGTGTTCAAGCGATACACAGGATTATCCCCCCTGGAATACCGTAGGATGAATGATTGCTGAAATTTCTATGCTGCATATCTTCCCGCTTATTTCAGCACTGAAAACAAGTCAAATGCACCGCCGGAAGGCTTGATCTCAAAGCACATCCTCTCCCCTGCAGCGGGGTGGGGAAATGCCAGGCGGTATGCGCACAGGGCAAGGGCCGGAGATTGGCCGGAGATCCTCCCTGAAGGCTTCTCCTTTATGTCAACCTTTGTGGATATGTGTATACCATACCGCCCATCCCCATAGAGGGGGGTGCCATGACCGGCAAACTGCACCCTTATCTGGTGGTGCCTCCCTGTAAGGAGCTCAATATCTATTAATGAGAGGAATTTTTCTCCGTCCCCAGGGTTGTGGATAACTTCCATCTCCCTGTAGTTAAGGACCGCTTTCCGGCTGTCTTTCACCGACTTATCCACAATAGACGAAGTGTTGTTTTTCTTGTCCTGCCGTAGATAATCCACATATGCCCCCTGTTTATCCACAAGTTTTCCACATACCACCGCCATGTATGACTTTTCCACTTTTTTGTCCTGTAAAGCGGCGCTTAAGGATGCTGCCGACTTCTGGTTTTTGGCATATACCATAACACCGCCCACGGGCTTGTCCAGTCTGTGGATAACTCCCACATACGGGGGCTGGGACCCGGAATTAGCTGTGGTTAGCTTGTGGATATCCTGTGGATTGTGGAGATGGCGGCGTATCTCACTGACCATATCCGGGGCAAATCCGCGGGCTGACTGGGATTCCACGCCCGGGGGTTTTTGTACTACGATAATATCCTGATCTTCATATAATATAGAAATCATGGTCTATCCTCTCTTATCTTTTTTCCTGTTTATCCATTATAAACCAGGTCCGTGGGATACACAATGGGGTGGCACTGTGATCGTCACAATTGTCCCGGATCCGCTGCTTTCAATAGACAGCCTGCCCTCATCCCCATAGAGCAGGAAAAGGCGCTCCGTGATGTTGGCCAGCCCGATCCCGGAATGGGCCCCCTTTCCCTGCCTGGATTCACTGAGGCTTCCGCATACCTCCTCCCTGATCCCATTTCCGTTATCCTCTATGGTGATTCGGACATGATCCCCAGCCTGTCCTGCCTTCAGGCGGATCACAAACAGCTCCTCAACGGAACGCATACCATGGACAAAACAATTTTCCACAATGGGCTGGAGGATCATGGTGGGGATCTTTACATCTTTCAGCTCCTGGGGATAATCGATCTCCACCTTTAGATTATTCTCCTGGATATAATGATAGATCTCCATGTATATTTCCAGTGAACTGAACGCTTCCTTCAGGGTGATAAACTGCTGGTCCGAATAGGCGGTTATGCTCCTGAAATACTTGCCGATGAGCTGGATGGCCTTGCTGATCTGGGGCGCTTTATTGATCTTGGCAACCGCATTCACTGTCTCTAAAGCATTGTATATAAAATGTGGGTTGATCTGGGTCTGCAGAAAACGATACCGGTACTCCAGGGCTTCCAGCTCCGCCTTGTTTTTCAGGCGCTCCTCTGCCACGATCCGGTCCAGCAGCTTAGAAATCCTCTGGTTCATATTGTTGAAGCACTCTGTCAGCTGTCCGATATCGTCATGGCAGTAAACAGGGGTCACCACCCCCACACTGCCCTCGGACACATAAGCCATGGAGTTTGTCAGCGCCTCCAGCTGAAGGCTTACCTTGCGGGTCAGGTAGTGCATCAGCCCGCTTCCCAGAACCATGGATATGAGTCCCAGCAGGATCCCGCTTACCACCACGCTGCGCCCCATTCCCGTAATGCTGACCATGGGAATGATACCCGCAATATGCCATCCCCCGGCGCTCTCCTTTTCTATGGCATAATACGCCTTGCGATCCCAACTCTGGCCGCCCTCCATGTGTCCCCCGGCCTCCAGCTGCTCCAGGACAGCTGCCTGCAGCGGTTCCTCCATGCCTTCCGTATAGATGCATTTCCTTCCCCTGTTGTAAAACAGCAGGGCTATGTCATGTTTGTCATCCTTAAGCATTTCCACTGACTGTCTCTTTACCCGCGCCACCGCATACCCCACATGCTTCAGAGATGTGATCTTTCTCACTGCATGGAGGATATAGACGTGGTTCCGCTCATCCGATGCCCACATATAACCCTGCTTTAACACAGCGTCCTTGGACTCCTCAACAAACCTTCCTGCAAATTCCACTGCCTCATCTCCCCCGGACGCCATTTTCTGGGATGTATCGGCGGTATATCCTTTATTGGTCTCAACATATACAAAATCAAAGGGTGATACGGTGGACACCAGCTGGTTGGCCATGTATCCCAATTCCTGGCCTGCATAGCTGCTTTTGTCCCCGTCCATTTTGGACATGTAGTCCGGGATCTGGAACATGCTTATGGTGTTAAACAGCTGCATTTCCGTGTCCGATACCCTGCGCTCAAAATTATCAGCCACCTGTTTTGTGACCACATCCAGGTTGTTGATATAATTCTTTTTTAATATGTTGATACAGAATACCACTAGCAGGCAGATGGATAAGAACAGGCTTGTAATAAGGGAAATGCAATATACCAGGATCAGCTTTTGTTTGAATTTAAGATTGTCAAATTTCTTTACGGAATCCAGCATATCTACTCCCTTTTCCTCATTCTGTATTCACTGGGCGTGATCCCTTCCAGGCGTTTGAACGCATTATAAAAGCTCACATAGTTTTCATATCCCACCGCGTAGGCGATCTCCTCCACCCTCATCCTTGTGTCGTCCAGCATCTGCTTGGACACTGCCATTTTATTTTTCATCATATGCTGCTGAAAGGTGATGCCTGTCTCCTTGCTGATCAGCGAAGACAGGTAATTGGGACTGACATAAAACTCCGAGGCCACCTGCTCCAGCTTGATATTCTCCAATGTATGGATCTCCATATAGCGGAGCACGTTCAGTACCAGCTCCGACTTTCCTTTTCCCTGGTCCCTGGCCTGGTCCACGGCCTTTAGAAATGACTTCAGCCATTTTCCAAACATCTCAATGGACGTGTTCTGGATCGCGCTGTAGATGGCGGAATCCAGGTACACAGCCCATTGCTTGTGCTTTTGGATCACCTTGGTGCAATAGATCACCGACATTACCTGAAGGGAAATGATACTGCCCCCGGTGCACCGCTCAAAGGCGGCATATGTCTTTTCGTAATCCTCGGTCCCCCTGATATCCTGGGCCAGCATGGCCGCCTCGGCCTGCAGGTCGGCCGCTTTCCCATAGCGGATGTCTGTCTTTGCCATTTCTCCCGGTCTTGTAACCCCATACCCCTCCAGCATATTCTCATATGCCTCCAGATACAGATCCTTCACCGAATCCTTCAACCCATAGACCCGGCTCGTCCCGATCCGGACCGTTCTGTCGCTTTCACATAAAACAGCGCTGATTTCTTTTAACTGTATCTCCCAGGATATGTCCTCTTCCTCTGAAGTGCACAAGATCACAAGCTTTTCCTCCAACAGGGTGGATATGGTTCTGCCGGTGATCCGCTGTTCTGAATATTCCACCCTCTGGAGAAGAGGCTGGGAAAATCCGTCATTGGCATAGGCAACAAGCATGGCACAGCTGCCTTTACAGATCTGTATGTCGCTCACCAGGGACCACACAGGCAGGTCCCGGCCGGACATCAAGGCCAGTATCAGCCTGCCCTTTAATACGCCTGTCACCTGCCGGTTAACATTTCTGTCTTTTTGAATGCTTTTAACCGCTCTTTCCAGAGCGGTTAAAAGTTCGTCATCATCAATTGGTTTCAGTATATAGTCAAATACGGACAGCTTGATGGCACGGCTTGCATATTGAAATTTGTCGTATCCGGTGATCACGATCACCTTGCTGCCCAGATCCTGGTCCAGGGAGGTCTCCACCATGCTGAGTCCGTCCATATAGGGCATGTTGATGTCCGTAATTACAATGTCCGGCTTTTTTTCTTCCATCAGCCGCTTCCCCTGCTCTCCGTCATAGGCGGTTCCCGCCACCTCCAGATTCAGCGCTCCCCAGTCAACACCATATAACAGCGACTTCACTGTGTTATGGTTATCATCCACAATAATTACTTTATATGCCATATCTTCCCCCTGTGCCTGTCTGTACCCGCCTACCCCTTGACTGCTCCCATCATTATACCACTGACCACATACTTCTGCATACAGAAGTAAAGGATCAGGATAGGCAGCATTGCCAGGATAAAAAAGGCAAATGCCAGGTTAAGTTCTGATGTGTATTCGTTAAAATATGCCATCTGGGCCAGGAGAAGCGTCCTGGATTCCACCTTGCGCAGAAGAATGACCGCAGTGGTGTAATCATTCCATATAAACAAGGTATTCAGTACAAGCTGTGTTGCGTTCACCGGCTTCATAAGCGGAAAAACGATCTTCCAGAACATGGTAAAACGGTTGCATCCGTCTATCCTGGCCGCTTCCTCCAGATCAAGGGGCACTGTTTTTACAAACCCGGTCACTACCAATATGCTGATGGGTATCTGAAGCCCTGTCCTGGCAATGACAAAACCAAGGTTGGAATTGGTAAGTCCCAGGCGGAAGAAGTTAAGGTACAGCGGCAGCATGATACACTGGATGGGGATCAGGATCCCGGACACAAATATCATATAAACGCTTCTGTAAAACCTGCCGTTAAACCTTGCCAGGACATAAGCTGCCATAGAGGTTGCCGTCATCAGGATCAGGACCGCTGGTATGGTGGTAAGGATGCTGTTCTTATACCCGGTGATAAACTGCTCATTTTCCGTGATCACCTTTACAAAGTTGTTAATGGTGGGATGCTGCGGCCAGGCCAGGCGGTTTACGGATATATCAGAGCTGTCCTTTAACGCGTATATGACGCTGACGTAAAACGGCGCGATCACTGCTGTCATTACCAGGAAGATCGTGATGATCTTAATACAGGTTAGGATCTTCTGCCGGTATCTTCTGTCAATCATGCCTGTCATTCCTCCACCTCCAGCCTGTTGCAGACAGCCGTTATGGCATATGTCAGGATCACCAGCACCACGGTTATGATGATCGCAGCAGCCTGCCCCAGTCCTGCTTTATTGAATCCGAAGATATTGTCATACACATACATGGCCGCTGTCTGGGCCGCTTCCATGTTTCTTGCAACCGCCATGGGATAATCAAAACATTTCAGCCCCCATGCCACCAGAAGGGTCACATTGGATATGATGGCCGGGACGATCAGGGGAAATGTGATCCCCTTTACCCTCTGCCACCAGTTGGCCCCGTCCACCTTGGCCGCATCGTAGTAATCATCGGGAATGGACTGCAGGGCGGCAATGTAGATCATCATACAGTATCCCATATCCCTCCATATGGCGATCACTGCCATTGCCGGAATGACCTGGCTGGAGACTCCAAGAGGGCTTACAATGTTAAACAGCGGGGAAATGATATCCGTATACACATAGCTCCATACAATGGCGCCGCTTGTGAGGGCCACTGTAAAGGGGATGAATACCACGGTCCTTGCAATATTTGTGTACCATTTGGATCTGTTCAGCAGCAGAGCCAGGCCAAGCCCCAGGACATTGGCGCCAGTCACATAGATCGCGGTAAACTGGAAGGTATGTAAAAATGCCTGCTGAAAATACCTGTTCCTGATCAAAGTAATGTAATTGCTAAATCCCACGTAGTCATAGTTTGTGCTGATGACGCTCTTCCAGTTGGTAAAGGAATAGGGGATCCCCTGTAGGAAAGGCAATATCACAACAAATGCAAACAGGGCAAATGCAGGAAGCAGGAATAACAGGTTTGTACCATGTATCCTGGCCTGCTTCATGGATATCTTAGGTGGTTTCATCTGAACAGCTCCCTTCTGCCGCTTTATTTGCTGATCCTGTCTATTTCATCCAGCTCTGCCTGGGAAAAATGGGTATTGCCGACAATCCCCAGATTTTCAATGATCTGTTCCGGCCTGGATGCCCCGATCAGGACACTGGTCACGACCCCGTCCTTTAATACCCAGGATAACGCCATCTGAGCCAATGTCTGCCCCCTCTCCCTGGCTATTGCATCCAGTCTGCGTATCTGTTCCACCCGCTCCGTTGTGAGATCGGACGCGTGGAGGAACCTTCCGTCCCTTGCAATGCGGCTGTCCGCAGGAATACCGTTTATATACTTGTCCGTCAGCATTCCCTGGGCCAGAGGGCTGAATGCAATGATCCCCATACCGTCCCGGGCCGCATATTCCTTCAGTCCGTTTTCTTCAATGGTCCTGTTAAAAATACTATAGCTGTTCTGATTGATCACAAGGGGGAGGCGGACTTCCCGGGCAATCCTCATTGCCTCCCGGGCATGCTCCCCGTCATAGTTGGAGATTCCTGCGTAAAGTGCCTTGCCGCTTCTTACAATCTGCTCCAGGGCCAGGACGGTCTCCTCCACCGGGGTATCAGGATCCATGCGGTGGTGATAGAAAATATCCACATAATCCAGTTTCATCCTTTTAAGAGATGCGTCCAGGCTTGAGATCAGGTATTTGCGGCTTCCTCCATCCCCATATGGCCCGGGCCACATATCATAGCCTGCTTTTGTGCTGATCAGCAGTTCTTCCCTGTAGGGCTTAAGGCAGTTCTCCATGATCCGCCCGAAGTTCTCTTCCGCGCTGCCATATACAGGGCCATAGTTATTTGCCAGATCAAAGTGGGTGACACCATGGTCAAACGCGGTAAAGCACATGGCCTTCATGGTATCATAATTATCCTTGCTTCCAAAGTTATGCCACAGGCCCAGGGAAACGCACGGAAGCTTCAGGCCGCTTTTTCCGCAGCGGCCGTATTCCATATGTTCATATCTTTCCTTGTCTGCCTGGTATTCATTTGCTACGTACATAAAATCTCTCCTTCCAGCAGAGCCACTCTGCTAAACAGACCTTGCTGTCTCCACCACCCACCGGATCCTCTCAAGGGGCAGTTCGTCATGGATGCTGCAGTCCGGCCCTATAATGAACCCCCGTTTTCCCCCTTCCTCTATAAGGGCTTTTGTCTCCGCCTGGATCTCTTCCTTTGTGCCGCTGTACAAAAGGCTTCCCAGGCGGTTGTCAAACCCGCCCCACACCGTGCGTTTAAATGTATCCTTTGCCTGGCTGACGCCCAGTCCGTCAATATAACGTGACCAGCTCACCACCGCCGAGTCATAGTCAGACCAGTCTTCCAGCCTGTTATTGATCTCCTCCCATGCGCAGCAGTGCAGGGCATTCATATCGCTGAGGGTATTGGCATAATCCAGGACTTCCTTGTCGCTGGGCGTTACCCATTCCCTGTACTCCTCATATGTAAAACGGTTTACTTCCCCATTCTGTACACTGTAAAAGATCCCATCACATCCGGCTTCCTCTATGATCCCCCTGACCAGGAGCTTTACATCCCCTGCAATCACGCGGCAGGCATGTTTTACCGCTTCCGGATCCTCCCTGATCAGTTCCATCATCCTGGGATAACCGATCTCCAGCCTCAGATAGGAAAGGGGGCAGAATATCAGATACAGGCAGCAGCATTCATCCTTAAGGGTTGAAACGATTTTTTGGGTGCGGTGGATCTGCTCCCTGATAAACGGATGATCCGGCCCAAAGGCTTTCATTTGATACAGGTCTTTTGCCTGTTCCAGTTTTCCAAGCGCCGGGGCCGGCCAGCCGAAATACCCGTCCGCTGACAGCTTTACAAAATCCACATCCGTCTTTTTGTAAAAGTCAACCTGTGCCTCAATAAATTTGTCTTCCTGCCATAACTCCTGGGGTACATGCTTCCAGAAGCAGACCGGCACATGGTCTGTCTCCAGACCATGGAACGCGGCCCTGACCCGTTCTCTTTTCGTCATATGATTCTGCTCCTTTTACCTTTTTAATTTGTGGCAATGATATCGTCAAACATGGACTGGATATTTGCAATGCACTCTTCATGGGTCATGGGCTTTCCTGTGACCACACTTTCCGCATAGCTTATAAGCGCTTTTCTCCAGGCATTGGTAAACTCAGTGTTCATAGGTTTGGTAAATGCGCCCTGAGATACGTAATTGCCTGATTTTTTCACCTCGGCAATGGTCTGGACAACGGGCAGGAGCTTGTCGGAGCTTTCGCCTGTGATCAGCGGCATCAGTGTGCCCTCAGACCAGGTTAAAGCGCCGTCCGTAACCCAATACTCCAGAAATCCCAAAGACTCATCCAGGGCATCGGCGTTAGGATTCACCATAAAGCACTGGTCCACCAGCACTCCCATCTTTCCTGAGTTTTCCGTATCATCAATGGGCGGTACAAAGAAATCAAACTCAAATCCCTGGTCCTTTCCCCTGGCTTCGATCTCGCCGATATTCCAGTTGCCTGTAAAGATCATGGCGCCTTCCCCTGCTATGAATAATTCCAGGGCCTTGTCCTGGTTATTGGCCATGGCGTCCGTGCGCGGATACAGCATCCTGTCGTCCCACACAGACAGCGCCTCCTCCACATACGGATAATCCGCTACCCCTGCCTTCCCGCTCATCCATTGATCAAAGATATCCAGATCCCCTGCTGCAATTGCCCTGGGCCATATGGTGGAACGTGTTTCCAGATCGCCGGTGGAGCCTTCCCCGTACACATCGATAAAAGGATCGATCCCTGCATCATGAAGCTTTTGTATCACTTCCTTAAACTGGGTCCTTGTCTTCGGCACTTCTATTCCCTGCTCCTCAAATATCTTTTTGTTATAAAAGATACCTGATGTCTTAAAGTCAATGGGAACAGCATATACCTTTCCGTCTGCGGACACATCGTTTAGATCATACTGGTCAAGCCCCATATTCCTGATGACCTCATTATCCGACAGGTCCATTGCATAACCGTTTTCAATGAGGTCCGGGTACATGGCCGGATTTCCCATAATAATGTCAGGCTGTTCCCCGGAAGCCAGAGCGGTTGACAGCTGCGGAAAATAATCCGTGCCCTGGTTGTAGAATACGTTTTCAAAGGTAATTTCAGGATGCGCCTCCATGTACGCCTCCTCCAGCTTAACCAGGGAATCCTGCTTTACGGACTGCCCCATGTAGTGGAATACGGTAATCACCTTGCTTTCCCCCGACTGCGCCTGGGCTGCGGACGTCCCCGCCTGATCATCTTTACCCTGGGCCGCCTTGTCCTGGCCCCCCTTATCCTGAGCCCCTTTATCCTGGGTCTCTTTTCCCTGCGTCTCCTTGTTCTGAGGCGCCCCGTTTCCCCCCTTGGCGCCGCCGCACCCGCTGATACTGGCCATCGCCATGATCAGACTGATTCCTATTGCCACGTGTTTTCTCAAATACATAACGTTCCCTCCCTCTCCAGAGTCTATTTACGCTTCGTACTCATATTATAGTTTTTATAGCAGTTCTCCACAATTAACGAAACTTACTAAATCATTAACAAAAGTTACTGTTTTATTTCTTTGCTTTCATATTTCTTATTAAAGGTCTAAGAAGATATACGTAACAGTTCAGACGGCGGGAAAATTGGTGCAGAGGCGGGCGCTATGCTGGCTTATAAGACTGATTCTGCACCAGTTTTCACATCGGATGGACATCCGATGCTTCTTGACCGTCTTTTCCGGTCAGGAAGCTGTGCCGTCTGGACTGTAACAGAGATACACATTTGAATCTAAGGTTTTTTCAAAAAGTGTTGCATAATTTTAAGGATAGGTGTATAGTATATAATACAAACAGATGTAGTAATCGAAACTACATATCAAAGTAACAGTAAATTATTGTCAGTTTTTTAATAGAAGGAGGCTGGTATATATGACAGCAAAACTGAAACGAAATCTTACAAAGGTGAAAGATCCGGGCAGTGCCCTGACACACTTTATCGCCATGGTAATGGCCATCATAGCGGCCATGCCCCTGCTTTTAAAGGCCGCCCGTGACTCCGGCTATCTCCACGTAAGCGCACTGACCATCTTCATACTGAGTATGATAGGGCTGTATGCGGCCAGCACCATCTACCACACCCTGGACATTTCCCCTAAGATCAACCAGATGCTGAGGAAGATTGACCATATGATGATCTTTATCCTCATTGCCGGAACTTATACCCCGGTTTGTATGATCGTCCTGGGTGACAAGACCGGCTGGTCTCTCCTGACCCTGGTCTGGGGAATCGCCGCTGCCGGGATCCTTATAAACGCGCTGTGGATCACCTGTCCCAAGTGGTTTTCTTCCCTCATATACATTGCCATGGGCTGGGTGTGCGTGCTTGCCATTACAAAGATCCTCAGCTCCATGCCCAAAGCCGGGTTTATGTGGATGCTGGCCGGAGGCATCATCTATACCGTAGGCGGCATTATCTACGCACTGAAGCTGCCCATCTTCAACTCCAGGCATAAAAACTTTGGCTCCCATGAGATCTTCCACCTGTTTGTCATGGGAGGGAGTATCTGCCATTATGTGATGATGTACCGTTTTGTGGCCTAGAGGCATTGTAATGCAGCCTGAATGGCGCCTGAAATGTAAAATAACTGAATGCTAATAACAAAAAACATCTGTCCCGGAACTGGATCAATATGCTCCGGGGCAGATGTTTTTATATATAACTTTATTTGTTACTTTATATGTGGCTATATATCTGTTTTATGTATGATGGCAGGATCGCTCCAATATCAGCCTCCCATACCCTGCCCTAAGCCGCCGTCCCTGCGCATCAGCATCTCCTTCTGCTTTCTGGTCAGATGTTTGATGGCGTATTCCCGTTTCATGGCCTCTGCCTTTGTCTCAAATGCCTCATAATAGGAAAGCACCACCGGTCTTCTGGGCCTGGTATACTTGGCTCCCCTGCCTGAGTTATGGGCTTTCAGACGCTTGTCCAGATTATTGGTCCAGCCGCAGTACAGGGTTCCGTCCGCACAGGTTAGGATATACGTGTAATTCATTTTCATAACTTCCTCTGTATCAAAGATAGCTGGCTATGTAAACGGCAACAACGCTTTCACTGCGTTATCACCGCCCAGGTTGCCCTGTAATCTATTATAAAGCACCAGCTGGATGCGCGACACAACGATCAGGCCATTGCATAAGCCAGAGAAGATATATCTGAATCATATCTATACTCTATTATATCGCACATACCCTTAAAATGTGCATAAAACCTGATTTATATTCCCAGACATACCCAATTCCATGTAGAATCAGAATCTACGGCCTCCTCCGCCATGGCTGTGGCCGCCGCTGGAGGTATGGGTGGAGCTGCGGCCTGATGAGCTGTGCCCGCCTCCCGAACCGCCTGATCCCCCGGTGTTCCTTGGAATCGGCACACTGGTCACAAATTTATTTAACAGCAAGTCATTACAATTACGGAACATGAATCTTGTATCAGCGCGGTATGCCATCAGGGCATTGGAGCGGTCCCTCTGCGACTGTTTCATGGAGTAACGTCCCTTTACCCCCAGGCATACACTGCCTGCGATCATGGCCGGTACAATGAGGGCAAACGCAGCTTCATACCACCGTATGCTTTTGTACACACTGATCTCTCCTGTTTCCGTATCATAATTGTACTGGCCCCGCTGGATCCCCTGGTCCACATAATATTCAATGTCCTCAGCAAACCGCATGAAGGCGCCGCTGTAATCCATATATCTGAGATACTCGGCCATATCATCCTGAATGGCTTCAATGCGGCTGTCCGTAAGGATACGGATCATATTACCGCTGGTGGATATCCAGCTCTCCCCGCCCCGCTGGCCCGGCGCGTCCATGTAGAGCAGGACCAGGACGCCGCTTTTCTTGCTGCCTGTCCCATACCCGTTCTGGTCATAGAAATCATCCGCATACTCCATGGCCGAACGTTTTCCGTCATGAAACGCAGTCACGGCCACCACATCCATACCGGTCTTTTTACGGCTGGAGGCAATGGATTCCTCCACCTTGTCCTTTTCCTCATCTGATAAAAGTCCGGCCATGTCAAAGACCCGCTGCTCTGCAGCGCTGCCGCTCTCAGCCTGCGCTCCAAAGGCCGTCATACCGCAGACAAAAGTCCAGAATACCATGAACACTGTCACAAGAGCGGCCAGACGCATTTTCCTATTATATCCCATTATCACAGCAGATACCCTCCTATCAGAAACAGAATGCACAGCGGCAGGAAAATGGACAGGAACAGTCTCGCCAGCTTCCTGTTGTCCACAGGCAGCTGACCGCAGACTTTGCCGGTCTGGCCATTGAGGGCAAAGTAATAGATCTTGCCTCTTGCCTTGTCATTATAGGTCAGAGTCCACACCGGAAGCAGGGCATAACTCCATTCTTCTTCCCTGAATTGGGCATCCTTTCGCCGGATCTGCAGGGAATTATAAGAACCTGCCTGGGACTGGAGGCTTTGAAGGGCAAATGTCTTGACCTCGGTCTTCACATCCGTGACAAACTGGTCCTTTTCCATATCCCTGTTCTCTGCCATAAAGCCTGACAGATATCCCATGGAAAACGGCTTCTTTTCCTCCATCCGAAAGGGCAGCACCCCGTCTATAAGCTGCCTGTTTGCCTTTCTCAGTCCGTTTCTGGCCACATTATCCACATCCATGGTCCCCTGGCGCTGGATGTCATAGACTTGGGTCTCCGTGTAACGCATATTGCCGGTATCCCACGTCCTCAGCTTTTTCCCCTGGGCGTCCAGCACGCCGTCCACCTTGCAGCCGTAGAGCCAGTAGGGGAAATATACCCCTGTCATGCTCTCCACCTGTTTACTGGAATAAAATTCATCCACGACATACTTTTTCTTCTTGATCCACTGGGCAAATATCTCCTTCGCCTTGTCTCTGTCGATCTGAAAGGGGATCACATGATCAGGGGCGAATTCCCCGGACAGCCGCCCTGACAGTACCACGGGATTGTGGCAGTAATAGCAGAATGTGGCCGCCGTGGTCTCATCCGTCACGATCTGCGCCCCGCAGCTGGGACAATTATACAGCACGGCCTGGCTGTGTTCCTGATCCTGGCTGTACTCCGGCTCCCGGCCGTGATCCGGCCCCTGGCTGTATTCCTGATCCAACTCCTCCTGGGTAAAGTTGGAGAGACAAAATTCGCAGTGGTATTTCTGGGACGAAGGGTCGAAGACCAGACCTCCATCGCAGTTTGGGCATTTATATGTTATAACTCCCATCTGTTATCTCCTGTAAGCATGATATGTGATGCAGCCGGATCAGCCTATGGTCTTGGCTTCCCGCATTCACTGCAGAACTTGCCCGTATTGGTGGTGCCGCAGCTGCAGGTCCATCCCCCCGCCGGTCTTGGACTTCCGCACTCGCCGCAGAATTTGCCTGTATTGGCAGTGCCGCAGTTGGTGCAGTACCAGCTGTCCGGCCCACTGTGAGCGCCTGAAGCCGTGCTTCCCATGGGCTGTGCTCCCGCGGCCGGAGTTCCCATGGCCGGAGTTCCCATGGCCGGAGTTCCCATGGCCTGGGCTCCCGCTCCCTGGTTTCCCATGGACTGGCCGCCGCCATTTCCCTGCATCTGCCCGGCCTGGTTCATCTGCATCTGCTGCATATTGGTATTGGATGCAGCTCCCATAAAGCCGCCTCCGGTCTGCATGCCAAATCCCATGCCCATGAAGCCTGCCAGGGAACCTGCGGAATTGCCTCCCGCGTTCTTTAGTCCCTCAGCAATGGTGCTCTGCACATATCCCTCGCGGATGCCCGGGTCCCCCATCATGGCGCCCTTGTTCCTTAAGTTGATCAGGTTCTGGGACTCCTCATCATAGGTGATGCTGGCAATACCCACGGCCTGAATCTCCATGCCCCTGAGCTTGTTCCACTCCTCATCCAGGGTGTCCGCCATATACCGTCCCAGCTCCCTGCTCTTGGAGGTCACAAAGGAAATTCTGGTGCCGTCCGCGGACATCTGGTTTACCGATGTCTGGAATGCCTCCAGGAACTCGGACAGATACTGCTCATTCACGGAATCGATCTCCACCTTGTCCGCATTCTTGGGGATCACCTCAGCGTAAAACTTAAGCGGGTCCGTCACCTTGATGGAATAAGTCCCATGAGCCCGCAAAAACAGCTCCGCATTGTAGAAGTTGTCAAAATAATTGATCGGATTGCGGGTGCCGAACTTGATCCCCTTGATCTCCTGGAGATTGATATAATAAACCTTCTGAGCCCCGGGTGTTATGCCGCCAAACCGGATCCTGTTAAAGGATTCCTTTAATGCCTCCCCAAACTGGCCGTTAAACATGGAGGGCGCGGATGAGTGGTCAATGGTGTAGTAACCCTCCTCCGCAGTATAGTCCACCACCTTGCCTCCGTCCACCAGCATCATAAACTGGTTCGGATACACGTGGATCACGGATCCGTTGGACACAAGGTCGGAGGATCCCTTTGTGTTGGATCCCTTTCCCCTGCGCACCTGTACCCCGCGCACAAAGACGGTCTTGTCTCCCATATCATCAGGTTCCACGGCCTCCAGCCATTGGTCTGCCAGAGCTCCCCCTATTGCGGATGTAACTGCTTTAATAATTCCCATGATTTACCCCTTTCTTGCCATTCTTACGCCTGCGCTTTACAGGCTCTACGCACCTGACCGCTATATAGATCATCAGGATCGCCAGCGCCAGCTGGATCAGGATACTCACCATAATCCAATTGTCCGTTATAAAATTTGTGGTCGTCATGCCAAAATAGCTTCTTATTTTGGTCAGCGGCGCGCTTCCCCCCACCTGGCCGTTGAGAATGGCCAAAAAGGTGGCCGCCGGGTTCAGAAGCAAAAGATAAAATGCTCCGCCGGAAGTGGCCTTTACCGCGTTTTCCCCAAATCCGTATGCCGCCACGGAGTTATTGATATTCATGGAGGAAAGGGACAGGGTGAATTTGTTGATAAAGTAAGTCCCGGCCACCACGGCTACCAGTACCCCGTAGGTTACCACCGTGGATATGGTGGAGCGCTTAAACAGCGCTGAGAAACACAGCCCCACGCTGCCTGCAAAAAAGGCCACTGTGATGTAGCACAAAAGCAGGGAAACCGCATCTCCCCAGGTGATGCCCCCGTACACAAACACCATGGCCACTGCCGGGAAGCTGGATACGATCAGGAGCAGAAGGGTGCTGAGTGCACTCATCAGTTTTCCTATCACCACCTGGAACGCAGTCATCTGGGTGGTCAGCATCAGCTCCAGGGTCTGGCGTTCCCGCTCCCCGCTGATACTGGAGGCGGTCACGGCCGGCACAATGAACATCAGCAGTATAAATTCAATGGTGGTCACAAACTCATACATATCCATAAAGCTGCTGTACTGAATGGCAGCCGTTGTCCTGACCTGGGCCACGGCAGAATACATATTAAGAAGTGTTACCAGGGACAGGATACCGTTAAACAAAAGAATGATCACAGGAAGCCTCACGCTTCTGGAATTCACCTTCATCTCACGGCTAAAAACCGGATTCCGCATCATATGACACCACCACCTTTTCTTCTTCATGTTCTGTCAGCTGCATGAACACTGACTCCAGACTGCCCTTTTCCCTGGTAAACCCATTGACCAGCACATCACTGTCAATGAGCTGCTGGAGCAGCAGGGCCTCATCCTGGGCATCCCCGCTAAAGCGCACACAGATATCCTGTTCCCGGAGGGAAATGGTCTGTACGCAGGGATGGCTCTTGAGAATGGACAGGGCCTTTTCCAGGTTGCTGAAAACCGTTATCACCAGCGGGTTGGATGTGTTGACCCTGGAAAGGATATCGTCAATGTTCCCCTCCAGCACCATCCTGCCCTGGTCTATGATCCCAATATCCGTACACAGCTCCGACAATTCCGACAGCACGTGGGAGCTGATGACAATGGTCTTGCCGGACTCCTGCAGCTCCTTTAATATTTCCTTGAATTCAAACCTGGTCCTTGGGTCCAGACCCGAGGTAGGCTCGTCCAGTATCAGTATGGACGGATCGTGGATCAGGGCCCTTGCCAGGCACAGCCTCTGCTTCATGCCCCGCGAAAGACCGTCCACATAAAAATCCAGCTTATCCTCCAGGCCCACCTGCTCCAGCAGGGCCGTATACCGTTTTCTGGCCACAAGCCCGTCCAGGTGGTGGCAGGAGGCAAAAAATTCCATGTATTCCGACACTGTAAGGTTGTCGTAGACCCCGAAAAAATCCGGCACATATCCGATCCTGGCCTTCAGGTCCTTAAGGTCCCTTAAGGCATTGATCCCGTCTATGGTGATCTTGCCCTCATCTGCCGTGAGCAGGCCTGCCATGATCTTAATGGTAGTGGTCTTTCCGGCACCATTGGGCCCCACAAATCCGTACAGGGCACCTGAGGATACATTCATGTCCAGGCCGCTTAGGGCATGGTACTTACCGTATATCTTATGTAATCCTTTGATCTCCAGCATTATTTACTCCTCCCTGTAACGGTCAGCACGGGCAGCATGATATTCCAGGTATAGTCACCGGTCGCGTCATATACATATTTTACAGTCAGCGTATTGCCTGGTGATAAATAGGGCTCCAGATCCTCCCTGACATATTCCGTGACATTGGTATCAAAGGAATCATAGCTTCCCGTGTTGTAATTATAGAAATACATGTTTCCGCTGAAGGGCACCGTGTAATAATACCGCATGCTCTTGGCAACCTCATCACTGAGATGATAGAAGTTCAGTTTTTCCACCTCTATATTATTCCCCAGATAGTATTCCAGCATAACAGGCGACATTCCATACATGGTATTATTCTGCGCGTAGTATTCTCCGGACAGCACATTGGGCTGCTTCTGCATGGCGGACTGGTAGATCATCCCATCCTTCTCATAATTCACATCAATGGATGAGGTGAGCAGGGTGGAACCATATGTCTCATACCCTGATGATTTTAAAAATCCAGTCTCGTCCTTATCCTTGCTGAACGCCACCACCCTGGCCTCGGAATGATATCCGGACAGATAGTTGCTCATATAGAAGGAGAGCAGGTTGGTCCTTTCCAGCGCCCCCACATAGGCGGCATCCCCAATATCCTTATCCTCTTTATACCTGGAAGCCCCGGTGATCTGCTCCGCCATGGCATAACCGAAATTGGTGGCCCCATATACCATCTTCATATCATCCAGGTCCAGGGTCTCACCCGGATCCATATGGCCCACATACATCATCTGGTTGTACAGGAGGATGGCTACATTTTCCACTTCCTTGCTGTAATTATTAGTAAGGGTACCTGTCACCTTGCCGTCAAAGCAGTTGATATCCCCTGTGAACCCCACTCCCTCCTGATTGGAGGTGTGCTTTTCCATCATAAAGAATTTGGAGTTGAACGCCCCTACATTATCGGCTTTGATGCTGGTCCCGTCCTTGCCGTAATGGATGGTGATGGCGGGCGGCTCCTCCCCTGTGAACTTGGGGACAGGCGTCATGTTGTAGTAGACATTTCCCGTAAGGGGATAAAGGGTGTAATCCTGGTTCAGATTGACAAAATACGGCTTATTATAAGGCGCCCTCATATTGATAAAGGTGGTCTCCGACACGCCCTCACTGTCCGCGTCCTGAATGGAGGCATAGGTGAAAAACGGGCCCGTGAACCTGGTGGTCATTCCCATGAGAAGGACCATTCCCGTACAGCACAGGGAGAGGATCCCCACGGAAGGCATGTAATAGCGCAGCATTCCCCGGTGTTTCATGAAAAAGTAGAGGCCCGGCCCGGCCAGGACCACATAGGCCACTGCCAGGGTCACATACAGCCCCACCTTTGGAAGTTTGGTAAGGTTTCCTGTATTGATCAGGGACTGTACAGACCAGTACTGGTTATAGTTGCCCCCGTCCATGGCGCTGCTCAGGCTGTTGATCCGGCTCTCTCCCAGCAGGGTGGCAAAGAGATTGTCTATATAGGAGATATTCTGCTGGCAAAACTCCCCGATATCCGCGAAGTCATACATGGATACGGCAACGATCCCCTTTCCCGCAGAAACGGAGGAGAGCACGGACAGTTCATCGCTGGAAAGCACCTCGCTGCCGCCCTTTAACAGCACATCCGTACAAGTGAGGGGAATGGAAGCGCCTTCCGGCCCATCCACCGCATACTCCACCCCCATATTGATCACATACTGGTCGGGCTGCGGCACCGGCTCCTCCAGTATATCGCCTGCAAAGGCCCTAAGAGTCTCACTTCCCCTGGCCCCTGTTCCTATGAGCAGTACACCCCCCTTCTGCACCCAGTCCCATACGGCCTGGATCTGCTGGCCGGAAAGCCTGCCTGTATCAAAGTCAGATATAAGAAGCACGTCCAGCTGGTCCAGCCCCAGTTCGCTGGAAGGCAGGGTGGCGGCAGTCATTTCAATGGACCTGGTGCGCAGGGTACTGTAATTGATCCCCACCCCATTGAGATACAGAAGCTTTTCAGGATCATCGCTGAGAACACCGATAAAAAGCTCCGCCGTATCCATGTTCAGGTTCAGCTTCAGCCGTTTCTGCCCCACCTGGTTCCCGCTCTCATCCAGCAGGCGGACATACATCTGATCCACCCTGGCCCCCAGGGAGACGCTGAGCATCTCCGTGACGCTGCCCGAGGCAGGTATCTCCACCGGATACTCATACCGGTATACATCATAGTCCAGATCCATACTGTATCCCTGAAGATCGCTTTCCATGGCCAGTACACACAGGGTTCCCGTAAATGCCCGGTCCGCAGTATTTTTAAGGTCCACCCTAAGGGGCAGGAAACGTCCGCTCTTAGCAATGTTCTTATACCCGTACACCACATCCATGGTAATGGGGGAGGCTGTAAGCCCCTCCTCCGGCAGCGTATCCTGGGGCGCTTCCCGGTCCGCTTCCCGGGCCGTGTCCTTGGCCGTGTCCCGGCCCATGTCCTGAGCCGTTTCCCCTGCGGCCCCAAAAGCCTGTACGGTCATGGCCGCTGCCAGAATTAAGCCAAAAAGGGAGCTTTTCAGCACCCTTTTTATATTCCTTGGAAATATCCTCATGTTACAAGTCCTCATTGTACTCTCCCGGGGCGTGTCTCATCATTTATTCCCACAATCCTTACGCCCGAATATCAGTTAATCGTTCCAAAGTTCTCTTTGTTAATATCAAAATGTACCTGCAGCTTCACAGTGAACACGGTTCCGTTAAGATCACTGGCCACCTGGATGGTGCCGCCGTGCATGTCCACGATCTCCTTTGCAATGGCAAGGCCCAGGCCCGTACCTCCCGTGGTGCTGGAACGGGACTGCTCCACCCGGTAAAATTTGTTAAATATAAGGGGCAGCTCATCCGGCGGGATCACATAACCGTAATTAGTAACGGACACGGTCACCAATTCATCATCCGCATGCAGCTTTACCAGCACGCGCTTTCCGTCCGCCCCATACTTAATGGCATTGCCGATCAGGTTGTCAAACAGCCTGGCCAGCAGATTTCCGTCCGCGGTGATGATTTTGGCCGGAACATTGCTCTGAAGGTCATAGGAAAGGTTCTTTTCCACAAAGTTAGGATAAGCCTCCTCCAAAAGCTGTCCCAGCAGCTTCACCACGTCCAGCTGAGCCACATGCATGGAAATCTTCCCATAGTTCAGCTTTGTGAATCCGAACAGGTCCTCGATCAGTTTTTCCAGGCGCCTTGCCTTGCCGTATGCGATCTCTATGTATTTGTGCTGCATGTCCGCCGGTATCCTGGTATTGCCGGCCAGCAGTTCCAGGTATCCGATAATGGAGGTCAGCGGAGTCCTGAGATCATGGGCCACATTGGTGATCAGCTCATTCTTGGTCCTCTCCGACTCCCTCTCCTTATCCATAAGTCCCTTGATATCTTCCACCATCTTGTTCAGGTTAGCTGCCATGCTGGAAAACTCATCATCTCCGATCACATCAATGGTGGTGTTTAAATTCCCTTCGGAAATGCTCTGCACCGCATCTGAAATCTTACTGATATACCGTATATAGGGTTCCTGAAGGATCATAAATGTTACGGCAAACAGCGCCAGGCCAAAGATCACATAGACCAGCACCACAGCCACATGATAGTCCAGTACTGCCTGAATCAGGCCGTTCATCCGCCCTGATTCCTCCATGTACCTGGCGATCATGGAAACATTGGTCACCAGAAATATTTCCACCAGACAGGAAATAATGGCACTGTATATGATATTGGTAATGACCCGCGTGTGATATCGCCTGCTCATGTCACTTTTCAATTTTGTATCCTACTCCCCATACAGTGGTAATGATCTTATTCTGTCTGGTGTCTTCCTTCATCTTGCCCCTCAAGCGTCTGATATGTACCATTACCGTGTTGTTGGCTTCATATACCTTCTCATTCCAAACACGCTCAAAGATCTCATCCGTACTGAATACCTTTCCGGGATTGGATGCCAGAAGGTACAGAATATCAAATTCAATGGGAGTGAGCTTAATCTCCTCATCATCCACCACCACCTTGTGATTGTCCTTGTTGATGATCATTCCCTTGATGGTGATCTCATTATTGGTCTTGTCCTGGGCCGCGCTGTTGGGATTTAGCTGTGTATAGCGGCGCAGATGGGATTTGACCCTGGCGGTCAGCTCCAGGGGATTAAAAGGCTTCACCACATAATCGTCCGCCCCTGTTCCCAGTCCCAGTATCTTATCCAGATCCGTGGACTTGGCGCTGAGCATGATGATGGGAATATTATTGGTCTCCCTGATCTTCTTGCACATCTCAAGTCCGTTCATTCCCGGCATCATGATATCCAAAAGCACCAGATGGATGTCCTCCTTTGTAAGGATCTCCAGTCCCTTGGCAGCATTTTCCGCCTTAAACACTTTATAGCCATCGCTGACAAGATAAATTTCAATCAGATCCGCAATCTCTTTTTCATCATCTACAACCAAGATATTAATATCGGGCATGATATCCCCTCCTCTTACGTTAACTTATATGTATGCCATGCAGCGCTTATTTTATGCCGCATTGAACCTTAATACCTATTCTAACATAATACATCAAGGTTTTCCTTACTTTTTTCTTGAAATATTGTGGGAATTTCTGTTACAATGCATGGTTCTTTCCTCATATACCAAAAGCAGGATACTGTGGTATAATACCGGTATCATAAATATTTCAGTAAAGTGTACACATTTGTGTTCGGCTGACAAAAAACCAGCCGCAAAGACAGGTGACGGGAAAACTCCGGGAGTACACGAAACTGGCAGGAGGTGGAAGCCATTAAGATCACAACATTAATGGATAATCTCATGGGCGGACGCAAGGACTTTACGGCGGAGCACGGGTTATCCCTCTACGTAGAAACAGGACATACGCGCATCCTATTTGACTTTGGAGCAGGCGCGCACACATTTGAGAATGGACAAAAAATAAAAATACGGCCAGACAGGATCGATTTTGCCGTGTGCAGCCATGGACATTACGACCATGGAGGAGGGTACAGGGAATTTGTTAAAAACGGACTTCAATGCCCTTTGGTGACGGGAAAAGGATTTTTTACAGAAAAGTATGCTGTCAGCGGCATCAAGTCATCCTATCTGGGACCCGGATTTGACCAGGAGTTCCTCACGGAAAACCACATTACTCATATGGAATGCCATGGCCTTACCCCCCTTGCACCCGGCTGCTGGGTCATGGGTGATATACGGCGCACCTATGAGTTTGAGTCCGTCCCCGGCAGGTTCGTGCTCCGGGAGCAGGACGCCTGGGTACAGGACAAGTTTTGTGATGAGATCTGCCTGATCATTGAGGAACAGGGGGAGCTGGTGGTGATCGTGGGCTGCAGCCACCCGGGAATCCTGAACATCCTTACCACGGTAAAGGAACATTTTTCACAGCCCATCAAGGCGGTGATCGGGGGAACCCACCTCATGGAAGCGGACGAAGCACGGATCCGTCAGACAGTGGAGATAATGAAGGACATGGGGATCCGTCTTCTGGGATTCAACCACTGCTCCGGAGAACTCTTCAGAAACATGATGGAACAGGAGGAGACTCTCTCCACCGTGTATCTGGGGGCTGGCGACTGCCTGTTCCTGACGTAGGGATACCCTCAGTGGACAAGGAGACTGAGGTTTCCTGTTATTTTAAAAGCCATTGGAAGCATAGCACAAACAGCGCTTCCAATGGCTTTTAATAGGTGTGTTACCTTAATATAGTTTTTCCAGTAATTTGTGGTTGTTTAATTCCTTTGGCGGCATGATTGCCTTTCTGTCTATTTTTGAATTTATATTCAAAGGAAATGCATCTAACTGGATCAGGCAGGTGGGGACCATGTAGTACGGGATCTTCTCTTTCATCCGTTCTTTTATGGCCTTCACATCCAGTTTCTTATCCGCGGTAAAATATCCGCAGAGGATATTGCATCCGCCCTGATCGGTAAATGCCTTCACTACCGCTTCCTTCACTTCCCCGCACTCCATGATTGCTGTCTCCACAGCGCCTGCTTCCACCCGAAATCCCCTGATCTTAAACATATTATCCATTCGACAGACATATTGAAGATTTCCGTCCGGAAGTTCCATAAGGATGTCATTGGTCTTAAAAACCCGCTCATATCCCTTTTCCCGGGTAAAGGGATTCTCTGTATAATGAGTGCGTGTCATCTCCGGCAGCCCGTAATACCCACGGCTTACCTGATTGCCTGAAAGCCATAATTCCCCGGGTTCTCCGGGACATACTGCATTTCCGTCCTCTCCCATCAGGTACCCCTTAAGGCCAGGGTTCAGCCGTCCCACAGGGTATATGGCTTTTCCTCCTCCGTCCCTGATCTCATAGTGGGCGATCATGGAACACATCTCCGAGGCGCCATAGACATTAAATATCCTAAAATGCGCCCTGCTGATATCTAGGTTGCGCACCGGCTCACTGCCTACCAGCAGGAGACGTAAGGGTATATCCTCCAGATCCATGGACAGCAGTTTCCTAGCCATATGGGGCGGAAGAAAGGTGATATTGATCCTGTGCCGCCGGTAGAACCGGGCCAGTTCCACAATATTCTTCCGGATACTTCCCGGAATAATATAATTCGCCGCCCCCACAGCCAGGGTGGAAAAAAGGTCGCTGACAGCTGCCACGAATCCAAATCCCGGAAACACCCCGAACCGTTCCTTCTCCGTTGTCTCAAACAGTTGGAGGTTATACACAGAAGCCATTACATTTTTATGCTCCAGCATGACGCCCTTTGGCCTTGAGGTGGAACCTGAGGTATAGATCAGCAGGGCCAGGCAGTCCCGCTCCGAATAATTTATCTCCGGAAGGGTAATTTCCCTGTCTATCTCCTCCCACCACCGGCCGTCTATGAGAATCCGGCAATGGCACTCCAGTATAATATTCTCACTCCTTTCCTTTGGATATGCCCTATCCAGATACACATACGCACAGCCTGCTTTCCAGATACCAATGATACTGGCTATGGTTTCCGCCGTTCTTCCCGTACTAACTGCTATAATTTCCTCTTTCTCCACATTGCTTTGTAACAGACAATGGGCAACTGAATTGGACCACCTTAAAAGTTCTTCGTAGGTGACAGTCCTCCCATCCGCATAAACGGCCGTTCTGTCAGGATACCGTTTCACCGTATCCAAAAATATCTCACAGAAGGTTTTATGCTCCATTACCTCATCCCTGTGTGTCTTTAAGTATTCAGCTCTATTTTCTTCATCAAATAATTTTTTCATCCGCAAACGCTTCCGCCATCATGGGAACTATCTCATACAGGTCTCCAACCAGGCCGTAATCAGCCACTTCAAAAATAGGAGCTCTCGAGTTCTTATTGATCGCTATAATGATATCAGAGGATTGCATTCCTGCCAAGTGCTGTATTGCTCCGGATATGCCGCATGCGACATATAGTTTCGGTTTTACCGTGGTTCCGGTCTGGCCAACCTGGTGCGAGTGGTCGATCCATCCTGCATCCACCGCTGCCCTTGATGCGCCGACCACGCCGCCCATGGCATCCGCCAACTTTTTAATTACTGCAAATCCCTCCGCATTGCCGAGGCCGCGGCCGCCGGATACGATCACATCCGCATCAGTGAGGGACACCATCTCTTTGGCGCTTTTTACAATTTCCAGAACCTGGGTTCTGATATCGGACGCTTCCAGTTTGACATCCACATTTATGATCTCGCCCTGGCGGCTGTCATCCGGTTCCAGCTTCTGCATTACGCCCGGGCGCACCGTGGACATCTGAGGACGGTGTTCCGGACAGATAATGGTGGCCATCAGGTTGCCGCCAAATGCAGGACGGGTCTGCATGATCTTCTTGTCCTGGGGATCAATGGACAATCCGGTACAGTCAGCCGTCAGGCCAGTGTTAGCCTTGGCTGCGATTCTGGGGGCCAGGTCGCGGCCGATATGGGTAGCACCATAGAGTACGATTTCCGGCCGATATGTACCGATGGCATCGGTGATCACCTTTGTATAGGCATCGGTGGTAAAATTCTCAAGAAGCGGATGATCCGCCACATACACCTTATCTGCTCCGTAACGGATTAACTCCCGGGCCAGGCAGCCTACATCCTTTCCAAGCAAAACCGCACATACGTCCGTTCCGATGTCTTTAGCCAGCTTCCTTCCCTCGCCCAAAAGCTCCTTTACCACAGGAGTAATCACTCCCTGTCTCTGCTCTGCAAATATCCAAACATTTTTGTATTGACTTAAGTCCATGTTTTACCTCCTGTGTTTACTTAAATAATATGTTTTTCTTTCAGGCTGTCCATAAGCGCGGCCACCTGTTCCTTTGGGCTTCCGCCAAGCACCACGCCTGCTCCCTTTGGCTCCGGAGTAAAGGAACGGAATACTCTTGTTGGAGATGCTTTTAACCCCACCTTGTCCTGGGTAATATCCACATCATTAAAGCCCCATACGGTTATCTCTTTTTCGTAGGCTTCATAGATTCCCTTCATGGTCATATATCTTGGTTTATTCAGTTCTTTTACCGCGGTAAGAAAACACGGTGTCTCTACACGGATCACCTCATATCCGTCTTCCAGCTGCCGCTGCACAACCACCGCGCCGTTCTCCAGCCTGAAATCCTGCACATAGGTAACCTGGGGAATATCCAGCTTTTCTGATATCTGCGGTCCCACCTGGGCCGTGTCACCATCAATGGCTTGGCGTCCGCCAAAAATAATGTCATAATCTCCGATCTTTTTAATGGCCGCGGAGATGGCGTTGGACGTGGCCCATGTATCGGAACCTCCAAACTCCCTGCCGCTTAAAAGGATCGCCTCGTCCGCACCCATGGCCAGACATTCCCGCAGCATAACCTCTGCCTGGGGCGGTCCCATGGAAATGACGGTCACTGTCACGTCTTTATATGTATCTTTTAACTTCAGCGCTTCCTCCAGCGCATTGGCATCGTCCGGATTCAGTATACTCTCCACGCCGTCACGGATCAGAGTCCCTTTTACAGGGTCAATTTTCACTTCGTTTGTATTTGGAACCTGCTTTGCGCAAACTACTATCTTCATTACGTATCCTCCTCATCCTATATTTTCATTACTTTCCAAGAACATGATTTGCAATTACCACCCTCTGGATTTCCGATGTACCTTCATAAATTGCCACAAGCCTTGCATCACGGAACATGCGCTCGATGGGGTAATCCTTCATATAGCCATATCCGCCGTGAAGCTGCAGGGAACGGTACGCGATATTGTTGCACAGATCGCCGCAGTAATATTTTGCCATGGCCGCGTTCTTGGAATAGGGCTTTCCGGCGTCCTTTAATTCCGCCGCGTGGTAAACCAGCTGTCTTCCGCACTCCACCTTTGTTGCCATGTCCGCGATCTCAAACTGTGTATTCTGAAGCTTAGAGATGGGTTTGCCGAACTGTACCCTCTCTTTTACATATTTTACCGCCTCATCCAGGGCGCCCTGGGCAATTCCAAGGCCCTGGGTGGCAACGGTGATACGCCCGGAATCCAGGGTGGCCATACAGATCTTGAAGCCCTGGCCTTCGGATGCCAGAAGATTTTCCTTGGGCACGCGCACATTTTCAAAAATCAGGTCGCAGGTAGGAGAACCGTGCATACCCATCTTGTTTTCCACCGCGCCCCTGGAGAATCCCTCCCAGGCCGATTCCACGATAAAGGCGCTGATTCCCTTTACGCCTCTGGCATTTACATCCGTCTTGGCGAAAACAGTCACAAAATCACAGCAGGGACCGTTGGTGATAAAACATTTACGCCCGTTTAAGATATAATAGTCTCCATCCTTTTCCGCCGTGGTCGTGATTGCCGCCGTGTCGGACCCGGCCCCCGGCTCCGTGATGGCAAATGCGCCGATCAGCTTTCCCTCCGCCATTCCGCGCAGATATTTCTGCTTCTGGGCTTCATTGCCGAACATCATGAGCGATCCGCCGGATAAAGAGTTTGGCATAAGCTGTGTGGATGCGCTGGCATCTACTTTTGTAAACTCTTCCGTCACAATGGTAGCGGATACGGTATCCCCGCCGCATCCCCCGTATTCCTTTGGAATTACAATTGCGTGGAATCCACAGTCAATAATTTTCCTGCGCAGTTCTTCCGGATACTCCCCTGTCTCATCGATCTGTGCCGCCATGGGTGCAATTTCGTTTTCCGCAAACTCTCTCGCCAGTTTTCTAATCATTTCATGTTTTTTGCTGAACATTCCCATTCCTCCTGCATCATTATTTTTATTCATGCTTACTCTTTGTCCATGATTTTCTTCAGTCCACCCCAGTTTTCATTGAAAATATCGGCCGGCATCTGTTCCAGATTCTCGCTGATCAGCGGACAGAAATCCATCTGCTCCAAAATATCCTTCTGAAGGTCTACGCCGGGAGCGATCTCTGTGAGCAGCAGCCCTTCGCCGGTCAACTCAAAAACGCACCGCTCCGTCACATACATGATCTTTTTTCCCTGGGCCAGGGACGCCTCGCCGTTAAAAGAAATCTGTTCAATCTCATTAACAAATTTCCTGGAATTGCCTTCCTTTATCACCTTGATATGGCCGTTGCTTATCTCATAGGCCGGACCTTCGCCCTTGTGCAGCCCTCCGGTAAAGGTAGCCGCAAACACCACCTTGCTGGCGCCCCCTGCCACGTTTAGGAAACCGCCCACGCCCAGGCCTTCACCGTTTCTCTTACTCACATTCACATTGCCGTTTGGCCCTACCTGAAGCACACCCAGTACGCCCAGATCCAGTGCGCCGCCATCGTACATATCAAACTCATCCGCCATCTCAATGGTGGCCTCCGCATTCCAGCAGCACCCGAAATCATGGCCGCTGGCCGGCACTCCGCCGATGCCTCCGGACTCGGTTGTAAGAGTAATGTATTCGCCGCAGCCTTCCTCCGCCGCAACCGAGGATACCGCCTCAGGTATGCCCACTCCCAGGTTCACAATGGCACCCTTGGTCAGCTCCATGGCCGCACGTCTGGCAATCACCTTTCTGGCGCTCAACTTTTCAGACGGGATGGCCTCCAGAGGCACCCGGATCTCCCCTGAAAATACGGGATTATAGTAAGTCTTGGAGGTCTGCCAGTGGTATTCCGGCTTGGATACAAACACATAATCCACTAATATGCCAGGTACGGTCACATCCCTTGGCTTGATGCTTCCGGCTTCCACAATATTCTCAACCTGACAGATCACGATTCCTCCGCATGCCCTGGCAGCTTCGGCCGCTGACAACTGTCCCAGCTTATATCCTTCCTTATAACAGGAAATGTTTCCCTTTGTATCTGCAACCGTGCCTCGGATCAGCGTCACATCCAGTTTGGGAAGCTTATACCAAAGCCACTCTTCCCCGCCAAGTTCCACCAGTTCCACCAGCCGTTCTGCATTTTTTGCCTTTTCGTTCATGCATCCCGCATCCACCCTGGGATCCATCATGCTCTTTAAACCAATTTTTGTGATAACCCCCGGCGTATGAGCCGCAATATGACGGCACATCACAGACATAACACCTTGTGGAAAATTATATATTTCACCTTTGTTGTCACGGCTGAATTCCGTCATGGCAGGTCCGCACCCGTTCAGGTGGCCGCCGACCCCCCGTTTTAAGAATCCTTCATGGGCCGCGTGAGCAAGCCCCCTGTCTCCACGGTTTCCGGTAGCCGACTGCCAGTACATGGTAAGGTTCCTTGGATGCCCTGTATCCAAAAAACTCTTTTCCAATTCCACCAGCGCTTCCTCTGCAAATCCGCCTAGGGTAATACCTGTATACATAATGGTATCTCCATCCTTTATCAGCCTGCTCACTTCTTCTGAACGTATAATCTTCATAGCACTGCATCCTTTCTTCGTAATAATATGAACCTGCTCTATTTAGGAGCAATTTCGGTGCCAACCGTATCTGTCCGGCTGACGGATATAAAAAAGACAGAAATCAGGCAAGAGTTTCCGTTGTCCTGTTTCTGTCTCATAAAATTCTTCACAAAAATATACAGTCCAATTACAAAAGTGTATATTTTATATACATTTATTTTAATCCATATTTTTCCATTTTTTCATAGAAAGACCGGCGGGAGAGACCAAGTTCATTTATTGCCATGCTTTTATTTCCGTTGTTCCGTTTCAGGGAATTTTTGATCATACTCTTCTCCAATTCTTCCACTGCATCCTTTAGCTTTCGCGGACCTTCGTCTCCCTGCTCATCCGGACATTCGTCCCCCCGCAGGTACTGGGGAAAATCCTTTATCTCCAGCATATTGCCGGTTTTAACGATCATTGCATATTCTATCACGTTCTGCAACTCCCTCACATTACCGGGCCAGTCATATTCCTCCAGCACACGGATGGAGCCGGGTGTGAGATCCGTACTTTCATCCCCACCGTTTCGGGTGATAAAGTAGCGGACAAGAGGCATGATATCTTCTCTGCGGCTGCGCAGGGGCGGGATGTGGATCGGCACAACGTGAAGGCGGTAGTAAAGGTCGCTTCGGAATTCATTTTTTTCCACCATCTCCTCCAGATTCCTGTTGGTCGCGGCGATCACACGCACATCCAGCTTAATGGTCTTGGTTCCGCCCACCCGTTCCAGTTCCTTTTCCTGGAGTACACGGAGGAGCTTGGACTGCATGGTCAGGCTCATATCGCCGATTTCATCCAGAAGAATGGTGCCCTTGTTGGCAAGCTCAAACTTTCCCAGCTTGCCGCCCTTTCTGGCCCCGGTAAACGCTCCCTCCTCATAGCCGAACAGCTCGCTCTCCAGAAGATTCTCAGGAATGGAAGCACAGTTTACCTTGACCATGGGCTGTTCCTTCCGGTTGCTGGCACTGTGGATACACTTGGCCATTACTTCCTTACCGACACCGCTTTCCCCCTGTATCAAAATGGTACAATTGGTATTGGCTACCTTGGCAGCCAGACTCAGTGTCTTTTTCAGTTCCTTGTTCAGACTGATATAGGACTGGAATGAGATAGGAAGCTCCGATGCCTCCAGCTGTGAAGCCAAATACTGGACCATCTCTTTTGTTTTCTGAAGCTTTCTGGTCAGCTCCACTACCTGTGTCACATCCTTGAATATGGCGCAGGCTCCCACCTTCTCCTTTTTCCGGTTGTACAGAGGGAACGCAAGGCCCACAGAATCTATATTAAGGGACTTGATGTATTCCACATTATCCTCTCCCCGGCTCCCGCCTTCCTCCATCACCCGGATAAGCTTTGCCTGGGGTTCGATATCATAGAGGTTTCTGCCCAGCAGCTTCTCCGGCTTAACCCCCATCCGTTCAGCATAAAACCGGTTGATATAAACCACGGTGCCCTTACAGTCAATGACGATAATCGCATTGTCCGCATTTTCCAGAATGTCCAGTAAAATTCCCACATCCCATTCTTTAAAATATTCTGTCGTGATCAGCCTTGATTCCAGTGACATAGTGTTTTCTCCTGATGTATGTACATCCCTTTTGATATTGTGAAATTTTTACCACCTGGTTTATAGTATACCGATTTTTTTGTGCAAATTCAACACTTTTTTTCTTAAAGTCAGACAAAAAGGCGCAAAAATACGGAAGGCAGACCTGACACATTACCAACTCAGACTTGCCTTCCGTATTGATATGACTCTTTCCCCGTTTTTCCTTTAGTCGCAGTTATACAATTCCAAACTGTGCAATCACGGCCAGACAGACAGCCACGATCAGCGGTATCACAACCGAGCATACGCCCATGGGACGGTATCCCACACGGTGGGGCAGCTTGGCCTGAGTCAGTTCATTGATGATGGTTCCGTTACTTGGCAGGGAATCCAGACCGCCGGAACAAATCGTTGCAATTCTATGTACCACCTCCGGATTCATGGCAAGGCCGCCTGCGGACACCGGACCGATAAAACGGTCTGCCAGCGCATTGAGGGCAATGGTAAGACCTCCGGCCGAAGAACCTGCCACACCGGCTGCAATGTTGACCGCCACTACAACCTGGAATTCTCCCGGTCCCGGAATCTTGCCCAGACCGCCGCAGATAATGGCGAATCCGCTGGTAGCTCCTACTACGGACCCGAACGCAATAACCATGGATGCGGTACAGACAGAGTTGATGGACTGCATGGCGCCGCGCTTAAATGTCTCGATCTTGGTTGCCAGCCTCTTCCAGTAGATGGCATAGCCCACAATGATACCAAAGGTTGCCGCAATATAAACCGGCTGTTTGAATACATTCAAAGTTACGATCAATACGATGGAGGGGATCAGGCAGGTTATAATGTTCATTTCCTGGAAATCCTCGTCCGCCACCTTCAGCTGCACCTTGGCAATCTCAGCGCCGGTGGGCAGAAATCCTTCGTGGTTCTTCTCCACCTGTGAAATCTCCCATTTAAAATAAATACCTGCCAGGAAAATGGCGATCAGACAGCCGATAATTCCCAGTGTGGGGGCCGCCATTGCATTGGTCCCCAGGGCCTCTCCTGCAATTACGTTATTGACGGACGGAGAACCGGGCGCCATGGTGAGGGCGAGAACGCCTGCTCCCAGAATGTTGACGCCGTAAAGTCTCCACGGCACATCCAGCTCCTCGAACATTTCCTTGGCAACCGCGATCACGGTAAAAAATGCTACGAATACGCTGACTCCGCCGTACCCCAGGATAAAGGACAATGCTGCCAGTGACCACAAGGCCATAAGCTTTTCTTTTCCCGGAAACTTTCTGGCAATCCGGCCAAACTTTAATCCGATGGATTTGGCCGCTCCGCTGTCACCCATCATGGCTCCGAATATGGCTCCTGTAAACATGGTGAGGAAATATTTCTGGATAAATCCTGCCATGCCTTCCATATAGGCGCCGCTCATGCCCGTGGCAATATCCATGCCGCTGGTGATCAGTACCAGAATCGACACCAATGGTGCAACGATTACTGCCGGGATACCTTTGTAGCATGTGTAGATCAATAACGCTACCGCCAGAAGAATACCTATAATACTTACCATCTAATGAACCCCCTTGTCTTGTGAAAGTACGCAAACAGTATCCTGCGGTTTCCCGTGCGATAGAAACAAGCAATGATTCTATTTTGCCATACCATCGTTAATTATTCAACAATATAAAGAGCAAGAAAACTGCCAACTTTTCATTATCTTAAAATTTCTTTTAAAAACGTGTTTATCTGTACCCTGGTTCTGAATTTTCTTATTTCCTGTGTCTACTTATTAAACATTTTGCTTCCGTCACAGTTCCCTTTCTATACACTTTCTATACACTTTCTATTCATTTTTAAGTTCCCCTCCAAACAAAAGAAGACTGCCAAGGCAGTCCCACCTGTCCATAGCAGTCTCAAACAAACCATATTGCATTTTCCGTTAATTACATGTCGTCCCCATATCTGCCGCTATATAAGCTCCAGTTACAATGCTGGATGCATCCGATGCCAGGAATAAAGCTACCGCAGCGATCTCCCAAACCTCGCCCAGACGTTTTAACGCTGTCTTTGCCAGTATCTGCTCCTTTACTCTTGGAATTGCCAGAGGAACCGAATTGATCGCTGTGGGCACATATCCCGGGCAAATGGCGTTGGCTGTAATCCCATAACGTCCCCACTCCATTGCCTCTGTTTTAGAAAGGCTAATCACACCGGATTTGGATGCACAGTAAGCCGCGATGTTCTTGGTTCCCACCAGACCGCCTGCGGAGGAAATATTGATCACCCTTCCCTTGATCTCCTTTTCGATCATAACCTTGGCAGCCTCTGCTCCACAGATAAATACGCCCTTCAAATCCGTATCCACTACCTCATCCCACTCATCATCGGACATCTCCACAATTCGTTTAGTGATGCCGATGCCTGCATTACATACCATAATGTCCAGCTTTCCAAAGGTTTCCACGGTTTTGGCTACCATGGCCTGTACTTCCTGGCGGTTTCGTACATCCGCTTTAAAGGGTATGGTGGTTCCACCCATAACATTGATCTCATCGGAAATCTTCTTACAGTCTTCCTCATCCAGACCATTGATCACAACCTTAGCCCCATAAGCGCAGAACGCCACCGCCATACCATACCCCAGCCCGGTGGTGCTTCCCGTGATGATTGCAACCTTTCCTGTCAGATCAAATATCGGAATGTCAAATGGTGTGTTCTTCATTTCAATCATAATCATATCTCCTTTTTTATCAAGTTATTATTATTGCATTCGTTATTCAGCAGCCTATTCTGCCAGTCCTGCTTCTTTATCCAGCTTTCGTGTCCTTTTCTCCGGTTCTTCCTTTTTTTCATTCTGTGATGCAGTATTTGCTGACGCCGGCTGCTGAGATACAGAGTTCGGTGATCCGGGATTCAGGAAAACCGACAGCCTTGGACCGAGAAACCGCCCTATGTACCTGGCAAACCATCCAATCATAAAAGCGGATACTAAAGTGCCTTCCCTTACCCCCTCCACTCTCCCCAGAAACGCCAGGGAAATAATCAGGGCCAGCACCACCATGGAACTGTCAAATATAATCTTGCATATGCCGAAATCCAGTTTGGTAATCTTCTGGATACACACTGCAACACCCTCTCCGGGCAGCATGCCGAAATCAGACATGACTACACCGCAAACACCGGCCGCCAGTACAAAACAGCCGAATATCAGGTACAGCATCCTGAATACATAGCTTTGCGGGACAAACCCTCCAAACAGCACACCGGTAAAATCGATCAGCACCGCAAACACAGAGCTTAGGATAAACTGCGTCAAGAACTTACGAAGCGTGTATTCTTTTTTCAAAACCAGCTTCTGGATCACATAGAGGATCACATTGAGGTACATGGTGCATGTTCCCAGAGATTGTCCCACCACAAAGGAAAATGCATACGGCGCGGATGTAATAGGAGAAATCCCCAGGTTACATACCTTTACTACCGTTATACCGGCTGCATAGACAAAGGAGCCTGCAAGGCATACGGCAATCTTTTTAAACAGATTTTTTTCCATCTGATACCCCCTCAAATTTCAATTCGCACGTGAGGGATTGCTCCCCTGCAGAATATTACCAGCAATTTTAGTGCCAACTAATTTCACGCCGGCTCTTTTGCTACCCTTTTGCCGTTTCGTTTGCCGTTTCGTTTGCCGTTTCGTATGTCATTTCGTATGTCATTTCCAGGTCACATCCAATTTCTTTCTGGGCGCGCTCCTAAGGTATGCCACTGCCGGATATCCCATGGCTATGGAGCACACCAGCACCTCATCTTCCTCAATGCCGAGTTCCTGTCTAAGTTCGGCGTTCTCCTTTACCGCATCCGCGAAAAAACCGTTGACGCAGGAGCCAATCTCCATGGTTTCCCCCAATAGCTGAATATAAGCAGCCGCCAGACAACCATCCTTATTAACATTAAATCCTCTTTTCCGGTTTCCGACAACCAGTACCAGCCAGGGAGCGTTATAGAATAACACGTCATTTCCCTTCTGACTTTCCTTATAGATCCGGTTGTAGGCCGGTCCGTAAAATCCCTGGCTCTGGGACAGAAGCCCCAGCGTCTGCGCAGCCATGCCGGTGACCTTTCTCAGGTTATCCCTCACGGCCACATACCGAAGTGCCTGCCTGTTTCCGCCCGTTCCCGCATATCTGGCTCCGTCCAGTACGGCTTCGATCTCCTCCTTAGAAGGCGCCTCAATCCGGTAGGATCGCACACTCCTGCGAAAGATCATCCTGTTTTTCAACCCTTCCTTAGATGCAAATTCCTTAGCCGAAGTCATTTCCACAGACTGCTCGTTGTCATACAGGTCAACGCCTATGGCGTGCCCCGGACACACAGCCAGGCAGTGACCGCATGTAATACAGCGTTTTTCACCGCCGAAAACAGCCTTCTCCTCTTCCATCTTAATACAGCTTAGCGAACAGACATCCCTGCATCTGCCGCATCCGATGCAGGCTTTACGATTGATATGTATCATACAGTTTACCCCTTTCTTTTATCTGAAAGCAGACATTGGTATCCATATTATGATATCCGCAAATTCCATGCCAGCCTTTTATCACATTCCGCCATTCAAATATGTATACTTTTTATACATGCATCCTCAGGATCATTCCATTTCTATACAACCCTTTGTTCCATAATCCGCCTATTTCATGCTTTGAATAGCTGGCATAGTTCTTGCTCTTTAAATGACTTGAAAGCGGAATCATCTATACTGTCCCAGAAATGGTAATTTTTTAACAAGCAAATAAATTTTAAGGAGGATTTACTTTATGGCAATTGGAACTTATGAACAATATAAGGAACGGCTTCTCAAAATGAAACCCAATGTCTACCTGAACGGGAAATGTGTGGACCGTTCCAATGGCAAAGAGGGCGAGGAGAGAGACCTGGCGGACTGGATCAAGGGAGGCACCTATGTCATGAAGCAGTGCTATGACGTGGCCAACAACCCCAAGTATGAGGATGTCTGTGTGACCACATCTCATATCAATGGTGAAAGGATCAACCGCTGCACCCATATCCACCACAGCATGGATGACCTGCTGAAGAAACAGCTGATGACACGCCTGATCTGCCAGCATGTGGGCGGATGTATGCAGCGCTGTATGGGAACGGACGCCATGAACGCCCTGTACTCCGTGACATATGACTGTGATGAAGCCTGCGGCACCGAGTACCACAAGCGCCTGCTTGCCTATATTGAGTACTGCCAGAAATATGACCTGATCTGCAACTGTGCCCAGACCGATGTAAAGGGTTCCCGCAATCCAAAATACAAACGCGCCCACATGCAGCCTGATCCCGACTCCTTTGTACATGTGGTGGAGACAGATGTGGACGGCACCGGCGTGGACGGCAAACCGTGCAAGGGCATTATCGTGCGGGGTGCAAAGATCTGTAACTCCTGCGCGCCTTACGTAGATGAGATCATTGTAAACCCAACCAAGTTCATGAGCCAGGATGACAGCGACTACGCGGTTGCATTTGCCCTTCCGGCCGACTGGGACGGCGTAAAGCTGATGGCCCTTCCGGGACTGCACCACAAACGCACCCACCTGGACGCGCCCTATGCGCAGATCGGAGATGTGGAAAGCCTTACCATTTTTGACGACTGCTTTGTACCCTATGACCGCGTATTTATGTGCGGCCGCGACCACGAGGGCGTTGCCCGCTACGCAGGCTATCTGGCTCTGATGTTTGCACACTATCACCGCCATTCCTACACCGGATGTAAAACCGCCGTATCCGAGGTGATCGCTTCCCAGGCAGCCCTTGTGGCCGATGTGAACGACATTGCAAGGGAATCCCATGTACGTGAGAAGATCTGCGATATCATCCAGACAGCAGAGCTGGTATTTGCCGCAGGCGAGGCCGCCGCCCACCACGCAATGGAATTTCCGTCCGGTCAGTGGGTCCCCGATGAGGTTCTGACCAATGCCGGGCGCCGTCTGGCAGGACACAACATGTACCATGAGTATGAGACACTGGCTGACCTGACCGGTGGAGTCTGCGCATCCCTGCCCACCGAGGAGAGCTTCTTTGCCCCGGAGACAGCCGAGCTGTGCAACAAATACATCCGCCGCAACCCGGCCTACAGCGCAGAGGACACCCACCGAGTCATGCGCATGATGGAAAATAAGCTGTGCGATTCCTACGAAGCCGCCCAGGCCGTGGCAGGCGTACACGGAGGCGGTTCCCCATTAATGGAAACCATCACACTCATGAGCCGTTATGACCTGGAGGAATTGAAAAAGATCGCAAAATACCTGGCCGGTATTCCCGGTTATGAGAAATGTCCGCGCTACGAGCGCAGCGCCCACACGGCAACACCAAGGGCAATGCTTGCCAAATTTGACGCCATTTCGTCTAAAAAAGAAAATAAATAAAAAAAGTAAATAAAAAGAAAAGGAAGGTATAAGCCATGGCAATCGGTACATATGAACAGTATAAAGAGCGTCTCCTGAAAATGAAACCCAACGTATATCTCAACGGAACATGCGTGGACCGTTCCAATGGAAAGGAAGGTCCGGAACGTGATCTGGCCGACTGGATCAAGGGCGGCACCTATGTAATGAAGCAGTGTTATGATGTGGCCAATGATCCCGACTATGCGGATGTATGCATCACCACCTCCCACATAACCGGGGAAAAGATCAACCGATGCACCCATATCCACCACAGCCAGGAGGATCTGTTAAAAAAGCAGCTGATGACGCGTCTGATCTGCCACCGCGTGGGCGGATGCATGCAGCGCTGTATGGGAACGGACGCCATGAACGCCCTGTTCTCCGTCACCTATGACTGTGACCAGGCCTGCGGCACCGAGTACCATCAACGTCTGTTAAACTATATTGAATACTGCCAGAAATACGACCTGATCTGCAACTGTGCCCAGACCGATGTAAAGGGCTCCCGCAATCCAAAATACAAACGCGCCTACATGCAGCCGGATCCTGATTCCTTTGTACATGTGGTGGATACGGATGTGGACGGCATTGGAGTGGACGGAAAACCTTGTAAGGGCATTATCGTCCGCGGCGCAAAGATCTGTAACTCCAATGCCCCCTACGTGGATGAGATCATTGTTAACCCGACCAAATTCATGGGACCGGATGATGCGGACTATGCGGTTGCATTTGCCCTTCCCGGAGACTGGGACGGCGTGAAGCTTATGGCCCTTCCGGGACTTCACCACAAACGCACCCACCTGGAAGCTCCCTTTGCAAAGATCGGCGATGTGGAAAGCCTTACCATCTTTGATGACTGCTTTGTACCCTATGACCGCGTATTTATGTGCGGCCGCGACAATGAGGGAGTACCGCGCTACGCAGGCTATCTGGCGCTGATGTTTGCACACTACCACCGCCATTCCTACACCGGATGCAAGACTGCTGTTTCCGAAGTGATCGCTTCCCAGGCAGCTCTTGTAGCCGATGTGAACGACATTGCAAGAGAATCCCACGTACGCGAAAAACTCTGCGATATCATCCAGACAGCAGAGCTGGTATTTGCCGCAGGAGAAGCCTCCGCTTACCACGCGACCCGGTTCCCCTCCGGACAGTGGGTGCCGGATGAGGTTCTGACCAATGCGGGGCGCCGACTGGCGGGACACAACATTTACCATGAGTATGAGACACTGGCCGACCTGACCGGAGGCGTCTGCGCATCCCTGCCCACCGAGGAAAGCTTCTTTGCACCGGAGACAGCCGAGCTGTGCAACAAATACATCCGCCGCAATCCTGCCTACAGCGCAGAGGACACCCACCGCGTTATGCGTATGATGGAAAATAAGCTCTGCGATTCCTACGAGGCCGCACAGGCCGTGGCCGGGGTTCACGGCGGTGGATCCCCGCTGATGGAGACCATCACCATGATGAGCCGTTACGACCTGGAAGAGTTAAAAAAGATCGCAAAATACCTGGCAGGCATCCCGGGATACGGGGAGTGCCCGAGATATGAGCGAAGCGCCCACACAGCCACTCCGCGGGCCATGCTGGCAAAATTCGATGCTATGGCTGCCGCGAAAAAAGAAACAAAGTAAAAATCCGGACAAAACGCAGCAGAGGAAGCTAGGCAATAGAAACTGAGTAGGGGATAAACCATGGATGAAGAACTAAAAAAAGACATAGAAGCTGTTTTAAACTTGTTTGTACGGCCCCAGCTATCTAATCACGGCGGCGGACTGGAGGTCATTGACCTGGACCAGGACGGCATACTATGGATCGAAATGCAGGGCGAATGCGCGGGATGCCCGTCAGCCGATGAAACTGCCAAGAGCCTGGTTCAAAAGGAACTGGTAACCCGCATTCCACAGATCCGGGGAGTGGAAATCGACTCCGGGATCAGCGGTGAGATCATTGAGGAGGCCATGAAGCTTTTCACCCATGGAACAGACGGCCGTACAAATAAGAACCATAAAAGTTAAAACAATTACAATGATGTGATTTCTTCATTATCACTTAAGAACCGTTTTGTTTTAAAACCGGCAAAACCCCTGTATCCTGATTCCACAGGACAAGGGGTTTTGTCATCTCTTAAGGGAACGTTTCTTTGATGAGAATTTCCCGGAGAAAAGATTCCTGGAGGACAATTTGATGAAAACAAAAATAACAGAGATGCTTCACATTAAACACCCCATCATCCAGGGCGGAATGCAAAATATCGCATATCCCGTCCTTGCCGCGGCCGTCTCCAACGCAGGAGGCCTGGGCACCATCAACGCCACCAATTACAAGACCCCGGATTCCTTCCATAAGGCCATCCGGGAGATGAAGCAGCTCACGGACAAACCCTTCTGTGTCAACATAAGCATTCTGCCTGACCTGGATGCCGGGGATCATGTGCGGCAGTTCATCCACATCTGCGGCATGGAACAGGTAGCGGCAATCGAGACAGCCGGCACAAAGCCGGACAAACTGGTCTCCCTCATCCATGATGCCGGCATCATCCATATCCATAAGGTTCCCGCGGCCCGCTACGGAGTCAGCGCCCAATCCTGCGGAGTGGACGCCGTAACCGCGGTGGGCTATGAATGCGGCGGCCATCCCGGCATGGACGGCATTGGAACTATGGTCCTGGCCAACGAAGCCTCCCGGAGCCTGCATATTCCCGTGATCGCGGGCGGCGGGATCGTGGACGGGCGGGGCATTGCAGCCGCCCTTGCCCTGGGGGCTGAAGCCGTTGTCATGGGAACCCGTTTCCTGGCTACCACTGAAGCGCCCATCAGCCAAAACCACAAAGAATGGATTACCCATTCCACGGAGACCAGCACCATCCTGATCCAAAAAAGTATCCGCAACATGATGCGCGCCGCAAACAACAACGCCGCCCGCACATGCCTTGACATGGAGGATCAGGGTGCTTCCCTGCAGGAACTCATGTCCGTGATATCCGGCGCCAAAGGCAAAGAAGCGTACAAGACCGGCAGGCTGGAGGACGGTATATTCCCCATAGGGATGGGATGCTGCCTGATCCGGGATATAAAACCAGTGGGTGAGGTAATGAAGGAACTGGTGGAAGAAATGGGGCATGCGCTCGGGTCCGTGGCGGAGCGGATGTAGGGTGGAAAATCTAAGGCCGCGGGATTTTGCTAAAAAGACGAAACGTGCCAAAACTCCCTTTGCTCGAACAATGGCACGTTTCACCTTAACGCAAAATCCCGGCAGCCTAAAATTCTCAGTCCCTGCAAATGCAAACCGTCTTCTCGGTTCTATCAGACTCCGCTGCTCTCTATGGGCTTAAACACCCTGGCCCTGGCCGGATCTTCCTCCTCCATGGACGCTTTTGCCGCTGCCATGGCCTCCCGGCAGAACTGCTCCTGGGAGTTGACCAGCACTTTGCCGCGTTTGTCCTCTTTTTCATAGGTACCGTCAGGCTGCAGGATATGCGCTTTTACATTGTCCTCCAGCTCCAGTTCCAGGATATGGATAACATTTTCACGTAATTCCTCGTTTTCCACCGGGAACATGATCTCCACACGGCGGTCCAGGTTCCTGGGCATCCAGTCGGCGCTGCCCATGTATACCTCAGGGCTTCCATCGTTAAGGAAATAGAAAATCCTGCTGTGTTCCAGGAAGTTGCCCACAATGGAGCGGACCGATATATTCTCACTTAAGCCCGGTACGCCTGCTTTCAGACAGCAGATGCCCCTGATGATCATCTCGATCTTGACGCCGGCGCAGGATGCCTCGTACAATGCGGTTATGATCTCCTTGTCGCAAAGGGAGTTCATCTTTGCCATGATGTGGGCCGGACGTCCCTCCCTGGCATGGTCGGCCTCCCTGCGTATCATGCGCAGGAACCGTGCCCGAAGCCACAGGGGTGCCACCGAAAGCTTATTCCAGGCCAATGGCTCAGAATAGCCTGACAGCATGTTAAACACAGCGGTTGCATCCTCCCCGATCTGCGGGTCGCAGGTGAGGATACCGCAGTCAGTATACAGCTTGGCTGTGGAGTCATTGTAATTCCCCGTGCCCAGATGGACGTAGCGCCGGATCCCCTCATCTTCCATCCTGACCACCAGGGTTATCTTGCTGTGGGTCTTAAGGCCCACCAGCCCGTAGATCACATGACAGCCTGCTTTTTCCAGCATCTTGGCCCAGTTAATGTTGTTCTCCTCATCAAAACGCGCCTTCAGCTCCACCAGGACCGAAACCTGCTTTCCATTATCCGCCGCCTCTGCAAGGGCGGCAATAATGGGCGAATTGCCGCTGACACGGTACAGGGTCTGCTTGATGGCCAGAACCTCGGGATCCCTGGCAGCGCTTCGCACAAAGCCCACCACCGGGTCAAAACTCTGATATGGATGGTGAAGGAGGATATCTCCTTTTCTTATGTTGGTAAATATATCGTCATCATTCATCAGCGCAGGAACCGGCTGGGGAATATATCTGGGGGCTTTAAAATGCTCAAAACCATCCAGCCCGTACATTTTCATAAGGAAGGTGAGATCCAGGGGGCCGTTGATTCCAAATATATCCTGATTGCTGATGGACAGTTCCTTTTTGAGGATCTTCAGAAGCCTTTTATCCACATTGTCCTCTATCTCCAGACGGATCGCTTCGCCCCATTGGCGCTTTTTCAGCTGTTTCTGGATCTCCTCCAAAAGGTCCACCGCCTCTTCCTCGTCAATGGTGAGATCCGCATTCCTCATAATACGGAATGGATGGGATACCACAATGCCGTAATTGAGGAAAAGGGCGGGCATGTTCCGCTCAATAATCTCCTCCAGAAGAATGACCACCCGCTGCTCCTTTCCGTCCCCATCCACCTTTCGCGGAAGTTCCACGATCCGTGGGATAACGGAAGGCACCTGGACCATTGCAAACTCCAGTTCCTCTTCTGTCTGTTCCGCTTTTTTCTTTCTCAGAAGCGCCGCGATGTTAAGGGTCTTGTTGCGGATCAGGGGAAACGGCCTGGACGAATCAAACGCCATGGGAGTCAGTACCGGGTACACATTCTTTTTAAAGTATTCGTCTGCAAATGCAGCCTCATCCTCTGAGAGTTCCTCATGCTCTGTGATCACCCGGAGGCCGTTGGCCTTGAGAGTGGGAAGCAGGGAACGGTTGTAGGTAGAATACTGCATATCCACCAGCTGATGTGTCTTTTCGCTGATCTGGTCCAGCTGTTCCTGGGGAGTCAGGCCCGCAATGTCCGGTTTTGTGTATTTTGCATGGACCATGTCCTTTAAGGAAGCCACCCGGACCATATAGAATTCGTCCAGGTTCGAGGCTGTGATACTCAGGAATTTAAGGCGCTCGAACAAAGGCAGTGTCTTATCCCTGGCCTCGCTGAGCACCCTGTAGTTAAACTCCAGCCAGCTCAGTTCACGGTTTACATAATTATTGGAATCCGCCGCAAAATCCACCGCAGCGGTCTCAGGTACGGCTGTTTTTGTTTTGGCTGCCTTTGGCTTTCCGGTCTGCTGTTTTCCGGCAGACTGCTTTCCACTCTGCTGTTTTCCAACTGATTCTGCCATAATTACATCCTCCTCTTCTGCTTTAACACAGGTCTTACGCCGAATATCTCTTCAAAGAAATCTGCTTTCTGGTCAAAGGAGGATGTCTCCAGTGCCATATCCCCCGTATATCCCGTTGTGATCACCAGTTCATTGTCCCTTACAGCCATGCGGCAGTCCGCCAGCTTTGCCCTGTGGCTTCTGTCCATGGAATTGGCCAGCCGCAGGATGGCTGTAAGCTTGGCGATCAGGATGGTGATGGAGCTGCGGCTGTAGCCCGGAACATTTTCCTGAAGGAGCTGTGTCTCCAGCTGAACCTTGTCATAGTCAAAGTCCCTGATATTGTAACGGACCACATTGGCAATGATCTCCCGCTCCAGATGGCTGAGGCCGATGATCTCCGTGGACATGATAATATTATAGGAACACTCATTGGAATTTCTGATACTGATGAATTTGCCGCATGCGTGAAGCAGGACCGCGATCTGAAGGAGCAGACGCTCACGGCTGCCAAGGCCATGGTATTTTTTCATGCTGTCAAAGATTCCAAGGGCATATTGTTCCAGCACCTGGTTATGGCTGGTGTGGCACTTGTAGCGCTTGGCCATGTTCCTGGACGCTGCCAGGATATCATTTTCAAAATTATGGCTGAACTTCACCAGCTTGTTGTCCTGGGCATATTCCGCCGCAATCCCGTCACACAGGCGGATACCTGGCACCCAGAACATCTCGGCTCCGGTCAGTTCCAGAATGCGTTTGTACACTACCACACTTGGAAGAAGAAGGGAGGCATACTCACTGTTTACACCGAACTTTTCCTCTATCTGATCCGTGGTCAGCTGGCACAGCCTGTCATAAAACCGGTTCATGGCGGCGGCGTCAATCTTATCCCCATATGCCTTCAAGTCCATACGGTTGATAATATAGAGGATATTCTCTCCGATTCCGATCAGATTATTGATCTCCCTGTCCTTCAGGTACATTTTGCGGAAGGTAAAGAGCTCATTGTCCACAATCTCCTCTATCTGCTCCCGGTGTTCGCTGACAGTGGCAGGGATCTTAGCCAGAAGGCTTCGGACACGCAGGGTGCCCAGGGGCAGGTTCTGGGTGGTGACAAGGGCGTCTTTGTCAAACAGGGACAGCTGGGCGCTGCCAAAGCCAACGTCCACAATGGCCGTCCCCTTTTGGATCACTTTATTAAATTCACCTGCCATGGCGGCAATGGCCTTGTAACTGATGAAGCGCTGCTCTGAATTGCTGATGATGCGCACATTCAGCCCTGTCCTGACCCTGATCTGTTCCAGTATGATCTGATTGTTGCGGGCCTCCCTCATGGCGCTGGTCGCATAAGCCCTGTAATCCTTTACCCGATAGGTCTTCATGATCTGGACAAACTCTCCCAGGACCTGGCACATCTCCTCCACCAGGCCATAGCTGATCTTGCCTTCGCTGTACGTATCCTTTCCCAAGGCAATTACGTGCCGGATGTGGTCAACACGCCGGATTCCCGTCTTGTACGACATCTCGTAAATACCCATCTCCAGCTCAAACGAGCCCACATCAATTGCTGCAAATGTCCGAATAGCCACCTTTATCACTCCTTTTGACCGCTATTATAAACGGGTCCGCCTGCTTTTACATGTAATTTCAGTAAATCCCATGTAAAATCCCTGTAAAGTCAGTACTAATCCATACGCTGCCGCCCCAAAAGATGGGTTATGAACTGAGAGGCCGTGCGTCCCGACAGACCGCCGTGGCTCAGTTCCCACTTGTTGGCTTCCCTGTACAGCTCATCCTCCGGCATATCCAGATGGCAGCGGTCTGCCAGCGCTTTCACAATTGTCTCAAACTGCCGCTTGTCCGGTGAACCAAAGTAAATAGTTACCCCAAACCGGGATGCAAGGGACAGCTTTTCCTGCACCGTGTCATTGTTGTGCAGCTCATCATCCAGCTCCCTCTTATCGCTGAATTTTTCCCGGATCAGATGGCGCCGGTTGGAGGTAGCGTATATCAGCACATTGTCTGGCCGCTTTCCAAGCCCTCCCTCCAGAATGGCCTTCAGATACTTGTATTCCAGCTCATAATCCTCAAAAGAGAGGTCGTCCATATAGATAATGAACTTATAGTTTCTGTCCTTGATCTGCTCCAGCACATCTGACAACGCCTTAAACTGGTGCTTGTATACCTCAATGATACGCAGTCCTCTGGAGTAATATTCATTGAGCACTGCCTTGACGCTGGAAGACTTGCCCGTGCCTGCGTCTCCGAACAGGAGCACATTGTTGGCTTCCCTTCCCTCCACAAATGCCTCCGTGTTCTCGATCAGCTTTTGTTTCTGGAGTTCGTACCCCACAATGTCTTTAAAATATACATGTTCCACATTGATGATAGGGTCGATCAGTACGGTCTGCCCCTCATCCTTTTCCACAATGCGGAACGCCTTGTTCAGTCCGAATTTCCCCACGCCGAATTCCCTGTAAAACTCCGATACATGGCTCTGGAACTCCTCCACATCCCCGGACTCCTCCAGCTGGACGGCCAGGTTCACAATACGGTCCCTGATACGCTTATTAAACACCCGGCTGCCCTTTCCCGCGGGCCTGTAGGCGGAGAGCTGTCTCCACATCCCGGACGGTTCAAGCTTTAATATGTCGTAGTCAAACAGAGCCTTAAAAATACCGAAATCCTCCCTGGCCAGCTCATCCAGGGAACCGCCTGCCGCCCCTGTGATCTCGCAGGTGGTGGTATAGGCATTTTCATTGTTAGCCAGGCAGAATGCCAGAAAACAATGCCACAGATTTCCCTCAAAGCCGTAATTCACGGCCAGTTCGACCAGCCTTCCCCCGCAGTGGAATGCATCCGGCTTTTCCTCACGGGAAGCGTATCCCATAAGGCATGCCATCTCTTCAAACAGTTCCTGGTGCTCCAGGTTCCTGTATATAACCAGTTCATTGATATCCATTTGTCCAAGCCTCCCTGTATGCCCAAATCCCAACGGACTGTACCATTGGTAAAATACTAATAATTTCCCAGGATCCGCATGCTCACGGCTTCCTCCGAGATTCCCTTTAACGCGTTCTGTATGGATGCATCGCCAAGACATCCTTCCACATCCACAAAGAACCGGTACTCCCAGCTGCGTCCCACAATGGGACGGGACTCGATCATGAGCATGTTCACATCATTATAGATAAAGTTGCCCAGCATGTTGTAAAGAGATCCGCTTTTATGTAAACCTTCAAAACAGATACTCACCTTACCGGCGCCTTTCCTGTACACGGGATGCCTGGACAGGATGATAAACCTGGTGGTATTATCCTTGTCATGGTTGATCGCCCGCTTCAGGACCTGAAGTCCGTAGATCCTGCCCGCCGTCTCGCTGGCCACGGCCGCCTGGGAAATATCCTGGTCCTCCAGCACTTTTTTTGCAGCCCCGGCTGTATTCTCCACACTGAACTGAGTCCACTGCCGGTTGGCATTCAGGTACGGGGAACACTGCATCAATCCCTGGGGATGGGAATACACCCGCTTAATATCTGAAAGCCGGGCCCCCTTAAGCCCCAGCAGGGCATGGGTGACGGAGACTTCCGTCTCGCCCACGATGTACAGATTGTGTCTCACAAGATTGTCATAATTGTCGCTGACAGCCCCGGCCGAGGAGTTCTCTATGGGAAGCACGGCGTAATCCGCCCTGCCTTCCTCCACCTCCACCATGGCGTCCTCAAAGATCGCCACATGGTACATATCCGCATCCTCGCCAAAAAACTGTATGGCAGCCCCATGGCTGTAGGCGCCCTCCACACCCTGGTAAACGATCCTGACACCCTCCCGCTTCAGTTCATCCACCATGGTAAAACCCGTATCCAATCCAAGTCCGTGCCGTGCCAAAAGCCCATACTGGTACTTGCGGCTTATGGTCATAAGCTGTGTGAACAGTTCATACATGCTCTGCCTGTTAAAATCCCCCTGGACCATGTCCATGACTGACTGAAGCTTCTGTTTTTCCCGCTCCCCGTCATAGACCGGTTTGCCGGTCCCGATTTTAAACTCCGCCACATCCCCGCACAGCTTCATCCTCTGCTCAATTAATTTTACCAGCTGTTGGTCGATCTCATCCAGCTGTCCCCTGATCTCCTGTAAATCCAGATTTTCCATGGTCCTTCTATACTCCTGTTCTATCTTTCGGTTCTGTCTTTCGGTTCTTTCTTTTGGTGATATTTTTCGGTTTAGGCTTTTTTATCCCCTAAGTCCTGCGCCTGATTCATTTCCCTCAACATACCGGAAATAATATTCCTTGTATAAGATCCCGGGAACTTGCGGCCCTCAGGCGGAAGCTCCTTGATATAAATAGGCTCTCCATACCGTATGATCACATGGCTCGGCTTGATCAGGGGCAAATGCTGCTCGAAAATAGGGGCCGTCCCTGTAATGGCCACGGGAATCACCGGGCATCCGCTCTTTTGCGCGATCTTCAGGCTGCCTTCATGAAAGGGCAGCAGCTCTGTCATATCCTCATTCTCATTGCGCGTCCCCTCCGGGAAGATCCAGATGGAAATGCCTGACTTTACCTTATCAATGCCCTCCAGGATCGTCTTTAACCCTTCCTTGATGTCCACCCGGTCCAGGAACAGGCAGTTCACCTTGTGCATCCAGTCCCGCAAAAGGGGCGCCTTCAGCATCTCCTTCTTGGCCACAAACCCCGTAAGCCCCGGAACAGTCACATACCCGATCAGTATATCAAAATAGCTTCTGTGGTTTCCCACGTACAAGACAGCCCGGTCCCTGGGTATATTCTCCAATCCCTGAACCTCATATGTAACCCCTGCCAGCTTTAATATAAAGCGGAACACCCCCTGCACCGTGTGCAGGCTTTTGGCCTGAACCTGCCCCGGGTTCCTTTTTTCCTGTATTCCCAGCACCACCAGCATGGGTATGCTGAAAATAAGGAACAGCACCACGGTCAGTGCCACCAAAATTATCCGTATCATTCCCGTTCTCCTTTGATTTATGCAGATATTTATTTCAATCGCAACAGTTCAGGACGGCGGGAAAATGGGTGCAAAAGCGGGCGTTAAGCTTGCTTATAAGTCCGTTTTTGCACCCATTTTCATATCGGATGTCCTGAACAGTTACTTTCAGTCTATTATATAAAAAGAGCGGATTAAATACAATACCCTGCATCCAGGTTTGACATTTAATATCCACTCTTTTTACGTGTCAGATACTCAAATAAAAGCCCTGTTCCAAACCACAGGGGGGCAAACTTCAGACGGATGACCCCGCCCACATTATCCGGCCACAGAGAGTAATCCCATGGACAGATTCCCAGGCTTGTAAGCCAGATCCCTGTAATATATTCCGCAATGAATATGAGGACCATATAGATCAGCCCATGGCGTACAGCCCGGGCCAGGCGGGAGATCCGGTCCGCTCCCGCATCCTCAAAGCCCGGCAGCCCGGCCAGCCAGCTGTCTATCAAGCGGCTGATGGGAAACAAAAGCGCCCCCATCCCATAGATCGGAAACATGATCAGGGAGGTGCGTCCCATAAGTCTCCAGTCGCCTGCCATAATGGAGTCCACCGAGGTGAACATCACCTCCAGGCACCATCCGGCTATACCGCACCGGCAAAAGTTCAACAGCAGCTCTGTTATTCTGTTTGTTTGATGGGTTGATTCTGTCTGTGCTCTCATAGACATTAGTATGAAAGTCCTGCCATTGTTTTATTCGCACAGTGGTATTTTTCCAGAACTTTCCCAAATCAGTGAACCCCTCTGCAATCCGCCGGCGGCTTCATCCCCGAAGCGGCTTGATGGACGGATCCTTTTTTACAGCAGTGGTGAAAGCAGGCGGCTGCACTGCTCCTTCACACGTATCCAAAGGCTTCTGTCCATGTAATCCTCCTTGGTGATCTCACAGCAGTGGGGAAGGTCATTCATAAATGCCTCCTCCAGTTCCCCGGTCACTTCCTCATCATAGATAGTGGCATTGACCTCAAAATTCAGTTCAAAACTCCGGATATCCATATTGGCCGTGCCGTAGCAGCTGACCCTTCCGTCTATGGTAATACCCTTGGAATGGAGGAATCCGTTCTCATATATATACACCCTGGCTCCGTAATCCAGAAGTTCTCCCGCATAGGAGCAGGTGGCCCAGTATACAAAGGGGTGGTCCGGCTTGCAGGGAATCATAAGCCTTACATCCACGCCGGACAGGGCTGCTATCTTAAGGGCTGAGAATATGGCATCATCCGGAATAAAATAGGGTGTCTGGATATAGATATTGTGTTTTGCCTTGTGGAACAGCTCCAGATAGTTATTTCTGATGTGAGGTTCCCTGGTATCAGGCCCGCTGGTGATGATCTGCATGGCCACCAGCTCATTGACCCGTTCAGGGTCCGGCCATATGGGGGACATCCTTCCATTTAAGCACCGGGTCACATACTGGGAATCATCACCAAAATACCGGACCTCCTTAAACAGGTTCTCCCCTGTGGCGTAATTCCAGTCCAGGGCAAACCGTATCTGCAAACTGATGGCAGCTTCCCCCATGATCTCCAGATGGGTGTCCCGCCAATAGCCGAATTTAGGGTCCTTTGAAATATACTCCCGTCCCACGTTAAACCCACCCACAAACCCGGTACAGCCGTCAATGACAACGATTTTCCTGTGGTTACGGTAATTCACACGCAGGTTCAGCCATCCCAGAAAGGGGGGAAAGAATACCCCGATCTTGATTCCCGCTTCCTTCATCTGTTCCCAGCGTTTTCCGGGCATAAACCTTCCGCCCATTCCGTCACACAGGATCCTTACCTCCACACCCTCCTTCACCTTTTCCAGAAGGATCGGCACAATGGAATCAAACAGCTCATCATTTTTAATGATATAGTACTGGATATGGATAAACCTGCGGGCCTGGCGCAGTTCATTCCTCAATGCCTCAAACTTCTCCTGCCCGTCCGTATAGACCTTTACCTTATTGTTTACAGTCAGGACAGAGCCTGATGTTTCCAGATTGTAGAGGATCAGGCTCTTATAATCCCTGGACATGGGATCCATCAGTTCCTCCGGCATATCGTCAGCCAGAAATATTTCCTCCTGGCTTTTAATAGGCAGGTTCAGCCGGTCGCTGATCTCCTTTACCCTGAACATCCTGCTCTTTTTTAAATCCTGCCCAAACAAAAGGTAGAATACGATTCCGAACACCGGGAGGAAATTCAGGGCCAGAAGCCAGGTCCACACCACTTTGGGGTCGCGCCTCTGAAAAAATATAATGACGATTGAAAATAAAAGGTTAATGTATAACAGATGTTCCAGCAGCCACCCCCATACACTGATAACCGAATCCAAGACTAATTCCATCCTTCAACCTCTTCCTTGCCGGCCTTTCTCATGTTCCTCATTTTAATACTTCGTTCGTCCGGGTCCTTTTCCCATCCTTATCAATGGTTATCTCAACCGTATAATACTTTGATTCATAGGTCAGGGATTTAAGGAGTCCACTGGTTAAATCCACATCCATGGCAGTAAGCTTTGCTCCCTGCTGTCCTCCATAGAGGTAGTCGCTTAGTACCGTATCCGGATTACTCAGCTCCTGGTTCACCAGCTTTACGATTTTTCCCGCTGACAGCGTTCCCTTTTCCTTTTCATCATCCAGATAACGCTGTACCGCATCCACGCATAGGTATGCCTCAGTTCTTCCCGCCATCCTGTGGGAGGCTTTGGTGTACCCTATCATCTGCGGAACTGCCATTGCCATAAGTATGGCCAGGATTGCTACTACCACAACCAGTTCCACCAGGGTAAAACCGGAGCAATTCTTCCTGTATCTCATCTTATTCCTCATTTTTATCTTCCTGTCATTCAGCTGATCATGGCTCATTGTACCACAAAAGCAGATTAGTTTCCACTGCTGCTCTCAATCTCACCCTTGCCTTCCGATCCGGGATACACGGCTTTATATTGGATTCCGTTTATTTCACCTTCCCAGTAAGCTGAATTCTTATCCTTATCATAGTTGTAGTCCTGTGTTTCAGAAGACAGCATCAGTCCTGCGTCCAGCATCTCCTGCTGTGTTTTCCCAAGTGTATAATTGGACCTGGCATTTGATATGGCTACCTGACGGGCTGATTTGTCCTGTATTCCCCGGTAGGACGGAACTGCCAGCGCCACCAGGATCCCAAGTATGGCAATGACGCAGATCAGTTCTATGAGGGTAAATCCATCCCTGCCCTTGGCCTTCTTCTTTATCCTTTGCATTTTCATTGTTATGATTCCTCTTTTCTTTTAATATAACATATATCCTATTCCGCGGAATAGATGATTTTTTCAGCCTCTTCCATACTGGTTTCCCCCTCCAGGACCATCTGAAGCACGTATTCTTTTATAGACTTAAGTCCTCTCTTTCTCTGATACAGGCGGATATCCCTGGGAAGCGCGTCATCCAGTATCATGGACTTCACTTCCTCATCCACCTCCATCAGCTCGTAGACGGCTTTTCTTCTGATATATCCCGTTCCACTGCAGCAGGGACATCCCACCGCCCTGAATAAAGACTCCGGTTCCTTTAATCCCATCTCACCAAATAACCGCTTCTCCCTCTCATCCGGCGCATATGGCTTACGGCATTCCGGACACAGCAGCTTGACCAGACGCTGTGACACAATTCCGGAAAGGGCCGCCGCCGCCATATAGGGCGGCACACCCATGTTGCGCAGACGGTTAATGGTGGAAGCACAGTCATTGGTATGAAGGGTGGAAAGCACCAGATGCCCTGTGATGGCAGCTCTTACGCCAATGGACACTGTTTCCTCATCCCGCATCTCACCCACCATGATCACATCCGGATCCTGTCTTAAAATGGAGCGGAGCGCTGTGGCAAATGTAAGGCCTGATTTTGGATTGATCTGCACCTGGGTAATTCCCTCGATCACCTTTTCCACAGGATCTTCCACTGTAACCACGTTGATCTTCTTTTTCACAATGCGGCTGAGCACCGCATAGAGCGTGGTGGTTTTGCCGCTTCCCGTGGGACCGGTCACCAACACGATCCCATGAGGCACCTTGAGGATGCGTTCAAATACTTCCCTCTGTTCCTCATTCATGCCAAGGCGCTTTATATCCATCAGGGAATTATCCCTGTCATTTCCTAAAAGTCTGAGCACCACCTTCTCCCCAAAGATAGTGGGCAGGGTGGAAATCCTCAGATCAGTGGACACGGATGCCTTCTCATAGTGATACTTTCCATCCTGCGGAAGACGTTTCTCCGCAATATCCATACCGGCCATCAGCTTAAGGCGTGTCACCATGGGACGGTGATATTCCATTTCCAGGGTAGTATGGACGATCAGGTCACCGTTGATCCTCATGCGGATCACAAGATCATGCTTGCCCGGCTCCACATGGATATCACTGGCATTTCTGGAATAGGCGTTCTCTATGATGGCGTTGACCATGCGGACTACCGGCGCACTCTCCACCCGCTCCATGAACAGAAGCTCGTTCTGCCGGTCCAAAGAGGAGATGTCCATGGCTTCCCCTGAACCGCCAAACCTTTCCCGGCTGCTTCCATAAGTTTTCTCAATGGCCTTCTCCATTGCACAGGAGGTTACAAGCATGGCTTTTACCTCCATGCCTGTTATGGTGGCTGTCTCATCCAGTATGTCCTGGTCCATGGGATAGGCGGCTGCCACCACCAATCTGTCTCCGTCAAAATCAATGGGAATGATCCTGTTGCGCTCCGCAAATGCAGGAGAAACCATATCGGCCGCTTTCAGGTCGATCCTTATATCATCCAGATTCACCACAGGTACATGGTCTCTCAGAGCGGCACACTGGATCACTGCTTCCTCGGTCACATAACCCAGATCCATCAGAAGTTCTTCCACTGACTGGTCCATGTCCTGCCCCCTGAAATGCATGGCACGGTCCAGCTGGTTCTGCGTCAGGTAATGATGCTTTACCAGCAGTTCCTCTATTGTCAATTTATTTGGCACTGGTTGTCTCCTTTCAATTATAGTGGTATAATTCCCTTAATCAGAATTCAGTTTTAAAGAGGTCCTATATGAATCCATTGTACCCAGTTATATATGCATTGTTCGGCGCTGTCACGGGAAGCTTTCTCAACGTATGTATCATGCGGATTCCCAAAGGTGAAACCTTTGTCACCGGACGTTCCCATTGTCCCTCCTGCCAAAGGCAGCTGCCCGCCATTGACATGATACCTGTCCTTTCCTGGCTGTTCCTCAGAGGGAAATGCCGCTTCTGCCGCACAGCCGTCTCTCCCCAATATCCGATCGTGGAGGCGGGGAGTGCCTTGATCTTTTATTTGTGCTGCCTGGTCAAAGGCCCCGGAGCAGAGTCCGTTATCCTGTGCGCCTTTGCATCCCTCCTGACCGTTGCGGCCTGGATTGACGCAAGATATTTATATATTCCCGATGGGATCCATATACTCATCCTGCTTCTTGGACTGGCATCCATTATCCTATGCCGCCGGCCCGGGATCCTGGAACGCATGGCGGGTTCGTTTATCTGCGGCGGTTTTCTGGAAATACTCCGAATCCTTACCAGGGGAGGCGTGGGCGGAGGAGATGTAAAACTTCTGGCTTCCAGCGGTTTTCTTCTTGGTGCCAGAGCCGGAATAGCCTCTGTCTTTATGGCTTATGTGATAGCCGGCCTGTGGTATCTTATCCCTCTGCTCAGGGGCCGGGTAAACGGCAAGACAAGCGCACCCATGGCGCCCTTCTTTGGCCTGTCCCTTATGGTATGCGGACTGTGGTACAGCGAGATCATAACCTGGTATCTGGGTCTGTTTCTTCCGTAAACAGATCCTGTTCCTATTCGTCCCCTTCCTCATAATAGCGGTAAACACCATTTCCATCCAGGTATACCCGTTCCCCTCTTGACCTCCGGTACATGCTGCCCCTGTCGATCACGGCTCCGTCACTGTGATCAAACACAATATCCGCTTTCAGCGAAAATGTATACCCATTACAAACCACCTTGGTACTTACATTGGCAGACCTGGCAAGCGGTTTTGCCTTGACCGTAATGTCCACTGACACATCCTCATCGGGCTGTCCGCTGGTCCCCTTCATCACATATTCTTTATTCCCAAGGGCATGGTAAAGATACCGCTCCCACCGTCCATCGATGTGGTCATGACTGCCGCCAGCCTCTCCATTCGCAGCCGCTTCCACGCGCTCATCCACATTTTCCGCGGAATCTTCTACTGCTTCCTTTTCCGTGGCATCCTCTTCCGCGGCGTCATCTTCCACAGCGTCATCTTCCGCAGCGTCCTCATTTTCCTCTTCGTCCGCCATCATTTCCTCATATTCTTCACGTACCATGTCACGGTCCGACTCAAAGCACTGCCAGATACTGTTCATGACGTCTGACTCTCCGCCTCCCACCGATTCACAAAAGGTACGGTGGATGGTCTTGGCCGTAAGCTGTGCTTCCATATATTTTCTGCTGTTCAGGGTGGACTGCATGTTGAACTTGGAAATGGTCATATATCCGCAGGAAAATACGGTCAGAAGGGTGACGAAAAGAACTACATAGATCATACTGCTGCCCCTGTCACCACCGCCCGGCATGCCATGGCCAGCAGCCCCGTCCTTCCTGTTACCACCCAACAACATCATCTCCCTCAATCTCATAATCATACATGGAACGTATGACCACTTCCTGTTCATAAACCTGCTCCTCTTCCTTTTTCACCACAAGGAGAGCCCTGACTTCCCTGCTTGTGGTTCCCCCAAAATCCAGTTCCAGAGTCATGCCGTCCATCTCCTCCACCTCAAGATCCCCGGCAGCAATACGGGGCCATTTGTCCATGGGCGGAAGCATCTCATAAACGGAACCGTCAGACTCGTGTACGGACTCATAGGGCTCGGTCTTTCTTATATAATATGCCAACTCATCCGGGCGGTCGGGATCTGCATGATACACATATCCATACCGCAGCACCTTCTCCAGCTTCACATACGCCTCTGCGCACATTGCCTTTGCCTGGGACAACTGGTCGAACTCATTATACAGCCCGATCTGCGGGCGTATGAATCCTATGGCAAATACGGTCACCATCGCAGTGATGGCCAATGCTATTACTGTTTCCAATAGTGTAAATCCCCTGCTGCCTGTCATATTTCCCTTTGATGATCGATTATCCATTCTCTACCTGTGCCTATATACTATAATTGAATACCCAGGGCCCGAACAGTCCCCAAATTCCTCATCCCTGCCTTCGTCCTCCCTGACACTGTACTGATAAAATATTTCCTCAGCCCCTGCATCCGGATAGCCGGAGTCCCCTTCCATGGAAAACTCCACCACCAGCTCCGCACCTGTGGCTTCTCCCAATCCTTCTTCCGCCATGGCGCTGAGCCTGTAATTGGACTGGTCCAGTCTGTGCTCCTTTGCCAGAAGACCTGTATTGGCCCCTGTCATCATAAGGAATCCTGTAGCTGTAACCATCAAAAGTGCGGTGGATGCAATCACCTCGATCAGCGTAAACCCTTCCCGGCCACGTTTTCTATTCCGTTTCTTCATAATAATATCTGACCTCCACCATACCGCTCAAGACGCTGCTCCCCGCCTGACTGTTCTCCGTCTGACTGTTCTCACTGGGGCTGGCTGTCCTGCCATCCGCCTCCCCGTCCTTTTCCTTCAGATCAATGTAACTGATAAAAAGGCTTGCCGGCTCCTCATAAACCTCATCCACAAAATTTTTAACCTGTTCCACTCCGGGACAGTTGACTTCCATGGTAATAACGGTTTCCATCATCATATGATCGGCTGCCCATGTGCCCACCTTCTCTGTTTCCTCATCCATGGGAAGAGGGCCGTTGATACTCATCCTCACGATCTCCACGCCGGAGCGTTTGGCAATTTCCTGGAGATGGCGGTCCATAAACGCATCGTCTATGTCATGGTAAAAGAATTCATCATCCTCCTCACCGTCCTGTTCCTTAAGCCTTTCCTCTAAGTCAGCGAACTGTTCCAAATACAGGTCCATCCTGTCCTTTTCTCCCTCCAGTTCCAGCAGATCCTCCCTGGTCCGGATCAGTTTTTCATATTCGGGTCCGATCAGGAGTTTAAAGGCCATGGTCCACAGGAGTACAAGTATCAAAATACCTATGAGGAAACGTTCCCTTTTACTGAATCTCATTCTGACCTCCCTGCTCCAGGACACCCCTGACCGATGCATAGACACGCCAGCCGTCCACATCCTCCCGTTTCTCCCACAAGGTGTGGCTTACCTCCCTGAATATGCCGGAGGATCTCACTTGTTCCACATAAGCGGGTACTTGGGCCGGATCATTATGGGAGATGACCATTTCCAGATAAGAGGCGTGACCGCGCTCGTAAACCACGGATCCCACCTGCATGTCCGGCTCCATGGCCTCTGTAAATGCCTCAAAATGCTCTTTTCTCAGATAGCTGGATGCAGCCTTCCTGGCTATCTCCGCCGCATTCCTGCGGGCGGCCTCCTCCACCATACGGCTGTCCAGATTCTGTATCTTCTGGTAGCGCTCCCTGTACTCCGTGGCATTCATGTCCCCGCGAAGGCTCACCATATCCTGATATGTCTGATGACTGAGCGCCTGTATATAAACAAAGATTCCCGCAGCCACTGCTGCATTTGCAAGGAGGAACAGGGCAAATCCCCTGGACATTATCCTGGATAATCCCCTGAACAAGCCGTCCCCCTCCCCGTCCCGGATCGCTTTTAATCTCAAGATCCCGGGAGCCCGCCTGCTTTGGGCCACGATCGCGGCCAGGGCACCGGGACTGACGGACTCCGGATCCACATTCACCTCCATATTGCGGCGAAGTGCCCTGACATCCGGTTCCACCGACACTTTAAAATCAGCACATGTGCATGGAAGTTTAAAATGTTGTTCCATAAAGGCAATTGCCTCTTTCATGTCTGAAAGACAGTTTCCGGCCAGTACAATACGTTCAGGTCCGAATGATCCGCAATCCGTTTCAACCTGGCGCCGGATCTGTTCCGCCTGTTCCGCTATTTCCTCATACAAAAGTTTCCGGGCGTTCCGCTCACAAAATCTGCCGGCTTTTAAGGGAGTACTCCGCCATGCCAGACAGTGGCCGCTTGATACTGCATACAGGCCCAGCCCCTCCTTTTCCACATCGATCAATATACTATTGCGCGTTTTACACAGGATCTGGGCTGCCGCCGCGGCACAGTCAGGCACCAGAAAAGTGGATCCATGAAGGATCCCGGCCTGTTCCATGGCATCTGTGTATACATCCAGCTTTTCCTTTTCCATATAATAGACCATAACAGGAATATGGCGTTCTCCAAATCCCCTCTGGATATCCACTGCAGCCAGGCAGTCCGCTTTGCATTTTCCCTCTGCGACAAGCTCATTTCCGGCCATACGCCTCAATGCCCGGTCCCCGGACTTGGGAAGCAGCACTTTCATATAGGAAAGGTCACGTCCCAGCACCAGGTTAACCTTTCTTCCCGCCAGGTCGTGCGCTTTTGCCAGGCACATGAATACGCCCTTCATGTCTGCGTCCGCGGACACACTCCGGGCATCCTGTACCACGATCCTTCCACGGCCCGGGTCACGGCCCGGTTTCCTGTATGTTCCGCAGACATATGTAATCTCATGTTCTTCCACACATATATAATGTTTCATCCTAAGTCTCCGTTCCGCCTTACGCATGGACGTCATTTTCCTCTTACAGCATCGAAGAATACATATTAAAGACAGGTATCATCACAGCCATGACAATGGAGCCAACAATCAATGCCATAAACAGGATCATCACCGGTTCTAAAAGGGCAACCATCTGTCCCAAGGCTCTGCCGGCCTCCCGCTGATAATAACCGCCTGCCTCAGACAATACGGTATCCAAAGCTCCTGATTCTTCACCTGCCACCACCATGGATATCAGGATCGGATGAAAAACATCCAGTTCCTTCAGTACCTGGGAAAGCATTTCTCCCCTTTTCATGTTCTCCGCCGCCCGTTCCAGACATTTCTCCACATATGTATTGCCAATGACACGCCCTGAAGCATGGATGGCATCCAAAATCCCAACACCGCTTCCATACAGCACCGCAAAGGTGGACGCAAAGCGCGAGGTCTCAACTGTTCTCAATAGTTTACCAATAACCGGAATATGGAGGATAGCCCGGTCAGCCTTTAACCGGACAGAAGGAATCATAAGAACTCCCATAGACAGGGCAATAAAAACCATTATCAATATCATATAATACAATCCGTAGTTTCTCAAGCTGATACTTACTCCCATCATCAAACGTGTAATCCAGGGAAGCTCCTGTTCCTCCATCATGGAAGCAAACTGGGGCAATACCGTTGTCAGCATAAAGACCGAAGCAATCACCGTGATGCAAAACAGGATGACAGGGTATGTCATAGCCGTACGCACCTTACCATTCAGTTCTTCCTCGCGGTCATAATACTCAGCCATCCTTTCAAGCATATGATCCAGCGTCCCACTGGCTTCACCTGTCTGGACCATATAGACCAATAGCTTGGGAAATGCTCCCGGCATCTCCTCCATGGCTTCATAAAGGGTCCGCCCTTTATGGACACTTTCCCTTAATTTAATCAAAGTTTCTTTCACCGTCCGGTCCTGGGAGGACTCATAGCTGACAGCCAGGGCTCTGGAAAGAGGAACCCCTGCGGCCAACATGGCCGCTAACTGTCTGCACAGAGGAGGAAGCATCTTCCCCTTCAGCTTTACCGGGCGAAGTTTTGTCCCCGACTCCATGGAATGATAATCCATACAGTAAAGCCCCTTAAACCGCAGGCCTTTAAGGAGGGCATCCTCATCCGCCGCCTCCATAACTCCCTTAAAGACCTTTCCATCCAAGTTCTTTGCCTTATATCTGTAACGCGGCACAGGAAACACCCCCTTTTATATTTGCTCATGACTAAAAGCCGGCCTCATCTGAATGGATCAGACAAAGCCGGCATTTTACCCCGATATATAATTGATTAACGGAAACAATTCTGAGCCGGCTCATAGCGATAACCAATGCCTGACAACACAGATATAATATTCGATTGATCCGTATCCAGCGCCTGGCACATCTCTTCCAGAGAATTATAATTGTCACGGAGCTGTGTATTAACATAACTTAATAATATAATAGGATCTTTTGGAAGGGTGTTCACATGTTTTACCTGCCTTTTAATCTGTTATAGTCCAGAACCAAACGGTGAATTTCATTTCAGCCGAAACGATTATATCACCTGCAAGTAACGTTTTCAACATTATTTTGGGGTATTTTCTCGTTTTTTTACCGCGATTTGTAAGTTGTTGGAATTAAATTTCATTATTAGAAGTATTCAGATAATATTTTATAAGAATATTTATGTAATCCTATTCTTGCATTAGTAAATATATGTAAAAACCACAGGGTTTCATACAAAAACCCTGTGGTTTTACCTACTCTTCTGCTCTGTTGTATTTAATCCTATTCCACATAGGCGATCAGTCTGCTGCCATCCTCAGCCACATCAACTACAATGGTATTGCCTTCCCTTACTCCATCGCCCAGAATGATCTTAGCGGCCAGTGTCTCCACATGTTTCTGGAGATACCGTTTCAGGGGACGGGCACCATACACGGGATCATAGCCGCGCTCGGTGATAAACTCCTTTGCACTGTCCGTAAGTTCAATGGTAAGGTTCCTGTCGGACAGGCGTTTATTCAGATCAGCCACACACAGATCCACAATACGGCTGATATTTTCTCTGGTCAGAGGTTTGAACAGGATCATCTCATCCAGCCTGTTCAGGAACTCAGGACGGAAGTGGGCCCTCAGGTCGTTCATGACCGCTGCCTCTGCCTCGGGCCTGATCCGCCCCTGGCTGTCAATTCCCTCCAGCAGGTACTGGGATCCAATATTGGAGGTGAGTATAATGATCGTATTCTTAAAGTCCACTGTCCTGCCCTGGGAATCCGTAATACGTCCGTCATCCAGGACCTGGAGCAGTACATTGAATACATCCGGGTGGGCCTTCTCCACCTCATCAAACAGCACCACGCTGTATGGCTTGCGGCGTACGGCCTCTGTCAGCTGGCCGCCCTCGTCATAACCCACATATCCTGGAGGTGCGCCGATCAGACGCGCCACGGAATGCTTTTCCATGTATTCACTCATATCAATACGGACCATGTTGGACTCGTCATCAAACAGTGCTTCCGCCAATGCCTTGGCCAATTCCGTCTTGCCTACGCCTGTGGGGCCCAGGAACAGGAATGAGCCAATGGGCTTTGTGGGATCCTTGATCCCGGCCTTGGAACGGATGATAGACTCCGTGACCTTTTGTACGCCCTCATCCTGGCCCACCACACGTTTGTGAAGAACCTCATCCAGATGCAGGGTCTTGCTTCTTTCACTCTCTGTCAGTTTCGACACCGGTACGCCGGTCCATCTGGACACGATCCTGGCAATCTCATCCTCGGTCACACTCTCGTGGACAAGGCTCAGATCCTCCTTCTTGACCCGTTCCTCCTCTGCCTCCAGCTCCTTCTGAAGCTGCGGCAGCCTGCCATACTGCAGCTCCGCCGCCTTGTTCAGGTCATAACGCTGCTTGGCATCCTGAATATCCCGGTTCACTGCTTCTATCTCTTCCCTGAGGGAGGAAAGGCGGTCCACACTTGCCTTCTCATTCTCCCACTGGGCCTTTTTTGCCGCAAACTCATCATGGAGTTCCGCCAGTTCCTTCTGCAGGTCGGCCAGACGGTCCCGGCTCAGCCGGTCAGTCTCTTTCTTAAGGGCCGCCTCCTCGATCTCCATCTGCATGATCTTCCTGGACATCTCATCCAGCTCAGCCGGCATGGTATCCAACTCCGTCTTGATCATGGCACAGGCCTCATCCACAAGGTCAATGGCCTTATCCGGAAGGAAACGGTCTGAGATATAGCGGTCTGACAATGTAGCTGCGCTGACCAGGGCGGAGTCTGTGATCTTCACGCCGTGGAATACTTCATACCTCTCCTTAAGTCCCCTTAAGATGGAAATGGTATCCTCCACCGATGGCTCATCCACCAGTACGGGCTGGAACCTGCGTTCCAGGGCCGCATCCTTTTCAATATACTGTCTGTACTCATTCAATGTGGTGGCGCCGATACAGTGAAGTTCCCCTCTTGCCAGCATTGGCTTTAACATATTGCCTGCATCCATGGAGCCCTCTGTCTTACCCGCACCCACAATGGTATGGAGTTCATCGATAAACAGGATGATCTGCCCATCGCTTTTTTTCACTTCCTCCAGCACTGCCTTCAGACGTTCCTCAAATTCACCCCTGTACTTGGCGCCTGCCACCAAAGCCCCCATATCCAGGGCAAACAGCTTCTTATCCTTTAACCCGTCAGGCACATCCCCCCGCACGATACGCTGGGCCAGGCCTTCCACAACAGCAGTCTTGCCAACGCCGGGCTCACCGATCAATACAGGGTTATTCTTTGTCTTACGGGACAGGATGCGGACCACGTTCCTGATCTCACCGTCACGGCCGATCACAGGATCCAGCTTCTGATCCCTGGCCCGCTCCACCAGATCGTAACCATACTTCTGGAGGGTATCATAGGTGGCTTCCGGATTATCCGTCACCACTCTCTGGTTGCCCCTGACCGTGGACAGGGCCTGCAGGAATGTTTCCCTTGTAATATTATAAAGCTTAAACAGCGCCTTAATATCCTTGTTGGAATGCTTGAGAAGGGATAAGAATAAATGCTCCACTGACACATACTCATCGCCCATGGCCTTGGCTTCATCCTCGCCATTGATCAGCACCTTATTCAGGTCATTGCTGATGTACAGCTGCCCGCCTCCGCTTACTTTTGTAAGGCGTTCAACCGCCTGTTTCGCTTCATTGGTAAACATATCGCCCTGGATCCCCATCTTGGTGATCAGTTTAAGGATCAGACTGTCATCCAAGGTCAGCAGACTGTAGAGCAGGTGCTGCTGATCGATCTGCTGGTTTCCATACTCATATGCCAGCTTTTCGCAGTTCTGCACTGCTTCCATTGATTTTTGCGTAAATTTATTAATATTCATCGCCCATTCCCCTTTCTTTGTCTCCTCCGCCATAGAAGTATGTATCATAACCTCATAATCTTGTTCATAGGATACGTATCTTCCGGAACGGATGGAAATCGGAATTGTGCTGCGGTTCCCTTTGTTCTAGTCGTACTATAACACATGTTGTTAGCACTGTCAAGGGTCGAGTGCTAATTTTTTTAAAATGAGGGGGCGGGTAAAAAGTCAAAAAACCGGCCTCTGCTTCCCGCAAAGGCCGATCTTCAATCTATGTCCTTTTATTTACTTTACTCCGGTAGCCCTAATTGCTTTATCCGTAAGTGTGCCCTCATAGGTCACAGTAGCCGTATCCCCTACCTTCACTCCGTCAAACATTCCTTCGGTTCCCAGGAATGTAAACAGGGTATTTTCAGGATCCACTGTATCCAGTACCACGTAGTCAGATTTTACTTCCGCAACCTTGCCTGTCAGGGCATTCACCTTGGCATCCGGCGTGTCTTTGGCATCTTCGGTCACGATCTTTGTTGCAACCGGCTTATCTTCCTCGTCCTCCAGATCTCCATAGAATGTCACATCAGCGTTCACGCCTGCCTTGATGCCTCCCTTAGTCACCTTCTGGGCGATCAGGGCGTTAAATGTATAAGTACCGTCCTCTGTTTTCAGAGTCACTGTCTTGTCATCGGCCTTCTCAATGGTCCCGCTTATGATCTCATCGTTCTCTGCGGCAGCTTCTGCCTCAGCTTCCTCAGCAGCGGATGTAATGATCTCAACGGATTTTGCCTTGGTGACATCCTGTGACATCTCACCGTTAAACGTTACCTCTACCTCGTCACCCACACCAATGGCGTCCGCTCCTGTGATCTCGGCGTCTGTAATATCAAACTTTACTGCTTTGTCCTCACCCTCTGCAACGGTTATGATCTTATCATTTACCTCGCCAACAAAACCATAGAAGTAATCCTCTTCCAGGTCATCTTCAGCCTCGGCGGATGCTGTGGCGGCTTCTGTTGTCTGGGCTTGTGTTGTAGTTGGTGCTGTGGTCTCATTTGTCTTTGAAGAACACGCTGTCATCCCCAGGGCCAGGGCCATGACTGCGATCGTTAAATAGTGTTTTTTCATAATGGATCTCCTCTTTTCTATTGCTGACACATGCTGCATTTAAACGCTGGAGGCGGAAAACGGGTTATCCCATACATGTTAATGCCCCCGCCGCGTTCACGATACATATTACTACGAAAAACACTATTTTACTATGTCTTTTTCTTTAATTTTTCCTAAACAATTAAGAAATCCCCATTCTTCCAATGGACTCCCATACCAGCTTTTTGAACAGAGGCGCTACCCTGTCCGAGGTTTCCTGGACCTCCTCATGGGACAGAGGGACATCCGTCATTCCGCAGGCCAGGTTGGAAATACAGGAAATCCCGCATATTCTCATTCCCATGTGATTGGCAGCCACTGCCTCGCACGCGGTACTCATTCCCACAGCGTCACCTCCCAGGATCCTGCACATCTTCACCTCCTGTGGGCTTTCATAGGCAGGACCTGTGAGCTGCACATAGACACCTTCCTTAAGTTGAATATCCAGCTCACGTGCCGTGTCCCTGATCATAGTTATCAGGTCTTCATCATAGATATGGCTCATGTCCGCAAACCTTGGCCCCATCTCATCCAGATTGGCTCCGATCAGGGGGGAGGGTATAAAGCAGGATATCTGGTCCTTGATCAGCATAAAATCCCCGGCCGCAAAGTCAAAATTCACTCCCCCGGCCGCATTGGTCAGAAACAGGATCTGGGCACCCATCAGTTTCATCAGGCGGATGGGAAGCACCACATCGGTCATGGGATATCCTTCATAGTAGTGCACCCGGCCCTGCATCATCACCGCAGGAACCCCATTGATATGGGCAAATACAAAACGCCCCTTGTGTCCGGGCACTGTGGACACCGGGAACCCCTGTATGTCATGATAGTCAATGGTGTCTTCCACCTCCACCTGTTCCGCAAAATCCCCAAGTCCTGACCCCAGCACCAAAGCCACCTTTGGTTTAAAGGGAAGCCTGTCCTTTACGCTGTCATAACAGTTCATTAATTTTTCATATACCGGATTTGTCATGTCTGTTCTCCTTCTCATCAATCTGTACCCTCCGTGCACAAAGGGCTCACACGCCCTAAATCCACTTAGGGTGTCAGTTAAAGTATATCATAGACCCGGCCGCTGCCTCAACCATGAATCTCAGGCAGACACCGCTCCTGTCTTTCCCTCCTCCTTTTCTTAAGCCATCCTGCGGACAAGATAAGGATTCCCACCCCAATGCCCACAAGGCCGGCTCCCACCGTGATCACAAAACCGCTGCGCACCCAGTACCACAGCGGACTCTCCCGGGAAGGCCGCGCAGTGCCCGGTCCCTGATCCGTCTCATATACATCCGGCTGTTCCTCATCCACCCATATCTGAGAGGGGCGGACCGGCCGGTAGACCATTTCCAGTTCATAAGATACCGGCTCCTTTAATGATACCGTACCTTCGTAGGTGACCTCATAATCCCTCACCAGCTTCTGTCCCCTGGCCATGGCCTGCCTGCACATCTGCCCCTCGTCATCCTCAAAGGGTTCTCCCGCCCATTCCATGGACAGGATCCTGTATTCACCGGCGCTCAGCCCCATTATGCCCAGAATTTCTTCCTGCGCGCTTACAGCGGAGGCCAGTACATCGCTTCCGTCTATCACCATGGACCCCGCCTGATACTCATCCGCCCCATATGCGTGGAACAGGACAGGCGCCTCAAATCCGTCCTGCCATTCTTCCTTTGTGATCCTGGCGTCCCGTATAAAGAGTTCGCCGTCAGCCGGTCCGCCTGACAGCTCCTCCTGTACCCCAATTGACTGAGGAAACCCCTCTGCACCTTCCACTGCCGGATAAACCACCTGCTTTTCCATGCGGCGGTCCGCCATGTGTTCCGGGATCTCCTTTACTTCATACCGCTCCAGCTCAAATTGGTTTCCCTTTCTGTCCCAGTACGTTTCCTCCGGCGTTTCCGGAACCTCTGCCTGCTCCAGTTTTCTTGTAAGATACAAAAGGTCATCCGTACCCGGTTCCTGAACTGCTCCGGGCCGTGCATAGACTGATGTTACATTTGCCGTAAGACACAGCAGGATCATAAACAGGTACTTCCAGATTTCTTTCTTCCAGATTTCTTTCTTCCAGACGTTTCCCTTCCAGGCTGCTCCTTTTATGTTCCGGCCTTTCCGGCTATTTCCTCTTTCTTTTGTCATAACCATCCCTCCTTGGTATATTCAAATTACATTGTCATCCTTTTCTCAGGAAATGACAGACTGCAAATCCTATGAAATTATCAAGGTACGGGATCCGTGGCATACATTGTTAATGGGAAATCTGCAGGTCTCAGAAAGAAACCGCGTCTCTGCGCCAATGCACAGACAGGTGTCTGAACGAATCACCTGTGCTCATATTATACATAACCTGAAGCCAATATGCAAGGCTGAATTGGTGTTTGCCTGTCAAGTTTACATGACCCAAGTTTACATGCCATATCCCTGCATATAAGATCAATACCCTCGGTGGACAAGCTACACCAAAAAGGAAAAAGCGGTACCATATCAGTCCGGCACCCCTTTTTCCATCTGTCTCTATCTATTTATATCTCCCATATATTTACATTTTATTTGGAAAAATACTCCTTTGTGGCCTTCCTGACCTGAGGGGCCAGCACCACCATTGCAATCAGGTTGGGAATAGTGAGAAGGCCCAGGGCAATGTCCTGGATGACCCATACAAGTTCAATCTCAGCCAGCGCGCCCACAATACAGAAACAGGGGAATACATACTTAAACTTGTCTGCCACCCCTGCCCCGAATATGTAGTTCAGGCCCACAAATCCAAAATACCACTGGCTCATCAGGGTGGTGGATGAAAACAGCAAAAGGCACAATGCCACCACATAGCGCAGGGGTTCCCATACACTGGCAAATGCGTTGATGGCAAGCACATTGCCCGGCGCACCGGAATCCAGAACGCCAGTGACCCCCAGAATCAGCCCCGTAATGGTACAGATGACAAAGGTATCCAGAAATACCTCGGCCACGCCTGTGATCCCCTGCTCTACAGGATGGTTTACCTGGGCGGCTGAATGGATCACAGGAGCAGATCCCTCACCTGCCTCGTTGGAATAGAGCCCACGTGCGACACCTTTTTGCATGGCCACAAGCATGGCTCCCATGGCGCCTCCCGCCATGGCGCGCATGCCGAAGGCGCCGGCAAATATATCCGCAAATACCCCCGGCACCTTGGTAATATTGGCCAGGATAATGCACATGCCTCCCACCACATAGATAACCGCCATGGACGGGACCAGGGTCTGGGCCACATGGGCCAGGCGCTTTAATCCGCCCAGGGTAATGATGAAAATAAGCAGTACAAGCACAATACCGGTGGTCAGATAGGGAACGCCGAAATTTTCCTTCATAACACCGCTTATGGTGTTGGACTGGATAAAGTTTCCTCCAATGATCTGGGTCACCATAAAGAATGCGCAGAGAGTGGCCAGCCAGGGAAGACGGAGTCCCTTCTTTATGTAGTACATGGGGCCGCCCACATAGTTGCCCTCTTCATTTTTTTCCCGGTAAAGCATGCCCAGGATGATCTCGCCGTACTTGGTAGCCATTCCCACAAAAGCAGCCACCCACATCCAAAAGATCGCTCCCATTCCTCCTGCAAGCACGGCTGTGGACACGCCCACGATATTCCCGCTTCCCACGCAGGATGCAATGGCCGTACACAGAGCCTGAAAAGAAGAAATGGTTCCTGACTCTTTGGATTCCTTATCTTTTGAACGGATCGGCTCCCAGACGGTCTTCTTAATGATATAGCCAAAACGCCTGACCTGGATGCCTCCGGTCATGATGGTATAAAGAAGACCCACACCCAAAAGCACGAATAACAGCCAGTTGCCCCACAGCCAGTCGTCAAAGGTTGTCAGAATCGCCTGAAACTCTTTCATTCTTCCTCTCCTCCTCTATGTCTCAGTGTACTCTCGTAATCTCCTGGTACTCAGATTTGCGGGATGATTTTTTGTCACTGCAAAGATGGGTGCCGTGGAGACTTTGAGAGTGCCAGCATTTACCATTCCAGGTAAATGGGGTTCGTCCATGCAGTGCGGCCGTATTTGTCCACTGCCTCCACCCGTATATAGGTTTCATGGCCTTTCAGGGTGTACTCACTGTGGTTCAGGGTATCCTTAAAACGCTCACCTAAAACCGTGGTTCCATCGTTGATAATATTTCCACATACAAAATTTACATGGTTCACACCGGATGTGTCAATCCATACCTTCCCGTCCTTCACGCCCCAGTCATAGATCTCAGGCCCGGATGAGGAATAGTAGTTTCCCTCCATAAAGTTCTGCACAATGCTGTCATGGTTCAGGTCCGGCGCCTGGACACAGATCCAGCCCCCGCAGGAGTCCTCGAAAAGCCCCTCATTGTGATTGTCATCGCTGGCAAACGCATTGACACGCCTGCCCATGCGCAGCATTCTGTCCCAGTAGGTCACATCATATCCTGTATTGGATTCCTGGACCGTATTATAGTTAAATATTTCCAGGGCGCTGATGCCCTCCGTATGGATAAACTCCTCCTCCGTGACCCGGCTCCAGATCGGATGGTTGTAGGTGGTAACGCATCCATGGTCCCTCAGCATATCCGCCGCCTCCTGGGCTGCCTGGGCGCCGGTCCACTCCCCAAAAAACTTCATGGGCGGAATGTACTGCATATGTCCGTATGTTCCCAGAGGAGCTGCGTCCTGCATGGCCTGGGTTCCCAGAATACCGTGGAGATGGTGTACCTTATATCTCTCATTCGTGCCCTTGGCCCGGTAGAGGATCACACTGCTCTCCACCGCGGGCAGGATGATAAATGTTTCCGTGTTAAACTGTTCCCTGAAATCCGTAAATATATCGTGCTCTGAAAAGCACATGAAATGGTATCCGTTATCCCTGTAAAGCGTTACCGACTGCTCCGGCGTAAGCATTCCGTCCGATACAGTGGTATGGCTGTGGATATTTCCCTTATACCAGTTTCCACAATTTTTAAAGCCGTGATATTCCTTCATTTTGATACCGTCCTTTCCCTGATGAACATTCCTGATTACAACACTGCCCGGCCGGTCATGATCACTCCGTCCCGGCCCCTGCCTGACATTTCTTAATGCGGTGGATCAGGAACGTGGATACCCCCACGCCTACCACAGCCCATCCGATCATGACCATAAAAACGATCCTGAATCCGGCCATTCCCGGATATCTGTCAAGAAAGCTGCCATACATTACATAAGCGAACGCATTGGGAAGATAGATGACCAGGGATGCAAGGCTCATAGCCGCTCCTGTAATCTCCTTTGGGACCCTAACCTCATCCATGGGGGCAAAGAACACGGCGCGCATGGTAAAGACAATTGCTCCAAATCCAAGGGTACATGCCGCTCCCAGGATCCAGCTTCCGCTCTTTCCCAATGCCTCGTGAGGCACCATAAGGAACAGGACCATGGCAATAATACATACTACAAATCCTGCACGGATGTGCTTGGCGGAAGATTTGTGGACCTTGTCGGACATAAAACCGCCTATGGGTCCCCCCACCATCTTAAGACCGTACTGGTTTATTATACCATACATCCCCACCGCAGTTGCGGGAAGGAAGTAAATTTGGTTTAAAAAAGGAATGAAATAGGTAAGTCCGCAGTAAATACAGTATACAGTAAAGCCATTTAATGAAACTGCCCAGATATCCACGCTCTTTAACGCCTGCATCATGCCGCCGAACGCGGCCTGTGCCTTGTTGACTTCCTTGCCGGATTCATCCACCCTTTTTTCGTCATTGGGAACAAAGATCAGACACAGGACACCCGCTGCTGCCGTGACAGCTGACAAGAACAACAGTCCGCCTCTCAGTGCAGCTGCGCCCTCGCCCATTGCCTTAAAGATTGCAAGAGCCGTGGATGCTATGATTACGTCCACAATGCCGCGGCCCATTTCCAGAAAACCGAACATACGTCCCTGGGTCTTTTCATCCCCTAACAGACGGATGGCTTTTAACAGCACCGGCCAGTATGTAACCTCCCCCAAAATAGCCATGACTCCAAATGCGGCCAAAAAGCCCCAGTACCCCGGGAAAGTGGAGAGATACACGCCCACAGCACCGAGTCCTATGAGGGATCCTCCTATCATATATTTCTTGCTGAACATGTCACAGATATAAATTCCTGCAATCAGACCAATGGTCTGGACAATACCGTAGGCACTCAGGGCTCCGCCGATCTGGGTGTTGCTAAGCCCCATAAACTGCTGCATGGGCACATAGAACATATCCTTCATTGATGAAAGCTTAAATGCGATTCCTCCTGAAAGTGTGAGGATACAGAATACCAGCCAGCGGTTGGGAGCTGCTTTTACTATCTTTGCCCTTGTTTCATTACTCATATCAATTAATCTCCTTTCATTCCCTGTAAAATATCACGAGCTCAACCAAATACCTCGTTACGAACATAGTATATCTGCTTTTAATTGGGTTTTCAAGCAAATTCGCAATAATATCAAATTTTTTCGCAATTATAACAAATTTTTTGTTGGTTTTTTGTGCATTTAGCATCTATAAACTTGGGATTATGTTGGTTATAATGAATTCATCCCCCTACAAACGCATTTTTTCGCAACCTGGCAGTTCCGTCAAAACAGGTTTCTTCTTGGGATATTTCTGGAAATGATTGTGTTTTTGGCTTTTCCAAATTGGGAATCCGGGGTATAATAAGAAAATGAATCAGCAATATTAAGGTGTGCTCCGGTAGATTCCGAAGGTACGCTAAGAAAGAGGGGAGGGCAAGCATTTATGCTGGCTAAACAGCGCTATAATAAGATAATGGAGCTTTTAGATAAAGATGGAATCGTACATACCGCAGAACTGGTAAAACTAATGAATGTTTCATCGGAAACCATACGAAAGGATCTGGAATATCTGGACAACCAGGGCCGCCTGTCCAGGGTCCATGGCGGCGCCGTGCCATTGGAAACAGGGAAGTCTCCGGACATTCCAGGAGGCTACATTTCCTTTCAGATCCGTAATTCCCAGAATTTGGAACAGAAAGCGGCCATCACTGCAAGGGCCGCCGCACTGGTGGGCGAGGGACAGGTCATTGCTCTGGACTATGGGAGTACCAGCCAGATGATGGCCCTTGAACTTAGGGAACGGTTCCGCAATCTTTCGGTGGTGACCAATTCCATTCAGAATGCCCTGATCCTGGCTGAGAATCCCGGCATTACCATCATCCTGACAGGAGGGATCCTAAACAGGGACGAGTATACCCTGGTAAATGATTTTTCCTCCACACTGGAGAGCATCCACATTGACATCATGTTCATGACAGTTACGGGAATCGACCCGGCGATCGGGTGCACGGACCAGCGGCTCAGCGAGATACGGATCCAGAATCAGATGCACCGCTGTGCCAGCCGGACCATTGTCCTTGCTGACTCTTCCAAATTCGGCAAAGCCAGCCTTTTAAAAATATGCCCCTTTGATGAGGTGGATACCATTGTGACCGACTCAGGCATATCACCTGAACTGGAAAGCCGGATCAGGGAAACCGGGGCAAATCTTATAATTACATGACGAAAGGTAAAATACCATGAATGTATTCGATATTCTGGGGCCTGTTATGATCGGCCCATCCAGTTCCCACACAGCGGGGGCTGCCAGGATCGGAAAGATCACGCTGGCGCTTTTGGGGGCGCCAGCGGTAAAAGCGGACATTTTTCTCCACGGTTCCTTTGCCAAAACATATAAGGGCCATGGAACAGACAAGGCATTGATTGCCGGGATCATGGGCATGGCCACAGACGACAGCCGGATCCGCATGGCTCCGGAGCTGGCCAGGAAACAGGGACTTGAGGTAACGATCACCACCGGTGATATTGACGGCGCCCACCCCAACACAGCCAAAGTGACCCTGACGGACGCGTCAGGAAAAACCGTATCCCTTTTGGGCAGCAGTATCGGCGGCGGCAACATACTCGTGAAGGAAGTCAATGGAATGGAGGTATCCATCACCGGACAGCACACCACCCTCATTGTTCTCCACAGGGACGCCCCAGGCACCATTGCTGCGGTAACTGAGGTGATGGCTGACGCGGGAGTCAATATCTGCAATTTCCGTCTGTCCAGGCAGCAAAAGGGCGGGGAGGCTGTTATGACCATTGAGATCGATGGCAGTTTTGGACCTGAACTCAATGAAAGGATAAAGATACTGCCCAATATTTTCTCCAGCACCATGCTGCAGCCCATATAATCATAAGAAGGAAGGATCTATTATGGAACTTGATTTTAATTACTCCTCTGTCGCTTCCCTGACAGCCGCAGCCCTCCGCAGCGGACTTCCCATCTCCGTCCTGGTCTTAAAGCAGCAGGCCCAGCAGATGGAGCTGCCCGAGGAACATATATATGAACAGATGCGGAAAAATTACCAGGTCATGGCGGACTGTATTGAGCCGGGATGCAAACAGGATCTGCGGAGCACCAGCGGGCTTACCGGAGGCAGCGCTTACAAAATGCGCCAAATATCTGAGAGCGGAAAAAGCCTTACAGGCTCCTTTCTCTCCGGCGCCCTTTACCGTGCCCTGGCGGTTTCTGAGTTAAATGCAGCCATGGGCCGCATTGTGGCGGCTCCCACGGCCGGCAGCTGCGGCATCCTCCCTGCCGCCCTGCTCACCATGCAGGAGGAGAAGGGATTCTCGGAACGGGACTGTGTCATGTCCCTTTTTACCGCATCAGCCGTTGGTATGGTCATTGCCAACAATGCCTCCCTGGCAGGCGCCCAGGGCGGATGTCAGGCTGAGTGCGGTTCCGCGGCTGCCATGGCTGCGGCCGCCATTGTGGAACTGGCAGGCGGTACCCCCGGTATGGTGGAAAACGCCATTGCCATTGCCATCAAGAATATCCTGGGGCTGGTATGCGATCCCGTGGCAGGACTGGTGGAAATTCCCTGCATCAAGCGCAATGCCTCCGGTGTGGCCGGGGCGTTTGTGGCAGCAGAGCTGGCACTGGCAGGGATTGAAAGCGCTATCCCGGCAGATGAAGTCATATGGACCATGAAAAAGGTGGGGGATGCCATGTCCTCTACCCTAAAGGAAACCGCAGAGGGAGGCCTGGCAGCCACCCCCACCGGAAGACGGCTTCACGAGCAGGTTTTTGGCACTGCCAGGGAACCGGGACAGGGATGCGGCAGCTGCGGTGGATGTTCCTCATAATAAGCAGCATTTTTCATAAAAACCCATGTACAATACCGCCGGCACATTACAGGTGATACAAATCACCCTTGTGCCGGCGGCATCCTTTTGTCTTCTTCTATTATCTGAATTGGCTGTACTTATGTCCCGGAGCTGCCCCGCCCCTGTAGGATGCCAGCTCACTTACTGTCACGAGCTGGTATCCCCTGGCAGTAAGCTCAGGTATGAGAACAACTGCGGCGTCTGCCGTGGTGGCATAAATATCGTGCATCAGTATCACATCCCCATCCTTCACCTGGCTTAACACCGTATCAATGGTTCTCTGCGCATTCCTGTGCTGCCAGTCCCTGGTGTCAATAGACCACATAATGGCCGGCATTCCCATGCTTCCCAGTACAGACAGGGAGTGGGCATCAATATAACCGCCCGGAGGGCGCATCAGAACCGGTGAAACGCCGCATACTGCCTGGATCTTCTGGTTGGTAGAGCCCACCTGGCTTACGATCCCGTCCGCACTCAGCTTGGAAATATACTTGTGGTCATGGGTATGGTTGGCCACCTCACAGCCCTGTTCCACCATGCGCTTGATCACACCGGCATTGGCATTCACATTGGAGCCAAGCATAAAGAAGGTGGCTCTTGCGCCATTGGCCTCCAGGCTGTCCAGGATCCTGCTGGTAACTGCTGTTCTTGGGCCGTCATCAAAGGTTAGGGCAACCATTGGCTTTGAAGGATCTATGGACGACTGGGGAACCACAATATCCGCAGGAAGGCCTGCTCCCTTTGAGGTGATGGATGCGCGGATACCGTCCACACGCAGTCCTGCGCCTTCCACACCTGCCGCAGCCCCGTTCGCAGCCCAGTCTGTCCAGGAACCATTCTGGTACACCATATAATACAGATCATAATCAGCCGCCAAACTGCCTGTCAGTTCCATGCGGATGGACTCCAAAGGCATTACGCCACCGGAACCGCCGGACTCTGCGCCATCCTCGGACCAGTTCAGCCATCCGGAACCGCTCAGGTTCACCTGATACCGGATTCCGACCTGGGCACCTGCTGGTATATTGATCAGGTTCGCCTTCATGGCGGAAACCCATGTTCCTCCCGGAGCCACGCACTGGTGGTTGTCAGCAGTAACCGTACTCCAGCCCTGCTGGACCATAAAGGCGCTGTAGTTGACCTGCAGCGGATCCTGGCCGGTTCCCGCCTGTCCTTCCGGCTGGGCGGTCTGCTCCTGGGCGGTCTGCTCCTGGCCGGTCTGTTCCTGGCCTTCCGGCTGGACGGTCTGCTCCTGGACGGTCTGTTCCTGGCTGACTACCCCGGGGCCTGACTGTTCAGACTGGGCGGATGAGCCCATGCCCATAGTACCGGCCGCAGCGGTAAAACCCTGCATGCTAAAAACAATTCCAGCCGCCAGGGCAGCGGCCAGAATTTTATGTTTTATTCCAACTTTTCTCATTCACAATCTCCTTAGCTGTTATAATTATGGGGAAATTCTTCCCCGGACAGGCACATGTCCGGGCCAAATACATTTCTGCAAAGCATGATATACTCCTGATAATACACATGCTCCTCCAGTTCTTTTAATGCGCGGGCAATTCCCCAGTAGTACCACGCATGTTTCTTTTTATCCTTCTCATTAAATCTCTGCCATATGGCATCCCCCACCACCAGATAATCCCTGGCCGTGCTTCGCATATTGCTGAGCTTGTCCCCCAATGCCAAGATCTTAATATCCCTGGACGCAGTGCTCAGGTGCCGGACCGTATACCCCTTGCGCTCCTGCCAGGTTTTTCTCTTATCTTCGCTTTCATCCATCACCAGGCAGGCTACTCTGGCTCCAAAGGCTTCCTCCAGTTCTCCTTTGGTAACCCCTGCATCCTCCATAACATCATGCAGCAACGCGGCTGCAATCATCTCCTCATCATCCGTAAATGCGGATACAATCACTGCTGTTTCCAATGGGTGGGTAATATAAGGAATGTCCGTTCCCTTCCTGAATACACCCCTGTGTGCCTTTTCGGCAAATGCAGCTGCTTCTCCTATCATGGGTTCTGCTCCTTTTGTGACGGCATAATTTATTTTGCTGTACATGTCCCACACCCGCAGGACATGTACCTATCATACCATAATTAAACCGTATTTTGAAGAGTGTTGTGTAATCTTTGGCATTTTCCAACTTCACCTTGTAAGAAAAGACATTTTCTGCTATGCTATAAAAGTATTTTTCAGGTGCCTATACAACAAGGAGGATTTTTATGACTCGTCATTCATCATATTCAGCGCCCCGAAGCGAGCGCCCATCCGGCTCCTACGGTGGACAGCGGGGCCGCGGCAGCAAGCGCAACACTTATAATAAACGTTCCTGGAAGGACAACAAGACCCTTTTTACCCTGGTCTGCTTCATACTTCCTTTTATCGCCATAAACCTGATCATCCTGTTTCTTGCAGTCTCAACGCCCAAGATCGACTACACCATATCGGATACCCAGGATTACAAGACAGTGGATCTAAGCATCAAGATCCGCTCCCTGCTTCCCTTGAAGGAGATGACCGTGACCCTTGAGACAAAACCTGTGGAGTTGGTTAAGGAAAAGGGCGTGTATAAAACCACACTGGAGGATAACGGAACCCTGGAGATACAGGTGACCGGGTGGAACGGGATGACAAAACGCGCTTATGAGCACATTGCCACCCTGGATGACGCGCCGCCTTCCATTGACGAAGATGATTATGTGATGGAGGACGGGCAGTTGACCGTGATTGCCAGCGACAGCCAGTCCGGCGTCAACTATGACGCCGCCTACGCAGTGGATGAAAAGGAAGAAACCATCAAGCCCGTGAGCATTAATAAGGACACGGGCGAGATAACCTTTGCCATGGACACCTCCTCCCTGACTGTGTACATAGAGGATTTTGCCGGCAACACATTTAAAGCTTCTTTTACAAACCGCACCGAGGGCATTGACACAAGCAGCCGCGATTCCAAGTTCCCATCGGACGGCACCAACGGCACCAATGGCAACGGAAGCTCTTCCGATTCCAATACGAACAGCTCCAGCACCAAGGAGACCACCAAAGCCAAAGAAACTACCAAAGCGACAAAGGCAACTGAAAAAGCAAAAGAGACCACCAAAGCAACAAAGGCAACTGAGAAAGCCAAGGAGACCACCAAGGCGACAAAAGCAACTGAGAAAGCCACACAGGCAACCAAGGCCACAAGCGCTGCCAATGCCACAAAAGCGACTGAGGCGTCAAAGCCTGCCGAGTCCACTACCGCTCCTGCCACATCTCCCACCACCGCTCCTACCACCCCGGTGGTACCGGGTCCCGGTGAGAGCAGTTCCCCGACACAGGCTCCCACACAGGCTTCCCAGGCAGTGCCCGGTGGTGACTCCAATGATGTCACCATTGTGCCCATTACCTGATATAAAAACCTTATAAATGCAAGAAAGCCATGGACTTCTCCCGAAGGGAGCCATGGCCTTTTTATATTATATTGTGATATTACATATGATCTCCGTTCCATTTCCTTTATCTATGTTCTCCGCCCTACTATTCCCCGTCATCCCCGGCTTCCATGATGGCATCGATAATATCCACGTACTCAGAGCAGTATTTTTCATACATGGGGGCTGCTGCCTCCTGGAACCTGGCCTTTTCCTCAGGTGAAAGTTCGGTCACGATACAGCCTGCTTTTCGTACAATGCTCTCCGAAACCTTTTCCCGCGCTGCCCACAGCTGGCGCTCATATTGAGCTGATTCCTGGGCGCACTCCCTGATGATATCCTGATATTCCGGTGAAAGCTTATCCCATGTGGGCTGAGCCGCCAGCTGGAGTTCAGGCACTCTGGTATGTTCATCCAGGGTAAAATACCTGGCCACCTCATAATGCCTGGTGGATTCATAGGAAGGCCAGTTGTTCTCAGCCCCATCGATTTTACCGGTCTGAAGTCCGGAGTACACATCCCCGAATGCAGTAGGTACCGGTGTCGCCCCAAGGGCTTCTATGGTATCCATCATCAACTCCGATTCCTGGACACGGATATTAAGCCCTCTCATATCCTCCAGTGTTTCAATGGGACGGCCGGTATTATAGAAACTTCTGGCACCGGCATCATACCAGGACAGCGCCACCAGATTGGAACCGTCAAAGGAATTCATAAAATCATCGCCGATAGGTCCCTCCAATACCCTCCACATGTGTTCCCGCCCCGTGTACAGATACGGCATCTGGAGAACATTGAGCTTGGGCACAAACTCTGCCAATGGCGAAAGGGAGACACGCGCGAAATCAACGCCGCCAAACTGCAGCTGCTCGATTACTGTCTTTTCATCTCCCAGCACAGCCTCTGCATTGACCTGGATCTCGATCCTTCCCCCGGTCCTTTCCCTGACCAGTTCCGCGAACTTATACGCCCCCTGAGTGGTAGGATAGTCCTCTGCCTGATTCTCAGCATAGGTCAGGACAAACTCCGGCGCCTGGGACTGGGCCTTGCCCTTCCCGCTGCTGCAGGCAGTCACCGCAGCTGCCAATACACACAGCACACCAAACAACACGTTACCTTTCAAACACTCACCCTCCTTGCCTTACCCTGCCTGACATCTATTATAGATAATGCCCTTATTATAAATATAACCTTTTGTACAAATATCACTCAGTCCGTTTCCTATCATATCATATTTGTCCATATAATTATACCTGTCAATTGATGGAGCGTGAAGATACAGATACTGTTCGTGTATAAAAATATTTCCAGCCAAATTCAAATGGCTGGAGATATTTCATAATCTTATTGATACTCTCGCTATGTACCCTTACTTAGCCAAACCGCCCAGAACATTAGGCAGCCACATGCTGACAGCCGGTACAAAGGTGATCAAAAGCAGAGTGATGATCATGCACAGGTAAAATGGAAGAGTAGCCTTAACCACACGCTCCATGGGCACCTTGGCCACAGCGGAACCGATAAAAAGTACTGCTCCTACAGGAGGTGTCAGAAGGCCGATACCGCAGTTAAGCACCACCATAATACCGAACTGGATAGGATCCAGGCCAATGGAGGTTGCGATAGGAAGCAGGATAGGCGTTGCGATCAGAATAATGGGCGCCATATCCATGATGCATCCCAGGACCAACAGGATCAGGTTCAGCAGCAGGGCCAGAATGATCGGGTTGTTGGTAACTCCTGTGATCGCACTGGCAGCCAGAACCGGCACATGCAGCTGTGTCAGACAAAATCCGAAGATACTGGAGGTTGCGATCAGGATCATAACGATGGACAAGGTATCCACGCAGTCCCCAAGGACTCTCCATACACCCTTCCAGTCAAGCCCCCTGTAAACAAATACGCTGACGATCAGGCTGTAGATAACAGCGACCGCGGCAGACTCCGTTGCTGTAAACACACCGCCCACAACGCCGAACACAACGATCAGCACAGCGGCCAGAGCCCAGAAGGACACGCTCAGCTGTTTGATAAGATTGATAATGCTGAACTTCTCACCCTTGGGATAATTGCGCTTAACAGAGATGATATAGGAGCCGATCATCAGTGAAACAGCCAGAAGTGCTCCCGGAATATATCCTGCAAGGAAAAGGCTTCCCACGGAAATGCCTCCAGCCGTGGTTGCGTAGATAACCATGTTGTGGCTTGGGGGAACCAGAAGACCCTCGCATGAGGATGTGATCGTAACAGCGGTTGAAAAGTCATCATCATATCCCTGATCTACCATCATAGGAATAAGGATGGAACCCAGGGAAGCCGTATCCGCCGCTGCAGACCCGGAAATACCTCCGAAGAAATAGGAGGCAACAATATTGACCATTGCCATGCCGCCGCGCATCCAGCCAACACATGCATTAGCCAAAGCGATCAGCTTTTCGGAAATTCCTCCGGATCCCATAAGGCAGCCCATGGTAATAAAGAAGGGAACTGCCATAAGGCTGAAGGAGCTGATGCCTTTTACCATCTGCTGGCAGATAGTTGTCAGGTTATGCCCCTGATACAGAAGGCAGAACACAGAAGACAGCGCAACCGCGTAGGCGATGGGGAAACGCAGAAATACCATCAGGAAGAAACTTCCTAGCAAAATCAGAATTGCCATACTGTTTGCATCCATTACTCCATTCCCTCCTTTACAAAAAATCCCTTTACATGATTATATAAAGCCTCTATCTCAAAAACCAGCATTGCCACACCGGCTAAAGGTACCGGGAAATACATCCAGAAGCGTGAGAGCTTGGGCATACTTACGTAAGTACCCTTGGAACCGATTCCCGTAGCATACTTCCAGCCCACGGTGATCATGATGAGCGCAAGTGCAAGCACTGCCAGATCGGCAATGATATCCAGGCTTTTCACAACCTTTGAAGGCAGATACTGGTCAAAAGCTGTCATGCGGATGTGTGCCCCTCTTCTGATCGCAAGGGCGGCAGAAAGCACCGCCATATAGGACATACAGGTAAGGACCACTTCCTCGCTCCATGCCGGGTCAGGAATAAACGGAATATATCTTCCTGCAACCGCCATACTTGTGATAAGGATATCCACTACCAGAAGCACCTTGCAGAGAAACATCACGGCTTGGTATGTCATGTCATATGCAGGTTTGATTCTGTCAATCTTTTGAAATATTGATGGCATATTGATTCCCCTTTCAATAACACAGGCACAGAGTGGTCTCACTTTCCCTGTGCCTGTCATGGTTGCCGTTTAATTATTTGTTCATGTCAAGAAGCTGCTGATACAGCTCAGCCTGATCCTTTGTGGAAGACTCGATAATATCCTTACAAGCATCCTGCCATGGTTTGATATCAGGAACTTCAACTACATTGATTCCATCAGCCTTTAACTCATCAAGCACTTTATTCTCAGCTTCCTCAGAAATGGTTCTGTTAAACTCAGATGCAACCTTACCTGCTTCCATCAGGATATTCTGCTGCGCCTCTGTCAGCTTATCCCATGCCTCATCCGTGATGATCACCTGGATGGCGCCAAGTGTATGTCCGTCAAGGATCAGGTTGGGAGCAACCTCCTGGAATGCATTGGACTTATAGTTAGCAATTGGCTGCTCAGCACCGTCAACAACACCGGTCTGAAGCGCGGAGTACAGTTCGTTAAAGGATACAACCGTTGGGCTTGCACCAAGTCCGTTAACCATACCGTTCATGATCGGGTCGTTGGACACACGTAACTTCATTCCCTTCAGATCCTCTAAGCCATTTACTTCCTTAACTGTGAAGAAGTGACGGAAACCTTCCTCGCCGTAGAACAGACCTCTTACGCCCAGTCCATTGTCGTGGGGTTCCATGAGGAATTCAGGAGCCAGATCACTGTCTGCAAAATTCCAGAAATGGTCACGGTTGGCAAATGTATAAGGTATGGACAGAAGTACGGATTTCTCAGCACCATAGCTTGTAAGGGCAAATGCGGAGATACGTGAAATATCAATGGTTCCGCCGCCGCCCAGCATGGTATCCAGAACATCATTCTCAGAACCAAGAACACCGCTGGCCTGCAGATCGATCTTAATCTTACCGCCGGACAATTCCTCAACGGTCTCTTTAAATTTGCTGTCTGTCTGGCCTACAATGGTATCCAGGGGGTTAACCTCTGCCATTACCAGGGTGATCTCAGGCATATCGCTTGTATCAGCTGCTGCCTCAGTTGTTGCATCTGCATCTTTGTTCTCAGCCGCGGTTGTAGCTGCCTCAGTTGCAGCAGCTGCAGTTGTGGTTGGTGCATCCGGGGTCTTCAGACCGCAGCCTGCCAGGGAACCAGCTACCATTACTGCACACATTGTTGCGCTAATCCATCTTTTTTTCATGTAACATTTCCTCCTCTTAATACATTCTTTATGCTTTTTCAGAAAAGTTTTACGTTTTCTTAACGCTAATTAAATTATAAGAGGAAAATCTTATTCTGAACATAGTAAATTTTTGTGAATCATAGTACGATTTTAACCAATCTTAACATTTTATTTATGTATATGTTGTACAAAACTTTACCATATTATCTTTATATCTTTTGGAAAATGCACAATCTATATTCCGTAGGGCTCTGTCCTGTTATGCGTTTGAACACTTTTGCAAAATAATTGGAATCCCCATATCCCACTGCTTTCCCAATATCTTTTACATTAACAGTGGGCTGGGCCAACAGCCCTTTCGCCTTCTCCACCCTGTATTCCGTCAGATAGGCTGTAAAATTTTTATGAAAGCACTGTTTAAACAGCTTGCAGAAGTACGCCTCAGAATAATTCATATGCCTGGCCAAATCCTGCATGGAGATATCCAACCTATAGTTTTCCTCAATATAAAGGCTGATGATCTCCGTCACCTTAGATAGGCGGATCTGCCCCCCATCCTCGGCTTCCTCTCCGGCCGGCATAGGGGTCTCAGTCAGTTCTTCCTTGAGTATCCTGTTAGCCTGGTACTCGGATGCAAGGCGGATCGCTTCCTCCACCACGAGCATGAGCTCCTGTTCATCATAGGGCTTTAGCAAATAGTCCAGCGCCCGGACCGTGATGGCCTTTTTTGCATAATTAAACTCATCATAGGCAGTGAGGAATATGATACAGCACTCCTTGTCCGTTTCACGGATCTGCTGGGCAGTCTCGATTCCATTGACCCCCGGCATCTCAATATCCAGGATTGCTATCTGGATTTTTTCTTCCTCATATATCTTAAGTGCCTCCCGGCCGTTCTCAGCCTGGAAAATAATGCACCGGTCCCCAACATTTTTCTGAAGGGTCTTATGTAGCACTTTCCGCTCTATCATCTCATCATCAGCTATCAATAAACGTAGCATATGTTCCCCCATTTCCTGTTATCCTGTTTGCCGTTATCCTATTTCCCACCACTTATTTCCCATACCCATTTCCCATTATTATGCTTTCTGCTATTCCGCTGTCTGCGGACCACTCTCCATATATTCTGTCTTCAGCCCGCTGTCCATGTGTTCTGTCTTCAGCCCGCTGTCCGTGTGTTCTGTCTTCAGCCCGCTGTCCGTGTGTTCTGTCTTCAGCCCGCTGTCCATGTGTTCTGTCTGTGGTATCACCACCTGCACCACAGTCCCCTTTCCTTCCTTGCTGTATATCCTGAAATCCCCGCCGTGGTACATTGCCTGGATCCTGTGGTATATATTTCCAAGCCCAATTCCGATCCTGGCCGTTCCACGCTCTGTTAAAGCGGACCTCAGTTCCTCCAGCCTCTGCTCATTTATCCCCACTCCGGTGTCGGCCACGGATATAATGACATTTTCATCCTTTCTCCATACCTTCAGACAGATCCTTCCCCCCTGCTCCTTTTTGGACAGTCCGTGGATAATTGCATTTTCCACAATGGGCTGAAGGGTAAACGCCGGTATCATGGTCTCCTCTTCATCCACATCCAGCCTGCTTTCATACACGATCCTGGTTCCAAAGCGCATCTGCTGAATGTACATATAATCCTGAACCACCTTCAGTTCCTGTCCCAAAGGCACGATCTGCTCAGAGGTCTTAAGGTTGTACCGGAACAGGTTGCTCATACTGGATATCATGCGCTCCGTGGTATCCGCTTCCTCCAGCTTAGCCATGCACGCGATCATGTTCAGGGTATTAAACAGGAAATGCGGATTAATCTGACTCTTTAGCAGCTCCAGGCGGGCGGCATCCAGGCGTTTTTCCATCTCGATACGGTCCATCTCCTCTTTATGAAGACGCTCCGCCATCTGATTTTTCTCCATCAGGGTGTTAATATACCTTTCTGTTGCATGTTTCATCTTGTTAAAAGCCCTGACCAGTTCCCCCATCTCATCCTTATTCTCAACCGTCACATCCTTGCCGCTAAAGTCATTTCTGGCAATTTTACGGGAACAGTGGGCCAGTCTGACCATAGGGTTGATCAGGGTATTGGCCAAAAGCTTGGTCAGGCAGATTACAGTGATGATCATAAGGATCGAATATGCCATGATCATGTATGGAATGTAATAGAGCACAGGAGCCTTTTGCTGGTAGCTGCTTTTACCCTCCTTTAGGGTAGCCTGCATCAGCCTTCTGGCATAGGTCTGAAGATAACCCTGCATATCATATACCTGATATAACAGGTTCACATAATTTGCATCCTCGGGATTCATGGACGCCACATGATCCCTGAATTCACAGTATCCCTCATAGCCATTCTTTAAGTTCCAGGTACGTGCATACCGTTCTGAGCTGATGGAAGTGTGATCAAAGGGCAGATTCCTGATGCTCTCCTCTGTCCTGAAACAGGCCAGCCTGTATTCCCTGGCCTTTTCCCAGGAACGGTCCCTCACATATTCCTGGAAAACAGCCGCTTCATGCTCCAGCGCTTCCTGTACTTCATAGCAAAGGGAGTTGTCGTTTAATATGACATTAAAACTATTCAGGGAAAAATTCATGACAAGTATGTTAAAGGATATGGACAGCCCCATAACAAGTATGACAATAATAGAAAATGCTCCCAACTTTTTCTTCAGGGAGATTGTTAACCATAAATTTCTTACATACCCAAACATTTCCGCCCCCCATAGTATACTGCTTTCTGTCACAGTATACCATAAATCATAAGAGAGCGCAAAGCCTGCGGCCCGCGCTCCCAATGGTATTACCTGGTATTTATTCTGTTTTCTTATCCTCCAGCTTATGAGGTTCCTTCCTGGAGGTTTCCAATTTATGCGGTTCTGCCTTAGCTGTGGATATCTGCTTTGGCTCCGTCTTTTTGGTGGATATCTGCTTGGCCTCGGTCTTTTTAGTGGATATCTGCTTTGGCTCCGTCTTTTTAGTGGATATCTGCTTGGCCTCGGTCTTTTTAGTGGATATTTGCTTTGGCTCCGCTTTTTTAGTGGATATCTGCTTTGGCTCCGTCTTTTTAGTGGATATCTGCTTGGTCTCCGTCTTTTTAGTGGATATTTGCTTTGGCTCCGCTTTTTTAGTGGATATCTGCTTGGCCTCGGTCTTTTTAGTGGATATCTGCTTTGGCTCCGTCTTGGAGGTGGTCAGTCTTTTCACTTCCTCCTTCTTCTCAGGAAGGTCCCCCGGCTTCTCTTTTACCGGAACAGTTTCCTTGGAAGCCGGTTTCGCATTTTCCGGGACAACCGTTTGGACAGCCTGCTCCCCCTTTACTGCCTCCACCTTTTTTCCAGATGTTTTCCCGGTACTTGTCTTACCAGCGCTTGTTTTCCCGGCACTTGCTTTCCCGGCACTCATTTTCCCGGTATCCGTCTTCCCAGTGTCCGCTTTCTTTGCCTTTGGTTCCGGTGTACAGGTATAGATGCTGACGCTCATGGGAGCAATGTGGATTTCGATGGAATTTTCCTTCTCGTCCCACTCCACCTTCTTGGAAGTCTTGACACGGCCGTTGACCTTGCCTGTGCCGCCGAACTCCTTTGCATCACTGTTGAAGATTTCTTTATATTTGCCTTCAAAGGGTACGCCTACGCGGAATTTTTCATGGTCCACATTGTCAAAGTTGCACACCAGCAGCAGGGTTTCCCCTGAATCCTTGCTTCTGCGGGTAAACATGACCATGCTCTCTTCCTGATAGCTGCAGTTGATCCACTCAAAGCCATCCGGGTCATAATCAGTCTCATACAGGGCGGGATGCTCCAGATACAGCCGGTTCAAAGCCTTCACATAATCCCGCATGTTCTTGTGCACAGGAACCTCAAGCAGATCCCAATCCAGGGAAGCGCCCTCGTTCCACTCTCTCAGCTGGGCGTACTCCTGTCCCATAAACAGCAGCTTCTTGCCTGGATGTCCCATCATAAATGCATAGGCAACACGCAGGTTTTCCGCTTGTTTTTCCAGGGTATCTCCTGGCATTTTGCCAATCATGGAACCTTTTCCGTGCACCACCTCGTCATGGGAGAATACCAGGACAAAGTCCTCGCTGTACGCATACAGCATGGAAAATGTCAGCTCCCCATAATTGTTCTTCCTGAAAAACGGATCGCAGTGCATATAGTTGGTAAAATCGTTCATCCAGCCCATGTTCCATTTATAATCAAATCCAAGTCCGCCGTCCTTTGGATTGCCTGTTATCTTAGGCCATGCCGTGGACTCCTCGGCTATAATGACCGCGCCATTTCCCCGCTCTCTGTATACTGTATTCAAGTGTCTCAGGAATTCCATAGCCTCCAGGTTCTCATTGCCCCCATATAGATTGGGCACCCATTCTCCGTCATTCTTTCCATAGTCCAGATACAGCATGGAAGCCACTGCATCCATGCGGATTCCATCAACATGGTATTTTTCCGTCCAGAACAGTGCATTGGCTATGAGGAAATTGGACACGCCGGGGCGGCCATAATTGTAGATCAGGGTCCCCCAGTGTGGATGTGCACCTTTGCGCGGATCCATATGCTCATACACGCATGTGCCGTCAAATGCAGCCATTCCATAAGCATCACGCGGAAAATGGGCCGGTACCCAGTCTAATATGACTCCAATACCCTGTCCATGCATATAATCCATAAAATACATAAAGTCATCCGGTGTCCCATAGCGGCTGGTCGGACAATAGTATCCGGTCACCTGATATCCCCAGGACTCATCCAGGGGATGCTCCATCACCGGCATCAGCTCCACATGGGTGTAACCCATTTCCTTTACATATTCCGCCAGGCGAACTGCGATCTCCCTGTAATTATAGAACTCGGAGCCCACAACATTTTCCCCTGACTCATCCTTTGCAGTATCCTTCCTGATCCAGGAACCAAGATGGACCTCGTAAATATTCAGGGGCTTGTCCTTTGTATCTGTTTTAGCCCGCTTGTCCATCCACTCCCTGTCATTCCACTGATACTGGTTGATGTCCCATACAACAGATGCATTGTTGGGGCGCAGCTCACTGTAATTTCCATAGGGATCCGCTTTCAGCATGGGCAGGCCGGCCTTTGTCTTGATCTCATATTTGTAGATTGCTCCCGTCTCCAGACCGGGTATGAACAGCTCAAATACACTGCCCTCTCCTTCGCCCACTCGGCGCATCTGATGGCGCCTTCCATCCCAGAGGTTGAAATCGCCTACCACACTGACGCGCATGGCACAGGGCGCCCATACGGAAAAATACACGCCTGACACACCGTTAATGGTCATGGGATGCGCCCCCATCTTATCGTAGATGGAATAATGGTTGCCTGCTTCAAATTTCTTTAAGTCTTCCTGTGTATACTGGGCCCCAAATGCGTATGGATCCTGGAGTTCTTCCTTTGTACCATTGTCATACGTCACAAGCAGCGTATAGGGCACCAGGCTCTTTCTGGGCACCAGCACTGCAAAAAATCCGGCATCATCAGCCATTTCCATGGAATATTTCTTTCCGGTGGATGAAATCTTTACGGTTATCTCCGCCGCTGTTGGGATCAATGCCTGAATCAACAGCCCGGATTCCGTCAAATGGGGCCCCAGCATACCGTGGGGATTGGAGGATTCTGAATACACCAGTTCCTCTATTCCCGCCCAATCCATCAAATCGTATAAGTTCTGTTCCATAATATGTGCCCCCTTATCTGCTTAATCTGCCGTTTGGCCACGGCTTCAGGCAATACTACAGCGTGTTTGCCCTCTCAGTTATATTCTGCTTAAAATTCACCACATCATGCTCATATTCTTCATCCATAAGAGGAGAGGTGATCATAAAATCCGCGCTTGCTTTATTATTGGCAATGGGAATATCATAAACCTGGGCGATCCGCAGCAATGCCTTCACATCAGGATCGTGGGGCTGTGCTGTCAAAGGATCGGAAAAAAAGATTACAAAGTCAATTTTCCCCTCCACGATCTTTGCTCCTATCTGCTGGTCGCCGCCCAGAGGACCACTGTTGTATCCCTTTACAGGGAGATCGGTATTGTCCGTGATCATACGGGCCGTGGTACCTGTTCCGCACAGGAAATGCTTTGACAGGATATCCTTGTGCTCATTACACCAGCTGATCAGCTCCTTCTTTTTCTGGTCGTGGGCGATCAGGGCTATATTCTTTTGTTTGCGTATTGTCATTGGTAAATAATCCATAGTCATGTTCTCCTTTTTGTCGCGCTTCAGACATACTTTAATCCACTACCTGATTGGCAATGGTTCCGATGCCCTCAATGGTGCACTCCACCACATCCCCCGGTTTTAAGAACTTGGGCGGGTTAAAGCCCATGCCCACTCCGGCCGGCGTGCCTGTGGCAATGATGGTCCCGGGCTGCAGTGTCATGCCCTGTGACAGCTCACTGACAATGTGGTCAATATCAAATATTAAAAGTTCCGTGTTGCTGTCCTGGCGCAGTTCACCGTTTACCCTGGACTGTACCTGTACATGGGGGGGATAAGCCAGCTCGTCCACAGTGGAGATGCAGGGTCCCATGGGCAGAAATCCGTCCAGGCTCTTGCCGAAATACCACTGCTTGTGCTGTGTCTGAAGGGTTCTGGCGCTGACATCATTGATGATCGTGTAACCAAATATATGATCCCTTACCTCCTCGGCAGGTACATTGGCAGCTCTCTTTCCAATAATGACTGCCAGCTCCGCCTCATAATCCAGGTCATTCACAATATTCTTGTGGCTGGGGATCCCCTCGCCGGGAGCCGTTGCCTTATTCACCCTCTTTGAAAAATAGATGGCATAGGGTCTTTCCCCTCCAAATTCTTCTTTTTTATAGCGGGCTGATTCCTCCGCATGGGCCATGTAGTTAATGCCCAGGCAGATCACATCCTGTCTGGGGTAAGGGATCGGCGCCTGAAGCCGTACTTCATCTATGGGCGCGGCTCCCCTTATCTTATAGGGATCCTGTCCGGACGCATACTCCAGCAGCTGTTTCTCCGAATCACTGATATTCTCGATCAGGTCCTGCATGGTCTTATAATCCATATCCAGCGATGCCAGGGGATAGATCCATCTGCCGTCTCTGCTGATCACACCAAGTCCGGATTTGTGTTCAATTTCGTATGTTACAAGTCTCATTATGCCCTCCTGATTCTCCCATCATAATGCTGCGGCGCCTTTGGCGGACCGTTAAAGCCGTGCAAACCACCATGTACCATGTCCGCCCAGAAGACTGACAGCCCTGCTGGAGTTGTTTCGAGAGCGTGCCTGAAAATTTCTTTCTGACAGCTGTGCGTCACACATTGCGGGAATGGATTTTCAAACACGCTCTAGGATTACTCTACCACATTTTTACCAACTTTTCTACGATTTTGCTATTATTTCAGGAATCGGAACTTAATTAACTGATGGATTCCTTTAAGATTTTATGGATCTGGATCACCAAAGTTGGCAGGAACGCGGCCGCCACAATGGTGGAAAGCTGGCTCAGACTCAGATCCGCTGCCGCGAACATGATCTGCAGGCCCGGCACAAAAAGGACCGCTGCAAGCAGGACAACCCCCAGCTGGAACGCCATCACACTGTACAGGTTGCTTCCCAGCCCCAGCCGGATAATGGAATGGGCACTCCTGCAGTTAAATCCATGGAACAGACGGGCCAGTGTAAGGGTGGAAAAAGCCATGGTGCAGGCTCTTCCCGGCCCCCCCTCATGGAGTCCTGTGGTGTACGCCCACATGGTGGCTGCTGCTATAAGGCCGCCCTGGACCAGGATATCCCGGATAAAGGACATGGTAAGTATGCCTTCCTTGGGATTCCTGGGAGGTTCCTTTAACAGCCCTTCCTCCGGCGGCTCCATGCCGATGGCGATTGCCGGAAGGGAATCCGTGATCAGGTTGATGAACAGCAAATGCACCGGCGCAAACGGCAGCGGCAGGGCCAAAAGCGAGGTGTAGAGCACACACAGGATACCTGCCATATTGCCGGACAGCAGAAACTGGATGGCATTTTTTATATTGCGGTATACATTTCTTCCATTGGCTACCGCCTTGATGATGGTCGCAAAGTTATCGTCCGCCAGGATCATGGAAGCCGCGTCCTTGGATACCTCTGTTCCCGTAATCCCCATGGCCACGCCGATATCCGCCTTTTTTAAGGCCGGGGCATCATTTACCCCATCACCGGTCATGGCCACGATATGTCCGCGCCCCTGCCAGGCATTTACAATACGTATCTTATGTTCAGGGGATACCCTGGCATACACGGAAATATGTTCCAGCCTGCGTTTTAGATCCTCATCCCCCATCTGATCCAGTTCCGCCCCCGTGGCCGCCATGTCACCGGGGTTCAGGATGCCGATCCGTTCCGCTATGGCCATGGCTGTCACCTTGTGGTCCCCTGTGATCATCACCGGGCGGATCCCTGCCTGGCGGGCGCTGGCCACTGCCGACCTGGATTCCGGTCTGGGAGGATCCATCATGGCCACAAGGCCAAGAAAGATAAGCTCCTCCTCTTCCCCATTCTTTTTGGCCGACTGGTAGGGACGGCAGGCCAGGGCCAGGACCCGCAGGCCCTTAGAGGACCAGGACCCGTTCTGGTTCATAATCTTCTGACGGTCCGAGGAGGACAGGATACGGGAAGGAACCGGGTTTGGCGCTTCCATTGGTCCGCCCGGGGTGCCGCCTCCCGGGTTACTTGATCCCGCGCCCGCACCCCCCTCCCCGCCCGGGAAAGATGACGCCGGATTGGCCAGCCTGGTACACTTTTTTAAAAGCACATCCACCGCCCCTTTTACAAAGATCAGATCCGTACCCTCAACTTCATTGACCGTGGTCATAAGCTTTCTGGCTGAGTCAAACGGGATTTCCCTCCTTCTGGGACTCATCATCCGTATCTGCTCCGGTATCATACCCGCTTCCCTGGCCATATGCAGCAGCGCTATCTCCATGGGATCCCCCTCGTCCTGGCTGCTGCCCGTGGATGCATTGTTGTTAAGCATGGCTCCGTACAGGAGCATTTTCACATCGGTCCTGGCCTTGTTCTTTTCAAGCCATCTGACCTCCTGCTCCGTATGGTTTACATAAACCTTCTCCACATCCATCCTGTTCTGGGTCAGGGTTCCCGTCTTATCGGAGCAGATAACAGAGACGCATCCCAGGCTTTCCACCGCCTTCAGATCCTTGATGATGGCCTGCTCCTTTGCCATCTTCTGAGTCCCCATTGCCTGGACAATGGTCACAATGGAGCTTAATGCCTCGGGAATCGCTGCCACTGCCAGAGCCACTGCAAACATAAGGGCATCCAGCACCGGCTCCCTGCGGTACAGGCTGAGAAGGAATACCAGGCCGCAGATGGCTATGATAGCAATGGCAAGGCGGCCGGAAAACCGGTCCAGGCTCACCTGGAGAGGCGTCTTCTGCTCTTTGGTGTCATTCATCAGAGAGGCGATCTTTCCGATCTCCGTGCCCATTCCCGTGGCGGTAACCACGGCCATGGCCCTTCCGGAAGTCACCAGGGAGCCGGAAAAGACCATATTGGTCCTGTCCGCAAGAGCCACTGCGCCGCCCTGGCTCTTAATTCCCCTGGTATGCTTTTCCACACTCAGCGACTCCCCGGTCAGGGAACTCTCATTGACCGTAAATCCATGGACCTCCAGAAGGCGCCCGTCCGCCGCCACCAGATCACCGGTCTCCAGCATAAGGATGTCCCCGGGAACCACCATGGATGAAGGGATGATGCATAATAAGCCCTCCCTTATGACCCTGGCTTCCGGTGAAGAAAGCTGCTTTAAGCTGTCCAAGGACTTCTCCGCCTTCTGGTGCTGGACCGTCCCCAGCACCGCGTTGAGAAGAAGAACCGCAAATATGACCATGGCGCTTTCGGGATCACCGGTCAGCATGGAAACCGCTGCCGCTGCGATCAGGATAATGACCAGCAGGTCCTTAAACTGGGAGAGGAACACCTGCCACCACTGAAGCTTTCCGTTCTCCTGCAGTACATTTTCCCCATATGTCCCAAGCCTTTTTTCAGCCTCGTCCTCACCGATCCCCTGCCTTCCCGTGCCAAGGCTGTCTAACACATCTGTCTCTGACAGTTCAAACCAATCTGCCATCTGTCTCTCCCCTCTTCCTGGTACTGCATTACATAAGGATACAAAAATGCCCCCGGAAACCTGCAGGTTCCCGGGAGCACTCCATAAGAGTACCCACTCTAAATCTATGTAAGGGAAATTATCATTATGACTGGTACACAACTGTGCGGATCTCACGGGCGCAGGGCACTGTTAAAGGGAGAAAATGCCTTCCCCATCTCACCCAAGGATCATACCAAAAGCCACCTGGTAGCCCTGCTTCAGGGAATCGATCTCCACATACTCGCTCCTTGTGTGGGCGCCCTCCCCGCGATAGCATCCCACGCATACGCTGGGAATGCCCAGGGAAAGGGGAATGTTGCAGTCCGTGGAGCCGGAACCGCGCCTGGGCATACTGCCCGTGGCCTGGCGCACCACCTCCATGGCCCTGTCTGTCAATGCCTTCTCCTTATCCGGATCCACATCACCGCCGCAGGGCCTGACGCCGATCACCTCAACGGACACATCCAGTCCCTCCGCTCTTGCCTGTTCAATGATGGACGTAAACCTTCCTTCCATAAGTTCCAGGCTCTCCCTGGATTCGGAGCGTACCTCGTACAGCACTTCCGCCTGCTGCGCAATGGTATTTACCGAAGTGCCGCCGGATATGAGCCCCACGTTATAGGTGGTCCTCGGACCCTCGGGAACCTGGATCTCATACAGCCTTACCACAATTCCCGCCAGCTTTGCAATGGCATTGTCCTGTCCAAAATCGCTGAAGGAATGTCCTCCCCGGGTGGACACCGTCACCTTAAAGCGCTTGGAGCCCACAGCCTGGTTTACGATCTTATCCAGGGAACTGTCAAAGGTACAAAAGGATTCCATCCTTGTTCCATAGGTTTCACAGATCTTTCTTACGCCCTTCAGATTCCCAAGGCCCTCCTCGCCTGCATTGCAAACCAGCACCAGTCCCGGTTTTCCCTGTCCGCGCAGCGCATCCCATTCAGGCTTTCCCACATGGGCCGCAATATACTTGGCAGCCATGAGAAGACATACCAGGCAGGCTGTATCATCACCCACGCCGGGGCAGCAGATCCGTCCGTTTTCCACCGTTAGGGGAAGCTCCCGGGTATCGGGAAACACCACGTCTGTGTGGGCCATATAGACCTCTACCGGTCCCTCTGCCTCCACGGGATATACCACATTGAGGGCCTCATCCACATACACGCCCCGGGCGCCCTGGGCAGCCAGCCAGTCCCTGCAAAATTCAGCCCGCTTCTCCTCATGGTTGGAGGGCGCCGGGATCCTGGCCAGGGTCAGCAGAAGTTCATATGCCTCCTGGCTGTGGGCTTCAATATAACTGAGTATTTCCTGATTTAACATGGTGATCTGCTCCCTTCGTATTTCCTGACCTTTTCCTGCCCTTTCCGGCAGCTGTCCCCTGGCCTGCGCCTGGCTTTGTTCCTGGCTCTGCTTTGGGCTTTGCGCCTGGCTTTGCTCCTGGCTCTGCGCCGGGCTCTGAGCCGGGCTTTGTTCCCGCCCCGGCATCCGGCATTTCCTTTGTTCCGTCCGGGCTGTCGCCGCCCTCCCGGCCAATGAGCACCACGATGCTTCTGGCCATGACCATCATGCGCTTCTGGCTGTCCGGCAATGCCTCGCTGCCCTCGGGGTAGATCCCCTGTTCCGAATCCGTATTCAGCGCCACATACCATTTAAGTTCCTTAGGAAGATTTGGCAGGGCAAATTCACATGGCTCCCAGTACATGTTGTACGCCACATAAAAATAATTGTCCTCTGCCCCATCCTTTTTCCCATACTTCCCGCAGTACAGGATTCCAAGCTGCCTGCAGTAATTATCAAACATGGGGCACCATGTCTTTAAGCCGTGATAAGACACGTCCGGCAGGCCCACGGAATTATAGTCCAGCAGAGCGGGTTCCTTCGGCATGTGGAAGATGGGATGCTCTTTTCTGAAAGCAATCAGGGACCTGGCAAACTGGTACAGGCCGCGGTTGGTATCCTGCAGCTTCCAGTTAACCCAGGAGATCTCATTGTCCTGACAGTAGGAATTGTTATTCCCCTTTTTAGTCCGTCCGAACTCATCCCCTGCCATAAGAAGGGGCGTGCCCTGGCTCAGGAACAAAAGAACCATGGCATTGCGCAGCTGCTTTCTCCGCATCTGCACGATCCGCTTTTTCCTGCTGGGGCCTTCCTCGCCGCAGTTCCAGGACAGGTTATAGTCTGTCCCGTCCCGGTTGTCCTCCCCATTGGCCTCATTGTGTTTCCTGTCGTAGGACACCATGTCCATCATGGTGAATCCATTGGTATTGGCCATGTAATTGATGACCCCCACCTTTTCCGGATTGTTGCGGGTGTGGTAGGCCAGATGGTTCATATGGCCCTCATCCCCTTTCAGGAATCCCCGCATGTCCATCATAAACCCGTCATTATACTGGGCCAAATGCTTTCCATCCCCCGGCTCCACCCCATCCCAGCCTGCTGCAAACAGCTTAAGCCTGCTCAGATACGGATCTTCTCCCAGCAGTTTTAAAGGAGCGGATCCCACCAGATGGACGCCGTCCACATGGTATTCCTGGGCCCAGTAGCGAACCGCATCCAGCACATGGGACGGCGCCTCCCTGCCGTCAAAAAACAGTTCCATCACCAGCTCCAGCCCTGCTTTGTGCAGAGCCTTAACCATATCCTTAAATTCCTTTATGGGCTGCTTCACGGCGCCGCTGCAGTAGGAGCTTTTGGGTGCAAAGGAATAACCGCGGCCGTACCCCCAGTAATTCAGCCTGCCGTCCGGCTTTTCCGGCCCAAAGGGGCTGTCCCCACGCTCAGGCATGATGATCTCCTCAAATTCCACAGGAGGCATGATCTCCAGGGTGGTGACTCCCAGCTCCTTAAGATATGGGATCTTGTCCACAATACCTGCAAAGGTTCCCCTCTTTGCCTGCTCCACTCCTGAGGACGGATGTTTTGTAAATCCCCTTGGATGGATGCGGTAGATAATGCATTCCTCATAAGGGATCTGCGGAAGCCGGTCTTCCTCCCAGTCATAGGTCCCATCCGTTCCCTCCACCGGGGTGCGCACCGGTTTTCCCAGGCGCTCCATACTTCCCCAATGTTCCTTGCCGGTAAACCGCGTTCCATAGGGATCCGGGACCTCCAGACCATCCACCTCATAGACATATTCCAGTCCGTCAAAATCCCCCAGAACCGTAACGCTCCACACATCCCCCGTCCTCATGGAATCCTGAAACCCGATCCTTGCCAAAGGCGTGTCAGCACCTTTTTTGAACAGAAGAAGGGCACAGTGAGCGCCTTTGGATGCAAAGGAAAAATGCATGCCTCCGGCAACAGCAGTCACACCCATTGCGTATATTTTCCCATCCGACCTGTCTATCTGAAAGCTCTCCTTCATATCAGCTACCGCCTTTCCTTAACTGTCTGTGCACTTGTCCGCTGAGGGTATTATCCGCTAAAAATAATGATGCACGATAACAAAAGTATATATTCACTTTGTCCCTTTGTCAACAAAACAGCGGGTTTCATCTTATATCGTTCTTCTATACTGCATAGAATAAAGGTACCCTCAGCGGACAAGGGCGTATATCCCCCTTGTCCACTGAGGGTAACAGTTCAGAAAGGCGGGCGTTAAGCTTGCTTATACGTCCGGTTCTCCACCCATTTTCACATCGGATGGCGGCTTTAGAATCACCACTCGGCCATGGTCCCGTCATAATTGCGCCATACAGGGTTCTTCCAGTTATGCCCGATCCTGGCTGCTTCCACTATCTTTTCTTTATTCAGCTGGATTCCAAGACCGGGGCCGCCCGGAATATCAATGAATCCGTCATGAAATCTGAATACATTCGGGTCCACAAGATAATCCAGCAGGTCCGCCCCTTCTTTATTATAGTGGATTCCCAGACTCTGCTCCTGAATAAACACATTGGGAGTGCCTGCGTCCAGCTGGACGCAGGCAGCCAGGGCAATTGGCCCCAGCGGACAGTGGGGCGCCACCGCAACGTCAAAGGCCTCCGCCATGGCGGCAATCTTCTTCACCTCACTGATTCCCCCCGCATGGGACAGATCCGGCTGAATAATGTCCACATAACCATCCATGAGCAGGTTCTTAAACTCCCACCTGCTGAACATCCGCTCACCGGTGGCAATGGGTGTGGATGTATGTCCGGCAATCTCCCGCAGGGCCTCATTGTTCTGGGAAAGCACTGGCTCCTCTATAAACATCAATTTAAAGGGTTCCAGCTCTTTGGCCAGAACTTTTGCCATGGTCTTATGTACACGTCCGTGGAAATCCACTCCAATGTCCATCTTATATCCCAGGGCTTCCCTGATGGAGGCCACCCGGTTCACCACCTCCTGGATCTTCTCATAGCTGTCCACATAGTGCATTTCCTCTGTGCCATTCATCTTTACTGCCGTGCATCCTGTCTCATAGAGTTTCAGGGCTCCCTGCCGCACATCCTCAGGCCTGTCTCCGCCGATCCAGCTGTACACCCTCAGCCTGTCCCTGCATCTTCCTCCCAGCAGTTCATAGATGGGGGCATTGTAATATTTCCCCTTAATGTCCCATAATGCCTGGTCAATGCCGGCAATGGCGCTCATCACCTCCGGGCCGCCCCTGTAAAACCCGCCCCTGTACATGACCTGCCAATGGTCCTCGATCCTTAAAGGATCTTTTCCTATCAGGTATCCGCTGAAATCCTCCACTGCTGTTTTGACAATGGAGGCCCTTCCCTCGATCACAGGTTCGCCCCAGCCGGTTATCCCCTCGTCTGTCTCAATCTCCAGAAACAGCCACCTGGGCGGCACCTGATATAGATTCATGCTTGTGATTTTCACAGTAAATTCCCCCTTTACCTTATTGTGTACTCTCGGATCCCCCCGCTCTCATTTTTGCGTCCGGAATCCCGGGAGACTCCTATTTCTGCGCTTCGATCTTTTCCATCAGTTCATTGAGATACATCCACCTGTCCATCTTCTCCTCCAGCCGGGCTTCCGTGGAAGCCTTTTTCGCCATCAGTTCATTGAGACGGGTATAATTGCTGGCAGCTCCCAGTATCTCCTTTTCCAGTTCCTCCAACCCCGCCTCCAGACCGGCGATCTCCTCCTCTATGGTTTCCCAGTCCCGCTGCTCTTTAAAGGACATCTTCAGTTTCTTGGGGGCCGACTGGCTGTCTTTCCAGTTGTTCCGGTTCACTGCCTGGGACGCCTCAGTGTCCTCCTGGTCCTGTCCGGTCACATTCCCGTCCCCTGCGTCCCGGGCATTTGCCCCCCGCTGCAGACTGGCCTTCTGGTAATCCGTAAAACCGCCCTCATATTGGGTGACAATCCCCTGTCCCTCAAATGCAAAGATCCGGTTTACCACACGGTCCAGGAAATACCTGTCATGGGATACGGTGATCACAATGCCCGCAAATGTATCCAGATAGTCCTCCAGTATGGTCAGTGTCTGGATATCCAGGTCATTGGTCGGCTCATCCAGAAGGATCACATTGGGGGCTTCCATCAAGATGCGCAGCAGGTAAAGGCGGCGCCTCTCACCGCCGGACAGGCGGCTGATGGTCGTATACTGTATGCTGGAAGGAAATAAAAAACGCTCCAGCATCTGGCTGGCGCTGATGCTGCCGTCCTTTGTCTTTACATACTCTGCCACATTTTTAATATAGTCGATCACCTTCAGGCTCTCATCCATGGCCTCATTTTCCTGTGAGAAATACCCCATCTTCACGGTCTGTCCAATTTCCACCGTACCGGAATCAGGCTCTACCCATCCGGCTATGATCTTCATCAGAGTGGACTTCCCGCTTCCATTGGGTCCTACGATCCCCACACGGTCGCTTTTCAGGAAAATGTAGGTGAAATCCTTCATCAGCACCTTGTCCCCATACGCCTTGCTAAGATCCCTCACCTCAACTGTTGTCCGGCCCAGGCGGCTGGCAATGGACTCCAGCTCCACATTCCTGTCATACTCCGGCCCCTTTTGGTCCCGCAGGTCCTCATAGCGCTGTATATGGGCCTTCTGTTTGGTGGACCGCGCCCTGGCCCCTCTCTGGATCCATGCGATCTCCCTGCGCAGGATGGTCTGGCGCTTGCGCTCCGTGGCCTCCGCCATCTCCAGCCGGTCTGCCTTCAGCCCCAGAAAGGACTCGTATCCTCCCTGGTAGCTGTACAGTTTTCCTTTGTCCAGCTCCACGATCCGGTTTACCACGCTGTCCAGAAAGTATCTGTCATGGGTGATCATAAGAAGAGCGCCGCGGAAGTTCTTCAGATACTCCTCCAGCCAGTCTGCCATAGCGCTGTCCAGATGGTTGGTGGGCTCGTCCAGGATCAAAAGCTCCGCCCGGCTCATCAGCACGCCGGCAAGGGCCACACGCTTTCTCTGTCCCCCCGACAAGGTCTCCACCTTGGCGTCATGGTCCCGGATTCCCAGCTCATTGAGCATGCTCTTGGCCGTTGCCTGCATTTCTTCCCTGGAGCTGTAATGGGATTCCCCTGCATTGTCCCGCAGGATGCTCTCTATGACCGTGTCGCCTTCTGTGAATTCCGGTATCTGGGGCAGGTAGCGTATATACAGGTTCCTCCCTCTTACCACCGTTCCTTCGTCCGGCTCTTCCAGCCCTGCCACAATCTTGAGAAGGGTGGACTTTCCTGTGCCGTTGATCCCAATAAGGCCCACCTTTTCCCCTTCATTGATGGAAAATGCCGTGTCGTCAAACAGCAGCCGTTCCGTATATGATTTTGATAAATGTTCTATTGTAACCAGATTCATATGAATTGTTCCTTTTCCTTAAGCTGTGCTTTAATTGACCACCAGTTCCACGGGACAATGGTCGGAACCCATGATATCCGTGTGGATGGAGGCGCTTACCAGCCTGTCCTTTAAGGATTCCGATACGCAGAAATAGTCAATGCGCCACCCTGCATTTTTAGCTCTTGCACTGAAACGGTAGGACCACCAGGAATAAATGCCCTCCATATCCGGGTAGAAATAGCGGAAGGTATCTATGAATCCGGCAGATAAAAGGTCTGTAAATTTTCCCCTCTCCTCATCGGTAAAGCCCGCGTTCTTCCGGTTGGTCTTAGGATTCTTAAGGTCGATCTCCTTGTGGGCCACGTTCAGGTCCCCGCAGAAAATAACCGGCTTGTTCTTCTCCAGCCCTTTGAGATAGGACAGGAAATCGTCCTCCCATTTCATCCTGTAGTCCAATCTTGCAAGGCCGTCCTGGGAGTTGGGGGTATAGCAGGTAACCACGTAGTATTCCGGGAACTCAGCCGTTATGACACGCCCCTCGGTATCGTGTTCCTCCATACCGATCCCATATGCCACGGAAATGGGCTCCTCCCTGGTAAATACGGCAGTGCCGGAATATCCCTTTTTCCGCGCATAATTCCAGTATTGGTGATATCCGGGAAGGTCCAGTTCGATCTGTCCCTCCTGCAGCTTGCTCTCCTGGATGCAGAACACATCCGCATCCACAGCCTGGAAGAAATCCAGGAAACCCTTTCCCACGCAGGCTCTGAGCCCATTTACATTCCACGAAATCAATTTCGCCATTATATAACCTCCTTCTTGTCATGCAGTCATTCCATTTCCTTGTTCCGGGTCATCATCCTCTGTCCGCTTATTCCGGATATATAAGTCTGGACTCCGGAAATTCATCAATGTGGTACAGGACATCCAGATATTTATCTGCCACATATTTGGCCATGCCCAGGTTCATGTCCAGGTAGTTGCCGCAGTCCCTGGGGGACGCTCCGGGCACCTCGCCCTCAAAATCACGGATATATTCAAAGGTGTTTGTTATCATAGGAAGGATATCCCTTGATTCAAGATCACCTGCCATCAGCAGGTAGAACCCGGTCCTGCATCCCATGGGGCCAAAATACAGGACATTTTCCCCCTGTCCGCTGTGGATACGAAGATAGGTTGCCCCCAGGTGCTCGATGGTGTGAAGCTCAGCTGTCTGGATCACCGGCTCCTCATTGGGGGAGGTCATGCGAAGGTCAAAGGTGGTGATCGTGGCATCCCCCGCCTTATCCTTGCGGGATACGTAGATGCCGGGCTGCAGTTTATTGTGGTCAATGGTAAAGCTAGTTATTTTGTCCATGATAAATTCCTCCTAAATTAGTGATAGTGTCAGTCATTGCCATAATATCCATACAGGAATTTGGCGCAGGGCTCATCCTGGTAATTATAAAAATACAGGTAATTTCCGCTGGATCTGGTATAAAAATCAGGTCTGATATCATATATGTCCCCATTCTGATCATCTGCCAGTTCCTTAAAGAGTATACCATCCCGGTATATCCTGTATTCCGGCTCCATGGGGCCTGATTCCCCCTGCCGGCTGTCCAGCCTTATATAGGCCGTGTGCTCATCCACCGGGACCACATATCTGTAAGGCAGTTCTTCCTCTGTTCTTCCCTCCATGTCAAAGTCCAGCAAAAACCTGCCGTAGGCATCATAGTAGTGCTCCGCATTTCCCTCTGTAATGCAGATAACAGGGTCTGCGCTGTCCCAGTAATAACAGGTCCGGACCTGTTCCCGGGTGACGCCATACTGTTTAAGCAGCTGCGGATGGTCCTCTGGAAAGGTTGTGACAAGATCATAGACGGAAGGCTCTCCATCCCCGTTCTGATCCCGGGTACGGCCGATCAAACGGTTTTCCCTGACGGAATAATCACTGTGCTCTCCCGTCCGGCTGTCTAACACGGAAATGACCGCGTCCCTGCTGCACTCCATAAACTGGTCTGAATCCCACATCTGGGCATGGCTCATGAACTGCAGAAGGCGCATTCTGGAATCAAACACAGCAATCCCGTTTTCCCCGTAGAGATAACTTCCCGAGGCCAGGATCACATTTCCCTCAGGGAGCGGTATGGAGGCATCAAACTCTGCTTTCCCACCGGATTCCCCAAGCTCCTGGGGCAGTTCCTTGGATGCATCCTTGATGCCCACATATCCAAGACCGTTTATCAGGGACTGTCCGTCATCACCGGTAAGCCACGCAAAGAGCTGGTATGCCTTGGAATCCTTGGGTTCATCCGCCCTTATGGCCGCATAAAAATCATTGACATAGGGATAACTGCCATCCCGTATGGTTTCACTGGAAGGCATCACGCCGTCTATGCCCATAAAGGTAAGCTCCGGCTTCTGGTACATGTTCCTGGCGTAATAATACACCGAATAGCCCAGGGCATCCCCGGTGTCATCATAGGAGGAAACCTCCTCCAAAAGCTCTCCCATTTCACTCACCACATAATCCCTGGGGGCATCCGCCATCTTTTTCCCCTTCATCACCAGCTTATCCATCATATTCTGGCTTCCTGAATCCTCAGGGCGCTGAAACGCCTGTATGGCCTTATCCCTGCCGCCCACATCTTTCCAGTTTTTTATGGTGCCGGAGTAGATATCCACCATCTGTTCCCGGGTAAGGGACCGGACCGGATTGGACTTGTTGGCCAGGAATACCAGGGCATCCCTGCCAATGGGCTTTTTGATGATCTTTACGCCGGTTTCTTTCAGTTCCTGGTCCACCCGGTCGCCGGGCTCATAGGCGATCACAAGATCCGCTCCCCATCCCTGCCCATCTCCGCCGCGGATCAGGGATATCCACGCCGCAGTGGTCTTTCCATGGGTCACGGCAGCCTCGGCTTCCTGCTCCGTGGCGCCGGTAGCCATGCGGTATATGGCCTGGGACAGGGGAAGGGTGGCCGTGGAACCATCGATCCTTGGAAATTCCTCCATGCCGATTTTGGGGATCACGCACACGGTCTTCCCCTCCTCCGCCTTCTGGAGCATCCTCAGGTTATCCCTCTCATTCTGGTTCAGGATCCCGGAGTCAAAGCTGTCAGGATCCGTGGTGCCCTGATACCAGGACTTACCTGAAAAATACCGGTTCAGGTCATCACTCTTAAACCTGCGCCCATGCCGCGCATAAATCTCGTTCCTGGCCAAACGCAGTTCCTCTGCCGTCATCCCGGACAGTTCCTCCTGGGTGTACACATGCTCCCCGGCATGGGGAAGGAGATAGTCATCCCCCAATGTTCCCACCTGGAAAGCAGGCTCTGTTTCCCGGACTTCCCGGTCCCCAGGTTCCTTTTCCCCTGCGGATGCCCCTGTATCCTCCTGGTTCCCGGACTGGTCCTGGTCCGCGGACTGGTCCTGGACTGCGGCCTCCTGGCCGATCCTGTCCCTGCCCATGCCGCAGCCGGCCGATGACAGCACAAAGGCGGCGGCGCACAGTCCCGCCACACGCCTGACATACCTGTTCCTCATACGCGCTCCTTTCCTCCCAGCGCACTGACACCTTCATTTTGGCTGAATTTCGCAGTCCGATGGAAAAACAGAAAAGGGGCAGGATAACCATCCTGCCTCCCATCCCTTTTTATTAATCATCTGCCTCTTCACTCTCAGTAATGGTAAAGGTAAATCTCTTACGTGCCATCTCATCACTGTCAAGATACTCATCATATGTGGTAATCTTGTCAATGAGCTTGCCGCTTACAATCTCCATGATACGGTTGGCTGTTGTCTGTACGATCTGGTGGTCACGGGAGGAGAATATCATCACACCCGAAAACTTGATCATGCCTCTGTTAAGGGCATCAATGGACTCCATATCCAGGTGGTCCGTAGGCTCATCCAGCAGCAGAACATTGGCGCCGGATATCATCATCTTGGACAGCATGCAGCGCACCTTCTCGCCTCCTGAAAGAACCTTGACCTTTTTCACCCCGTCTTCCCCGGCAAACAGCATACGGCCCAGGAACCCGCGGACATAGGTCACATCCTTCTCAGGAGAGTACTGTGTCAGCCACTCCACAATGGTATCGTCATTGTCAAACTCAGCGCTGTTATCCTTGGGGAAATAGGACTGGGATGTGGTAAGGCCCCACTTGTAGCTTCCCTCATCCGGCTCCATCTCTCCTGCCAGGATTTTAAACAGGACTGTCTTTGCTCTCTCATTCGGTCCCACCAGGGCCACCTTGTCCTCCCGGCCCAGGATAAAGGAAATATCATCCAGGATCTTCTCACCGTCAATGGTCTTGGAAAGATGCTCCACGGTGAGGACCTCATTGCCAATCTCACGGAACGGCCTGAAATCAATATAGGGGTACTTACGGCTGGAGGGCCTGATATTATCCAGTTCGATCTTCTCCAGAGCGCGCTTACGTGAAGTTGCCTGCTTGGACTTGGAGGCATTGGCAGAGAAGCGCTGGATAAACTCCTGCAGTTCTTTGATCTTCTCCTCCTTTTTGCGGTTGGCTTCCTTCATCTGCTTTACGATCAGCTGGCTGGACTCCACCCAGAAATCATAGTTGCCTGCGAACAGCTGGATCTTGCCATAGTCAATATCCGCGATCTGGGTACATACTTTATTTAAGAAATAACGGTCATGGGATACCACGATCACGGTGTTCTCAAAGTTGATCAGGAACTCTTCCAGCCATGCAATGGCATCCAGGTCCAAATGGTTGGTAGGCTCGTCAAGGAGCAGGATGTCCGGATTGCCGAACAATGCCTGTGCCAGAAGTACCTTTACCTTCTGTGCGCCTAACAGGGTGCCCATCTGCGCATAGTGCAGCTCTGTCTCCACGCCAAGGCCGTTTAACAGGCTCTCCGCATCGGACTCAGCTTCCCAGCCGTTCATGGTGGCGAATTCCCCCTCCAGCTCGGCTGCCTTGATGCCATCCTCATCTGTGAAATCTTCCTTCATATAGATGGCTTCTTTTTCCTTCATGATCTCATACAGTCTTGCATTTCCCATAATGACCGTATCCAGAACCGTATGCTGGTCATATTTGAAATGGTCCTGCTGCAGGAAGGAGAGACGCTGCCCCGGAGTGATGATCACATCTCCGCTGGTAGGTTCCAGCTGACCTGACAGGATCCTTAAGAATGTTGACTTTCCCGCTCCATTGGCGCCAATCAGTCCGTAACAGTTGCCCTCGGTAAATTTAATGTTTACTTCCTCAAACAATGCCTTCTTGCCCACACGAAGGGATATGTTGCTTGTGCTAATCATGTTCTTGCCCTTTCTTTACATCTGATCTTAATGCTGTACCCCTTAGGGATACGGTATTAATACTATGTCCATCAAAAGAGGGGTCATATCCGGCCCCTCTTTCACGCTGTTTACTCAATATCAGATTGTACAGGGAAAATGCTTATTTTGCAAGGGTTTTTCGCAAATTGATACATTTATTCCCTTTCTTTTGTCCGATCCGCCCAGGGGTGGATTTTAATCCCCCATAGGCTCTGTGATCCGCAGGTCCATCAGTTGGCTGAGCGGATCTCCACCGGATAATTCACACCCTGGGAATTTACATAGGTAACCCTTACCTTATCCCCGCTGTCCCCGGCCAGGGCGCCGTCCTCAATGGGGCAGTTGTCCTTGAGAAAGCTGAGCTCCTGCCCGTCATCGGTCTTCATGGAAAAACTGCTCATGGCATTGGCCGTGGTCACACCCTTCTCCGTGAGAATGCTCCACTCCTCCTGTTCAGGCAGGGCCACAACCAGGATCACATCCTTAAGCTCACCCAGAGGTTCCCCGATATATGCAATGGCGATATGAACGTCCTCTTTAATGTCAACCTCCACATCCCGGATCTCAGACTGCCTGATGTCATAGTCCTTTCCGTCATCTGCCTGAAGGGTAAATACCGAACCGTCCCCGGTCACCTTGGTGACCGTGCCCTGAAGCATGTGGTGCATCTCCTTTTGTTCCGGCTGGGCCTGGGTGGTCTCCTCCGCCTGGGTGGTGGTCTCCTGGGCCTTAGTGGTCTCCTCCTCGCCGGCCGACTGGGTGGTCACTGTCTCCGCGGTTTCCACCGCCGGCTTCCTGGTGCACGCAGTGGCCAGTGCAGCCGATACTGCTATGGCCGCTGCTGCTATGATCAATGAATGTCTCTTCATAATATTTGTTCCTCCCGTCTTTATGGTATAATCTCCAGATTACTAATGAAGCTTAACACCTGCATTAAAAAATTTCAATGAAATTTCCCTTAAGCCTTTATTATTTTTCCTTTATCCGCACCGCATATCCTGCGTTTTTCTTACCACCTTCCCAAACGAACAGCCGGCCAGCCGGCACACTGTAATCCCGGGCAGAAACCGGAAATACATCAGCATAATAATCATCTTGCATCTTGGCGATAAGTCCATCCGGACACCTCCCTGCTTTCTTATATGTACTCTCGGAATCTCCTGGTACATCTTAAAATAAAGTATGCCCAAATGCACGGGGAGTTTTACAGGAAACATTGAACTTTTCCATGACAGCCCTAACTTTACGGCCGCCTACAAAAGACCCGGAGATGCCTATGTGGCTGCCTGTTTCAATCCGTATAAATTTAGGACCGCATAAATGTAAGACAAAATCCGCCTGCAACACACTGTGGTATCATCACAGCGTGTTTCTGTTTGGGTATGTCTCCCTTTTTCTATTGACTTCCCCCTCCTGTAACGGTATGATAGACAAAAAGGCATAAGGAGGCACTGTCCCTATGTCCGCAAAGCAGAAGGATTCCTTAAAACATCAGGTTTACAGCGCCCTTATCTCTGATATCATCAGAGGCTGTACACATTCGATTCTATATTTACCGAAAAGTTCCTTATTGAAAAATATAATGTAAGCCGGGCGCCGGTGCGTGAGGCCCTGACCATGATGGCAGAGAATCAGATTCTGGTGAGCATACCACGACACGGCTATAAATTCAAACAGCCCAGCGAGGGCAGGCTGTTAAAAGCCGACATAGAAAGTATCCTGTGCGTCAGCCCATGGATCACCAATACAAATCAGGACAGGGAGTAAACAACACATGAACCGCACATCCAAACAAGACATGAACAGTCAGCTGGCCGGAGCCAAAGTCCTGCCCCTTTTGATCAGGCTGACCATCCCCATCACAATCGCCCAGCTGGTAAATGCGCTGTACAGCATTGTGGACAGAATGTACATAGGCCACATGCCGGAGGCAGGCACCCTGGCGCTCAGCGGGATCGGCATCACATTTCCCATTATCATGATAGCCGCCGCCTTCAGCTGTATTCCCGGAATGGGCGGCTCACCCCTGGCTTCCATTGCCATGGGAAGCGGAGATCTGGAAAAGGGGCGCAGATTTCTCTCCAATGCATTTGTCCTTCTGGTTGGAATCGGACTGATCCTCACCGTGGTGTGCACGGCATTTCTCACACCCATGCTGAAGGCATTTGGGGCTGACAGCTCCACCCTGCCCTATGCCCGTGATTATCTGAGCATCTACCTGGCCGGGACTGTGTTTGTGGAGATATCCATGGGCATGAACCCATTTATCAACGCCCAGGGATTTACCGGGGTGGGCACCTTTACCATTGTGATCGGAGCATTTTTAAATATTGTCCTGGATCCCATCTTCATATATGTGCTGGATATGGGAATCGCGGGGGCGGCTGTCGCAACCGTTATCTCACAGGCGGTATCCGCTGCCTGGGTCCTCTATTTTCTGTGTTCGGACCGCGCCACCCTGCGTCTTAGGATCAGAGACATGAAGCCCATGGCAGCCATCATCCGCCCCATGTGTGCCCTGGGCCTGTCACCCTTTACCTTCCGTGTCAATGAGAGTATTGTGGTCATTGTCCTCAACTGGCTCCTGATCCGCTACGGAGGCGCTGACAGCAATCTGCACATTGCTTCCATGGCCCTTCTCACCAGTGTAAGCCAGGTATTCTTCATGCCCCTGATCGGTATTATCACCGGCGCCCAGCCCATTCTCAGCTACAACCTGGGCGCGGGAAATTACGGGCGGATCAAGGAAACCATTCACTACGCCAGAATCCTGAGCATTGGCTGCGCCACCCTTATGTGGTTTTTCCTGGTGGCATTTCCCGGACCGATCTGCCGCATGTTCACCAATGACAGCCAGCTCCTGGGCCTTACCACGATTACCATGCGCATCATGTTCAGCACCGTGCTTGTCATCGGCCTGCAGATGGTGAACCAGAACGCCTTCGTGGCCCTGGGCAATACATGGTACTCCTTTATCTTCGGGATCATGCGCAAGCTCCTCCTGCTTCTTCCCCTGGCGATCTTCCTGCCCCATATCATAGGGGTTTGGGGAATCTACATGGCCGAAGCCATCTCCAATGTATTGACCACCTTCATCACCCAGATTTATTTTTCCAGGTATATGAGAAAGCTGGCCAAAAATTAAACATAGGATTTCCAGGGACAGCCCCTTACACCAGGAGCGTCATCTCTGGAAATCCTATGTTTTTTCATATGAACATCATGGCACAGCCTTGGATTTGATGTTCCTATGGCTGAATATCACTGAAGCATAGCCCCGTACCGTCCCAGGAAGCTCTGGGTCCTCTGGTTGTCCGAGGCAAATACCTGCTCCGGTGTTCCCTGCTCCACGATCACCCCGCCTGCCATAAAGATCACCCGGTGGGAAATATCCCTGGCAAATGCCATCTCATGGGTCACAATCACCATGGCAATGTCCAGGTCTGCCAGGGATTTGATGACCTTCAGCACTTCGCCTGTCAGTTCGGGGTCCAGGGCTGAGGTAGGCTCATCAAAAAACAGGATCTTGGGGTTTAAGGCCAATGCCCTGGCAATGGCCACACGCTGGCACTGTCCGCCGGAGAGCTGGCACGGATAGGCATTTTCCTTATCCTCCAGCCCCATCTTCATAAGAAGTTCCCTGGCCTCCCGGTACACCTCCTCCTTATCCCGCTTCTGCACATGGATGGGGGCATCCGTAATATTCTTCATCACACTGTAATGGGGAAACAGATTAAAGTTCTGGAACACCAGACCATACTGGCTCTGGATTTCCTTCAGCTCTTTTTTCCCCGCATACACGGCCTTTCCCTTATCTCCTGTCCAGGCCGCTTTCTTTCCCAGATAGATCACTTCGCCGCTGTCCATATCCTCAAGCATGGTGGCGCAGCGCAGAAGAGTAGATTTGCCGGAGCCGGAAGGACCGATGATGGAAACGATCTCCCCTTCCTCCACACTCATGGAGATGTCCTTGATCACAGACAGGTCTCCAAATGACTTTTCCACATGATTTAACTCTAACAGCTTCATAATCCACATTCCTCCCGCTTTTACTGGTAATAATTCAGCTTCTTCTCCACCCATTCCATTCCCACGGCAACCACCAGATTGAACACATAATAGAACAATCCTGCTGCCACAAAGGGGATCATGTTGGTCTGGGAAGCCGCCAGCGCTTTGGCAATGGAGAACATTTCCGCCACACTCAGGGTAAAGGCAAGGGACGTATCCTTTACAAGGGTGATCACCTCATTGGTGACAGAGGGAAGGATCCGCTTTACCACCTGGGGAAGGATGATCTTAAAAAATGTCTGAAACCTGCTGTATCCCAGGATCTGCGCAGCCTCATACTGCCCCACGGGCATGGACTGGATCCCGCTTCTGTATATCTCAGCAAAATAAGCGGCATAGTTGACGACAAAGCCGATAAAGGTGGCCCACAGCCTGTATCCGCTGCCCACCTTGATCCTGAACAGGTAATAGGGGCCAAAATATACCACCATCAGCTGGAGCATCAGGGGGGTTCCCCGCATGATGGATATGTAGACCTTTACAATGGCCTGAAGAAACTTGTTCCTGGACATACGCCCAAAGGCCACCACCAGGCCAAGGGGCAGGGAGAAAACAAGGGTGACCAGGAATATCTGTATACTGGTTCCCATACCGCCTGCCAACTGCAATATCATCTGCTGGATCGTCATTTTACCCATAACCTATACCACCTTCAATTTTTATCCTGAAAAACCATGCAAAGCCGCTGGGATCAGGCGGCTGTTCCGGCTACTGAAAGCCAGGACAGCACGCCTGCGCAGCGGCTTTATTTTCCTTCATTCTCTCTGTCTGCACCCTATTTCCCGATGGTGGTAACATCCTCTCCAAACCATTTCTCAGAGATGCTCTTTAATGTGCCGTCAGCAGCCATCTCCTCCAGGGTTGCCTGTACCTTATCCCGAAGCTCTGTGTTGCCCTTCTTAAAGCCAACACCATACTCTTCTGCGGATAATGTATCCTCCAGGATCACGAAATCAGCGTTCCTCTGCTGGATCTGGTATCCTGCCACGATCACATCCATGGCAATGGCGTCAACCGCGCCCTGCTCCAGATCCATGAAAGCCGTGTTGTAATCAGCGGTTGTCAGCAGTTCCTTAAAGGTGGCTGTCAGATCCGGCACTTCCTTCAAAGCTGCCTCTGCGGAAGAGTCCACCTGACACTCCACTACCTTGCCTGCCAGGTCTGCCTGGCTTGCAATACCGGAATCCTTTCCAACAACAAATACCTGGGTATTTGCCATGTATGCTTCCGTCCATGTATAGTTATCTTCCCGGCCGGTCATGGTAAAACCGTTCCAGATACAGTCAATGTTTCCTGACTCCAGTTCCATATCCTTGGAATCCCATGCAATGGGCTGTGGCTTATATTCAAGGCCAAGACGCTTTGCAACTTCCTGGGCCAGTTCCAGATCAAAACCCGTAAACTCACCGTCATCCCCAAGGAATCCCATGGGAGGGAAGTCCTGGTCAAATCCAACGACCAATGTGCCTCCGGCGCTCTCTGCCTGAGCCGCTTCTGTGGATACGGCCTCCGCCGATGTATCGGCTGCCGTGGTGTCCTCTGCCGAAGTATCAGCTGCCGTGGTATCGGCTGCCGTGGTTGCGCCCCCATTGGAACCGCCGCACCCTGCAAGGGATAATGCCATCACAGTAGCAAGTGCTATGCCCGCCAGTCTCTTTTTCATAATAATATCCTCCTCATAATAAACACTCAAAATTTACGGCATGAAACCATGTTGTCCCAATGCCGGTGCTTTTGACACGCTATCATATTAGCACACTAAAGTGCATATGTAAAGAGGAAAATGCTATTATCATGTACAGGATGGATGACCCAGGCATGGCTGGCATATCCCGCAAGATGCCTGCAACAGTTATTGCAGCAATGCCTGAGAACAAAAGATTAAAAATGAATCAGTCTGTTTTATAATATTCTTTTCAGTTCCCCCAGGGCACAGATCTCCAGATCAGGCCGGACCCCTGTCCTGTTAATCAGGCCGGAAGGGTTATACCAGCAGGTGGCTGTGCCGGCTGCCTGGCCGCCTTTTATATCGGAGGAAAGGGAATCCCCCACTAAAAGCATGCGCTCCGGGCAGACGCCCGGTATCCGCTTAAAGCAGTACTCAAAATATTCCTTTTGTGGTTTCTGGCTTCCCGCATCCTCGGAGACAAAGATATCCTTCATGAAACAATCCAGGCCGGAGGCGGCCAGCCGTTTATATTGGGTGGATGAAGTGCCGTTTGTGACCACATACAAGTCATACCGCTCCTTCAGATATTGACACAGATCCAGAGCCCCATCAATAAGAAATGCCGAATCATCCAGCTGCCTGCGGTACAGATTCTCTGTCGCATGGCCATCTACCGTGATCCCAAGCCTGGCAAAGAACACATTAAACCGCTCCCATACCAGACGTTCCTTGGTAACCTCCCCCCGCTCAAAGGCGGACCAGAAGCCCTCGTTGATCTCATGGTACAGTTCCAGCCGTTCTTTTGTGGGCTCTACCCCGAAAGCTCTCATAACATGTTCCATCCCCAGCTTTTCCGACAGCTTAAAATCCAGGAGTGTGCCGTCCACATCCAGGAGAATGACATCATATCTCCGGTCCGTGACCTGCATTTTATTCTCCGTCCCCATAGACAATCGCTCCTCCGCATATTGTATACACTACCTGACCGGTCAAGGTTTCTCCCAGAAACGGGCTGTTGGATGATTTAGATTCAAATCCTTTTACGGTCCACTGCCTGTTCTCATCAAAGATCACCAGATCGGCCGGCGCGCCTGCTTCCATCCGGCCGCAGTCCAGCTTGTAAAGCCTGGCCGGATTACTGCTCATCTTTTCCATCAGCTGCGCCATGGTCAGATGGCCGGGCTTTACCAGGCTGGTGATGCCCAGGGCCAGGGCTGTCTCCAGTCCCAGGATCCCGCTGGGAGCCGCTGTCAGAGGACGGTCCTTTTCCTCCCTGCTGTGGGGCGCATGGTCGGTGGCGATCATGTCAATGGTTCCGTCCTTCAGGCCCTGGATCAGCATCTGCCTGTCCTCCTCGGTACGCAGAGGAGGATTCATCTTGGCCAGAGTGCCGTGCTTAAGCACCGCATCTTCAGTCAGTGTAAAATGATGGGGTGTTACCTCGGCCCACACCTTTGCACCCAATTTCTTGGCCAGGCGCACCATTTCCACGGAGTGGCCGGAACTGATGTGCTGTATATCCACCACAGCCCCTGTATCCAAGGCGATCATGCAGTCTCTGGCAACCAGTGAATCCTCTGCCAGGGCAGGCGATCCGTAGATTCCAAGCTGATCTGAAACCCTGCCGTGATTGATCCCGTTTTCTTTAATAAATGCCTTGTCCTCCTCGTGGAAACTTAACACAGTGTCCAGCCGGGCTGCCTTTTCCATGGCCGCACGCACGAAGTTTCCCTCCATCAGAGGGATTCCGTCATCTGTAAACCCAGCGGCTCCAGCTGCCAAAAGTCCCTCCATGTCCGTCATATCCCGGCCGTTAAAACCTTTGGATACAGCAGCGCAGCTGAGAACGTGGATTCCCGTCTTTTTTCCTTCCTCCAGCACATAGCGAAGCGTCTCTTCATTGTCCACAATAGGCTTTGTATTGGCCATGCAGACCACAGTGGTGAATCCGCCCTTTGCAGCCGCCTTCGCGCCTGTGTGAATATCTTCCTTGTAAGTGAGTCCCGGATCGCGGAAATGCACATGTACGTCCACCAGACCCGGCGCAACGATCATACCGTTTGCATCTATGACACGCTCATAATCGCGGGATGCCTCCCGCCCGGCTGTCTGCTGCCCAGCCGGTATGATCTCAGCGATCCGCCCTCCGTCCAGCACCACATCCGCCTTCATATCTATTCCCTCTGCCGGTCCGATCACGCGGCCGCCTTGAATCAAAATCATACTCCTGTTCCTCTCTCTCTAATCTGATCATATAATAAAGCTTTCACCCTTTTTACGGATCTCATGTATCCTGTCTCCATAGGATTTGGCACACGGCAGCGCTTTAAACCTGGACGCTGCTTCAAAATCTCCCCAAAAATGCATGGGGAACACCACATCTGCCCCAACCATGCGCATGAAATCATCCATACCCAGGTAGAAATCCTTTTCCTGTCTCGGGTCGATCAGCATAAACGCCACGTCAATATGGCGTCCGGCCAGTTTGGCAAGCTCCTTGTGATAGTTCTCACTCATCCTTTGGTTATCCTTCTCCGGCTCGCCTTCCCACACCCAATTGTTCAGATCCCCGGCGTGGTAGATAACCTGTCCCTCCGCCTTTATGAGAAATGCAACTCCCTCGTCCGTGGATTTAAAAGCCTCAATCTCCAAGGGCTGCCCGGCTCCGTCCGCCAAACACCCGCTCTCACCCGGCCCCATGAACGTGGTCCTGCCCAGAAGTTCCTCCGGCACCTGCCTTCTCCAGATATCGTCCGACAGCACATAGGTCACCTTTCTGCGCCCGTCCGACAGGTCAAAAATGGAGCGTGAAAAATGATCCCCGTGCCGATGGCTGGCAAACACAAACAACGGCTTGTCCTCCGGTATCTCCGGTATGTCCCCCTCAAAATAGTCAAACAGAAGCGCTGTGTGTTCCAGCTCTGCCATAAAGCTGCTGTGATGGATATATGTTATCTTCATAATCTCTCCTCCTGACCTTTATGTGTACTCCGGAAGTACACTTATATATGTCTTATAGTAACATAATCCGGAAAATACGTATAGTTTTTTCTGATGGTGAATTGGATGTCTAGGGAATTCCAGAATTTGGTAAAAAATGCACCTGACCCCAACGGATCAGGTGCACCGGTAACTCCATCATTACATTGCATGGTAAAATCTTTTCCATTTCCCTGAAAAGAACCTCCAGCCAAAGAACGCCGACCGCACCACCCAGTCCGCGATCATGGCCCACCATACGCCCACTGCGCCCAGCCCCAGTCCGACAGCCAGCAGGAAGCTGAATCCGATGCGGAACAGGATCATGGACATGATGGATATGCACATAGGAAATTTCACATCATTGGCAGCTCTTAACACATTGGCCAGGCAGAAGGAACATGGCCAGATAAAGATGGCGCATCCGTTATGGATCAGCACCAGGATCGCTCCCATGCGCAGAGCCTCGGGGGACAGGCCGTACAACCGCAGTGTAAGGGGCATGGTCAGTATGACGGCGATACAGCAAAGGCCGCTGACCACATAGGTGAGCTTCATCATCTTTTTGGCATAGTACTCCGCCTGGTCAAAATCGCCTGCGCCCACCAGGCGGCCCACCACAGTAATGATCGCCAGGCTCATGGCCTGGCCGGGGAGCACGCCCATGCCGTCCAGGTTATTGGCAATGGCATTGGCGGCAATCTGGGTGGTTCCGAACATGGCGATGATGCCCACCACCAGCACACGGCCCAGCTGGAAGATACTGTTCTCGATCCCGTTTGGTATCCCAATATTTAAAATCTGCTTCATCATCCGCCGGTTGATCTTAAATCCGGTTCCGATATATAGGTCCAGATTCCTGTTGCGAAGGCGGTATAAAAGGATAAAACAGGCGGTCATACGCGATATCAGGGATGCCAGGGCAGCACCCGCCACGCCCCAGTGGAATACAAATATAAAGAGGGAATCCCCGATCACATTGATCACATTCATAATAATGGATGCCTGCATGGATATCTTGGAGTTTCCCATGGAGCGGAACAGGGCCGCACAGGAATTATACACGGACAGGAACGGATAGGATAGGGCCGATATGACCAGATAGACCCTGGCATTCCTCATCACATCCTCTGCCACCCCCTGATAAATCAGGGATAAAAAACCTTTTCTGAACAGGATGCACAAGATCATGATCCCCAGGGACAGCATTCCGGTTATGATCAGCAGCTGGTCTGCCGACTGGCAGGCCCGGTCCCGCCGTTTCTGTCCCAGATACTGGGAGGACACCACGGCCCCTCCTGTGGCCACCGCTGCAAATATATTGATAAACAGAGTATTGATCATGTCCACCAGGGATACGCCCGAGGTGGCCGCCTCCCCCACACTGGATACCATCATGGTATCCACCATGCCCACTGATACAGCCAGGATCTGTTCCACGATCAGCGGAAAAATCAGCTTTCTTAAATCTGCATTGGAAAACATGTATCCCCCCGGATTCCTTTTTTCCATGTGCCTTTACCGTCCTTTGTGCTGCGGCATCATCATCCTGGCCGGCTCATATCCAATATTTACCGGACCATATAAAAATGACGCAGAATGTTTTCTATAAAAGCCTACTCCAACCAACATTCTGCGTCAATCTTCAATTTATCCAAAAATATTAAGAGTTCCGGGGCTGACACATCCGCTTTTCACAAAGGGCTGGAAGTTTATTTTGAAGGTCTTGATTTCTCTTGAACCAATTCACTTTCAAAAGTAACTTTTGCAACAGCATGATTTATTGTAGTTCCAGTAAACCCCACAACGTACTCTTTCTCTTTTTGTAGATTATTGAGCGAAACTGTAACGGTTTTACCACTGGCATTTTCATTCCATGTATTGCTCCATAAAACTTCGCCTGCATTTCTGTCTTTTATTTCCACAATGCCGCTTTCTCCATCCCGCAGGCTGTACACAATCCCATTCCCGCTGCCTGGGACTGTTCATCCCTGACCTTCATCTCATAGAACCGGTAACCGCCGCTCATATTCCAGGTCCTGGCTCCGGCCTGGTCCAGGATCCTCTGCGCAATATAACCTCTAAGACCGATCTGGCAGGTGATGTAAATATCCTTTGAAAGATCCAGCTCGCCCATACGATCCCTCAGGCTGTCCAGAGGAATGTTGATAAATCCGGGAATGGTGCCTCCTGCATATTCTCCTTCTGTCCTCACGTCCAGCCGGATGGCGTCCTCCGGAATCTGATCCAGATCCTCCAGGTAAAACGGACGCATCAGACCGTCCATGATATTGCCGATCACATATCCGGCCATATTCACCGGATCCTTGGCAGATGAAAATGGAGGCGCATAGGCCAGTTCCATTTCCTGCAGATCATACCCGGTGAGCTTAAACCGCACTGCATTCGCCAGGTCATCGATCCGCTTGTCCACGCCTTTCCCGCCCACGATCTGGGCGCCCAGGATGACAGCTGTCTCAGGATCAAATAAGGTCTTGATGGTCATCATATCGCCGCCAGGATAATAACCTGCCTGGGATGCGGATGTGGTAATCGCTTTGCGGTAGGGCCTTCCCTGTGCCTTCAGGGATTCCTCCTTCTCCCCTGTGACCGCCACCGTCATATCAAAAAACTTCATTACGGAAGTTCCCTGGCTCCCCTTGTAGGCGGTCTTCTTTCCGCAAAGATTGTCGCCCACAATACGGCCCTGCTTGTTGGCCGGGGATGCCAAGGGGATCAGGACTTTCTGTCCGCTTACCACATGTTCCACCGATACCGCATCACCCAGAGCATATACATCCGCCGCTGACGTCTCCATGTACGTGTTTACAATGATCTCTCCTCTGGCTCCCAGCTCAATGCCGCTGTCCTTTAAAAATCCGGTGTCCGGGCGTACGCCGATGCTCATAATCACCATGTCGGCAGGAACCTTTGCACCGTTTTTCAAAATCACACCGCTCCCATCCATGGCCGTACAGGTCTGTCCCAGATAAAGATCGATTCCTTTGGACCGGATATAATTATGTACCCCATGGGCCATATCCATATCAATGGGCGGCATCACATGGGAAGCCCCTTCCACCACAGATACCTTAAGGCCCTGCTCTGCCAGATTCTCCGCCATCTCAAGGCCGATAAACCCGGCTCCTATGACAGCGCAGGACACCGGATTATGCTCCGTAACATAATCATGGATCGCATAGGTATCCGGTATATTCCTCAGGGTAAACACATGATTCTTTTCCATGCCCGGGATTCCCGGACGGACAGGGCCTGCGCCTGGTGACAGCACCAGCTTGTCGTAGCTTTCCTCATATGTCTCCCCGCCATGTTTTACCACCACACACTTCCTGGCAGTATCCACGGCAGCCACCTCGCTCATGGTGCGCACATCCACATGGAACCGGGTGCCAAAACTTTCCGGTGTCTGCAGCTGCAGCGCTTCCTTTTCCGTGATCACACCGCCAATATAATACGGCAGGCCGCAGTTGGCATACGAGATATATGAACCTCGTTCCAGCATGATGATCTCTGCCTGTTCGTCATTCCTGCGAAGCCTGGCAGCTGTTCCGGCACCGCCGGCAACCCCTCCTACAATTACAACCTTCATCACTGACTCATCTCCTTTTCAGATACTGAGGGCACACGCAGGCTGTCCGGATATGGCAGCCGGTTCCCTCTTGGGGAATCTGCCCTTGTCCCTATTATAGTACGGAAATGAGAGATAATCCAGTTCTCCTGTTTTGCCGGATGGATTTTTTACTCTTTTCTGCGTCTTCATATTACAGGGCGCCGGCTATACACAATATATACAAAAACGCGGATTTAGTTCAGAATACTAGACAATTTGCCGGGATTTCGGATGGTTTAGGCGGTAGTGAAACGATATAATGAGGTTACAAACAAACACGGAAAAGACAGGGGGATGGGTATGACAAGGGAAGAGATTCTGGTCCATGTGGACCATACGCTGTTAAAGGCAGTCTCCACATGGGATGAAATACAGACACTCTGTGAGGAAGCCATTGAGAACCGCACGGCTTCGGTCTGTATACCTCCCAGCTATGTAAAGCGGGTGTCAAATGTCTATGGAGACAAGCTGAATGTGTGCACGGTCATTGGATTTCCGCTGGGATACAACACCACGGAGACAAAGGTTTACGAAACCCAGAAAGCCCTGGCGGACGGAGCCGGGGAAGTGGATATGGTGGTAAACATCGGTGATGTTAAAAACGGCGGGTTTGCCAGAATCACACGTGAAATCGAGGCAGTCAAAAAGGCTGCGGGGAGCCATGTGGTGAAAGTAATCATCGAGACCTGCTATCTGACAGAGGATGAGAAAAAAGAGCTGTGCAAATGCGTTACGGACGGGGGGGCCGACTATATCAAGACCTCCACTGGATTTGGGACAGCAGGAGCCAGGGTCGAGGATATCCGGTTATTTAAGCAGTACATTGGCGAGGGTGTGAAGATCAAGGCTGCAGGAGGTGTGAAGACCAAGGAGGATCTGGAGACGTTCCTGGAGGAAGGATGCGACCGTATAGGTACCAGCTCCGCCCTCAAGCTTTTGAGCGGACAGGAAGCAGGCACCTATTGATTCCATACTCTCAGTGGACAAGGGCACACACTCCCCTTGTCCACTGAGGGTATATAAAACATAAACCACATTAACAAAGTTTAAAGGAGGATAAAGGTAATGAAAAAAAGAAAAATAATCCCGGTTTTATGCGCAGCAGCAGTGGCGGCCAGCCTGGCAGGCTGTTCAGGCAGTTCAGGTTCTGCGGCAGAGAAAGGCGCTGACACCCAGGCACCTAAGGCTGAGGCCGGTGCAGAGGCAGGGAAGGATGAGGCAGCCGGGACAAAGAAAGATGAGGGAGGCTCTGGTTCCGCCAATGAGAAGCTGATTATCTACAGCCCTCTTACAGAGTCCATGATTGATTCCATGCTGGCCATGTTCGAGGAGGACACAGGCATTGACGCTGAGTGTCTGGCCATGGGTACCGGGGATGCTCTGAAAAGAATCCAGACAGAAGCCGACAACCCTCAGGCAGATATCCTTTGGTCGGGAACCATTGGAACCGTAAAGAATAAGAGCGAATATTTTGCAGATTACGTAACATCCAACGAGGATGCGTTCTATGATGAGTACAAGAACACAGAGGGAAACCTGACACGTTTTGATACCATCCCATCTGTTATCATGGTGAATACGGACCTGATTGGCGATATTAAGATTGAGGGATATGAGGACCTTTTGAATCCTGAATTAAAAGGTAAGATTGCATTTGCAGACCCTGCGGCATCCTCTTCTTCCTTTGAGCATCTGGTAAACATGCTCTACGCAATGGGCGGCGGCACTCCTGACAATGGCTGGGACTATGTAAAACAGTTCTGTGCACAGCTGGACGGCAAACTGTTAGGCGGTTCTTCCGCAGTATATAAGGGTGTTGCAGACGGAGAATACACCGTTGGACTTACCTTTGAGCAGGGTTCTGCCCAGTATGTGGGCGCAGGCGCGCCGGTTAAGACCGTTTATATGAGCGAAGGCGTCATCTTCCGTGGTGACGGAGTATACATCATCAAAAACTGCCCCAATGAATCCAATGCCCAGAAGTTCGTGGATTGGCTTACCAGCAAGGATGTACAGGAATTTATGAATAACACCCAGTACAGAAGAACCATCCGCAAGGATGTGGAGGCAGGAGACGCCATGGTTCCCATGGACCAGATCAAGGTGATCCAGGATGATGAGACAGACACCGCGGCACACAAGTCCGAGTGGCTGGATGAATTTAAGGAGCTGTTTATAGAGTAAACAAATCCAAACATCAGGTGTTGCATGAACAGTACATACATCGGGGGCGTGGCTTAATATGTCAGCCCCCTTCATTTTAGAAGAATTGAGGGGAAACGTATGAGTGTTTCAATCGGAATCGACAATGTTGTAAAGAAATATGGGGACATGACCATTATACCGGACCTGTCCGCCTTTATAAAAAACGGTGAATTTTTTACCCTGCTGGGACCCTCAGGATGCGGCAAGACCACCCTGCTGCGCATGATTGCCGGGTTTAACAGCATAGAGGGAGGAACCATCCAATTTGACGACAAGGTCATTAATGATATACCGGCCCAGAAAAGAAACATCGGCATGGTGTTCCAGAGCTATGCTATATTCCCCCACCTGACGGTCCGTCAGAATGTGGAATATGGCCTGAAAATCCGCAAGGTGCCAAAGAACCAAATGAAGGAGCGGGTGGATGAGATCCTGAGGGTGGTAAAAATTGACGAATACCAGGACCGTCTGCCGGAGCGTCTGTCCGGCGGCCAGCAGCAGAGAGTGGCCCTGGCAAGGGCCATTGTCATCCATCCCCAGGTGCTTCTTATGGATGAGCCTTTGTCCAATCTGGATGCCAAACTGCGTATTGAGATGCGCAGCGCCATCCGTGATGTGCAGAATCAGGTGGGCATTACCACGGTTTATGTGACCCATGACCAGGAGGAAGCCCTTGCCATATCAGATAGGATTGCAGTCATGAAGCTGGGCATTATCCAGCAGATCGGAAGTCCCCAGGACATCTATGCAAGACCATACAATGCATTTGTGTCCACCTTTATCGGCCATTCCAATCTCTTTTTCGGAACCGTAAAAAAACAGGGAAGCATACCTTCGGTTGTGTTTGCAAACGGGTACCATGTGGAGATGCCCAACCTTGTGGATACGGTAACAGAGGGACAAAAGGTGGTAATTTCTGTCCGCCCCGAGGAATTCTCACTGAACCCCGAAGGTATGGGATGCGAAATTATCAGCAGGACCTTCCTGGGCAAATACACCAACTACTTCCTGCGCTTTGGAGAAGGCATGGTGCTGGAGGACCAGCCCAGTATCGAGTACTCCCAGGATTTGGGCCATGTGGACCGCATATTCAAAGTGGGAGAAAAGATACGCCTTAGACCGAACCCTAATAAAATCAACGTGTTCACCCAGGACATGGAACAGAGTCTGATAAAGGATGTGAAGAGATATGACGAATAAGAAAATCAGATGGGACTTCTGGACCATCGTGACAGTGGTTATCATTGCCCTGTTTGCCCTCTTCCTTCTCTATCCGCTCATCAGCCTTTTCTTAAGCGGTTTCAAGGACACGGAGACAGGGGTTTGGACCATTGACAACTATGCCAGGTTCTTTTCAAAGAAATATTATAAGAGCGCATTGCTCAACTCATTTAAGCTGACCTTCTGCGTAACTGTGGTAGCCATTGTACTTGGGGTACCTCTTGCCTACTTTATGTCGTTTTATAAGATAAAGGGAAAAGGGGTGCTGGAAATCCTGTTCATCATCTCCATGATGAGTCCCAACTTCATCGGCGCCTACTCCTGGATTCTGCTTCTGGGAAGAAGCGGCACCGTGACCCAGTTCTTAAAGAGCCTGGGAATCCATATGCCGTCCATTTACGGCTTTGGCGGAATGCTGCTGGTATTTGCCCTTAAGCTGTATCCGTTCATCTATATGTATGTGTCGGGAGCCCTTAAGAAGATAGACGTGGCCCTGTCCGAGGCCGCAGAGAGCCTGGGATGCGGCGGACTTAAAAAGGTGTTTACCGTAATCATGCCCCTGGTAACCCCTACCCTTATAGCAGCCGCCCTTCTGGTGTTCATGAACTGTATGGCTGACTTTGGTACGCCTGCCCTGATCGGCGAGGGATACCGCGTCATGCCTACCCTGGTCTATTCAGAGTTCGTGGGAGAGACGGGAGGATCCGCCAACTTTGCAGCATGTATGGCAACCATTATGGTGGTAGTCACCGCAACGGTGTTCCTGCTGCAGAAATGGTATGTAAATACCAAGTCCTTTACCATGAGCTCCATGAGGCCCATCCAGCCCAAGGAGGTCCATGGTATCAAGGGGTTTTTCATCCACCTGTTCATCTATCTGCTGGCAGCAACCTCCATCATACCTCAGTGCATGGTTGTATATACCTCCTTCCGCGCTACCAAGATGCAGGTGTTTGTGGATGGTTTTTCCCTGGAAAGCTACCGCAAGGTATTTTCCACCGCTGTCCAGTCCATTAAGAATACGTATCTGTACTGCCTGGCAGCCATTGTGATCATTGTGGTACTGGGAATGCTCATTGCTTATCTGGCAGTGAGACGCAAAAGCTGGCTCACCAACATGATAGACACCATTGCCATGTTCCCTTACATTGTACCGGGTTCTGTCCTTGGCATCACGCTGCTGATTGCATTTAACCATCCTCCTATGATGCTGGCTGGTTCCGCCATCATCATGGTCATATCCCTGGTCATCCGGAGGCAGGCCTATACTCTTCGCTCCAGCTCCGCCATCCTCTATCAGATCAGCCCGAGCATGGAGGAGGCTGCCATCAGCCTGGGAGATTCGCCTTCCATGTCCTTTGTGAAGGTGACAGCGAAAATGATGCTTCCCGGCGTTGCGTCCGGCGCCATATTAAGCTGGATCACATTGATCAATGAGTTGAGCTCTTCTGTCATGCTTTATACGGCCAACACAAGGACAATGTCGGTGGCTATTTATAACGAAGTCATCCGGGCCAGCTACGGAACTGCAGCTGCCCTGGCAACCATACTGACAGTTACCACCGTAGTATCCCTGCTTATCTTCTTTAAGGTGTCAGGCAATAAGGACGTGACAATGTAGCTGTCATATGATAAACTGAAACGTGCAGTATTGTGCAAAATTAATGATAAAAGGTGCAGGCGTATGGAGAAGCGAAAACAAACATGTTTCAGGGACGAAATCCGGAAAAGTTTGATCTTCCACGCGCTTGCGCCTTGTTTTATATCGCTGGTGGTTTTACTTCTGGTGTTTACCGCAGTGGGATCCCAGCAAATCATCCGCAAAAGCAGCACCATGCTGGAACACTTTTCCAGGGAGTTTGAGGGTGTTATTGACAGCTATGTGGACGGGAACAAGAAGATGGCGGGAGAACTGGATGTGGAGCGCTTTAAGGGACAGCCTTCCTATAAAACGGAGGCAGTGTCCGACATTTACCGGTTTCTTAACAGCCAGGTTTACAGGGGGGACTATTACCTGTTTGACCAGGAGCGGAACCTGGTCTTTTCCACCAACAACCAGGCCGGCGTCATACAATACATAGGCAATTACCTGCCCTGGAACACAACGGACCAGAATGACAGTAAAAATGACTGTATCTTTATTTACGACAACACGGGGGTGGACGGCAGGGCGCTTCCGGCATGGCTCATGTTCCAGACCGTTGTAAAGGACGGCAGGCTTCAGGGCTACAGCGGTTTTGTGCTGAAAGCCGATGCTTTTAAGGAGCAGCTGGGAAACATAGAGCAGCCCGTGCTGCTGATCAATAAGTTCAACCGGCTGTTCACAGACGGAGTGTCCAGGTTTCAGAATGACCGGGGCAAGCTGATGGAGGAATTCCGGGACGGCGGCAACCTGGTGCACCTGGATAACAGATGGTACTACACGGGCAGCGTGTCCGTGCTGGATGGCGAGGCCTCGGTACAGGTCATATATGACTGTACCTCCTTTGTCCAGCTGTGCTTTATGTCCCTGGTGCTGGTGGGATTTCTGGCCCTGGCAGTGACCCTGGCCATTTACCGCAGCGCGGGCAAGGTGGCGGACAAGAAAACGGAAATCATATACGACCTCATAGGCGCCCTGGACCAGGTGGAGAAGGGTGATCTGGATGTGTCTTTAAAAATCACCTCCGGGGATGAGTTTGAACGCATTGGCCATTCCTTTAACACCATGATCGGGAGCATACGCCATCTGCTGGACAGGCATCAGGAACTGGCAAAGGAAAATATGCTGGCCACGGTCCAGATTCTGGAATCCCAGTTTAATCCCCATTTTCTCTTTAACACCCTGGAATCCATCCGGTACATGATAAAGTTCGGACCGGGGGAGGCGGAGAAAATGCTGGTCAGCCTGTCCAGGATGCTTCGCTACAGCATCCAGAACGGCAAAGATGTGGTGACGGTAAAGGAGGAAATGGATTTCATTAACCGGTATCTGCAGGTCATGCTGTACCGGTATGGGGACCGGTTAAAATACAGCATTGACCTGGAGGAGGGAAGCAAAGGCGCATCCATACCAAGGATGACCCTGCAGCCCATTGTGGAGAATTCCATTAAGTACGGTTTTGGAGAGGACAGGGACTGTCTGGAGATCCGTATCCGGACCAAAATACAAAACGGAATCCTTTCCGTTATCATAGCGGACAATGGAGTGGGAATACAGCCTGGGCTGTTAAAGGAGCTGAAAGCCAATCTGGGACAGGGGCAGAACCAGACGGACCATATCGGCATCTATAATGTACATAAGAGAATACGCCTGGTATATGGCAGCCGGTTTGGAGTTGGGATTGACAGTACAACGGAAAAGGGGACAGTGGTGACGCTTCGGGTACCATGTGAGGAGTGAGGCACACTCCCGGCGTAAAGATGGGGGGATCTGTCATGTTATTAAAAGTAGTGATTGTGGAGGATGAGGAAATTATCAGAAATGGGCTTACCTTTGCCCTGAACTGGCTGGATATGGACTGCATCATTGTGGGCACGGCCAAGGACGGGGCAGAGGGGCTGGAGACCATACGGAGGGAACAGCCGGATATCGTGCTGACCGACATCAAGATGCCCAAGATGAACGGGCTTAAGATGATAGAGACAGCCATAAAAGAACAGCATTTTTACAGTCTGGTGCTGACCAGCTATTCGGAATTTGAACTGGCCCGGCAGGCCATCCATATGGGGGTTACGGACTATCTGCTAAAGCCTGTGGACGAGGATGAATTAAAGGAATCCCTGGACAAAATCCGGCAGCAGATAGCCTATGCCAGTAAGTATGAAAAGATCGAAAGGATATCCCAGGACAGGATTCTGACTGTTTATGATGAGTGGAAGATATTTGACAGCGCAAAGAACAGCATGGACCCTTACGTAAAGAGGACCTATGAGTTTATCAAACAGCATTATAAGGAAAAGGTAAGCATTAACCAGGTAGCGGAAATCCTGGGAGTCAGCACCAGCTATCTCAGCAGGAAGCTGAAGGCAGGGCTTAACACCACCTTTGTGGACCTGCTAAACCAATACAGGATCAAAAAAGCCCTGAACATGCTAAACCAGGGCACCATGAGGATTTATGAGATATCCGATGAACTGGGCTTCAGCGAGTATAAACATTTCTGCAGCGTATTTAAGAAATATACCAATGTAACGCCCTCGGAGTTTTTAAAGAACGGCGGCGTGGCTGTGGTGGGTGAGAAGGAAACCCACGGGTGAGATAAAAGGCCGTGACGAGACGAAAAGCCGCGGTGGGATAAAAGACCGCGGTGGAATTCATAGGTAAATAAAAAGCGCATCTTTTTCTGTATGTGACATGCAAAAGAAGATACGCCTTTTTCTTGAATCTCTTTGTAATTCAGTCATGGGGAATATCCCCTATTCCACCAGCTTGCGGATGGCCTGCTCCTGCTCATCAAACAGAAGCTCCTTATTGTACTGGTAGTACCGCTCACACTCATACTGCTCCAGGAACCAGACACAGGCCTGGCTGGTATTCAGTTCAGTGACAAAGATGACCATCTCCTGGCCGTTGCCAAATGCGGCCTCCATGAAATCAAAGGCGTGCTCCAGCTTAAGCCCCAGTTCTTTCTTAAGCTCCTCGTAGGCATCGCTTCTGGACATAAACTCACCCCTGACCCACTGCCATGCCTCATCCTTCCCCGTAATGGTCCCGGACTGCATTTGCTTTACAAGTCCTTCCATAACGGTCATGCACCTGCGGTTTATGCGGTCCTCCTGCCTTCCCAGAAGACCGCTCTTCTTTTTCCGGACCCGTTCAGCTTCCATGGAATCTATGAGATGCCTTAACACCTCATCCGGCCTTTTCTCTGTACGCGCCTCTATTCGTGTCTCTATCCGCGCCTCTGCCCCCGGCTTTGCCCGCATCTCTGCCCGCATCTCTTCCCCCGGCTCTTCCCCCGGCTCCAGTTCCTGCCGGAAAGCTTTCAGCTGGCCCATTAAAAGTTCCATGACCTGGTTTTCCATAAACATGCCCTTAAATCCATCCGCCAGCTTGGACAGCAGCAATCCGGTGACACTTAAGCGCTCATCAAAGGAAGCCCTTGCCACCTTATCGCACAAGTCCTCCCTAATGATCCCCTCCAGGATCTGATCCACCTGGTACTGGTTCTGATATTTATAATAAAGTTCCAGATAATTGGCAAAATCCTTTGCGATCCTGGGATGCTGGATGTATTGACCGATCACATCCCTGTCAGCCCTCTTTTCCAGCTTTTCATAGACCAGGATCAGCTCGGACAGATCCTCCCAGCCCCTGGGAGTGGCAAACAGCTTTCCATCCACCGTGGTCTCTATATGGCAGAAATTCCGCCCCTTGATCCCCAGGTAGGATATAATGGCCGGATGGATATTTTCCTTATACGCGTATTCCTTCCACACCCCAAGGTCCGGCTCCACATCGATCCTTTTAATACGGTCCAGGGTCACCACATCAAACTCCCGGACCGACTTATTGTACTCCGGCGGATTTCCGGCAGCTGCTATGATCCATCCCTCGGGAATCCGGTGGCTGCCAAAGGTCTTGCACTGGAGAAACTGCAGCATGGTGGGTGCTAGGGTCTCGGACACACAGTTGATCTCATCAATGAAAAGAATACCTTCCTTAAGTCCTGTTTCCTCTATCATATTGTAAATGGATGCCACGATCTCGCTCATGGTGTACTCCGTCACCGTGTACTCCCGGCCTCCAAACATTTTCTTCTCTATAAAAGGGAGTCCCACAGCGCTCTGTCTTGTGTGATGGGTGATGGTGTAGGCCACCAGCCCGATCCGGCACTCCCTGGATATCTGCTCCATGATCTGGGTCTTTCCCACACCGGGAGGACCTATGAGCAGAACCGGCCTCTGCCGGATGGACGGAATGGCATATTCCCCATTCTCATCCTTTAACAGATACGCCTCTATGGTGTTTTTTATTTCTTCCTTTGCCCGTTTAATGTTCATAAATTATGGTCTCCTAAATCCTGCTCTCCTGTGTCCTTGGGCTTACTCCCATACTCCATGATCTGTTCCTCCTCCAGCACCACCTTCATGGCCCAGGCCGGAACGGATTCATCGGAAAACATGTTTTCAATAAATACAAATGCCGTGTCATAGGGCGGCGCCTGTACAGGATAGATTCCCTTACCGTCCGTAAAATAGATCAGCCCCCGCAGGTTTCCGATCTCCCTGCTGGCCCGAAGGCCGTTCACATACTCAAAAGCCGGGCGGAAATCCGTGCCTCCAAGTCCTTTGATCTCAAAATGCTCCATGTAATCCTTAAGTTCCTCCGGCTCTGTTATTACCACATCCGACTGAACCTTGTCATCACACTGGATCAGATGGATATGGACCTTCCGGAAATAGCTCTCGGTTTCAGACAGCACATCATAGGTTTCCTCCAAAAACCGCCGGACCAGATCTCCGGAACAGGACATGGAGGTGTCGATCACGATCACAAAGTCCAGGATCCTGTAGACTTCCTTTGATTCCAGCGGCTCTATCAGCGGCATATTGCCGTACAGGGACAGTCCGTAGGTGTAAAACGCATAATCAAAGGAATCGGGATCCACCTGCATTTCCTCCCTCATCACCGCAAATTTTCGGAGAAACTGGCTGTAATCATACCGCTCCCTGTTCTCCACCTGGACCTGGTCCAGCAGGCTCTGGTTGTCCTCTGATTCCTCCTTGGAACCGGTCTCCATCTGGGTCTGCATCTTTTCCCGGTTGTCATCCCACTGGTTCTGCCGCGGCCTGGACTGTTTTGGGTCATCCTCCTGCTCCCACAGGTCATGGCTGTCCACAAAAAACTCAGACTTCAGAAGCTTCACGCGGCGTTCCGGAAGGTTCATTTTCTTAAGCGCCCGGTAGATCCGTTCCGCTGTCAGGGGAACCGGGCGGTTTGCGCGGCCTGTACGGCCTTCCCCCGGACCACCCGGGTCCCTCCTGCCGTCATCCTGGGCCATCGCCTTTTCCAGGCGCAGATAGGTCTCCCTGCGCAGGGGATTCTTCGGCACATGGACACATTTCTGGTACAGTCCGTCAATTACAGACTCCATGGCGATGTCACAAGCCAAGTCCCAGTATTCCTTATCCCTGTCCTTACGGTTATACATATGGCAGAACAGACAATGGAACAGCATGTGCAGATATGCGCGGTTCACCCGGTTTCTTCCCTTCTTAAAAAGACCGGCAAGATACTCCGGCCCATAATAGATAAGCCATCCGTCCGTGGCCACCCCGTTCCTGTTCCAGTCAGCCTCAAATCCCAGACTGCTGAGGGAAAGATCCAGGAACCTCATATTCAGATATAATTCATTCCTGGCCTGATAGAGGATTCTGGTGCATAAATTGACCTGGTCCAGTTCCTCCAGCTGCCTGTGTCTGGTCGGATCTGTCATTGTCCATTTCCCGCCGCCATGGCTTCGTGTTCTTCCTTCAGTTCCTCATACAGATGATAAAAGGTCCAGGCGCTGTTGTGCTCGGTCAGCACTGCCTTCAGCGCGATCTTAGGCACTCCCGCTTTTCTCAGGTTCATGAGCAGTTCATCCAGACGCCTGTTTGAGAACTGCTTCAGCACCATCATTTCCACCGGGATTTCAGGAAGGCTTTTGTCTGCGCTGCCATCCGTATCCCGGGGCTGGAATCCTTCCATTCCCGCCAGATATCCCACGGTTTCCATCACCTGGTCCGGGCCAATGTTGCGGATCCTGATTCCCATTCTCACCAGCACGCTTTTCATCATGGCCACATGCTTCATGGCCTCCGGCCTGCCCGGGTTATAATATAATACTGTCTCTGTTATTTTCGCCATTCTATTTTACCTCGTTGATCATATGAGTCCCTTTATTTGAACAGATCATCACTGTCCAGCATTAGGGTAAAGGGCCCGTCATTTAAAAGTTCCACCTTCATGTCCGCCCCAAACTGTCCCTTTTCCACCACGTCTACGTACTGTCTGCACCGCTCCATAAACCGCTTGTACAGGGATTCCGCCATCTGAGGAGCACCGGCTTTGGTAAAGCTTGGACGGTTGCCCTTGTGGCAGTCCGCGTACAGGGTGAACTGGCTGATGATCAGCAGCTCTCCCTCCACATCTGCAAGTGACAGGTTAGTTTTTCCATTTTCATCCTCAAATATTCTTAAACGGCAGATCTTATCAGCCATTTTTTCCGCCAGCTGCACGGTGTCCCCGTCAGCCACTCCCAGCAGGATCATGAATCCTTTTCCAATCCTCCCCAGCAATTCGCCGTCCATGGTTACGCTTGCATGGGTCACTCTCTGTACTACTGCTCTCATATGCGTTGTCTCCTAATCATTTCCCATTGTCCATTGCCTGCGCCTTTATCTGATCATCATTTTCAGGTATTCCATCACGGTTTCCGTGGCTTCCTCCCTGAAAAGGATTTCCCGGGCGCGCACCGGGTCATCCGTTATGATGTTGTCCACTCCAAGAAGCTTCATCTGCTCCAGTTCCGTCTTGCTGTTCACGGTCCACACATGGACCGCCTTGCCATCCTCATGGACCGCCTCCACCAGGCGGCGGTTAACAAAGCTGGACCGGATACTGATAAAATCAAAGTCATCACTTTCATAATATTTTCCATAGGCGGCCGCAAGGATATAACCGGTCCTCAGGTCCGGATTAAATTCCTTCACCCGCTTTAAGTAGGAGGGCTTCACCGAAGTGATCACGCATTGTTCCTCCATGTCAAACTCCATGACCATGGCAGCCACCTGCTCCGGCAGGCCGGTGCTGTCCCCAATGCTTTTCAGTTCAATGTTCAGCTTCATACGGCCCTTGCATGCTTCCAGCACCTCCCTGAGGGTAGGGATCTTCTCCCCTGTATATTCCTTTGAAAAATGGCTTCCCACATCCAGTTCTTCCAGCTGGGAAAGAGTCATGGTCCCAAGCCTTCTGTCCACCCCCGCCACCCGCTTCAGGTTCAGGTCATGACACACCACCACCACTCCGTCCGCAGAAGTCTGCACATCGATCTCGCTGTAATCCGCCATCTCATCCATGGCTTTTTCCAGGGCAGCCATGGTATTCTCCGGCGCCCGCCTGGAACTGCCCCTGTGGGCGGTTATCTCTGTCTGGCCCAGTACGGACCAGTCAGGGGAGGAGCCGTTATACACCATGTCGAATATCAGAAACAGACTGGCCCCAGCCAGCGCCCCTGTGATGGTAAGCATCCACTTTCTTTTAATATGCATCTGGCGGGGAAGAGAAAAATCCCACGGGAGCCTGTGGTTATTTTTCATCTCAAACTGGTAATACACCACGGTCAGGGCGCCGAAATCCACCACAGATACCAGGAGGCTTCCTATTAACAGCACCACGATCTCCAGCCTGCTGCACACCGCAGCCAGCACAGCCATGGCGGCATAACCGTCCACAAACAGGCTGACCACCACAGCTGACACAACCACGATCACGGAGTGCAGAACCAGCAAAAACAGGATCAGCAGCAGGTTCAGGGCCAAAAGAAGCACCACCGCCCCAGGCCATCTGCCCTTTAGAAGCTCCAGGCTGCGCCGGAAGCCGTCCCGGAAGCCCTTTTGCTCAATCATGCAGGTAAAGAACACCAGCATGGTGGGAATCCCGACCAGAACCAGGCTAACCACAACCAGGACCAGTCCCAGACGGGTGGCCGGGCCGTGAAGGATCTCATACATGACAAAATTAAGGGGTTTGATCCTTGTAAGCAGCCGGATCAGCAGATATGAATTCATGGTCAGATACTCGGCCAGGGCCAGGGGCAGCAGTTTCCAGTCCCTCTTGTTATACTCATCCCATGTCTTTCCCAGGCCCCCCCTCAGTATGGCCAGGGAGTCGATCCTCCTGGAATAGGCAGACGCCTGATAAGCGGTGATCAGGCCCCCGATCTCGATCACCAGAAGCACCATGCCCACGGCCAGGGCCAATGCCCCGCAGATAATGGTGACAGGGCGCCAAAGAAAGGCCCCCATATTGCTCATGGTAAGGTAACTGTACCCTGCCATGCGCAAAGAGAACCTGAGAAGCTGGTTAACCAGTCTGATATAGAATGTACCTGCAACCAGCCGGTAGAGTACTTCAAAAACCACCAGCTGGCGCAGGTTCAACTTAATAACCTGATCTGTCTCCCTGATCAATCTGTTCACTGAAATTCTTCTTCCGTCTTTTCCTGATTCCGATCCTCACGCTGCTCTTTTGCAAATGCCGTGATGGCCTCATTCAATGAGAACATCTTGGCATCCAGCATATCTACCATATCAGCGCATGCCTTTAATTCCTTCAGCAGGTTCTCAGGAGCATTCCCCTCAAACTTGTAGGCTATCTTGTGTTCCAGGCTGGCCCAGAAATCCATGGCCACCGAGCGTATCTGTATCTCCACCTTGGTCTCCACCGGGCCATCGGTCAGATACACGGGGACGGTCACCACCATATGGTAGCTCTTATAGCCGTTGGGTTTCGGATTCTTGATATAATCCTTGACATGGAGGACGGTCACATCCCCCTGGGAAGATATCATCTCTGCGATCTGATATATATCTGATGTAAAGGAACAGATAATGCGTATGCCTGCAATGTCGCTGAGGCGCTCCATCATATTCTCAATGGAAACCTCATATCCGTCCTTTTTCAGTTTTTTCACAATGCTGTCAGCGGTTTTCAGCCTGGACTTGATGTGTTCAATGGGGTTATAGTCATAACGGCTTACAAACTCATTATTCAGGATCTCGATCTTGGTATTAACCTTCTTTAATGCTGAATCATACAAAAACATGACCGAACGCCACTGATCAACCTGGTCGTCCGCTTTGGGGATATTGGACATTCCTATCCCTCCTTATCTAGTTCGCTTTAGAGTTTCAGCCCCTTTAACAGGTCGCCCAACCCTGTGGATACCGATCCGGTCTCCTTGTAGTCAAATGTCTCGTGCTCTTCACGCTCTGCAGTCTGCTCTGACAGAACCCTCATGCTGAGGCTCAGTTTTCCGTTCTCCATGCTAAGTATCTTCACCTTAACGGTCTGTCCCTCTGTGAGCACAGCGCCGGGGTGTTTGATCCTCTGCGTACTGATCTGGGAAATGTGCAAAAGTCCGTCCACACCGTCTGCCAGCTTTACAAATGCTCCGTAAGGCTTGATGCTGTCCACGGTTCCTTCCACCACATCCCCTGCCTTAAACTGCTCCATGCGCGCCTTTTTCTCAGCTTCCTTTTTCTCCCGCTCCACTTCGCGTCCGGAAAGCACCAGTCTCTTCTTCTCAGGGTCTACGGTGATAATGATACACTCCACATATTTCCCCTGCCAGTCTTCCAGTTTCTCCACATACTCTGTGGACAGCTGGGAAGCCGGGATAAATGCGCGCACTTCCTCCAGGGTTGTAACCACACCGCCCTTAACCGCCTCGGAGATCTTCACCTTCACGACTGTCCTGTCATCCATCATCTGCTGGAACTGGGCCCACTTTGCGCCCGCGCCGCTCTCTTCCTCTGCCAGTTCGATCTTTCTCTTGTTCAGGGTCTGATAGGAAGCCTCCAGCTCAGCTGCAAAATCCTCCATGGTCTCCACGGGTTCCTCAGCGGTTACTTTCTCCGCAGCTGCTTCCTCTGGGGCAACCTCCTGGGCGGTTACCTGGCCTTCTAATTCCTTGTTCATTTCTTCGCTCATAATAATCTCCTCACCTTCTGTATCTATAGCAAAATATATTCCTCTCCATTATAACAACAACCCACCTAATATTTCTATAGTTTTCTTATAAAAATTATACCAAATTTTACATTTTTATTCTCATTTTGTTTCTTTTCACTACAGAGATTATGTGGTATGATTCAGACAGCGGTAAATATACGTAAGAAAGGACCTGTATTCCATGATAGATCTTTTGGATCTGCACACACACACAACGGCCAGCGGCCATGCATATAACTCCCTTTATGAGATGGCCAGATCAGCCTCGGAACGTGGTATGCGCGTCTTCGGCTGCTCAGACCACGCGCCGGCCATGCCCGGCACCTGCCATTATTATCATTTTATCAATTTTAAAGTCATCCCCAGGACCCTTTACGGCATGAAGCTGATGATGGGCATAGAACTTAACATTATGGATTACGAAGGAGGGGTTGATCTGGAACAGGATCTGCTCCAGAATTTGGACTATGCCATTGCCAGCCTTCACCACCCATGTATAGAGAGCGGCACCATGACCCAGAATACAAACGCATACCTGGGCGTCATGAAGAACCCTGCCATACACATCATAGGCCATCCGGACGACAGCCGTTATCCGGTTGATTACGATACCCTGGTCAGCGCGGCCAGGGAACACAAAACCCTTTTAGAGGTTAACAACAGTTCCCTGAACCCCATGAGCTTCCGCCAGGGCGCAAGGGAGAATTACCTGAAAATGCTGGAACTCTGCAAATACTACAAAACCCCGGTCATTGTGGACAGCGACGCCCACTGCGAAGCGGATTCCGGAGACCACACCTTTGCCCACGCCCTTTTGGAGGAGGTCAGCTTCCCTCCTGAGCTGGTGGTGAACACCTCCCTTGACCTTCTGGCCGGCTACATTCCCCGGCTCACCTCCATTCTGGCGCAGCCGGATGATGCCAGGTGCGGTCAGGCGGGCAGGGACGCAGGAAATACAACGTCAGCAGGCGGCACAGCATCAGCAGGAAACACAGCATCAGCGGGAGGCACGGGCAAATGATCAATTTCCTGAACCTGGAGTATTTCCTGGTGGCAGCGGAAGAACTGAATTTTACAAGGGCGGCTAAAAAGCTGTTTATTTCCCAACAGTCCCTGAGCAACCATATATCCAATCTGGAAAAGGAGTTTGATGTGGTGCTGTTTAACCGCACCTCCCCCCTCACCCTTACCTATGCGGGCCAGGCTTTAAAGGCCAGGGCCAGGGAGCTTCTGGACCTTCGTGATGAGACTTATAAGGAGATCTCCGATATCAAGGATTTTTCAACAGGACAGCTTGCCATCGGTGTATCCCACACCAGGGGAAGGGTCATCCTTCCGGAAATCCTCCCCACCTACCAGGCCCAATTTCCAGGTATTGAGCTGCGGCTGGTGGAGGGCAATTCCAGCCAGCTGGCATCGGATCTGCTCCACGGCAACGTGGACCTGATGATCGACCTTCTGCCTTTTACTGTGGAGAATGTGGAGACCGTCCCCATCTGCGGCGAGGAGATCCTCATGGTGGTACCGGACGAACTGCTGAAAAAGATATATCCCAACCGCCTGGAGGAGATCAAACAGATCCTATCCTCCACGGCGGATGTCACGCTGCTCGAAAGGTGCCCCTTTGTTTTGTTAAAAAAGGGCAACCGGATCCGCACCATCTCCGATGAGATATTTGAGGACGCACAGATGAGCCCCAGGGTGGTACTGGAAACGGAAAACATTGAAACAGTGCTGGCCCTGTGCGCAAAAGGAATGGGGATCACATTTTACCCGAAAATGTTCATGAATCCAGACCAATCCTCCCGCTCCTACCGCAATGCCATGCTGGAAAACAGTCATCTGAACCTGTACTCCTTAAACTATTCCAGAGCCCATGGCGTACTTGGCATCGGCTACCACAAGGGCCGGTACATGTCCAGGGCGACCAGGGAATTCATCCGCATTGCCCGGGAACGCATTCCCTATCCGGCCGACCGTCCGGCAGAATAAACCGATTCTGAAACACCCCGCGCCTACATATCATAAGCTCAGGGTGTTTTTTCTTCCATAATCTTGACAGATAAGATGGAATCTGCTAGAATACAAATAGTAACTGTTATCATTATTACATCTTATAGAAGGAGATGCTATGAAAACTTTAAAGTATAGCCGTCAGAGGGAATCCATCAAAGCCAGTCTGATGAACCGACATGACCATCCTACGGCAGACGCCCTATACGCCAGCATCCGTGAAGAATTTCCCAATATCAGCTTGGGGACGGTCTATCGCAACCTGAACCTGCTGGTTGAAACCGGAGAGATAAAGAAACTGACCTGCGGAGACGGCGCTGACCATTTTGATGGTGATATCCGGCAGCATTATCATTTTGTATGTACGGAATGCAACCAGGTCTATGACATGGATTTAGGAGCCCTTGAGGAACTGAATCAGGAAGCCCAGGAGAACGCTCCGGGAATCATTGACAGCCACTATGTGCTGTTCTACGGCCGGTGTAAAAAATGTTTGGGAAAAAAAGTTGATAAAGGTATTGACAAACCGGCATAAATGATTTATATTAATATCAGTAACAATTACTATTATCAATTCAGGCAAAAATAACAAACCTGTTCCGGATGCCAGACATCCGGAACGTAACTTAAATAATGAAAAGGAAAAGGAGAATATTGATTATGAAGAAATGGGTATGTACAGTATGCGGTTATGTTTATGAGGGAGAGAATCCACCTGAGAAATGTCCACAGTGCGGTGTTCCTGCATCCAAGTTCAAAGAGCAGGAAGCTGACAAGATGGCATGGGCATGTGAGCATGAGGTTGGTGTTGCACAGGGTTCCCCTGAAGACATCATGATGGATTTAAGAGCTAATTTCGAGGGTGAATGTTCTGAGGTTGGTATGTATCTGGCCATGTCCAGAGTGGCTCACAGGGAAGGATATCCTGAGATCGGCCTGTACTGGGAAAAGGCAGCTTTTGAGGAAGCGGAGCACGCTGCCAAGTTTGCGGAGCTGTTAGGCGAGGTTGTTACCTCCTCCACTAAGAAGAACCTGGAGATGAGAGTAGCTGCTGAGAACGGCGCTACCGCAGGTAAGTTTGACCTAGCTAAGAGAGCAAAGGCCCTGAACCTGGATGCGATCCATGACACCGTTCATGAGATGGCTAAGGATGAGGCACGCCACGGCAAGGCATTTGCAGGACTGTTAGAGAGATACTTTGGTTAATAAAAGCGTCATGCCGCCGGCCTATTGGGCCGGCGGCATTTTTATGTACCGGATCTCATAAGCCGGACTTTATATTCCGGACTTTATGTACCGGATCTCATATCCCAGCTTTAACATCCTGTCTGCTGCCAATTGTCATAGAATCTTCAGAAATATTTCCTTGAACAAGGCCTGCATCTGTGCTAGAGTGTGTTTGAATCAAGATGGGAGGTCATTTTTTGATACAGAACATACTTTGTTTTCTGGAGGGATCAGCCGGGACATATCCGGATAAACCGGCTTTTTCCGATGAGCATACAAGCCTGACATACAGGGAGCTGTTGGAGCTGTCCCGCCGGATCGGCACCTATCTCGGCCAGCGGTCCGGTCCGCGCCGTCCTATCCCTGTGATGACTGAAAAGAACGTATTTGCCCTGGGCGCCTTTATGGGTGCTGTGACAGCCGGATGCTTCTATGTATATCTGGATCCCAGTCAGCCGGTCAAACGTCTGAACCGGATTCTGGACAGCCTTCAGGCCCAGTGGATGATCGCGGACAGTAAAAGCCTTAACATAGCTGGAGATATCACATTTTCCGGAGAAATAATAGACCTTGAAACACTGAAAGCCCTGCCGCCTGACAGCACGGACTCCGGCCTTCTGGCATCCATCCGCAGCCAGTCCCTGGATACGGACCCTCTGTACGGGATTTTCACCTCAGGTTCCACAGGCACGCCCAAGGGCGTGGTGGTGGGTCACCGCTCAGTGATCGATTTTATAGGACATTTTACAGACATGTTCCATATCACGTCCCAAGATGTGATCGGCAACCAGGCCCCCTTTGATTTTGATGTTTCCGTAAAGGATATTTACTCCACCCTTAAAACCGGTGCGACCATGGAAATCATACCAAAGCGGCTGTTCTCCATCCCCACCGGGCTTTTGGATTACCTCTGCCAAAAGCAGATCACCACAGCCATCTGGGCCGTTTCCGCCCTATGCATCATCACTACCCTGAACGGTTTTACTTACCGTGTGCCCACACACCTGGATAAAATACTGTTCAGCGGGGAGGTCATGCCGGTCAAACACCTGAACACGTGGAGGAAGTATCTTCCCCATGCCATGTTTGTCAATCTGTACGGTCCCACTGAAATCACCTGCAACTGCACATACTATGTGATAGACCGGGATTTTGAACCGGGAAGTACGATTCCCATGGGAACTGCATTTCCCAATGAAAAGGTATTCCTGCTGGATGAGGAGGACCATCTTGTGACCACTCCCCACAGACAGGGGGAGGTCTGCGTGGCAGGCACCGCCCTGGCCCTTGGATATTACAGGGACCCGCAGCGGACCGGGACATCCTTTGTACAGAATCCCCTAAACCAGTCATACCCTGAGATCATCTACCGTACGGGCGACATGGCCTGTTACGGCCCGGATGGCCTTTTGTATTTCCAGGCAAGAAAAGATTTCCAAATCAAACACATGGGGCACAGGATCGAACTGGGGGAGATCGAGACAGCCCTTATGGCCGTGGAGGGTGTTACCAGGGCCGTATGCATTTTCCTGGAGGAAAAAAACAAGATTGCTGCATTCTATGAAGGGAATGCCCATAAAAGGCAGATTGCCGCCGGGCTGGAACCGCTGCTGCCCCGCTATATGTTCCCAAATATTTACAAAAACCTGGATCAACTCCCGCTTACAAAGAATGGGAAAATTGACCGGAAGGCCCTGAGGGAACTCTGCGTCTAGTGTACTTCCAGAATCTCCGGGTACTCAGATTTGTGCGTGACTGGCGAAAAATCGGCCGCAAAGATGGATGCTGGAGGGATTCCGAGAGCACGCTCTGAAAAAAGGAGGTTTTATGGACGATCAGATACTGCAAACAGCCGCTGATATGTACGGCACGCCGTCCTATGTCTTTGACCTGGATGAATTCCATCAACGTATACGGCATATGAAAGAAATATTGGGCCATGAGAGAAAAATCTGCTATGCAATGAAAGCCAACCCCTTCCTGGCAGCCACATCCGCCCAGGCAGCCGATGGCCTTGAGGTGTGCTCTCCCGGGGAATACGCCATCTGCCGGCGGGCGGGCGTCCCCGGGAAGAAGATCGTACTATCCGGCGTTAACAAAGAACCGCAGCAGATCCTGGAAGTGATGGGGGAGGGAGGGGCTGCGGCCTTTACCGCCGAATCCCTGTACCAGCTTCAGATCCTGGAAGCATGTGCTGCACAGGAATCCGGCCAGATAACCGCGCAAAAATCCGCTGTCCCTGTCCTGCTGCGCCTGACCAGCGGAAACCAGTTTGGGATGGATGAGGAGACGGTCCGGGCCATTATCCGGGACCGCGGCTCTTATCCCCACCTGGATTTTATAGGACTTCAGTACTACTCAGGAACCCAGAAGAACCAGATGTCCAAGCTAAAAAAAGAATTGGAGTACCTGGATGGGGTCCTGGCCGGGATCCGGGAGGAACTGGTGTATGAACTTCGTGAACTGGAATATGGACCGGGTCTCTCTATTCCATACTTTGAGGGCCAGAAAATCCAGGATGAGGATCTTATGCTCAGGGAATTTCGGGATTTCCTTGACCAAATGGAATTTACGGGAACCATAACCCTGGAAGCCGGCCGGTTCCTGGCAGCCCCCTGCGGCAGCTATATCACCCAGGTGGTTGACCTTAAGCGCAGTCAGGGACAAAATTACTGCATTGTGGACGGAGGCATCCACCATGTGAACTATTACGGACAGGCCATGGCCATGAAGATCCCGCTCCACCGCTTTATGCCCCGGCAGGCCTCAGGCAGACGGGAGGAAGAACGATGGACGGTCTGCGGATCCCTGTGCACTTCCGGAGATATGCTGGTCAAGAATCTTCCCCTGCCCGGTCCGGCAATGGGGGATCTTTTGGTCTTTGACCGCATCGGCGCCTATTCTGTGACGGAAGGGATCTACCTGTTCCTGAGCAGAAGGCTGCCCAGGATCCTGACCTATACAGAAGCGGACGGGCTTTGCCTGGTGCGCAGGGATCTGCCCACGGATCCGCTCAATGACGGCAGTATCCATATCGATCAATTATAAAAGGAGAATAAAACATGGATGAATTATTAGAAATTTTAGAGGATATCAAACCCAATGTGGATTTTAAGACCTGCACGGACCTGATTGACGGTGGATATCTGGATTCCTTTGATATCCTCTCCATTGTCAGCGAATTAAACGATGCATTTGGCGTTGAGATCTCACCTGTGGATATTGTACCTGGCAACTTCAACTCCGCAGACGCTTTGTGGAAAATGGTACAGCGTCTGGGCGATGACTAACAGAGGGAGGACGGGATGTCTTTTCTCTCAATGAACTTCCTTCTTTTCCTGGCTGCAGCCGTCCTGGGATATTATCTGATTCCGGGACGGCTTCAGTGGGTATGGCTTCTTTTGTTCAGTTACCTGTTCTACCTGGCTTCAGGCACATGGGCGGCGGTGTTTATCCTTACCACCACCCTCACCACCTTTCTTGGGGGCCTGTGCCTGGAAAGGGCGGATCTCAGACTGGCTCTGATCCTAAGATCCATAGAGAACCCCATACCCGGGCAGAAAAAGATATTAAAAGAGCGTTACCGCAAGTACAAGAAATGGATCACAGCCGCTGTGCTCCTTATTAATTTCGGCATACTGGCTGTTTTAAAATACCGCAACTTTGCGGTGGAAAACATAAGCCGGATGTTCGGCGCCCCCTATACCCCGGGAAATCTTCTGCTTCCCCTGGGTATTTCCTTTTATACCTTCCAGTCCATGGGGTATTTCATTGATGTTTACAGAGGGAAATATCCTCCTGACCACAACCCCTTCCGCTTTGCCCTGTTCGTATCATTTTTCCCGCAGATCCTTCAGGGTCCCATCGGACGCTATGACCGGCTGTCAGATCAGCTCTTTGGCCAGAGGACCTTCTGTCTTTCACGGATCGAAAGCGGGCTGCAGCTGATGCTTTGGGGATATTTTAAGAAAATAGTCATTGCGGACCGGGCCGCGGTCATTGTAAACCAGGTGTTCGGCAATTACGAATCCTACGGGGGGATCGTGGTCATTACAGCGGTCCTGTTTTATTCCATTCAGCTGTACGGTGATTTCTCCGGAGGCATGGATGTGGTGATGGGCGCTGCAGAGTGCTTTGGCATTTCCCTGGACGCCAACTTTAAACGTCCCTATTTTGCGCGCTCCATCTCGGATTTCTGGCACCGCTGGCACATTACCCTGGGCACCTGGATGAAAGACTATGTATTCTATCCCTTTTCTCTTTCCAAGGGCATGAATAAGTTTGGAAAATACTGTAAGAACCACTGTGGAAAACATATAGGCCGTGTCCTTCCGGTGTGTATAGCCAACCTGCTGGTATTTTTCCTTGTGGGCGTATGGCATGGACCTGCATGGAAATATATTGTTTACGGCCTCTATAACGGCGTGATCATTGCTGCCAGCAACCTGTTTGCTCCCTGTTACCAGAAGGCAGCCAAATCCCTCCGCATCCCGGCGGAATCCAGGGCCTGGATGGTGGTCCAGATCCTGCGGACCTTTATACTGGTGAATATCAGCTGGTATTTTGACATGGCACCAAGCCTTGGGGCTGCCCTGACCATGATGAAGAACACGGTGAGTGGATTTTCCCTTTCCGCGCTCACAGACGGAAGCCTGTTAGATCTGGGGTTGGACAAAAAGGATTACGTGGCCCTTGCCCTATCCTGCGGGGTCTTGTTTGCTGTCAGTTTTTTCCAGGAAAACCATATGGAAATAAGAAAGACCCTGGCCAGACAGCCCCTGGCCGCCAGGTGGAGCGTGTATCTTCTGCTGCTCTTTGCCATTCCCCTTCTGGGGCAGATCAATCTAACGGGAGGAGGTTTTATCTATGCACAGTTCTAATTGGCTAAAAGCCGCCAGGGCTGTCCTGTTCCCGGCCCTTTGCCTGGGGATTACCCTGGCGCTCAATTATGCCCTTATTCCTCCCGGTTCCGTGAGGATCAATCTTCACAACCTGAGGAATGGACAGGACTATGACACGGTATTCATCGGGACTTCCCACGGACAGTATGGAATCGATCCCGGAGCCATGGACCGGGACGGGATCAGTTCCGTCAGTCTGTGCATGGCAGACGCCTATCCGGATGATATGTACTACCTGCTGCGTCTGGCCGCTGAGACCCAGAACCCGTCTCAGGTGGTGTATGAGCTGGACCCATCCTACTGGATGAATGAGCAGCGCAGCAGTTCCACCGAGATATTCTTTTACCAGGACTTCCCTCCATCCGCCGCAAAGTTCCTCTATTTCATGGACAAAATAGCAGGGCTGGATTTCCGCTCCACCCTGGCGCCCTGGAGCTATTACCGGAATCTTTACGCCCAGATACCGTCCAATATACAAAAGAAGCTAAGTCCCGCCTACCGAAGCTACGATCCCACCATACTGGATATCCCTGCCGGCCATTACGGAGGACGGGGATTCATCTACCGCAACCGGGTGGAGGGCGAAGACAAGGGAACCTTTAACAATATTCCCTGGGATGAAAGCCGGGTCAAGGAAAAGGCACTCCGGTATTTTGACCGCATCGCGGCATTTTGCAAGGACAGGGACATAGAGCTGATCGTCATCACCACCCCTGTCCCCCTTGACACCCTTTCCCAGTTTGAGGAATCCTATCAGGCCTCCCATGAATATTTTACCGGCCTAATGGAACGCTACGGCCTGAAGTACTACAACTTTAACTACATGAATCCCCAGCTTATGGACCGTACCATGGAGGGATACTGGGATTATGACGGACACATGGACGGAATTAAAGCCCGGGAATACAGCACCATACTTGGAAGGTTCCTTGCAGATATAAAAAACAAGGAAATGGACCCGGAAAAATATTTCTCCTATACTCCTTAAAATATTGGTTGACAAACCGGCAAGTTCGACCTGGCCAAGAGAGCAAAGGCCCTGCCCCTGGATCAGTTTCCAAAAACACTGGACCAAAAGGGGCAGACGGCTCTTTTGGGCCCCTCTAGGATACTGTAAATTTCCCCTGTACATATTTGTCCATATTACTGCGGCATATAATGGTGGAAACTACATTCTCCTCTTTTTCCAAAGGTTCCTCCCTGCGGATCAGGTAATTTAGAAGGCGTTTTAATCCTACGATCGCCTGATTCCTGGGATTCTTGTCAATAATCAGGTTGATTATCCCCTTCTCCATATACCGGATGCTCTCCGGGTACAGGTCGCTTCCAATGATGCGGACCTTTCCCACCAGGCCTGCCTCCTCCACTGCCCTGGCCAGAAAAAGGCTGCACCGGGCATTCACGGAATACAGTCCTTTAATGGTTTCATCTGCCCTCAGCGTATCCAGAACACGCTCATATACGTTATCAATTCCCCTGTATCCATATACCTTGATCAGCTTATTATGGGCATCCTGTTCCCTGAGATAGGATTCAAAGCCCATGGTGTTCTCAATATTGGACGGTAGGAGCACGTCCCCTGCACAGATGAGGATACTGCTGTCCTCAGGAATCTGTGCTGTCAGAAGCTCTGCTGCCATCCTCCCGTCTGTCCTGTGTTCGGACTGTACACTGCACAGGCAGTCCACTCCCTCCACTTCCTCGCTCACCAGAACCAATGGAATACCGTTCTCAGTGAGCCTGCAGGCCGTCTGCTGATCCTTTTCAAGAAGCTTTCCCCCTCCTATAACTCCGTCAATCTCCCCCTGATACTGTCTCATAATGCTCTTCAGGTTATCGGCAAAGCTGTTGACCTCATCATTGTAACAGGGCGCCTCTATGATATCCAGATTATAGGCGATCAATTCCTTCCTGTACTGGCGGTATCCGTTCCACAGCTCCCCGTAGAAATAGCGGTTATCCTGTGTGGGGCCGGGAAATGCCACCACGATTCTCAGCGGTTTCTTCTTAAGGGAGGACGCTACCAGATTGGGTTGATATCCCATTTCATTGGCAATCCTCACAATTTTTTTCCTGACCGCTTCGCTTACCCCCGGCTTATCATACAAGGCCCTATGCACCGTACCGCTGGACACCTGGGCCGCGGCTGCAACATCGTTAATTGTTATCTTTTTTTCCATATGGAAATCCCTTGGCTTTCTGTCTGTTGATGTGTATTTGTAATCCATTTTAACAGACATATCCTCTATATGCAAATTCAATTTAACTGAACAGCCCCGGCAGGAACAGGCTAACCTGGGGGATAAAGGTGACCAGAAGCAATGTTATGATCATACACACGTAGAAGGGAAACGTGGCCCTCACTACCCGTTCCATAGGAACACCAGACACAGCTGAGCCAATGAATAGAACCGCGCCAACAGGAGGAGTTAAAAGTCCGATACCGCAGTTGAGAACAATCATGATCCCAAATTGGATCGGATCAATACCAATGGTCTGCGCCAGCGGCAGCAGGATAGGCGTGGCGATCAGAATAATGGGAGCCATATCCATGACACATCCCAATACCAATAGGATAACATTGATCATCAGAGCCAGGACAATTGGATTTGTGGTCAGGCTTGTAATGGCACCGGCCGCCAGATTAGGTACGCGCAGGTATGTAAGCAGATAGCCGAATGCATTGGATGTGGCTATAAGGATCAGTACGATCGCCAGGGTGTCCAGAGAATCCCCAAATGCCTTCCATACTCCCTTCCAATCCAGTCCTTTGTAAATAAACACACTAACAAACAGACTGTATACTACGGCAATTGCCGCTGATTCCGTTGCAGTGAACACTCCCGCCACAACCCCTACCACCACAATGAGAACTGCTGCAAGGGCCCAAACGGACCTTCCAAGTTCATGGAAAAACGCCCTGAAGCTAAACTTCTCCCCTTTGGGATACCTGCGCCTGACCGATATAATGTAGGAACCGATCATCAGGGAAACTGCAAGCACGGCTCCGGGAATATATCCGGCTAAAAACAGGCTTCCAACAGAAATGGAACCGGCAGTGGTGGCATAAATGATCATATTATGGCTGGGCGGCACCAAAAGCCCTTCACAGGAGGAAGTGATGGTAACTGCCGTTGAGAAATCATCATCATACCCCTGATCTACCATCATGGGAATCAGAATGGTCCCAAGGGATGCTGTGTCAGCCGCTGCGGAACCTGAGATTCCGCCAAAGAAATAGGATGCCACAATATTCACCATGGCCATTCCTCCAGTCATCCATCCCACCAGGGAATTGGCAAGGCTGATCAGTTTTTCGGAAATACCTCCCGACCCCATCAGCACGCCCATGGTAATGAAAAAGGGAACAGCCATCAGGCTGAAGGAATTTACGCCTTTTACCATCATCTGGCAGATGGTGGTAATGGGCAGTTTCAGGTACAGGCAGCACAAAATGGACGAAATACCCACTGCATACGCGATCTGAACCCTCATCAATATTAAAAGCGCAAAAGAACCTAAAAGAATTAAAATCGCCATACTGTTTGTATCCATATTACCCCTCCTCTCTCTCAGGCCCGGCCAGGCAACAGATCTGTTCCACTTCAAACAGGGCCGTCACAAGCCCTGACAGCGGGATTGGGAAATATAGCCAGAACTTGGAGATAAAGGGCATGCTTGCATATGCCCCTTTCATTCCCATGGTGACGGCAAAATTCCAGCCATAGTACACCATTGCCAGGGCAAATGCCAGCACGGCCACACAGCCAAACAGGTCCAGGGCCTTTACCGTTGCCTTTGGCAAAAGGCGGTCAAACACGGTCATCCGTATATGGGCATTGCGCCGCAGCCCCAGGGCCGCACTGAGCATGGCCATATAAATCATACAGGTCAGGATGGTCTCCTCACTCCATGTGGGAACCACGATGCCTGGAAGGTATCGCGTCACCACCACCAAAGCTGCAATCAGGATCTCTATGATCAGAAAAATCTTACATAGAATCATGATGCACTGGTAAACACGGTTGAATACTTGTTTCATAACAGGCTCCTTTTTATAATCTCTTGGCAGGGAGGGACAGCAGTCTTTCGGCTGTCCCGCATCCAGTCCATCATTAATTTCCCAGTTCCTCTATTCTTACCATGTAATCGTCCAGGCCTTCTGTCACTTCACCAATAATCTTAGAGCAGGCGTCCCGCCACGGCTGAAGGTCATCCACCTCCACAAAAGTCACACCGCTTTCCACCAGCTTTGCTTTGCACTCATCCTCCACGTCCTGGGAGCATCCGGCATTATATCTACTGGCGATACCGCCTGCCTCCATCACTGCCTCCTGCTGGGCCGGTGTCAGCTTGTCCCAGGCCGAATCAGTGATCAGTACCATACAGGCCCCAAAGGTATGACCGTCCAAAATCATATATGGGGCAACCTCATTAAATGCATTGGACTGGTAGTTTACGATCGGCTGCTCCGCACCATCCACAACACCGGTTGACAGAGCGGAATACAGTTCATTAAATGCAACCGTTGCCGGAGCTGCCCCCAGCCCCTCAATGGTTCCCACCATGGTGGAATCGGTGGAAGAACGGATCTTCTTTCCTTTCAGGTCTTCTATCCCCGTTATTTTATCTTTAAAGAAAAAGTTGCGGAATCCTTCCTCTGCAAAAAACAGACCTCTGATTCCAAGTCCCACCTCATGGCATTCATTTAAGATATCATCCCCAATGTCTGTCTCAACAGTCTTCCAGAAATGTTCCCTCCCGTTAAATATATAAGGAACAGTCAACAGGTTGGTGACATTGATCCCTGTGTAGTCCTTAAGACTTTGGGTTGCGATCCTGGTCATATCCACTGTGCCTCCCCCTGAGGTCATGGTATCCAGTACATCCCCCTCTGCGCCAAACACGCCGCCTGCATAGATCTGGATCTCAACCGACCCTCCGGACAGGCGCTCCACCTCTTCCTTAAACTTCTGTGCAGTCATTCCCATGAGTGAGGTCTCGCTGTTTACCTCCGCATATGACAGTGTAACCTTAGGGTCAGCGGCTGCTTTCTGGCTATCCGAAGCCTTCTGCCCTTCTGTTTGTGATTCTCCAGCAGACGGAATTGTTGTCTCCCCTGCGGTATTGGATTTAGCGCATGCTGATAAAAGGGACGCCATCATGGTTACCGATAATACAACTGCTAATAATTTCTTCATAAGTCCTTCTCCTTCTCCTTGTTATTCAGTCACCCCTGTGCCACGCCGCGCATTTTCCGGACAAACAGCCCTGCCTCCCTGCGCACGCTTTCCACAGTGGGAAGATTCATACATTCAAATGACATATACTCCTGGAACCCGGCATTCCCCAGCTTTTCCACGATCCTCTCAAAGTCAATATGTCCGTACCCCGGGAACATCCTGTTGGAATCCGCCACATGGACATGGCACAGCCGTCTGCCCATACGCTCAATCGCCTCGTCAAACCTGGCGTCCTCAATATTGGCATGGAAGATATCCCATAGGATTCCCATACAGCCTGCATTTGCAAGCTCCTTTTCTACAAATGACATTGCGTCATCCGCACTGTTAAACAGTGATGTCTCATAACGGTTAATGGCTTCCAGTATTATGGTTACCCGTCTGTCCTGTGCATAGGTTATAACAGGCTCCAGATTCCTGGCCAGCGTCTGCTTTTGTTCCTCCTCTTTCCCAGGCTCTCCAAGCCCTCTCAAAAGTCCCAGGGTAACCTTGCTTCCCAGTATCACCGCTGCATCGATATGCTGCTTCATCCTCTCCTGGGCCTTCTTAAGTTCACCGCCGGTGTGCAAAAGGGAAATCCCCTCCAACAGCCGGGATTGCCCTGTTGAAATAGTGGAGCACCCCAACCCCCTTTCATCCAGATCTTTTCTGACCTTTCTTACATCCACATCCTCATAGCTGGATATGCACACTTCCGCACCGTCAAAGCCACTGTCAGTCAGCCACTTCAGAGCCTGTCCATACTCCCTGGCCCGGTAAGGTGCAAAGGGCGTATCATGCTGCAGTGTAATTGTCCCGCTGAATCTCATTCTTTCTATCCTGCCTTTCCCGGAGCATATTCATAAACCCCTCAAAATCCGTGAGCAAGGGCACCGCCGTCCACTGCGAAGTCCTGTCCTGTGCAGTATGATGATGCCTTTCCCAAAAGGAACAAGATCATTCTCCCAATGTCAGAGGGAGCGGCAAAACGATCCAGCATCATTTTGCGAAGCGCAGCCTCCTTCCTGTCGGGATTTTCCCGGAACATTTCCTCATTCATCCGGGTAAGTACCCATCCCGGCGCCACACTGTTAACTAGTATATTATCATTTTTCCACTCCTCAGCCAGCCCCCTGGTAAGGCCTGTGACCCCTGATTTGGTCATACAGTACGGAACCACTCCCGAAAATCCCATATGTGCCCCCATGGAGGAAATACTCACGATCCTCCCTATGTGTTGGGACTGCTTCAGGTAGGGATAACACATCTTACACAGTTCAAATACGGTTTCCAGGTTAAGGTTCTGTATTCTTTGGTACCGGTCAGCGGGAAATTCTTCGGCCCTGCACTTATATGTAATACCTGCATTATTTACTAGGAAATCCAGGCCACCCTCTTTTTCTGCAATGGTTTCAATGACCTGCTTTGTCTCTTCCCTGTCCATAAGATTCACCTGGACATCCGTCATTTCCCCTGAAATTTCTTCCTCACTGCTCCTGGATACCACATCCAGATTATATACCTTGGCACCTGCATCGGTCAGTACCTTGGCAATGCCAAGACCTATACCCCTGGACGCGCCTGTCACAACTCCCACATGCCCTTTAAGGCTGAACAGGTCATTTACATATTCAACACTACCCATATTCATTACCGCCTTTCCCATCATCCTCTTTCCAACGCCTGCATGCACTCTTCCCTGAACCTGAATCCCCATCCTGCTCCCTCTCTCGGATAGGCAAACCCATTTTCAATCCTCATGGTGTTGTCAATGATCCCATCGATCCAGTCAAAGGATTCCGCACCGTATGGGTTCCTGACCGTACACAGAAGAGGTACATCATAATCCTTATAATAGTGGGGTAATGTAGGTATATGGTAGGCATCCGCAAGGGCCGCTGAATCCCGCCACGCCTCCACGCCTCCCAGGCGTATGATATCCGGCTGCCACAGATCCAGTGCATTACGCGCAATCAGGTTCTTAAGGGCTTCACAGTCGTACTCCCTCTCTCCCATGGCAAGGGCTATGCCGCATTTGCTGCGCAGCAGCTCATAACCCGCAAAATCCGTGTGTACCACCGGTTCCTCAAACCACTGGATTCCTATTGCCCTGGCCCGTTCTGACAATTCCAAAGCAGTGGGCACATCCATTCCCTGGTTTGCATCCATCATGATCTTAACTCCGCTTCCCAGCGCTTCCCTGCATTTTGTAAGCCTCTCCATGTCCCTGTCAACAGATCCGGATCCCACCTTGATCTTGACTGCAGTGAATCCCCTGCTCTTATAATCCGTCACTTCCTCCAGCAGTTCCTCAATACTGTAGGAGATCCATCCTCCGCTTCCGTATACAGGTATCCTCTTCTGGTTTGCCCCCAGCATCTTCCATACCGGCAGTCCGCAGCAATGCCCCCATGCATCCCACATGGCTATATTCACTGCTGCTATGGCACAGGTGTTAATGCCTGTGTTTCCAAAATATTCCGCTTCCATGTCCCAGTCCTTTTTCATCTTCACCGTATCATAGACAGCATACTGCCGGGATTTTATAAAATTACACACATCCTTTAAGGCCCCCTCAACCGCACCTGGAGAATAGTGGAAGGACAACAGATATCCTTGTCCCCTGATTCCCTCCCTTGTGGTCAACTCCACAATGTAAAATGCAATCTTGCTGATCGTGTGGGTGGAATCCGCTATAGGCTTACTGATGCTTGAAACCGCTCTGTAATATGTAATATCCGAAATCATATGATCCATTTTGTATCTCTTCCTTTCATCTATTTAAAGTTTTCTGATTCTATTTCCTGGAGTTTTCCAAAACCTCTCTCGTTATTCCGCCTTCTCTGTTCCTCAAATCCCTGGCACCATCTGCCCTCCAGCCAACGCTCAGCCATCTCGGCTCCCATACTGAAGCTAACCACCTTTTCACCCATGGCCAGTACATTGGCATTGTTGATCAGGGATGTCTTTTCAGCAGTGTATACGCTCTCACATGCAACCGCATACACGCCTCTGAACTTATTGGCGATCATACTTACACCTGCTCCTGTTCCGCAGATCACAATACCACGTTCCACCCTTCCCTCCCGGATTACTCGGGCCAGGTTTTCCGATGCTTCAAAATATAGGGTAGCATCCTCCTCCTTCTGTGCTCCCACATCCTCCACCTCATATCCCAGGGCAATGATGTGCGCTTTTACCGCTTCTTTTAAGTGAAATCCTGAAAAATCTGATGCAATCACTACGTTCATTTCTGTCTTCCTTTCTTATCTCTTTCGGATTAGGACTCCCACTTATGGTTGATGGTGAATCCATGTAATCAGCATTGATCCCCCCTGCCCTATCTACTCCAACGCGGAACTAAAACGTTTTATGTTTATGGCTTGATATTAGCAGATTATTCATGTTCTAGTCAATAATTATTTGGATTTTTTACTATTTTCGTGCACGTTAAACATATTTTTAGTAGTTTTACTAGTGTATTTTTCACTGGACAATTTTTATAAAACGTTTTATTATAAATTTTGTAATCAGCATGAACCCTAAACCCTTGGACGCTCCGTAACGGAACAAACCAACAGATTACATATGGAGGTAGTGTGAAAGATGAAAGATCCAAATTGTGCCTATTGCATGCAGGGTGATATGGCAGCAGCATTCGCCTATCCTGTCTGCGAAATGAATACCAGTTTTCTATACATATTTAAGGAGCAGAGCAAACGCGGCCGTTGCGTTATTGCCCACAAAAAACATGTCAGTGAGCTGATCGACCTGACCGCTGAGGAACGGACCGCCTTTTTCTCCGATGTGGCGGCGGCAGCCAATGCCATTCATAAGGCATTCAAACCTGATAAGCTGAATTACGGCGCTTATAGTGATACCGGCTCCCATCTCCATTTTCATCTGGTCCCCAAGTACAGGGATGGAGAAGAATGGGGCGGAACTTTTGAGATGAACAGTAAGAAGACGTTTCTCTCTGACAGTGAATATGAAAACCTGGCACGTACTCTTAGGGCGTATCTGCCGGCTGAATAAGCCATACACCCCATACTGCAGAAACGCCTGGTTTCCTTCATAAATCCTAAGGGAAATCCAGGCGTCTTTTATTTCTATAAATATTCAAAAAAATGCTTGACTTTTTCCCGGATCTGCATTATATTGATATTAGTAACAATTACTATTATCAATTACGAACTATAAATATATGGGAAAAAGGAGAATATTGATTATGAAAAAATGGGTATGTACAGTATGCGGTTATGTTTATGAGGGAGAGAATCCACCTGAGAAGTGTCCACAGTGCGGTGTTCCTGCATCCAAGTTCAAAGAGCAGGAAGCTGACAAGATGGCATGGGCATGCGAGCACGAGGTTGGTGTTGCACAGGGTTCCCCTGAAGATATCATGATGGATTTAAGAGCTAATTTCGAGGGCGAGTGCTCCGAGGTTGGCATGTACCTGGCCATGTCCAGAGTGGCCCACAGGGAAGGATATCCTGAGATTGGTATGTACTGGGCTCAGGCAGCTTTTGAGGAAGCAGAGCACGCCGCCAAGTTCGCGGAGCTGTTAGGCGAGGTTGTTACCTCCTCCACCAAGAAGAACCTGGAGATGAGAGTGGCTGCTGAGAACGGCGCTACTGCCGGCAAGTTCGACCTGGCCAAGAGAGCAAAGGCCCTGAACCTGGATGCGATCCATGACACGGTTCATGAGATGGCTAAGGATGAGGCACGCCACGGCAAGGCGTTTGAAGGTCTGCTACAGAGGTACTTTGGCTAATATATAAAAATTTCATCAGAATAAACATCCCAGCCCGTACCAGGATAGCGGAATACGGACTGCGGCGCACCGCAAGGCGGGCAGGCCCCCATACTCGGGGATCCTGCCCACTTTTTTTGGAAATGCCGGGGAACCCTATCCCATCTCCATTCCTATTTTCTTAAAACCTGCAATCGCTGCCCCCACAATACCGTTGGCCGGCGATGGTTGGGAGAAATAGATCTGAAGGTTCTCAGCCGGATACGGCTTTCTCGTATGCTCCAGTATACAGCGTACCAGCTTTTCCCTTGGAAATGACTTCATCTGTACAATCCCGCCTCCGATCACCACTGCCTCGGGGTCAAGTATATTGATCTCCGCCACCACCGGAATGGACATGGCTTGTACAAATTCGTCCAGCACCTGCGTGTGCCCCCATTGGGTGAACAGATCCCCGATCCCGGTATGGGGAAAATGGGCTTTCTGCAATTGCTCCAGGGCTTTTCCGCAGCAGTACATCTCCACACATCCCTTATTGCCGCAGCTGCACGGGCGTTGCTCAAGTCCCATCTGTATATGGCCCACCTCGGCAGCCGTGCCGTTCTTGCCAATAAAAGGACGTCCGTTTATGTAGATCGCATTTCCCATTCCCGTGCCAAAATAAAAGCCTGCCACTGCTCCCTCTGAAGGCAGCTTAAGCTGCCATATGTCATTGGCCAGCAGATAATATGCATCATGGTCTATGATGACCGGTATGCCCAGCCTATCTTCCAGCGCCTCCACAATATCCACACCATCCAGTCCCGGAAAATTGGTGGATGAATACAGTCTGCGTCTGTGCCTGTCCACAACAGAGGGAAATCCTGCCGCCACCATCACAGGGACACGGCCATTTGAATTTCTCCTGATATAATCCAGGATCACAGCGCCAAGGGCCTGGGGCGTGTCGTCCGCCTCATATACCTGTCTGGCCGGAATCACTTCAAGGGCTGACACAATGAGCGTTTCATCCACCAGCCCCATGCGCAGGTTGGTGCCGCCGATGTCCATGCCAAGTATCCTCCTGGCGCCCGCCCCAAGATCCAATCCCGATACGGCCTCGTCTTTTATCCCGTCTTTTATCCTGTCTCTTATCCCGTCTTCCATTCCGTCTCCTAATCCCTGGCGAGAATGTAGTTGGCATATTCCTTTAAAAGCGGCGTCTCCTTTTCAGTTATGATCGTGCACTCCGACAGCTCCATGGCTTTGCACATGGTGCGTTTTCCCGACTTTGAACTGTCTGCCAGCACGTAGATCTGCGCTGAATTTTCTTTTACGATCCGCTTTTTATTGGCCTCCCTGCTGTCAGGGGTATTGACACCGGACTGAAGGTCATACCCGGTAGCGCCAATAAAGGCTTTGTCAAAAAACATGTTCTTTAAACTGTTATCCGCCATGCTGCCCACAATAGACGCCGTGGACTTCAGTACATCCCCGCCAATCATTATTACATTGATCTCAGTTTCCAAAATGCTGGGAACCACCATTGCATTGGTTGTCACCACTGTTATCTTCTTATTCTTGAGATAAGGGATCATCTTTAAGCAGGTGGTTCCCGCATCGATATAAATGACCTCTCCATCGCCTACCAGCTGTGCCGCCGTCTTTGCAATGGCCTCTTTCTCCTTGATCTTATATAAGCCCCTGGAATTGATGGGAGTATCATAGGAGCCTGTTTTGATCTTGGCAGCTCCTCCCCGCAAAAGGACGATCTGCCCTTCCCCCTCCAATATCTTCAAATCCCTTCTGATCGTGGATTCCGAAACCCCGTTTAATGCTTTGGCAAAATCCCCAAGGGTTACCATATCCTGCTTTTCCAGTTCTGTAAGCAATATCTGCCGTCTTTCGTATGGAATCATCAGACCCCTCCCTGTATCTTTCACATCACTATTTACCTTAAAGTATACATGAAATGCAAAGATTGTCAATTTTACAGTGGTCTCATTTCAACCATTTATTACGGAAATCCAACACCTGTCCAATATCCGGCATGGAGTCCTGTGCGCCCGTATCCTGTACGGTCAGGGCGCTGCAGCAGGTGGCAAGATCCAGCATATCCTCCAGCTCCATATGGTTTAGGATGCCGTATGCCAGGCCGCCCACAAAGGAGTCCCCGGCCCCGGTGGTCTCAACTGCCGCGACCGGATAGGATCCCTTGTAACAGAGCCGTTCTCCTTTACAGGCCACCGCCCCCAGACTTCCCAAGGTAAAGATACAGACATTCCCCATCTCCCCTGCAAAACGCTTTAATGCCTCCTCTGCCTTTTCCACAGAGTCAATTGCTTCACCTGTATAAAATTCAGCTTCCACCTCATTCATGATCAGGTAACCGCAAAGCTTCATATATCTTTTATGGATCTTTGCAGCCGGTGCCATATTAAACAGGATGGTACATCCGGCCTTTGCAGCCGTCTCAATGGCGTACCGGATCACTTCCTCCGGGATCTCCATTTGCAGAATGACAACCGTATGCTCATCCAGCAGGCAGCGTATCCCATCAATGTCCTCCGTACCCATGGAATAATTGGCGCCCCTGGTAATGGAGGCATACACGCTCCCATCCGGCAGTGTGTGTACGACTCCCATGCCGCTGCTGCCGTTTCTGCGTTTCACAAATTCCGTGTCCACCCCGTATTTCCGCAGACCCTCCAGAAGCTTTAGACCATTTACATCCATGCCCACATTGCCGGCCATATAGGTCTTGATCCCCAGCCTGGCGCACTGCACCGCCTGGTTGCCGCCCTTGCCCCCGCAGCAGAACTCCGCGCTTTTTGCCTGGTGCGTCTCACCTTTGTACGGCATCCTGTCTGTCTTTAGAATAATGTCATAATTCAGGCTTCCTATTACAACTGCCTTTCCCTCCATTTTCACCATCCGTCCTTATGCCTGTGACTTTGAAAATTTTGAGGACAACTTGCTCTGTATCACCTCAAAATAGGCTGCTATGACAATGATGATACCTGTCACAATATACTGCCAGAAGGTGCTGACCCCGGTGATGATCAGACCGATCTTCAGGGCTGCCAACAGCAATGCGCCTAAAAAGGTGCCCAAAATACTGCCCTTTCCTCCCGCCATACGGGTTCCGCCAATAGCCGAGGCAGCGATGGCATCCAGTTCATATCCCTGTCCGGTGGCCGGTTCGCCGGTGCCCAGGTTGGCCAGCATGATCATGCCGGCAAATGCTACGCAGAACCCGCACATGGAATATGCAAGGATCTTTGTCCTGTCCACATTCACGCCCGACAGTTTTGCCGCCTCCTCGTTGCCTCCCACGGCAAAGAGATAATTTCCAAACCTGGTCTTCTTAAGCAGGATATGGGCGATTACCGCGATGGCAAACAGCACAAAGATAGATATGGGCACATCCCCGATCACCTTTGCCCCCAGGGATTTTCTGTACGCATCCGGTATGTTGAGGACCGGCCATCCGCCTGTGACCACATAGGCGATACCCCGGAATACGCTCATGGTGCCCAGGGTGGCGATAAATGGCTGCAGCCTCATCTTGGTGACCAGCAGTCCATTGATGGATCCCATAAAGGTTCCCAGCACCGCGCCTGCGCATATGGCGGCTACAGGCGGCACACCCAGTACCGTAAGCTGTCCGACCGCCACAATGACAATGGCGAACGTGCTTCCCAGGGACAGGTCGATTCCCCCTGAAATGATCGCAAAGGTGATGCCGATGGCCAGGATCCCGTTAATGGTGGCCTGCTTTACAATATCCACAAAATTTCCCACGGTCACATAAGAGGAGTCAATCAGCGCAAATATGATGACCATGATGATCAAAGCAACAAAAACCCCTATTTCACGGACAGAACCGCTGAACATCATCCGCGATACGGCCTTTTGCCGGCTGTTATTCTTTTTCCCCATTGTCTTTTCCTCCCATTGCGTAATTTAGGATCACCTGCTCTGCAAACTCTTCCTTTTGCAGCTCCCCTGTCTTTTTTCCTTCACACATAATAATAATGCGGTCGCTGATACCCATGACCTCCGGAAGTTCTGAGGACACCACGATCACGGATTTTCCATTGTGGACAATGTCCTCCATCAGCCTGTATATCTCCGCCTTGGCCGCCACGTCCACGCCTTTGGTAGGCTCATCGAAAATGAGTATATCCACATCCGTGGACATCCACCTGGCCAATATAATCTTCTGCTGGTTTCCCCCGGACATGTTCTGGGTCATATAATCCGGCTTCTTGGGATTGACGTTCAGTTCACTCTCATACTTCAGATAGTTCTTTCGTTTTTTCCTCTCATCCACAAAGTGGTTGGTCAAATATTTTTCCAGGGAGGACAGGGCTGCGTTATCTATGTTGCTCATCATATTGATAAAGCCCTGGGTTTTGCGCTCCTCGGGAAGAAGGCCGATTCCCAGGCGCAGGGCGTCCTGGGTATTATGTATGGCCGCCTCCCTGCCCTTTAGGAAAATGTGTCCGGCCGTCTTGGCATCCGCTCCAAAGATCGCCCTCATCACCTCGGTCCTTCCCGCTCCCACCAGACCGGCAAATCCCAATATCTCACCCTTTCTCAGTTCAAAGCTGACGTCCTCAAATACCCCTTTACGGCTCAGACCCTGAACCTTAAGGACCACCTCATCCCGGACACAGCTCTCTCTCATTCTGGATGCCACCGCATTCACATCCCTGCCCACCATGTGCCTGATCAGGGTCTCCCTGCTGATATCCCCCACATTCAGGGTGGTAATATAAGCCCCGTCCCTCAGGATCGTAGCCCTGTCGCAGATCTGGAAAATCTCCTCCAGCCTGTGGCTTACATAGATGATGGTAATGCCTGACTCCTTTAGCTCCCGGATAATCTTAAACAATTCAGCCGTTTCCCCGGTTGTCAGCGAGGCGGTGGGCTCATCCAGGGAGATCACCTCCGCCTTATGAAAAAGGGCTTTGGCAATGGCCAGCATCTGCATCCCGCCTGCCGTCAGGCGGCTGGCCATGTCCTCAGCCCTGAAATCGCATTTTAACCTGTCCAATATCTCATTCACAGTCCTGTTCAGCGTGCGGTAATCCACTATCATGCCATGATGGGGCTCATATCCCAGGGTAACGTTCTGGCCAACAGTCAGATCCCTCACCACATTGATCTCCTGGTGTACCTTAACAATGCGGCCTTTCCTAATGGCCTCATTGGGGTTCTTAAAAGATACCTGACTGCCGTTAAGCCAAATACTGCCCTCATATTCCTGGTAAACCCCATGAAGGATATTCAGCAGCGTGGATTTGCCGGCCCCGTTTTCCCCTAACAGCGCATGGACTTCCCCCTTACACACGGAAAAACTGATGTCCTTTAGTACCCTGACGCCGGAAAACTGTTTGCCTATCTGCCTAAACTCGATTGATTTTTCCATTTGCAAGCCCCTTTCAGCTATGGGGCCTGTGCAAAGCCCTACCGAGCATTCTGCATTGGCCCCATGTATTGATCCTGTATATTACTAGCTGTATTCTGCTGAGCTGTATATTACTGGGCTTTATATTCTGTGGGAGCCCAATTAATGATCTCTTTTGCGTCAGTATCCACGTTGGTGGAATCGATCAGGGCCTGCGGCGTCCAGATAACTCTTGGAAGCTTCTGTCCGGCCAGTTCACGCAGGGCACATTCAAGGGCGATCTGCGCCTTGTAGAATGGGAAGGAATCAATGGTTGCGCTTAATTCACCCTTTCTGATGGAATCATAGGCCTCGCCGATTCCGTCAACACCTACAATCAGGATATCTTTTCCGGATTCCTTGACCGCTTCCACAACACCAAGGGCCATCCCGTCATTGTTACAGAAGATCGCTTTCAGGTCGGGATAGTTCTTGATCCATGTTTCAGCCAGTTCCTTGGCCTTGTTTCTGTCCCAGTCGGCATTCTGCTTTGCAACAATCTCAATGTCCGGTGAATTTGCCGTCATCCAGTTTTCAAAGCCTTCGGTCCTCTGCCTTGCGGCAAATGCCTTGGGCATACCGATCACAATGGCAACCTGACCCTTGCCGTCCAGCTGTTTGGAGATCCACTCCGCTGCCAGTTCACCGTTTTGGTCTGCCTTTGGCCCTACAAAGTTAGGTGCATTTGCAATCAGGCCATCGTTTACATTGATCACAGGTATGTTTTTCTCAACCGCGCTCTCAACACCCGGCACCAGGTTTCCGTCAGAAATGGGAGACAGCAGCAGCACAGAGTATTTTTTATTGATCATATTATTAAGGATGGCAAGCTGTCCCTGCTCATCGTTCTCATCCAGGGCGGCCTGGACATCGATGGTAACCTTTACCCCTGCCTCGGATGCCAGTCTGGCTCCTTCCTCATATCCCTCTTTCAGGGTGCGCCAGTATTCATTCTGGAACTGCTTGGCAACTGCCCCGACTACGATATCCTGGCTTCCGTAAGGGACCTCTGCTCCAAATTCCTCACGCACATCCTCAATGCTGACGCCCGCCTCCTTATCAGGATTAAAACCTTCGCTGACCACGGCCTCAGTCTCCTCTTTTGCAGCTTCCGCGCCCTTATCCTCCCCTTTTGTCTCCTGGGACTGGGCCTCGCTCTGCGCAGGGGCTGTTGTCTGGACCGCTGCGGTACTGCCGCCGCCTGAACTACATCCCATTAACATGGCCCCTACAATTGCTGATGTAACCAAAATTCCCAATACCTTTTTTCTCATCGCTTGCTCCTCCTTTTGTTGGATTCCTTTTTATTATTTTGAGAACATGTCCAGTACCAGCTTTTGAGCCTTGATACCATCCTGTTCTTTTATAACCTCCTCAATCCGGTCCATACCATAGCTGTCAATGGCGTTTGACAGTGCCTTAAACGCCTTGATATTGGCGCTGACCTCCTGCTGCGCCTCCTCCCTGATGGGGAAGGAATCAAAAAATACCACTTCGTCATAATTGTATTTCTTAAGGTAATACACAAACTCCAGCGCCTGGGGCATGCTCACAGAGGCAAAGATCAAACCGTTATCCAGTTCCCCGTATCCATCATTCATATGCAGCCCGTACAGCTTATTCTTCCTGGCAGCCAAAGCCAGGGAATAAGCCGGGTTCTCACGCTTCATCAGCATATGGCAGAAATCCAGGGTAACTCCGATATTAGGCCGGTCCACCTCATCGATCATCTGCAGGGTCAGCCCTATGCCATCGATCATGGAAAATGCCCTGGGCTCACATGGTTTATACTCAATGCTCACCTTAAGCCCCTTGCCTCCTGCGTAATCCGCCACTTCCCTGAACGCCCTGACGATCTTGTCCCAGTTTTTCTCATAGTCAACCTGGAAGGGATAATCAAACCCGTCAAACCCAAGCCATATTGTTATAACACTTCCCCCCAGCGCCTCACAGGCATCCGCAGCATCCTTGCAAAGCTGAACAGAACGTCTGCTCACATCCTCACGGGTGCCTGTAAATTCTCCTTCAGCAAACTCATTGCCCCGAAATCTTAAGGCAACCCCGTTCACCCCCAGGCCGCCCATATGCTCCCTGATTTCATCCAGATCATAACCGTCCACATGCTCCGGGTAATTAAACTCCAGGTGGGTGATCCCCTCCAGGTTTCGGTATGCATCTATGGTTTGGAACAGATCATAATTTCCTTTAAACATAAAAGAGTTCATTCTTCCAGAAAATTTCATATTTTGTCACCTTCTTTCATATTGTTAGTAATAATATATAATTATTTTTATTTTTTGTCAACTATTTTTACTTTTTTTCTTATTTTTTCATTTTTCTTCATTTTTCCCCCTGGCGTTCTTCCCTGGCCCCTTAATACTTTTCATTTTTTTTCAGCAGTATTTCCAACCCGGGATTTGCATAAATATATTTTAAATATTTTTAAAAATCTATTGACTTATGGGGTTATTTGTATTATATTAATATCAGTAACAATTACTATTATTAATAGAAACAAAACATTTAATCATAAATCAAAAAGGAGAATATAAGTTATGAAGAAATGGGTATGTACAGTATGCGGTTATGTTTATGAAGGCGAGAATGCACCTGAGAAATGTCCACAGTGCGGCGTTCCTGCATCCAAGTTCAAGGAGCAGGAAGCTGACAAGATGGCATGGGCATGCGAGCATGAGGTAGGGGTTGCCCAGGGCGCTCCTGAAGATATCATGATGGATTTAAGGGCTAATTTTGAGGGTGAGTGCTCTGAGGTTGGCATGTACCTGGCCATGTCCAGAGTCGCCCACAGGGAAGGATATCCCGAGATCGGCATGTACTGGGCAAAGGCTGCTTTTGAGGAAGCGGAGCACGCTGCCAAGTTTGCGGAGCTGTTAGGCGAGGTTGTCACCTCATCTACTAAGAAGAACCTGGAGATGAGAGTGGCTGCTGAGAACGGCGCTACTGCCGGCAAGTTCGACCTGGCTAAAAGAGCCAAAGCCCTGAACCTGGATGCGATTCATGACACGGTTCATGAGATGGCCAAGGATGAGGCACGCCACGGCAAGGCATTTGAAGGCCTGTTAAATAGATACTTCGGCTAATCTGTTAGCATAATCAATAGAACCCTCCTTTTAAACGGTCAGGCGGTCTCCCCAAGGCTGCCTGCACTGCCCCTAACACCGGCTGTCAGTTACAAAGGAGGAATTAGCAAAATATGGATTGAAATATTTGAAATTTAAGGATACAATAGGAATTAGCAGTAAACGGCAGCAATATATAATATTCAAAAGAGAAAGGTGAGGTAAAACTATGGCATCAAAATACGCAGGAACTAAAACAGAACAGAACTTAAAGGACGCATTCTCCGGAGAGTCCCAGGCACGCAATAAGTATACATACTATGCATCCGCAGCTAAGAAGGCTGGCTATGAGCAGATGTCCGCATTATATCTGGAGACCGCCGATCAGGAGAAGGAGCATGCTAAGATGTGGTTCAAGGAGCTTCACGGGATCGGAACTCCTGAGGAGAACCTGGTTGACGCTGCTGCAGGCGAGAACTACGAGTGGACCGACATGTACGCACGTATGGCGCGTGAGGCGCGTGAGGAAGGCTTTGAGGAACTGGCTGTTAAGTTTGAACTGGTTGCCAAGGTTGAGGCAGCTCATGAGAGAAGATACAACACCCTGTTAAACAGCTTAAAGAACGACAAGACCTTTAAGGGCGATGCTCCTCTGGGCTGGAAGTGCAGAAACTGCGGATACATCCATGAGGGCGAGGAAGCTCCTGAAGTATGTCCATGCTGTGCACATCCAAGAGCTTACTTTGAGAGAAAAGTTGAGAATTATTAATTCATACCCTATCATAAAAGCAGGGCCGGGAAACTTCATATCCCGGCCCTGCTTTTATGATCCTACTGATTCTCGATCTCCATGATCATATTCACCCTGCGCTCATGTCTTCCGCCCTCAAACTTGGCATCCAGCCACGCCTCAGTGATCATCTTGGCAAGTTCACTTCCCACCACCCTGGCGCCAAAAGCCAGGACATTGGAGTTGTTGTGCATTCTGGAAAGTTTGGCCGTGTAAGGCTCACTGCATACGCATGCGCGGATACCCTTTACCTTGTTGGCAGCCAGGGAGATCCCAACGCCCGTGCCGCAGATTGCAATCCCCAGGTCAGCCTCTCCTGAAGCCACTGCCTTTCCCACCTTTTCCCCATATACAGGGTAATCACAGCTTTCCGTTGAATTGGTTCCCAGGTCAATAACCTCATATCCCTTGCTTTCCACAAACTCTTTGATGATCTCCTTCAGCTCGATGGCTGTATGGTCATTACCGATTGCGATTTTCATAATCTTTCTCCTATCTCCTGATGCGTCAGTTTTCTTTATCCCTTAAATGCACAATTCTATCCGCGTCCAAAAAAGCCCTGGATCCGGTCCAGCCTGGATGTCATGGACACCAGCAGCAGGTCGGCCGCTGTCAGCGCAGCCATGGCCTCCACCACCACCACGGCCCTTGGCACAATGATGGGATCGTGACGTCCCCTGATCTCAATATCCAGTTCCTGTCCGGTCCTGGTGACCGTGTGCTGGCTTCTGGCAATGGATGGGGTTGGCTTAAATGCTGCCCGGATCACGATATCGCTGCCGTCACTGATACCTCCCAGGGTGCCCCCGGAGTGGTTGCTGCTCTTGACCACCTTATACTCCTGTCCGACCCTTTTTCCGTTCCCTCCGCCGTCCTCTTTTTTGTCTTCTTTGCCGTCTTCTTTGCCTTCCCGGCTTATGATAAACCCGTCATTGTTAGATGACCCAAGAGCCCTGGCGGCCTCAAAACCGTCCCCGATCTCAAATCCCTTCACTGCCCCAATGGACAGAATGGCCTTTGCCAGGTTGGCGTCCAGCTTTTCAAATACCGGTTCACCCACCCCCACAGGCATTCCCTGGATCACGCACTCCACCACGCCTCCGCAGGAATCCCTCCTGGCCATCATCTCCTCCAGATAGGCCTGGGCCTTCTGCGCCGCACCGGCATCCGGCATATACAGGCGGTTGTTCCACATCTCATCCAACTGAAACGCCTGGTCATTGATCTCTATCTCACCCACGGACCGGGTATAAGCCCTCACAGTGATTCCAAGGCTTTTAAGCAGCTTACAGGCAATAGCCCCTGCAGCCACCCGGCCGGTAGTCTCACGGCCTGAGGAACGCCCGCCGCCGCGGTAATCCCTAAACCCATATTTACAGTCAAAGGTATAATCCGCATGTCCGGGACGATATACATCCATGATGTTGCCGTAGTCGTGGGAGCGCTGATCCGTGTTGCGCACTTCCAGGGCAATGGGCGTTCCCGTGGTCCTGCCCTCAAATACCCCTGAAAGAATTTCCACCACGTCCCCTTCCTGGCGGGCCGTGGTGAATTTACTCTGTCCTGGTTTTCTTCTGTCCAAATACACCTGGATGTCCGCCTCAGTCAGGGGAAGGCCGGCCGGGCACCCGTCCACGACCACGCCGATCCCCTTTCCATGGGATTCACCCCAGGTAGTAACTTTTAAAATTGTTCCATATGTTGAACCTGCCATGTATCCTTATCCTGCCTCCATATCATGCCCGTATTTGTTCTGCCCACAGTATCCTATGTTCTGATAGTATACCCTGATCGTGCGCCTGATAATACACCCTCATCACATCCCCTGCTATGACCTGCCGATCCTGGCAATGGCACAGCAGTTGGGCTGGTTCACGCTGATGCTGCGTCCGCACATGACCAAAAGCCCTTTTTCATAATTCACCTCAAAGAAACTGATGGAGCCGCTGTCATGGTTGATGGACGCAATGTGCTTTTGATCCGGGAAAATAGCCACATCCTTGGGATATTCGCCGCTGACAGGCAGGCAGCTGATCATGGTCAGCAGTCCTGATTCCTCATCCCTTCTGTAGATCGTCACCGTGTTCTCACCTGCATTGGTGCAGTAAATATACTTTTCGTCCGGAGACAGCCTCATGGCGCAGGCAGCCGTCAGATTGCCCGGATTCTTGGTGGCCGTGGTGGAAATGGTCTGGATCTTCTCGATCACCGGCGCCCTGTCCCCGGTCTCATAGGAATACACGCTGATCACATTCTGGAGTTCATGCATCAGATAAAGGAATCTTCCGTCCGAACTGTAGCGGAAATGTCTGGGTGCCGACTCCAGGTCACAGTGGATGGCATCCACCTGGACCAGTTTTTTATCCTTATCATTAAACCGGTAAACTTTTACCTGGTCCGTGCCGTTGTCCACGGACAGGACATACCTGCCGTCAGGCATCCTTCTGGTACATGTTACATGGGAGCGGAAATTTCGCTCCGCCACACTGCCGTAACCTTTATTATAAACCTCATCCACGATCTCACCCACGGAACCGTCCTTATTCAGGCTCAGCACAGTGGTCTTGCCGTCATGGTAGCCGGACACAAACACATACTCGTCCTTCACATCCGTGCACAAATGGCAGCCCCTCATACCGCGTATGGGAGAACTGTTCAGCCTGGCCAGGCTTCCGTTCTGAAGGATACGGAAGGATACCACACCTTCATCTGCTATGGAGTACAAGGTCTTTCCATCGCTGGAAGCAATGACATAGGAGGAGTTGTCCACTTCCACCTCACACCGCTCCTTAAACACACCCTTTTCCACATCCACATCATACACTGTGATTCCCTTGGCCTTGCCGGTGTAAGAATAGGATCCTACATATGCCATATATTTTCCATTCATACCTGTTCTACCTCCCTGATTCACGTCCGTCTTAATGCCGGCCCAATCCCTGATTTTTCATTGGACGCTGCGCTAAAAACATCATATCATAATTTTGTGAATTTGTTAACCGGATATTTATGAAATTGTTGCCCGGAACTTTACAAAAAAGTATTGACATACTATCAATTTAATGTATAATGAAATTCGCGCTTGTTTATTATTACTAAACTTTTTGCTTAATTTTACAGTCAGTTAGTATTTGTAAACTTTTTGTTCAGATTAGAGTGTGTCCGCAGACACACCCGGGATACAGGGAGGGTTTCCATGGAGATCGGAAGTAAATTAAAAGAACTGAGGGTGCTGAAGGGTCTGACCCAGGAGGAACTTGCGGACCGGGCCGAGCTTTCCAAAGGCTTTATATCCCAGCTTGAGCGGGACCTGACTTCCCCATCCATCGCAACCCTGATGGATATACTGCAGTGCCTGGGCACCACCATCGGGGATTTCTTCACCGAAACACCGGACGAACAGATTGTATTCGGTAAACAGGATTATTTTGAAAAAATTGACACAGACTTGAATAATGAGATCAAATGGATCATCCCCAATGCACAGAAGAATGTGATGGAGCCCATTCTCCTAACCTTAAAGGCGGGAGGATCCACTTATCCGGATAATCCCCATGAAGGAGAAGAGTTCGGGTACGTGCTTCAGGGGGCTGTCTCCATTCATCTGGGGACCAAGACATACAAGGCCAAAAAGGGGGAATCCTTTTATTTCACCCCGGACAAGAAACATTACCTGACCAGCAAGAACGGGGCACTCCTGCTGTGGGTAAGCTCACCGCCCAGCTTTTAGAAGCTTCACATTACGATAAAAGGAGAACGTATTTATCATGAGCCAGCCATTCATTGATTTACAGCACATTTCAAAAAGTTTTGACGGTGAGATGGTTTTGGACGACCTGAACCTCTCCATTAAGGAGAACAGTTTCGTCACCCTGCTTGGCCCCAGCGGCTGCGGCAAGACCACCACCCTTCGTATCCTCGGCGGCTTTACCACACAGGACACAGGAAAGGTCATGTTTGAAGGGCAGGATATCACCAGGATCCCTCCCAACAAACGCCAGTTAAATACAGTATTCCAGAAGTACGCTCTGTTTCCCCATATGAATATTGCGGAAAACATTGCCTTTGGGCTTAAGATCAAGAACAAATCAAAAGCTTACATTGATGATAAGATAAAATACGCCTTAAAGCTGGTGAACCTGTCCGGCTATGAGAAGCGTACCGTGGATTCCCTGTCCGGCGGCCAGCAGCAGCGTATTGCCATTGCCAGGGCCATTGTGAACGAACCCCGGGTCCTCCTTCTGGATGAACCCCTGGGCGCACTGGACCTGAAGCTGCGCCAGGATATGCAGTACGAGCTGATCCGCCTTAAGAATGAACTGGGAATCACCTTTATCTATGTGACCCATGACCAGGAGGAAGCCCTCACCATGTCAGACACGATTGTGGTCATGAACCAGGGATATATCCAGCAGATGGGTTCCCCTGAACAGATTTATAATGAACCGGAAAATGCCTTTGTGGCTGACTTTATCGGAGAGAGCAACATTGTACCCGGCATTATGATCAAGGATGAACTGGTTGAAATTTTCGGCGCCAGGTTTGTATGTGTTGACAAGGGCTTTGGAAATAATAGGCCTGTGGACGTTGTGATCCGTCCTGAAGATATTGATCTTGTAAAACCCGAGGAGGGCAGTATACAGGGTGTTGTGACCCATCTGATCTTTAAGGGTGTGCACTATGAGATGGAGGTAACCACCCCGGATGGTTTTGAGTGGCTGGTACACTCCACCGACATGTTCCCGGTTGGCCGGCAGGTTGGCATCCATGTGGAGCCGTTTGATATCCAGATCATGAACAAACCTGCTTCTGAGGATGAGGAGGCGCTGGGAGTCAATGAATAGCGAGAAAAAAGGCGCTGCCATCGGCAAAGCGCTGTTATCCGGACCTTATCTGCTGTGGATGATCGGTTTTACCCTGATACCCCTGGCACTGATCATGTGGTATGGCCTTACCGACAAACACGGCGCCGTCACCCTGTCCAACATCATTGCCATCGCGTCAGCAGACCATGCAAAAGCCTTGTGGCTGTCCCTGGGACTTTCCCTGGTGAGCACTGTCCTGTGCCTGTTCCTGGCCTATCCCCTGGCTATGATCCTCCGGGGCCGCGGGGCTGCGGCTGGAGGATTTATTGTGTTCATATTCATCCTTCCCATGTGGATGAACTTTCTTCTGAGGACCCTGGCCTGGCAGACACTGCTGGAAAAGAACGGGGTGATCAACGGACTGCTCACATGGCTGCACCTGCCAACACAGTCCCTGATCAACACGCCCTCAGCCATTGTGCTGGGCATGGTATATAATTTCCTGCCCTTTATGGTACTGCCCATCTACAATGTGCTGTCCAAGATAGACGACAATATCATCAACGCTGCCAAAGACCTGGGGGCCAACGGTTTCCAGCGCTTTATCAGGATATGGTTCCCCTTAAGCATCCCGGGCATCATAAGCGGCATTACCATGGTGTTCGTACCTTCCCTGACCACCTTTGTGATCTCCGACCTGCTGGGCGGAAGCAAGATCCTTCTCATCGGCAATGTCATTGAGCAGGAGTTCACCAGGGGAAGCAACTGGCATCTGGGCAGCGGACTTTCACTGGTACTTATGGTCTTTATCCTGATCAGTATGGCCATGATCGCCAAATACGATAAAAATGGAGAGGGGACTGCATTCTGATGACAAAAGGTTCAAGAGCGCTGCGCAAAATTGTTTCTGATTTTTATATGGTGCTGATATTAATCTTTTTATATGCCCCTATCCTGACCATGATGGTATTATCCTTTAACCAGTCCAAGTCCAGGACACAGTGGGGCGGTTTTACCCTGCAGTGGTATGCCCAGATGTTTGACAGCCGCTCCATTATGAGCGCTTTGACCACCACACTGGTCATTGCCTTTGTGTCCGCCCTGGCAGCCACTGTCATCGGCACGGCCGCCGCCCTGTCCATAGGCTCCATGAGGGCGGTTCCAAAGACCATTGTGATGGGGATTACCAATATACCCATGCTGAACGCTGATATCGTAACAGGCATATCCCTGATGCTGGCGTTTATCGCCTTTGGCATTTCCCTGGGATTTAAGACCGTGCTCATATCACATATCACGTTCAACATACCTTATGTGATACTGAGCGTGATGCCAAAGCTGAAGCAGACCGACAAATATACCTATGAGGCAGCCCTGGATCTGGGCGCGTCCCCGTCCTACGCTTTTTTTAAGGTGGTGTTCCCGGACATCATGCCCGGCGTGCTCTCCGGCTTTTTGCTGGCATTTACCATGTCCCTGGATGACTTTATCATCACCCACTTTACCAAGGGAGCCGGTATCAACACCCTTTCCACCCTCATATACAGCGAGGTGAGGCGCGGTATCCGCCCGTCCATGTACGCACTGTCCACCATCATTTTCCTGACAGTGCTGATCCTTCTTATTATTGTTAATTTCCGGTCCATTAAAAAACCGGAACAAGCATAGAGTGATCCACTCTGACCTATTTTGAGATCTAAAGGAGAATAATTATGAAAAAGAAAATGGTCATCACCCTGACAGCTGCTTCCATTGCAGTACTGTCCGCCGCCCTGGTTACAGGATGCGGCAAATCCGGTTCCTCCGAGGGAGGAAACAAAGAGGACAACAAGCTCAATGTCTACAACTGGGGCGAATACATTGACGAGGATGTGATCTCCCAGTTTGAGGAGGAGACAGGGATCAAGGTTGTCTATGATGTATTTGAGACAAATGAGGAAATGTACCCTGTCATCGAGGCCGGCGCTGTGAAATATGATGTGGTCTGCCCATCGGATTACATGATCCAGCGTATGAGCCAGAACAATCTGCTGGCCGAGATCAACCTTGACAACATCCCCAACTATAAGGAGATCGGCGAGGACTACCTGGATATCTCCAAGGGATTTGATCCTGAGAACAAGTACTCCGTACCCTACTGCTGGGGCACCATGGGAATCCTCTACAACACCAAGCGGCTGGAGGAACTGGGCGTGCCGGCTCCCACTAAGTGGTCTGACCTCTGGGATGAGCGTCTCAGCGGCGAGATCCTGATGCAGAACAGCGTAAGGGACGCATTTACAGTTGCCCTGAAAATGGAGGGTTATTCCTTAAACTCCACCAACCCGGACGAACTGGCCCAGGCCCGTGACCTTTTGATCCAGCAGAAACCCCTGGTACAGGCATATGTCATTGACCAGGTAAGGGATAAGATGATCGGCGGCGAGGCAGCCGTGGGCGTGATCTACTCCGGAGAAATGCTCTATATTCAGGAAGCAGTGGCCGACCAGGGCCTGGACTACAGCCTGGAGTATGTGATTCCCGAGGAAGGAACCAACTACTGGATCGACTCCTGGGTAATTCCCGCCAATGCGGAGCACAAGGAAAATGCCGAGAAATGGATCGACTTCCTGTGCCGTCCTGACATTGCCAAGAAGAACTTTGAATATATCACCTACGCAACACCCAACAAAGGCGCATACGACCTGCTGGATGACGAGTTAAAGAACAACAAAGCGCTGTTCCCTGATATCCGCAGCCTGCCAAACTGCGAGATCATCAAATACCTGGGAGATGACGTGGATACCATCTATAATGATATGTGGAAAGAGATCAAATCCGAATAAATATAAGATCCATGTGCGGATCATTGTAATAGAGTAGAGAAGTAATTGCTAGGAATTACTTCCCTCTCATTGAACCGTACGTACGGGTCTCGTATACGGCTCTACAACTTATATTCCAACTTATCTTAGATAATAATTTAAAGGATTGAGCAAACCAGCTCCGTCCTTTATTTTATTTTCAAGCAACTCTGGACTTAGAATATAATTCACAACATTCATACCACTTCTCCTGTACCAACCAAGTCTTGAATTAGCAACTTTGTAAATAGCCTCATGGTCAAACCCATTTTTATATTTCTGATTGAGATAGCATAGGTTTCTATATATTCTCTTAGGCATTTTCCATTGCTTTATAACAATTACTCTTATCTTGTGCCTAAGCCATGCTCCAAACTCTTTCATAAATGTTTTCATCATTCCGATTCTAAAGTAGTTAATCCATCCTCTGACTATTTCATTCACTCGTTTAATTGTTTCTGCAAGTGGTCGTGCAATAGCCTTATTTCTTTTGAGGTATTCACTTAATTTCTGTTTTAGTCTCTTTTTCTTCTCTGTGGTGGGTTTTACTTTCCATTCTCCACCATGATTTAAAAATGTGAAGCCAAGATATTTGCTTCTTGTAGGTCTGACTACTTTCGTTTTGGTTGCATTTACTTTTAGAAACAGGTTTCTTTCTATCCAGTCTGTTATGGATTTCATCACTCTGTTTGCTGCCATTTCACTTTTAGTGAAAATCATTGTATCGTCAGCATACCTTGTAAAACGAAGTCCTCTTTGTTCCAGTTCCTTGTCTAATTTATCAAGATACACGTTAGAAAGTACGACTGAGAGAGGTCCTCCCTGCGGCACACCTGTCATGGTTGCTTGTTCCAGTCCTTTTTCCATCACTCCTGCTTTGAGATATTTCCGAATCAGGTTTAATGTGGTACTGTCATTCACTTGCTCTCTAAGAATCTGAATTAACTTATCGTGATTTACTTTATCAAAGAATTGTTCTATATCAATGTCTACTACCCATTCATATCCCTCGTTCAGATTTTCCAATGCTTGTTTTATGGTATCATGACAATCTCTTCCTGGTCTGAAACCATAGCTAAATTCACTGAATATTTCCTCATATATTTCTATAATGGGTTGAGCTATAGCTTGTTGTATCACTCTGTCCAAGACCGTTGGGATTCCTAGTGGTCTCTGTTTTCCATTATCTTTTGGAATATAAACTCGGCGTACCGGCTTTGGCTTATAGGTTCGATTTCTGATTGACTGGATAATTTCATCTTGGTTTTCTTTGATGTATGCACCAAGTTCCTCGACTTTCATTCCGTCAACTCCCCCTGCTCCTTTATTCGCCACTACTTTCTTATAGGCTTTGTTTAGATTTTCCTTTGATGTAATCGCATCTATTAATTCCATTGTTGTTACTCCTCTGATTATCACAAAATTTATGCACATCGCCCCTCTCGATATAGACAGTATTCCTCGGTTACGTTCCTACTTTTCCTATCCATCTGATTTCTGGCTAATGCACCATTCTCTTAATAACAATTCGTACTATAGATCGTTTCAGTCCTTCAGTTATTACGCCTACTATGACTTCATCTGACTCCCTCCCTAAACCTTTTTCGACCATATCGAATGATATGTGGGTAGGGTCTCCCAAGGTAAGACACTAATCTTTCGTTCCACAACCTCTTGATTTACAATTTCGGTTATACGTTTACCCTTTGGGCTTTAGTTTGTCATGCAACCTTACCCACCTCATCGCCTTATCAAGTTTCTGTTCGTAGGCTCGAGAACTTTGCTATGCGCTTCCTTCATCTATGCCATTACTGACACCAACTTACGCTCCGCTACACTTGGCGGTAAATACCTGTGACTGGACTTTCACCAGTTAGATTAGTGCCATGCTTGGCACACATGGAAAAGGCCCGGGCGCAGGAAGCGCCCAGGGCCTTTTCTGGTGTAGTTTATGGATGTTATGCAGGAACCTATACGGTTCCAAACGTAATTTTTAGCCCTGTTAGCCGGACCATTACCTGATGGACCTGGTTGGGAAGTATTTTCTGAAGGAACGGACGGATATGGGGATGTAGAATTGGTGATAAGAAATATGAACCCAAGCCAGGATAGAATTTTTTAATACCTATAACCATATCTTCCCAAGAGAAAATACTGTTCTAAAATGTTTGAATGAACATTTTTTTATAGATAAAAATGAATATAAAAACTTTTTTATAAGTTGAATCAGACATTTTTTGTCTATATTGCATATTTTTTTCTAATATTTCTTGTTTTTATACACATCTTTGCTCAATTTTTTATTTGACTATCTTCGTTTTTACGAATATACTTCAAACATAAAGTATTATCAATCAAACATTAGCAATTATCAATTCTACCTTGTTTTCTCTGCAGCAATCCACAAATGCTTCAGAGATACCGGAATCCGTAACCAGGGCATCCACTTCAGAAATCGTCCCCAGCTGGAAAAAGCGGGGTTCATGGATTTTACTGCTGTCTATAAGGGCAACTGTCTTTTCAGAATGCTGAATGATCAGCTTTTTAATCTCCAGGTCATTTACACTGTTTGTAGTGATCAGGCCGTCACTTGTAATACTGTAAAAACCAAGAAATGCAATTTTAAAATACATGGACTTCAAAAGATTCTGCGTAATAGGTCCAAAACAGGAATGGGCTGTCTTGTGAAGCTCCCCGCCCAGAGAAAACACCGTACTTTTCGTGCACTTATTAAACTCCAGCGCAGCTGTCAGCGAGGTGGTGGTGATGATCAACGGTTTATTATACGGTATGAACTCTGCCATGCTAAGGCACGTGGAGCTGTCATCAATAAAAATATTATCCCCCGGATTAAGGAACTTGACCGCTTCTCTTGCAATTGCCTTTTTTTCCGCAATATGTTCCTTTGCACGGGCGGAAAACGAAACGCCGTCAATATACTTTTCAGTTGGTATGGTAGCCCCTCCGTGGGTGCGGATAGCCTTTCCCTGGGTAACAAGCATGTTGATATCCCGCCGTATGGTCATTTCCGAGACATGAAAAAGGCTGCTCAGGTGCGAGACCTCAACAGAACCTACAGAGAATAAAAGTTTTTCAATCTGGGAAAGGCGTGTACTCTTTGACATACCATAAATATAATATACCAAAACTCAAAATGCAATATCAATTTATCACAACATAAAAATTAAATATCAGGAGGAAACGTAATGGCTAAGTACAACAAGATTTTAGGAAGTATCGCAGGGGCTGCCGTAGGCGATGCCATGGGCGCTGCCACGGAGACAAGGAGTGCCGAAAGGATCAAAGAAGATTTTGGTGGCTATGTGGAGCAGATCATCACACCGCCGTCAGACTGTTTTGCCCGCGGGTATGATGCCGGCACTGTCACCGATGATTTCAGCCTCGCCTATTATACAGCCATTGAACTGGCGGCATCCAAAGGCAATGTAGACAACGAGGTGGCTAAAAAGGCACTCTTTACCTGGGCCTCCTATCCCCAGTTTTTCAGGTTTGCAGGTCCTACCACGGAAGCTGCCCTGAGAAAATTAAAAGGGGAGGAAATAGTAAATCCCAAAGGATACATTGCCGCTGACAATTTAAAGGCAACCAATGGTTCCGGGATGAAGATCTTCCCGGTGGGATTGATCAACCCGGGAAACCTGGATAAAGCAGTTCAGGACACCATCACCATCTGTATGCCCACCCACAACAACAACGTGGCCATCTCCGGTGCCTCAGCCATATCTGCCGCGGTTGCAAAGGCAATGGAAGATGATGCCACCCTGGACCGTGTCATTGAAGCAGGAATTTACGGAGCTCATAAAGGATTTGAAGACAGCTCCAAAATAGCACACCGGCTGGCCACTCCTTCTGTGGAAAAAAGGATCCGACTGGCGGTGGAGATCGGAAAGAAAGGAACCGGCTGGGAAAATACCATGCTGGAGTTAAGGGATATCATCGGAGCCGGACTGATGGCCACAGAGGCGATCCCATGCGTATTCGGCATCCTTGCCGCAACTGCAGGGGATCCCATGGCCGCGATCAAAATGGGTGTCAATATCGGCGATGATACCGACACAGTGGCCACCATGGTAGGGGCAGTGGCAGGCGCACTTTACGGCATGGGCAACATCCCTGAGGACTATATTGCTCTCATTGACAAAGTAAACGGCTTTGACCTTAAGGGACTGGCACGGGATATAGAAAGGGAGTTTTATGAATGATCCATGAAAAGATATCTAAGGGCAACTATGTCATTGCCATAGGAGCCGCTGCGTTTGATGAGTATTACACCACAGATACCTGGCCCCAGGAAGGGGGCAAGACTATGGTGGAGTATAAGGAAGATATGATCGGAGGCATGATCCCCAATGCTGCCTGCGTATTTGCAGGATACGGCATAGAAACCTACCTTGTTGACACCTTAAAAAGCAATAGCCGTAAAACAGAGATGATCATTGAGGACCTGAAAGCCCACGGGCTGCACACGGAACTGATCCGTTACCGCGATGATATCCCGGATGCCAGAACCATCATTATACTCACCGGCAGGGAGCGGACCATACTGGTAGTTGAACCTCATAAACCAATGCTGGATATAAAAGACAGCGAGCTGGACTTGTTCAGAAATGCATCCTATCTCTATACCACCCCTGTAGAACTTAAGAATATAAGGAACTATATGGAATTCCTAGATGATATGAAAGCCCACCAAGTCAAACTGGCTTTTGACATCGAGGAGTCGACCGTGGATACCTGTGATAGGTCGCTGATCTACAGGGCAGATGTACTCTTCTTCAACGAGTTCGGTTTCCGAAAGATAAAAGGAAACCGCAGCGAAACCGAGACCTTATCAGAAATGTTTGAAAAGGGGGTGGAAATTGCCACCATTACTCTGGGCGAGAAAGGAAGCTTTACTGCCACCAAAGACGGATCTTTCAGGACCGCGGCTTTAAAGCAGGATGTGGTTGATACAACCGGGGCCGGAGACACATTTAACAGTTCATTTATCACCTATCTTCTCATGGGAAAAAGCATAAAGGAGGCCGCCCTGTTTGCCAATACGGCCGGAGGATACTCCGTCACACAGTACGGCCCCAAGGGCGGCGTCAATGAATTGAGCTTTATAGAGAACCTGGTAACAAAGTTGGATCAAAGCTATGGAAGGGAAACGCGATGGGACAGGAAATTCTAAAAGCAAAGTGTATCAAGAAGAGTTTTTTCGGAAATGAAGTCCTAAAGGGAGTGGACTTTGAAGTACAAACAGGTGAGATCCATGGGCTGGTCGGCGAAAACGGGGCCGGAAAATCCACACTGATGAAGATCATCACAGGGGTCTATACAAAAAACAGCGGAGAGATCTACCTGGACGGCAAGGAAGTCGACTTTTCCGACCCGGGCAAGGCGCGGGATGCCGGTGTCTCCATCATACACCAGGAGTTTAACCAGTTCTCCAATCTGTCGGTTGCCGAGAATATCTTCCTGGACAGGAAGGAATACCGAAGTTCCCTTGGGGTTGTAAACTGGAAAAAGATGCGTGAGGATGCAGGGAAGGTACTGGGGGATCTGGGCGCATCCTTTGATGTGGAGATTCCGGAACGCCTGCTGTCTGTGCGGGAACAGCAGCTTGTGGAGATAGCCAAAGCCATTTCCTCCAACTGCCGTGTCCTTATTATGGACGAGCCCACAGCAGCCCTGCCGGAAAACGAGGTGGGAAAGCTGTTTGATGTCATCCGCGTCCTGAAGGAAAAGGGGGTGGCAGTCATATACATCTCTCACCGGATGAAGGAGATCGAACAGATCTGCGACCGCGTCACTGTTTTACGGGATGGAAAAAAGATCAGTACCCTGGACATGGAACAGGGGCGGATCGATGAGGTCATCTCCCAGATGATCGGCAAGAGCATCACCAACTATTATACCCACACGGAACGCACCATGGGAGAAACCATCCTGAAGGTTGAGAACCTGAGCGGGCACGGGGTTTCGGATGTCTCATTCCAGCTGCACAGCGGGGAGGTACTGGGACTTTACGGCCTTGCCGGTTCAGGGGCTACGGAAACAGCTGAAATGATCATGGGTCTGAAACGTCCCCAAAAGGGCAGCGTCACTATGAGGGATAAAAAGCTGTCCATGAAAAATATCGGTGAATCCATGAATTCAGGGATCGGATACGTCCCCTCCGACAGGAGGCAGGAAGGGATCATTCTCAACATGCCCATCAGCCAGAATACCATCCTGGCCAACTTAGATGCATATGACGGCAGGATCATGCTGAATGATCAAAAAATCAGTTCCCGTGTGGAGAAGGCCATTGAAAACCTGAAGATCAAGTGTGTTTCTTCTTCCCAGGAGGTCATGCGGCTCTCGGGAGGGAACCAGCAAAAAGTTGTCCTGGCAAAATGGCTGGACAGAAATCCCCATGTCCTGATCCTCAATGAACCCACCAGGGGAGTTGACGTGGGAGCAAAAAGCGAAATATACAAGCTGATCGATGATCTTGCCAACAGCAATCTGGCTATTCTATTCATATCTTCCGAACTTCCGGAAGTCATGGGCGTTAGCGATGCCATCACGGTAATGTGCAGGGGGCACATTACCGGAAGCTTCCGGAAATCGGAGATCGGCCAGGACACGCTGCTGAAAGCAGCGTCAGGGCGTATTTAGGGGAGGAAACCACATGGATAAGGCAAAAATTATGAAGATCGTGAAAAGGCAGGAATTCATCGTTGCGGCTTTCTCGCTCCTGGTGTTTGTCTTCTTTTCCCTGTTTTCAGATAACTTCTACACTCCCACGAACCTGAGGCTGATCTTACAGCAATATGCGGTAAACGGGATCTGTGTTCTGGGTATATCGATCGTAATTATTTTAAATGGGATCGATCTGTCAGCCGGGGCTATTCTGGCCATGGCAGGGGCTGTGTCCGGTACTATGGTAAAAGCAGGCATACCCATTCTTTTGTGCATACTGGCAGGGGTGGCACTGGGTATGCTGTTCAGTTTTATCAACGCATTGATCATAACCAAATGCAGGGTTCCTGCCATTGTCACCACCATTGCCACCAATTACCTGTTTAGGGGGCTGATCGTGGTCATTACAGGGGGATATTGGGTCAATCAGTTTCCCAAATCATTCACCCGGATCGGAGCAGGCAGGCTGCTTGGCATATCAAACCTGTTCTGGATGGCCATGTTCCTGCTGATCATGATGACTGTATTTATGAAATATTTCAACACAGGCAGGAAAATATACGCGGTGGGCACCAATCCCCAGGGAGCTGACCTTAGCGGCATCAGCTCGGACCGGATCCAGATGATCGGCTACACGATCTGCGGCGCCCTGATCGGCTTTGCCGGAGTCATGTACGCATCCTCCTACGGGGCTATCAATCCTTCCTCCACAGGTTCTACCCTTGGAACCACGGTTCTGGCCGCCGCACTTGCGGGCGGTGTGAATTTCGGCGGCAAGGGCACATTGTTAGGCGGAGCCATAGGAATGCTGATGATCACCATCATCAACAACGGGCTGATCCAGATCAAGGTATCTGAATATTGGGTGGATGCGATTACAGGCGCCATCATCCTGATCGCCCTGGTGCTCAATGTCCTGAATGCCAGAGAGAAAAGAAAGGGGGACAACTGATGGCGGCGGTAAGATCAATTGTTACAGGAATCAAAAACTACTCTGAAAAGGACGGCAATAAAAATATCGTCCTGCTGGCTGTTTATCTAATGATCCAGACCGGAGTATTTGCAATGCTGACTCCATTCTTTATCACTGCGGCTAACTTTCAGAACCTGATGCGTCAGACTGCAGAACTTGGAATGGTGACCATTCCTCTTGCGATCATCCTTATGACAGGGAATATCGATCTGTCCATCGGGTCCGTTATGGGGGTCTGCGCCATTTCCCTTGCCAGGCTTTTAAAAACCGGTATGAATATCTGGCTGGCAGTTCTGATCACCATACTGATCGGCGCCGCCATTGGCAGCCTTAACGGCTTTCTGGTAGCCAGGATGCATCTGGCCGGCATTGTGGCCACATTGGGCACACAGGTCATGCTCAGAGGCGTGTGCAATATACTGACCGGCGGCAGACCGGTGAGCGGCCTGCCGGAACAGTTTCTTTCTTATGCAAATATCCGGATCTTTGGAATGCCTGTAAGCTTTATCTTTATGGCAGTGATTTTTATGGCAGCTATCTTTATCATGCAGAAAACCAGCTTTGGCATACGGGTCCATGCCATCGGATATAATCCCAGGACCAGCATCTATTCAGGCCTTGGGTCCGACAAGATCAAGTTCATCATGTTCACACTGTCCGGCGCTGTGGCGGCCATTGCAGCGGCATTCATGCTGATGCGGTTCGCAAGTGCGGAGTCAAAATTCGCCAGCGGCTATGACACCGACACACTCACCTCCCTTCTCATAGGCGGGATCAGTATTGCCGGCGGTTCCGGCAATATGATCGGTGCACTCTTAGGTTTTATAACCATTGCGACCCTCAGGAACGGGCTGAACCACATGGGTATATCAGCAATCTTTCAGACCGTGATCCTTGGGATCCTTATCATCATTTCCGCTGTTAACTTTAAAAAGAAAAACTAATTCACATATCAAAGGAGGTACCATATGAAAAAAAGAAATTTAGCAGCCATAACAGCCATGGTATTAACAGGCGCATTGTTAGCAGGATGCAGCAGCGGGACAGCGGCTACTAACGCTCCCCAGACCACACAGGCCGCCAAGGATGCGGCTGAGAACACCTCAGGCTCAAGCGGCTCCGGCACACAAGCGGCGCAGGATTCCGGCGGGTCTTTTGAAATCAACCGGAAATTATTCTTCTGTCCCAAAAGTGTTGGCTTTGATTACTGGACCTCAGCTGAAAAGGGAATCATGGAAGCAGCCAAAACCCTGGGTTATGAAGCTGTTTTTAACGGCCCGGCAACCACAGACTCCGCCCAGCAGATCAGCATGATACAGGACATGCTGGCCCAGGGCATCGGCGGTCTGGCCATTGCCCCCAATGATGCGGAGGCGATCAGCGCAACCATTAAGGAAGCCCAGGACAAGGGGGTCAATACCATCACATTTGACACTGACGCCCCCAATTCCACCAGATCTTACCTGGTGTGCCCGGACTCCGACTACTCTATGGGGCAGGAACTGGGGAAAATGATCGCGGAAGAAATGGGCCAGGAAGGAAAGCTGGCATTTATGGTCGCCTCCTTCAGTGCTGAAAACCAGGTATCCAAGGTGGAAGGAGCAACCGATTACCTCAAGGAAAACTGTCCGGATATTGAGATTGTTACAACCGTCAATTCAGATGATGACAACGAGACCGCTTTTGCAAATGCCCAGACACTTTTGACCACCTATCCTGATCTAAAGGGCATCCTGGGATTTGCCGGCGCCGAAGCCCCCCAGGCTGCGGAAGCCATCACACAGGCGATCAGCAACGGGGAAGTCAAGGAAGGCCAGATCGCAGTCACAGGAATCGGATTCCCCAATCAGTGCCGTCCCTATATCAAGAGCGGCGTGTTAAAACAGGTTCTCAGCTGGAATCCCACGGAAACAGGAAAAGTGGCCTGCTATGTGCTTGCAGCCATGGCAGAAGGTAAACCCATTGACGCCTCCTTTACAGTAGACGGCACTGATATAAAAATCGAGGATGGGAATAAAGTATACCACGGATGCATCCTGCTGACTCCTGAGAATATTGACGAATATGATTATTCATAGAGGAGATGCCATATGAAAACAATTAAGGCCGAGAGGATCAATAAAGAAAATTTTGCACCCTATGGAAGATATTACAATGTGTTTGAGGAACGAAAGACCGAAAGTGAAGATTTTACAGCCTATATGCTAAGAGAACTCCACACAGACGAGCCCATGAACTTTGGCATTACGATCTGTAAAGCCGGTGACTTTGACAGTATCAGTATGGAACGGCACTTTCTCACAGAGGAACCGCAGTTTACAGGCAACGGCGACATGGTCCTGACCGTTGCGGACAGCGACCCTGAGCACATGCCCCTGGCAGAAGATGTGAAGGCATTTATCCTGAAACCGGGAGACCTGGCAGTTCTGGCAAAAGGTATCTGGCATGATGCTAACCATGGCATCAGCAAAGACACCATGTATTACTTTATGGCAACAAATAAGGCTCCTGATTCCAGAGAAACAGAATGGGTGCAAGTCAGCCCTGAACCGGTGCACGTGCTCGTACAGAAAGGAGGTACCATATGAAGATAAAAGCAGTTCCGGTCAGCAGCACTGATTTTAAGCCCTTTGGAACATACTACAAAGTGATGGATGGGACACCGAGAACAGGCACCGGGGGATGGAAAGCCTGGATGACCCGGGATGTGTGTATGGATGACGTGGCTCACTTTGGATTTACCATGGTAAAGGGCATGCCCTTTACCGTGGACACAATGGAACGCCACACTAAAACGATGGAACTGATCGTCTGCGGGGATAAGCCCATCGTGCTGGCTGTTGCGGATTCAGACCCCTGCGGGCAGGCCAAGGCAGAGGATATCAGAGCCTTTATCATCTCTCCGGGAGAAATCGTTGTGATGAACAGGGGGATCTGGCATGATGCATGCCGCTGCGGGGAAGGCGATTCCTGTTACTACTATTTCCTTTCTCTTGAAACAGATGAGAAGGCAGTCTTTCAGCCGGTGGAAGGCGGCTGTGTGGACATCACGCTTTAAGCCGGATATACAGACACGAAAGGATCTTACATATGGATATATTTTCACAGGTAGAAGCCTGGATCGATGAAAACAGAGAGCAGGAAATTGAATTTCTGCAGCATTTGATCCAAATACCCAGCATCAATCCATGGTTTTCGGATTATAGGGAATATACTACAGAAAAAAATGTCCAGGAATTTCTCGCAGAAAGCCTGCAAAAACTGGGTTTCAGTGTCCGGCTTTGGGAGACAAGCGCTGATGGATTAAAAGACTTTGAGGGATATCCCGGTTATTATAAAGATCGCCCCATGCATGACAGACCCATCCTGTATGCCTGCTATAAAGGGACAGGTAATGGCCGGTCCCTGCTTCTGACCGGGCATGCTGATGTGGTAAAGGTGGGGGAAGGCTGGACCCGGGATCCCTTTGGCGCATCCATTGAAGGCAATCAGATATATGGCCGGGGTGCAGTGGACATGAAAGGCGGAATTGCCGCCATGATCATGGCAGCAAGAGCCGTGATCGAAAACAGAATTGAACTGCGGGGAGATATCCAGGTAAATACCGTACCGGACGAGGAAGCCGGGGGAATGGGGAGTCTGGACTATGTCCACAGGGGAATCCATTCTGATGGTGCCATCATGACCGAACCCACCGATCTTCAGATCGGTCCCATGTGCCGCGGGATCCTGTGGGGCAGGATCATCATTCCGGGCAGGGCCGGTCACATTGAAATGGAACAGTCCCACTGGTCACAGGGCGGATCTGTGGATGCCGTAAAACTTCTGCAGCTCTACCTGAATCAAATTGACCATTTTAATGGCCGCTGGGCAACAAAAAAAGTTCATCCCCTTATGAATATTCCATGTCAGCTTCTGGTAGCCGGCGTACATGCAGGAGAATATCCCTCTGCTTATGCGGGCAGCGCAGAGATCATCTTCGATGCCCAATACCTGCCCCGGGATCTGGATGACCATTACCGGGGGACGCGGATAAAAGCAGAGATCGAGGACTTTGTTGCCAGGGTTGCGGACACCGATGAGTGGCTCAGGGAACACAGGCCCCATGTGGAATGGCTTCTGGATGCTGACTGCGCGGAAACGCCTGCTGACGGAGAATTTGTTAAGACCATGATCCAAGGGGCGGAAAAAATCAAATCCCCGGTCACAGTCAAGGGGTTAGGTGCCCACTCAGACATGGGATGGTATGTGCATAAAGGGATCCCCACCGTTAACTTTGGTCCGGGTTCCCCACTGATCGCACATCAGGCCGATGAATATCTTGATCTGGACCAGTACATCACCAGCATTAAGATGCTGGCCGCAATGATCATAAACTGGTGCCAATAAATCCCTGTCCTGAACGGCAGGGAAGAAAAGAGGTGAAAAATGTCTAAACGTATACTCCTTGCCGGCGAGTCGTGGATGAGTTATACCACCCATGTAAAAGGGGCTGATTCTTTCTATACTTCCCTGTATGAAACCGGCGAAACATATCTTAAGGCAGCCCTTGAACGGGGAGGCTATGAGTTTACCTTCATGCCCAACCATATGGCCCAGGAGGAATTCCCATTTACCATGGATGAGCTGGTGCAATACGACCTTGTCATCCTGTCGGACATAGGCGCCAACACCCTCCTCCTGCCTGCCCTTACCTTTACAAAGAGCAGGATCCTTCCCAACCGATGCAGCCTTATAAGAGATTATGTGCTGGAAGGCGGGGCGCTCTTAATGATTGGGGGCTATCTCACATTTTCAGGCATTGATGCAAAAGGAAAATGGCAGGATACACCGGTCCAGGATGTACTCCCTGTGCGAATCCTGCCCACAGACGACAGGATGGAACACTGCGAGGGCATCCGCCCCACCCAGGTCTGCAGCCATCCTGCCCTAGCGGGAATAGGGAATGAATGGCCCCTGATACTGGGTTATAATAAGACCATTGCCAAGCCGGAGGCAATTGTCCCCGTAACAGTTGGCGATCATCCCCTTCTGGCCTTGGGCGAATACGGAAAAGGACGCTCCGCTGCTTTTACAACGGACTGCGCCCCCCACTGGGCGCCTCCTGAGTTCTGTCATTGGGAAGGGTATGAAACGATTTTCTGCAATCTGGCCAAATGGCTTATAAACAAATAAAATGTAATAAAAAACGGAACCAAATCTGACTGCGGGCATAAATCCCCTGTCAGTTTCAGTTCCGTTTTCTGATTTCCCGTTATCTGCTTTCCCGCATTCTATTTATGCTCTCCGTGAACATCCTGGTGTGTACCGCAGCCGCCTGAGGAACATCCGGAACAGCCAGAACAGCCGGAGCAGCCTTTTCCTGCCTTCTTATCCCGGATCATGCCCCTTACAACCGCTCCTATGATCACTGCCAATATGACTAAAATTATAAATGTTGGAAGATTCATATACATTCCCCTTTCCTTCTATCTGTTATCCGTCCGGTTTATAAAATCCCATCAATGGTTATAGATCGCATCGGTTAGGTAATTCTAACTTCGTTTTCAGATTAGCACTTTCTAACTCTCTTGTCAATCTTTTTTTTATATGTTACACTTAAGGTTAAAGACAAACGGGGGTGTTATTACATTGAAGATACAGGAATCAGCGGAAAACTACTTAGAAACCATATTAATGTTGGGAAAGGAAAAACCATATGTGCGTTCCATTGACATTGCCAATGAACTGAATTTTTCCAAGCCCAGCGTCAGCGTTGCCATGAAAAACCTCCGTGAAAACGGATACATCCTGATGGATGACCAGGGCCACATTACCCTTACCGCCTCAGGGCAGACTATTGCAGATACCATGTACGAGCGCCATACCATGCTGTCCAACTGGCTGATCTACCTGGGAGTGGATGCCAAGACAGCGGCCGAGGATGCCTGCCGCATGGAGCATGTTCTCAGCGCCCAGACATTTGAAGCCATCAAGCGCCACATTACCCTGGGCCATGAACTGCCGGACGGGGTATGACCATAACATCATAAGCACAGGAGGAGATGTCCATGTTAAAAGACCTTGTGAACCAATGCCGTTCCTACAGAAGATTTTACGAAGATGTGCGGATTCCCTTTGATGAACTGAAGGATATGGTGGACACTGCAAGGGTCACAGGCAGTGCAGCCAATGCCCAGCCGTTAAAATACAGGATCATATGCGATCCCGACCAGTGCGCCAAGGTGTTTCCCACCATCGGATGGGCCGCTGCGTTAAAGGACTGGGGCGGGCCTGAACCGGGTGAACGTCCAAGCGCATATATTGCCGTTATCTGTGATCTCTCCATAGGAAAGAACAAACAGTGGGATGAAGGGATTACCTCCCAGACCATTATGCTCAGCGCTGTGGAAAAGGGTTATGGCGGATGTATAATTGGAAACTGCAGGCGCTCTGAACTTTTGAAGATCCTTAACCTGGACCCGGACAAATATTGTGTGGGCCTGCTTCTGGCTCTTGGGAAACCAAAGGAAGATGTGGTCATGGTCCCTGTGGGCGAGGACCAAAACACGGTGTATTACAGGGATGAGAACCAGACCCACTACGTCCCCAAGAGAAGCTTGGAAGATATCCTGATCTGATCGCAGAATAAAAGAGGAGTCCATTAATCCGGACCTCCTCTTTTTATGATCCCATCGTATGATCCTGCATCCACTCAAGTCCTACAGGGACAGCGCTCTCATGGCATTGATGATCGCTATCACCGACACGCCCACATCCGCAAATACGGCTTCCCACATATTGGCCATACCAAAGGCCCCCATGAGAAGAACAATGGCCTTCACTCCCAGGGCAAATATGATATTCTGCTTTACAATGGTCATGGTCTTGCGGGATATACGCACCACATCCGCAATCTTGGAAGGATCGTCATCCATGAGCACTATATCCGCTGCCTCAATGGCTGCATCGGACCCCATACTTCCCATGGCGATCCCTATGTCTGCTCTGGAAAGCACCGGGGCATCATTGATCCCGTCTCCCACAAAGGCCAGCTTATCCTTTCCTTTCAGTTCGGCCAGCAGTTCCTCTACCTTGGCTACCTTACCGTCCGGAAGAAGCTCTGCATGGACCTCATCCAGGCCCAGACGGGCAGCCACTGCCTCGCCCACCTCTTTCTTGTCGCCGGTAAGCATGACGGTCCGCTTTACTCCCACCCGTTTAAGGCTCCTGATGGCCTCATACGCCTCCTCCTTGATGGTGTCGGATATAATGATGGAGCCGTAAAATGTTCCGTCCATTGCAATGTAGACCGCTGTACCGATGCTGGGACTCTCCGTATATTCTACCTTCATCTCCTTCATCAGCTTGCTGTTGCCGGCAAGGACCACATGACCATCGATCACTGCCTTAACACCGTGGCCGGAAATCTCCTCCGTGTCGGATACGCGGTTCATATCCAGGGCGTGGCCGCAGGCTTCCTTAATGGAGCGGGAAATGGGATGGTCGGAATAGCTCTCCGCCAGTGCTGCCAGTTCCAAAAGTGACTCCTGGGTGCTAACTGCCGCATGTATTTCCGTCACCTTGAACTCACCTTTAGTAAGAGTTCCGGTCTTATCAAAGACAATGGTGTTCATCTCGGATAATGCCTCCAGATAGTTGCTTCCCTTGATCAGCACGCCCCGTCTGGACGCGGCGCCGATCCCTGAGAAAAAGCTCATGGGAACGGATATGACAAGGGCGCATGGGCAGGAAATTACCAGGAAGGTACATGCCCTTCTCACCCACTCGGCCCAGGACTGGCCAAAGACAAGGGGCGGGAGTACTGCAAGGATCACGGCGCCCACGACCACTACCGGTGTGTAATACCTGGCAAACCTGGTAATAAAATTTTCCACCTGTGCCTTTTTGCTGCTGGCATTTTCCACCAGTTCCAGTATCTTGGCAACAGTGGAGTCATCAAACTCCTTTGTAACCTGTACCCTCAGAAGGCCGCTTCCATTGACACAGCCGCTGATCACATCATCCCCCACAGACGCCTTCCTTGGCACGGACTCACCGGTCAGGGCCGAGGTATCCACCATGGAATCGCCGAACACCACCTTGCCGTCCAGGGGAATCCTCTCCCCTGCCTTTACCACAATGATATCCCCTACCTGCACATCATCCGGATCCACCTGCTTAAGCTGTCCGTCCTCTTCTATATTGGCATATTCAGGACAGATATCCATCAGCTCCGTGATGGACTGTCTGGATCGGTTCACCGCGTAACTCTGGAACAGCTCTCCTACCTGATAGAACAACATAACCGCAACTGCTTCTGAATATTCCCCGATTCCGAATGCGCCAAAGGTGGCCACGGTCATAAGGAAGTTCTCATCAAACACCTGCCCGTTCCGTATATTGCGCAGGGCTTTATACACAATATCCCATCCGATCAGAACATAGGGGATCAGGTACACCGCCAGCTTTCCCCAGGTTCCCAGACCGGCCGGCAGCATATCCATATGGTCTGCGACCGCCATGGGAACATATATGATAAATGTAAGCAGGATGCGTCCCAGCATTGCCTTTTGTTTCTTAGTCATAACGATTTCCTTTCCAATACAGGCATGGCCTGCAATTCCTCACCGCAAGATCAAGTCCGGATTAAAGCTGGATCATAGCTGGACCACAGCCAAATTACAGCTGGACCATATATGGATCACAGCTGGATCACACAGTCCGGTTCAACCTTTTTACACACTGCTACAACTTCCTGCATGATCTCGTCAAACCTGCCGTCCTCAGCCTCAATGGTCATCTTCTGTGTCATGAAGCTCACATTGGCATCCGATACACCCTGGATCTTTTTGATGGCTTCCTCCATCTTAGCCGCACAGTTGGCGCAATCCAGATCCTGTAATTTGAATTTCTTTTTCATTTTCATATCCTCCATCTATTATTATTTTAAGAACTACTGCTTTTATTCCTGAATGTGTTCCATACCCTGGTTGATAATGGTCCTCACATGACCGTCCGCCAGGGAATAGAACACAGCCTTTCCCTCCCTGCGGCTCTTCACCAGCCGGTTCTGCTTTAATATCCTCAGCTGGTGGGAGATCGCCGACTGGTTCATGTTCAGCAGCTGCGCTATGTCGCACACGCACATCTCAGACTCAAAGAGCACATACAGTATCTTGATCCGGGTGGAATCACCAAAAACCTTAAATATCTCTGCCAGGTCATAGAGTTCATCCTCCTCCGGCATCTTATTGTTAACAGCTTTAACCACATCCTCATGGACCTGGTAAAAGTCACAGCACTCCACATCGTTTACCGCCATGGCCTTGACCCCCTTTTTCTCATTCACATCTGTTCATATGAATTATTGTTCATATGTTTATATCTATATTATATGCTCAAATCAAAAAATGTCAACCCTAAATTTTAAATAGCCGGAAACTTTTTAAAGCAAAAAATCATCCCATGGTTCCTTTTTTGGAACCATGGGATGATCCCACGATGCGGCTATCCTGTTTTACCTGGATCCATACTAAAAATTAAATACCAGCTCCCAGTCAAACTCCCCCGACTCCTCCAGACTTGACGGCCAGTTGCCGCACCATCCGGGCACAGCCGGGTCCTGGACACGGTCCAGACTGGGGGTATAGGGCTTAATGTCAAGTACAGGTGTACCGTCATTGGCGTCAATATATGCGATCCGTATCACACCTGCCTCATAGTCAATAGAAAGCACCTCCACTGCGGTGAGGGCAATGGGATTGGGGCGTATGGGGGAGCGGGTTGCAAAGATACCCATTGTCTCCGGCGCGCCCTTGTAGGGCTGGGGAGTCTCCAGCACGCTGCGCATCTCCTCATTGTCAGAATCGCTGAACCACCAGAGTACGTTCAGATGGCTGAATCCATCCAGGGCTTTCAGGGCAGCGGTCAGCTTCTGATCCAGCTGGATCCACATCTCCTCCCCCCTGACCCTGATCCTCCCAATGGGATTAACATAGTATTTCTCCATATCACATTCCTCCTGATCTTTATTGTGCACGATTCTTGCCTGTGATGCCAGTGTATACCCTGACACCATGTGAGAGTCAAGAATGATCAGCGTTTTTCCAGAGGAATCTGGATTTCTGTGAGATAATCCTGTGGATCCGTCTCATTCCAGGGCCCCCGGTGGACGGTCTGACGGCTCTGTCCTGTCATCCGGTACTGGTTGTGCTCCTGGATCCATGACGCAAACCCGCGGTAGGCGCCGGAAATGTTCTCAAAGGGACCGCGGACCATGATGCCGGCCATATAGGGAACCGCCTCCACCATCCGGTATGTAAACCCTTCCCCATCCTCCCCCAGTCCAAGGACAGGCGCACATATTTCCATGTCCACATCCCGCTCCCGGTAATCCATGTCATGGTAGATGGTAAAGGTGTGATCTGATATGGAAATGCCATGTTTCCCCGCATACAGTGACATTTCCTCCCACAGCATCCCTTCCCCATAGTAGTCAGGCATCACCCGGCGAAGGGAGAGTACCCTGCAGCAGGGAACCGCCTTGATGGAAACATTGTAGTTCACCGAAATGGTATTTTTGAAAAGGTCCCTCTCAGCCTGTTCAATATCAAGGAGTCTGGTCTGCTCCGCCCTGATCCTATCCTGAGTCTCCAGGCGTTTTTGCTCCAACAGATCCAAAATAAACGTCTGATCCCAATGCTCCAGCGCCTCCCTGATACGGGAAACGCCAAACCCAAGATCCCTCAGAAACAAAATGCGGTTCAGGGATGGGATCTGATCCGCGGAATACAGCCTGTAATCCGTAAAGGGGTCTGTCTGTTCCGGCTTCAGCAGTCCTTCCTGATCATAGTAGCGCAGCATACGTACGGATACCTGCGTGAGCTTTGAGAATTCACCTATCCTGAACATTTGATCCATCCCTTCTGAACATGATCCTTTTTGACATGATCCTTTCCGACATGATCCCTTCCGACATGATCCTTTCCGACATGATCCCTTCCGTCCCTGTACCGCAAAAAAGCGGCCGGATTCCCAAACGCCCTGCCGGCAAAACACCGGCTTTACAAGCCGCGCCCCAGTATATCCTTTCGCATCAAAAGATCGATCCTGTGGCTGTCCAGGCCGCGGATTACCTCCACTGCCATCTTTACCGCAGCTTGCACATCCCCTGCTGCGCAGAAATTGTAATGGCTGTGTACATATCGGCTGGGGATTCCCAGCACCAGTGTGGGGACCGCCCTGCCCGCCAGGCTGATCTTCCCGGCATTGGTGCTTCCGCCCCTTCTCACCGTATCCTGGTATGGTATTCCCAACGTATCCCCCAATTCATGGGCATACCTGAGAAAGGCCGGATTGGTGATATAGCTTTTGTCCATGCACCGGATCTGCACACCTGCTCCCAGGACTCCCTGGGCCTTTTCCTTCCCATAATAAAAGTCATCGGCCGGAGAACCCTCAAACACAATGGCCAGATCCGGCTGCACCCTGGCCGAGGTCACGGCAGCTCCTCTCATGCCCACTTCCTCCTGGGCCGCAAAGGCCCCTACCACGTCCACTGCCGGTTCCTGTTCCAGTTTCCGTATCTCCTCCATGGTGTGGATGATACAGGCACAGCCCATACGGTTGTCAAAGGCTTTGCCAAAGCACATCCCATGTTCCCGGTCGTACTCAAACCCCACTTCAGGCGCCGCAGGGTCCCCGACCCGGATTCCGTACTGCTCCTGCACCTGGGCTCGGCTGGAGGCCCCCACATCAATATAAAGCTCCTGAATATCCAGAGGCGCATTCTTCTCTTTCTCCGTCATAAAGTGCACGGGCCTGGACGTAATGATACCCCTCACCTTTTTCCCGCTTTCCGTGCGTATGAGCACGGTGTGGGCGGGCAAACTGGCCAGGTCCATGCCGCCCAGCATGATCATGTTCAGCAGACCATTATCCATGATCCCCTGGACCATAAAGCCGCACTCATCCGTATGGGCATCCAGCATGATCACCGGTTTTTTCCTGTCCGCAGGCACCCGGCCTGTATTATTCAGGTTTATGTTATCCTGATCCGTGGAGTCCCGGTCCGCCAGCCAGGCATATACATTGTTCATGGCATCGTTTGCAACGTTCATACCCCGGCAGTATTTACCAATCACTTCCACAACTTCCTCTTCAAATCCACTGGGGCCAAATGCACCGGTCAGGTCCCTTAACATGTCAATATTCAGCTTCATAAGTCCCCTTCTTCTTTAAGTTTCCTTCCGCCATCATGACCTTACCGCCGGCCATCACCGTATCCAGGGTCATATCCGGACGGATCAAAAGCAGATCGGCATCCGCCCCCGGGGCAATGCATCCCTTTCTTGGATACATCTCCAGGGCTTTTGCCACATTGGATGTAAAGAAAGGAAGGGCTTCCGATAAGTCCATTTTACCTTGGATCACCAGATACTTCAACTGCCGGTACATATTTCCCACATCCGTGACCCCGATCTCCTTCAAATGCCCGTATCCGTCATAGCTGGACCAGCTGCCCTGGCCGTCCGAACTGAAGGTGATGCGGTCCATGGGAACCTCCTGGCTCCTGGCCTCCTTAAGAATCTCCATCACCCGTCCCGTGCCCAGCCGGCCGGCCTGTATCCGCTCTCCGCCCTCGCAGGTTATGTCTATGTATCCGCCCATTTTTGCCAGTCTGAATCCGGACTGCAAAAGCTCAGGCGTCCTGGACATATGGGTGGGATGGAATGTCTTCACCGGTATATCCGTCCGCTCCAGGGCCTCAAACACCTGGTCCAGGCGGCGCTCCCCATCGCCCATGTGAAGTACGATAAATCCAGGTTTCCCGCTGATCATTCCCGCGGTGCGCACATCGCTGGCAAGACGGATCAGCTCCTCTGTGGAAATATTAGGCGCCCTGTGGTCAGAGAGCGCCAGCTTCAGGCCAAGGATCTCGTCCACAAACACAATATCCTTTTTCACACTGCCAGTGATCGTGGGGGAAGGATAACCATAGGCTCCGCACAGGGCAAACGCCGTAACTCCCTCCTCCTTTAACCCCTTGGCCTTTGCAACCAGGCTCTCAATGCTCCTGGTCATATCATCTGTTCCCAAAAGTCCCAGGACCGTGGTGATGCCCGCCCGGATCAGCGCGGACAGCTGCACCTCCGGCGTCCTGGTATGGAAACTTCCCTCACCGCCTCCGCCAATGATATGCTCATGCTGGTCGATCAGACCTGGTGTCAGAAAATATCCCCTGGCATCGATCTCGCTGCAGCCGCTGCCCCCTTCCAGATGGTCACCCACCGCCTCTATGCGGCCGCCGCACACCAGTACATCATTCACTCCCATGTATCCGGGGCTGTACACATCGGCCTGTCTAAATATTATCATGATTCCTCTCCTTCAAATATCCTCTATTCTTTTCCATAAAAAGCAGGGACAATTTCTTTATGATACGCGATGCTCTCTTCCCTAAGTTTCCCATCCGTCAGGATATCAAACGCAGTCATGGCCAGACCTTCGGCGCCCAGGATGCAGATCTCATCTGCTCTTGGCTCCGCTGCAACCCTTGCATATTCAGTGGAATGGGCTTCAATGGATGCATCGTCCGTAATGGACAGATAGTCATGGATAGCAGGGATACGTATGGATACATTGCCTATATCCGAGGATCCGAACAGCTCTCCCGGTTTCGGGCAGCACATGCTGATCCCCAGCTCTCCCATGTTTTCCTTAAACGCCTTGCACAACGGCAGACATGGATAACGCTCCGCGTAAATGGGTTCTGTCTCGATTTCAGCCGCAGCGCCGGTCAGGTCCTGCGCCCGCCTGATGCATCCCTTGATCATGCCGATCAGCTCATCAGCCCTTTTCATGGTCTCGGCCCGGATGCAGAACTCACACTTGGAAAACTCCGGAATAATATTTCCCGCTGTCCCGCCTTCCAGTATCACGCCGTTTACATTGTCCTGCACTCCAAAGGTGGGGCGGATCATATCGATCTGGTTAAACACACTGATAGCCGCGCTCAGAGCATTGATACCCGCGGATGGAACAGAGGAGTGGGCCGACTTTCCGCGAAAGGAAACCGTAATGGAGCCCGAGGCCCTTCCTCCCCGGTTAATATAGTTGCGCTCCACACCGCCTCCTGTGGGATGCATCATCAGGGCAAACTCCACCCCGTCAAATCCGCCCCGTTCCAGCATCAGCACCTTCCCGGCTCCGCCTTCCTCCGCCGGTGTGCCTAAAAGCCAGATCTCACCGTCATACTGATCCATCTTGGACGCCATGCCCAGAAATGCTCCTACCGCGCAGGCGGCTATGACGTTGTGGCCGCACCCATGGCCCACACCCCTGAGGGCGTCATATTCAGCCAGGAATGCCACCACCGGTCCCTTTCCCCTGCCTTTTTTCACTGCACGGAAGGAGGTAGGGATTTCACAATAGTTTCGCTCTATTTCCACTCCCTGTGTTTTCAAATACGTCTCTATGGCGTCCACTGCCTTATATTCCTGAAATCCGATCTCCGGATGCCTGTGGATCTCATGGGAAAGTCCGATCAGGCCTTCCTCCAGCCCATGGATCCGATCCGCGATCTCCTGTTTTTCCCTGGATAACATTTTATTTTCCTCTTTTCCTGTCTCTATTTTCAGCCGCGTCAAATAGTCCGCCACGGTACATGACCCGTCAAAGTATATGGCAGGCGGCCTGATGCCCGGGTTCGATTTCCCTGAGTTCCGGGTGTTCCCTGCGGCACCGCTCTGTGGCATAGGGGCAGCGTTCGCAGAAAAAGCACCCTTTGGGCAGGTTTACAGGGCTGGGAATCTCTCCGGTGGCGTCAATATGCTCCACCAATGGTTTCTCCCCAACGGTGGGAACCGCTGAGAACAACACCTTTGTATAGGGATGCAGCGGGTTCTGGAACAAGGTCTGCTTATTCCCCACTTCCACCAGGGCGCCCAGGTACATAACGCCCAGACGGTCGCTGATGTGGCGCACCACGGAAAGGTCATGGGCAATGAACAGACATGAGAAATGGAACTCATCCTTCAGGTCCATGAGAAGGTTAAGGATCTGGGCCTGGATGGATACATCCAGGGCAGATACCGGTTCATCCGCAATAATAAACTCCGGCTTAACAGCCAGCGCCCTGGCAATTCCAATGCGCTGTCTCTGGCCGCCGGAAAACTGATGGGGGTATCTGCCGGCCTGTTCAGGGCGGAGCCCCACCCGGTTCAGGATGTTCATGCACTGCTCCCTGGCATCACTCTTGTCTTTTGCAACCCCGTGGAACAACATGGGTTCCATAATAATATCCTCTACCCTCTGCCTTGGGTTCAGCGAGGCATAGGGATCCTGGAAGATCATCTGCATGCTTTTTCTGTATGGGAGAAGCTCCCTGGGGCTCAGATGGCTGATATCCTCACCCTTGTACAGCACCTGGCCCCCTGAGGGTTCCAGAAGGCGGATGATGGTCCTGGCAGTGGTGGATTTGCCGCATCCGCTCTCCCCCACCAGGCTGAACACCTCGCCCTTTTCAATCTGGAAGTTCACCTTGTTTACCGCGTGGACCACCTTGTCCTCTTTTATGATCTTTCCCTTTTCAACCCTGAGGGACTGAAGAAGGCCTTTTGTCAGATGAAACTCCTGGCTTAAATCTTTTACTTCAATCAATGGCGCCATCATTTCCCCTCCTCTTTCCCTGTTTTATCTTTTACCAGTGGAAAATGACAGGCAGCCATATGGTCCGGGCCGACCCGCTTCATCTCCGGTTGTTTATGCAGGCAGATTTCCTGGCAGTATTTGCACCTGGGAGCAAAATAGCACCCTTCCGGCAGTTCAAACATATTGGGCACCATGCCCGGGATATAATCCAGACGGTCCCTGTCCTCCCACAGTTTGGGAATGGAATTTAACAGTCCCTCGGTGTAGGGGTGGGCGTTATAAGTAATAATATCCTGTGTGGTTCCTGTCTCCACCAGCTTGCCGCAGTACATGACATTGATCCTGTCCACCATCTGGGACACCACTGCCAGATCATGGGTGATCAGGATCAAAGCAGTATTGTGCTCCTTTACAAGCTTTCTCATCAGCTTCAAGATCTGTTCCTGAATGGTAACATCCAGGGCCGTGGTGGGCTCATCCGCGATCAGCAGCTTGGGATTGGTGGCCAGGGCAATGGCAATGATAACCCTCTGCCTCATACCGCCTGAGAACTGGTTGGGATATTCCTTTAACCGCTCCTCAGGATTGGGTATGCCCACTGAGGACAACAGTTCCAGGCACCTGGCCCTGCGCTGGGCCGCATTCATCTGGGGTTCATGAAGGATCAGAACCTCCTCCATCTGCCTCTGAATGGTATACAGGGGGTTTAAGGACGTCATGGGATCCTGGAACACCATGGAAATATCCTTGCCCCTGATCTTTGTCATGTCACGCTCACTGGCATGGCTTAGATCCTTGTCACCGAACATGATATGGTCCGCCTTGACCACGCCCGGTTCCTCCACCAGCTTCAGGATGGAAAAACTGGTGACGGATTTACCGCTTCCGGATTCACCTACGATTCCCAGGATTTCCCCCTCCCTCAGGGTAAAACTCACATCATCCACGGCCTTGACCACTCCCTTAAATGTATGGAAGTAGGTTTTCAGGCCTTTTATATCCAGTAATATTTTATTTTCCATTACAGCCACCTCGCTTATTTCAGATTGGGGTTCAACTCATCTCTTAGGAAATCCCCCAGCAGATTGATGCCGAACACGATGAGCATGATGTAAAGGCCCGGAAATACGGAAGCCCACCACAGCCCTGAGAAGAGCACGTCAAATCCTGTCTTAACCAGCAGTCCCAGGGATGGCTGGGTAATGGGCACGCCTACGCCAAGAAAGCTTAAGGTCGCCTCTGTCAGGATAAAGTTACCAATCTGAATGGTGGCAAGGACGATAATGGAATTGACCACATTGGGCAGCACGTGTTTTATGATGATGATGCGGCCCGGAAGGCCGATGGTCCTGGCCGCTTCCACGTACTCCATCTTTTTTACGGACAATGTCTCACCCCGGACCGTTCTGGCATAAGTCACCCATCCCACCATGGTGAGGGCAATCAAAAGCTTGCCCACGCCCCTGCCGAACACGGACATGATAAAGAGGGCGATTAACATGGAGGGGAAGGACAGCTGGATATCCGCGATCCTCATGATCACGGCATCCACTTTTCCACCAAAATAACCTGCGATCAGTCCCAGGGTAGTACCGATACAGCAGGAAGCAGCCATGCCCACCAGACCGATCATAATAGAGCTTGCACTTCCGTAAATGATGGCGCTGAGGATATCCCTTCCCTGTTCATCTGTTCCCAGCAGGAAGGACATCTTTCCCCCGTCCAGCCAAAAAGGCGGCAGGTAGGAATCGGACAAATTGATCTGTGTCAGGTCATATGGATTCTGAGGCGCCAGGAACCGTCCCACCACGGCTGTGAGGATGGCGATCAGAACCAGAATACTGCCGATGATGGCAGGAATATTGTGTTTATAATGGAAGAAAAACTCTGAACTTAAAAAGCTTTTCCACCAGCCTGTCTTTTCTGCGCGTACTTCGTTTTCCATGTCATCACCTCAATTCAATTCTGGGATCGATCAATGTATACAACAGATCCACTACAAAGTTTAATACCACAAACATACAGGCTGCGGCCATGAGATAGGCCACGATAATAGGCCTGTCTGATTTGTTGATGGCGTCAATGAGCAGCTTTCCCATGCCGGGCCATGCGAAAATGGTTTCCGTGATGGTTGTAAAAGCAATCATATTCCCCAGATCCATACCAAATATGGTAACCACCGGGATCAGGGCATTCTTTAAGGCATGCCCAAAAAGCAGTGTTCTGGACGACACGCCCTTGGCCCTTGCAAATTTAATGTAGTCCTGGCGCATGTTCTCCAGAATGCCGGATCTGGTAAGGCGCAGGGTGGTGGCCACATTGGTGATGGCCAGGGTAATGGCCGGGAGGATAATGAACCTGATCCCGCCCGGGGCAAAAATACTTAAGTTCACCCCCAGCACATCCACCGTACCGCCCCTGCCCGAAGCAGGCAGCTTGCCCAGGGTGACCGCAAATATGTAGATCATCATCATACCCACCCAGAAGGATGGAAGGGAAATGCCCAGTATGGAACCGGACATGATGATCTTGCTGCTGGCCCTCTTTGGATACGCTCCCGCGTAAACGCCCAGAGGAATCGCGATCACAAGCACTAAAAGGGCTGCTATGGCAACCAGCTCCATGGTTGCGGGCATACGCTCCAGGATAAGACCCATGGCAGGTTTGCCGTAGGTATAGGACTTACCGAAGTTTCCATGAAGCACATCTTTTAGGAAAATGGCGTACTGCACAGGAAGAGGCTTGTCAAGCCCCAGCCTGGCACGGGCCGACTCAACCTGTTCCATAGTTGCATTTTCAGGCACCAGCATATCCACGGGGTCGCCGATAAAATTGGTCAGCATGAATACCAGTATGGAAACCACAAACAGAACCACTATCATCTGTACAAATCGTTTTACTATATATTTTAACACTCTGTTTCACCTCGTTCTTAGCTATACCTTGCCGGATTGTAAAAAAGGGAACTGCCGCAAAGGTATTCCTCTCCCTGTTTTGCAGCAGTCCCTTTGGCAGGCATAATTCCGCCCTATATCAGGCGTATTACGCCTTATTTGTATGAGAATTCCCAAGCCAGAACGTATTTGTTCATTCTTGGAGTATAGTCAAGAGTATCCTTGATCGCGTATGTATCCTGCTCAAAATGCAGCGGGATGTATGCATAGTCATCCCTGGCGATCTTCTCTGCCTTGGCAACCAGTTCCCCTCTCTTGGTGTCATCCATCTCCGTGTATGCCTCTTTGATCAGGGCATCCACCTCTGCGTTGGAGTAGTGGCCTCTGTTTACAGTTCCGTCACCGTTCTCCCTGTTAAAGGTCTGGAGCATGTCGTGAAGCAGGGAAAGGCCATCGCCGGAAGCATCGGACCAGCCTGTCATCAGCAGCATGGACTTGTTCTCAGCCGGTTTGATATAGGTGAAGAAGTTGGCCTTTGGCATCAGGTTCAGGTTTACCTTGATCCCCACTTTCTCAAGAAAGCCAGCAACTGCCTGTGCGATCTGCCCATCATTCATATAGCGGTCATTGGGAGCGTCAAGGGTCACCTCAAATCCATCCGGATAACCTGCCTCTGCAAGGAGCTGTTTTGCCTTCTCAGGATCATAACCCTCACGTTCCACAGGAGCATATCCAACATATCCTTCCGGGATAATGGAATTCATCTCAAATGCGCAGCCGTTCATGATGTTCTTGATAATGGTGGCTTCGTCAATGGCAAGGTACATTGCCTGTCTTACCTTAGGATCCGCCATGGGGTTCTTCTGTCCCGGGAACAGTGGGGAATCCTCCCGGCTGTCCAGGTTCAGATAGATTTCCCTGGTGCCCTGCTGTTTTAATATACTGATGCCCTCGGTGTTCTCCAGCCTGTCAATGTCACGCGGGGAGATATCAATGGTGAAGTCCACTTCCCCTGTGAGCATGGTAGCTGTCCTGGTTGCCTCGTTTGTGATGGGGCGGAAGCGTACATTCTTAATGGACGGCACTTCACCCCAGTAATCCTCATTGGCAGTCATGTCCAGATGGTCTTCCTTTACCTGCTCCACAAACTTATAGCGGCCGGTACCAATCACCACATCGGAGATCTCCTCCTCTGTCTTGCCCTCCACATTCTCCTGCTTTAACACATAGATCTGAGCCACGTTAAAGAGCATCAAAGGATTCGGTGTCTTGGTCGTGATCTTAATCGTGTTGGCATCCGGGGCCTCTATCTTCTCAAAGGTGCTGGTGTAGCTGCTGAAAGCAGAAGGTGAATCCGGATCCTTGGCCACATTGATGGAGGCCAGAACATCACCTGAATCCATTACCTCACCGTCATGGAACTTAACGCCCTCTCTCAGATGGAAGGTCCATACCAGACCATCCTCGGAAGTTTCCCAGCTCTCTGCCAGACCTGGCTCAAACTGCATATCTGAACCCTGCAATACCATGGCCTCATAAATATGGGCCATTACCTGGTTTGTAGGACCTTCATCATATTTAAACGGGTCCATGGAAAGGATATCTGAAGCCATGGCGATCACCAGGCTGTCCTTTCCCGAAGCACTGTCTGAAGCAGCTTCCCCTGACTGCCCTCCCTGTGTGGCCTGGGTTTCAGACGTTCCTCCTGCCGTGGTAGCAGTGGTCTGGGAACCTCCGCCGCAGCCGGCAAGACATCCCGCTGCAATGGATACTGCAACAAATAAAGATAATGTTCTTTTTTTCATTCTTATACTCCTCCTTCTGTTCTGATAACTGCCCTTTCTTTACACAATGATAAAGAAAAAGCAAGGGCGCACCCGGTACGAAAAAAGCGCCATTGCTTTTCTTAAATTTTATTGATTTAATTTATCAATGTCAAATAAACCGGGACAAAAACACCCCTAATGTGATCCATTTTTTGTTTTCTAAATGCTTTAGGTTGTTTTAAATGTTTTTTCAGGATATAATAAACCTAATTACGAGAGGTTTTTACAATGAAAAAGAAATTATTGGTCTTAACAAACAACCCGGTTGCAAAAATCGGAATTGCATCCTATCTGTCCTCAATCTTTAACCAATACCTCACCATACAGGCAGCCAGAGGCGCGGACGCCACCCCTGAGCTCATGGAAAGTGCCGACTGCATCCTTCTCACCACGGAGAACGTAAAGGATAATCTTTTATACCCCCTGCCTGAACAGGTATACCAGATGGTCTGCATGCGCACCTTTAACCACACCTACCTCCATAAGATCCTTCAGATACCGCCGGGCTCCTCCGTATACCTGGTCAATGACACGGAGGAAAACGCCAATGAAGTCATCCTCCAGCTCCAGGAATACGGTTTTTCCCAATATCATTTCCTGCCCTGGTTTCCGGGTTGCACGGATCCGGACCCGGATATCCACTACGGCGTCACCCCCGGAGAACTCCACCTGGTCCCATCCACTCTTTCAACGGTGATCGATATGGGCAACCGGGTGGTGGACATTTCCACTATCAACGAGATCATTGCATGGTTCCACCTTCCCATCAGCCTGGCGGACGAGGTGACCAGGAATTACATAAGCCATATCGTACAGGTCCTTAAGCTGTCCAACCAGCAGCTGAGCCATGCACTGGACATGAAGCAGATCACACAGGTGGTTCTGGATAATGTATCCGAAGGCTTCTGCCTGCTGGATGAAAACGGTATGATCAAGATGGCCAACCATCCATTTCGCAAGCTCACAGGCTTTAAGGAAAAAAACCTGGTGGGAAGGGATTTCCATGCCCTTTTAGCTTCCTATGGCATTGAATACGATTTTCCCAAAACAAGGGAAACCATCATCGGGCAGCCGGGACACGGCCAGGTGCGCCTGTGGTTCCAGAGATTCAGCCTGAACCCCAAATCGGAGATCTACCTGCTCCATGCCACTGAGTGCGAAGACCAGGCAGCAGGTATCCGGCCTTCCGGGTCCACTTTTCCTTTCCGCACCAGGAACCTGTATGACTTTAACAATATGATCACAAGGAATCCCACCCAGACCCATCTGCTGGACACGGCCCGCAGGATATCCCTGAACGACTTTCCGGTGATCATCCAGGGGGAAAGCGGCACGGAAAAGGCAATGCTGGCCCAGGCCATCCACCGCAATTCCAGACGCCACGATGGCCCCTTTGTTTCCTTAAACTTTTCCTCCCTGAATCCATCCGGCATTGAGGCGGAGCTTTTGGGCACTGAGGAAAATGCCTCCCTGGGAACCCACCGCCGTCTGGGCGCATTCAGGGCCGCCTCAGGAGGCACCCTTTTAATAAACGGCATCCATCACACCGCGCCCCAGACACAGCAGCTCCTTCTTAACGTGCTTCAGAACGGATATTATATGCCCATAGGCAGTTCAGAACCCATGACCCTGGATGTGAGGATCATCGCGACCACCACCAAGGACCTGTACGGCCTGGTGCTGGAGGGCCGTTTTCTGGATGACCTGTTTTTCCTGCTGAACACATTTTCCCTGAACACAGTCCCCATCCGGCAGCGCAGGGATGATATTCCCCTGCTTTTAAACAGCCTGCTCAAAGACGCATTTAAGGACCCCACGATCTTTATGGAAGGGGTCCTCACAGAACATCTTATTACATTTTTAAAGCAATACGACTGGCCCGGCAATGCCCAGGAAATGAACAACCTGTGCAACTACTTTTCCTGCATATACCAGCGTGAACGGATTCCCCTAAGCGACCTGCCCGGCTACATCCTGAACCAGATCCTCAGCCGCCAGACCTCCCTGGATGTGACGGAAAAGCATATCCTTTCACTGATCATAATGAGTCCCCGCATCGGCCGCGCCTCCATCCAGGAACAGCTGCTTCAAATGGGCATCACTCTGTCGGAGGGAAAGATCCGCACCGTGCTCAAGCGCCTGGCTGAGGACGGATGCATCAAGGTACACCGTACCAGGGGCGGGTGCGAGGCTACGGAGCTGGGGATTTTGATGAGCCGCTAGAACCGGCTCTTAAAGTACCGTTCAAACTGCTCCTGGGCGTTTCTAAGCGATACCTCAGGGGAAGATATGCTGCTGTAGGCATTTTTCACAGCCATGCCCAGGATACTCAGGAATTTCCTTTCATCAAAGGCCATTCCCGACTGCTCGGGGATCCGGCCGCCTCTGGTAAGGGTGAAGCATTCCTTTGAAAGATTCATCCACGGGAAGTTGTGGAGCACCTCATAATTTTCATATGTCTTTTTGCAGGGGGATGTGCTGCCCAAAAGGGATGCGGCCGATGATATGGGCTCGCTGCACATCCACTTAATGAAGGATAGTGCGTCCTCGGGATGTTCCGAATATTTCGATACCCCCAGGCTGCCTCCGCCAATGACCGGATTCGCACCCGGAACCATGGTATAGCCGATCTTTCCAACAATATTGGACGCGTGTCCCAGCAGGTCGCTTGCATAATTGCTGTAGAGAATGGACATTGCATAGTTGCCCGTGGCAAAGCTCCGGGCCGTGTTGGTCCACCAGCTGCAGTAATCCCGGGCAGTGTAGGCTTTCACCTCGATCAGCTCCTTCAGGGCCCGGATGGACACATCCGAGTCCAGATGTATCTCACGGCTGCCGTCATACAGGTTCTCCTGGTGGCTGAACAGCCTTGCCAGATACTCCGACCCTGCCACTCCCGTGGACCCCATGGTGATGGTTGCGCCATAATCCACAGGGGATGCCTGGTTCACAGACCTGGTAAAAAAGGCCGCAATACGGTTAAATTCCTGAAATGTCCTGGGGGGCGCCAGCTCGGTCCGAAACTGCTCAAAGTACATCCGTTTATAGATGGGGCTCTCAAATAGATCTTTCCTGTAATACAGGATCTGTACACTGGGGGTGGAGGGCAGGGTGTAGATACGGCCGTGAACTCTGGCGTAATGCTTCAGGGTCCCGTCCAGGAATTCCCCAAAACTCCTGTCGATAGCAGGATCTATATCAGTCAGCGGCATCAGAAGTTTTTCCGCAAACCAGGAAAGCCAGGTCACATCCAGACGCAGCACATCGAAATTAGAAGACTGGTTCAGGGTGTTGAACGCCTCATAGATCTCATCGTAGGAATAGATACAGATATTCACACGGGTTCCGGTCTTCTTGGTATACAGTCTGGAAAAATTCCGCATGATATAGGCTTCCGGGCTGTCCAGGGTGATCACATTAAGGGGCTTTTTATCCCTTGGCACAATAATATTGGAATACCAGTCCCTGAAACCGCTGCTCTCCAAAATCACCCGGCTCCATTCTTCTCTTTTCCCGCCTGCTTCCTCCTCATCCGCCTGACGGATCAGGATCTCTGCCGCCACCTTCCCCAGCTGGCGGTAGTTCATCTCATATTTTGTAAAATCATTTTCCGGCATGGTGAACACCGGCGAAACCGTATATATCTCCAAGGGCTTGTCCGTGCCGTAAAACGTAAGGCAGATATCTTTCACACTCTCCGCAAATCCGTAGTTGGATATGAAAAAAGCCTGAGGCATGGGCCCGTTAAATATCTGCATGATGTTTTGATATCTCCGGAAACTGTCCGTCTGTATATGGGTCACCTGGCAGCTGCAGCCGTCCATGGTTTCCATGAACCCCCGGTAAAAATCAGCTTCATTGGAATAGCAGAGATTGCCGGTGAGAAGGCAGACATTGGTGTATCGGCGCCGGATCGCCTCCCGGGCCATCCCCGCCCCGGCTTCCTCATAATCAAATCCTATAAAATCCGACTGAAACCCCGGTCTTCGTTCCACGAACAGCATCCCGGGCAGATCTCCCTCTTCCTTATAAATACTTCCCTCTTTATAGATATTTTCCTCATAGGGTGTTCCGGCCACGGACGAGATACAGGCAATTCCCTTAACCAGAAGAGGCCGCACCTCTGACAGAGCCTCCTCCTCGCTGGCCGGCGTATTCTCATTGGCCATATGGCGGGTCACTGTGTATCCGCAGCTTTGGGCATAGCTTTTAAAGCTGAAATAAAAATCCTCATACTGCCTTGCCCTGGAATCCGGCATAATGACCGCCAGGGAATTACTAAGACCTTTGCGCAGCAGGGCTGCCCGCCCATTGGGAACATAGCCCAGCTCATGCGCTGTATCCATGACACGCTTGATTTTTTCGCTGCTTACATTTCCCTTGCCGTTGAGCACATTGGAAACTGTTCCCTGCGCCACTCCCGCTGCCCTGGCGATGTCCTTGATCGTTACCATAGTGACCTCCTATCTTGTAGAAATTATATCATATCTATTAGAAAACAACAATCTGAATTCCCCTCGCTCCACTGTATTTGAATTATATTCAATTTCATTTTTGAGCATTTTTTCCTATATATCGTAAATTATAAGAAAATTTTAGGTAAAATATTGTAATTTTTGTGTATAAGTTTGCATATCATAATTGACACGTTTCAATCCTTTTGCTATAATTAGCCTATCTGATAATCAGGCACTTAAAAGGAGGAAACAAATGAAAAAAAGAGTAGCACTTGCAGCAGCTGCAGGACTTATCGTATCAGCTATTTCCTTAAGCGGATGCCAAAACAACAAGACCGCACAGCAGACTCAGGCTGCCAGCCAGGAGGCCGCAGACTCAGGCAGCAGCGAAAGCACCACCCCAACCACAGCGTCCAAAGACGCCCTTCATCTGACATTTTATTATCCTGTCAATGTAGGCGGATCCGCAGCAAAGCTGATCGAACAGATCTGTACAGATTTTAACGCAGAAAATCCCGACATCGTAGTAGAACCGGTTTATACAGGAAATTATGACGACACCGTTACCAAGATCCAGACAGCCGTACAGGGAGGCACCCCTCCGGATGTATTTGTCAGTCTGGCAACCCAGCGTTTTACCATGGCTTCCACCGGGATGGCAATGCCTTTAGATGAGCTGATCGCAGCTGACGGGGATGAGGGAAAGGCATATATCGGTGATTTCCTGGATGGTTTTATGGAAGATTCCTATGTGGACGGTCAGATCTATTCCATCCCCTTCCAGAGAAGCACCATGGTACTTTTCTACAACAAGGATGCATTTAAGGAAGTGGGTCTTGATCCCGAGAAGGCACCTGCCACATGGGAGGAAGTTGTGGAATATGGCCAGAAACTAACGAATGACAACCGATTTGGCGTGGGGCTTGCCCTGAACTCCGGATCCGCCCAGTGGGCATTTACAGGATTTTGCCTTCAGAACAGTGCAAACGGCGAGAATCTGATGACAGAGGACGGCAAACAGGTTCTGTTCAATACCCCGGAGAATGTGGAAGCGCTTCAGTTCTGGCTGGATCTGCAGAACAAGTACAAGATCATGGCTCCCGGTATTGTACAGTGGACCGATCTTCCCACCCAGTTCCTTGCGGGTGAGGTTGCCATGATCTATCACACCACAGGCAACATGGCCAACATCAACGAAAATGCCAGCTTTGAGTTCGGCACCGCATTCCTGCCAGGGCATAAGAGGGTGGCCGCTCCTACGGGCGGCGGCAATTTCTATATCTCCAGCGGTATTTCCGAAGACAGGGTACAGGCCGCATGGAAATTTATCAAATTTGCAACCGAGCCGGAAAGGGCCGCACAATGGTCATTGGATACAGGATACGTAGCAACCAGGACATCCTGCTTTGACACAGACCTGATGAAGAATTATTATGAGGAAGTACCCCAGGCAAAGGTGGCATATGAGCAGATCCCTATGTCCAAGCCGGAGCTTACCACATACAATGCAGCTGAAATCTGGCGTATCTTAAACGACAACATACAGTCAGCCGTTGTTGGAGACGCCACACCTGAGGAAGCCCTGTCGGCAGCCCAGGATCAGGCCACTGAGGTCCTGTCAGAATACCAGTAAATCCACCATGAAGGAACCTTGATACAAGGTTCCTTCTAAGCTAACAGAGGGCAATGAATATGAAAACATATACAAAAAAACAACGTGACCTTAAAAAGAACCTGATCGCATGGCTTTTGGTCACACCGTCATTGATCTTTATGCTTATTTTTACTGTGTGGCCTGTTTTCCGCAGTATCTATCTAAGCATGACAAAATATAAGCTGGGCATGAAGGCCCCGGATTTTATCGGCCTGGAGAATTACATCAGCCTGGCAGGCTCCTCCCTTTTTTGGAAGGTAATGGGCAATACCCTTTACTTTGCCCTGATCACCATCATACCCAGTATGGTAGTCGGCCTTTTCCTGGCTGCCATTGTCAACCGCAAGAGCAGAGCCACCGGGTTTGTGCGCACAGCCTACTTTTATCCGGTCATCATGCCCATGATCGCCATTGCCAGCATCTGGATGTTTATCTACATGGCAAAGAACGGCCTGTTTGACCAGATGCTTTCATCCCTTGGCATCAAGCCCATGAACGTGCTCTCCAGCAAAAAAACGGTTTTGCCCGCCATGGCTTTTATGTATGTGTGGAAGGAAGCCGGATACCTGATGGTCTTCTTCCTCTCCGGCATCCAGAGCATTTCCGAGGAAGTCAATGAAGCCGCCAGAATTGACGGCGCAGGTACCTGGACCATTTTCAGGAAGATCACACTGCCGCTCCTGGCACCCACCTTTTTATTTGTTTCCACCATTGCCCTGACCAACAGCTTTAAGCTGGTGGACCATGTGGTCATCATGACCGAAGGGGCGCCCAACAACGCCTCCACCCTGCTTCTCTACTACATATACCAGCAGGGCTTTACCAACTTTAACTACGGGGTATCATCTGCCCTGACAACCGTTATGCTTGTCCTGCTTATGATCGTTGCACTGCCGCGCTTCCTGAGCCAGGATAAGAAGATTCACTATAATTAAAGGAGGATCAACCATGCAGAAGAAAAAACGAACCGGTTTCGCAGTCACCGCATTTGCAGTTATCCTTGGGGTGTTATGGCTGATTCCGTTGATCTGGATGGTTGGGACTGCATTTTCCGTTCCCTCCTTCCACATGTCACTGTTTCCCACCACTCCTTTTACCCTTGATAACCTTTATTATGTGTGGAATGCCATTCCTTTTGCCACCTACTATATCAACACCCTGGCCCTGGTCATATGTACCTTTGCCGTCCAGTTTGTCACCTCCACCCTGGCAGCCTATGCCCTTGGTGTTATGGATTTTAAGGGTTCCTCCCTTCTATTTGCAGTGATCTTCATGCAGATCATCATCCCTAATGATGTACTGATCACCCCCAACTTCATGACACTTTCTGAGATGCGGCTGGTGGACACAAAGATCGGTATGATGCTTCCTTTCTACGGAAGCGCACTGGCGATCTTCCTCCTGAGGCAGCATTTTAAATCCATCCCCAAGGCCCTGGCCGAGGCGGCTAAGATTGACGGCGCCAATACCTGGCAGACCATATGGAGGGTATACATGCCCTGTGCAAAGCCGGCTTACCTTTCCTTTGCGGTCATCTCTGTCAGCTATCATTGGAACAACTATCTGTGGCCCTTGATCGTTACCAATTCACCGGAGAACCGGACCCTGACCGTGGGTCTTGCCATTTTCGCCAAGTCAAAGGAAGCAAACATGCAATGGGCTAATGTCTGTGCCGCTGCATTTATCATCATCATCCCATTGCTTTTGGCATTCTTTTTTGCTCAGAAACAGTTCATGAGCAGCTTTGTAAGCGCAGGCATTAAAGAATAGGAGGCGTTTTCATGAAACTTAATTTTCTGGGAAAGGGCTCTGCCTTTTATCCCGTTTTCGGCAATACAGGGGCTTATCTGCGAAGCGGCAGCGAACTGTACCTGTTAGACTGCGGGGAGACCATCTTTGATACGCTCTACCGAAAGGAAGACTTGAACAGCATAACCGCAGTTTACGTGATCCTCACCCATCTTCACGCAGACCATGTGGGCAGTCTGGGAACGCTGATATCCTATTATCACTGCCTCCACGGCATCAAGGTCCATGTCATCCACCCCGAGTCCACCATAACCCAGCTTCTGACCCTGGTGGGAATTGACCCGGAGGCATACATTTACCTGGAACACCTCCCGGAAAACAGAGCGGGCCTGAAGGCAGAGCCCGTACCGGTCAAACATGCAGCCGATATGAAATGTTACGGTTATCTCCTCTTCGATGACCGGGAGTGTGTCTACTACAGCGGAGATGCCTCCGATGTGCCGGATGAGATCCGCACCCGGTTCCTCACCGGTTCTGTACAGAGAATTTACCAGGATACATCCACCCATGACTCCCCTGACCCTTCCCATTGCTTTTATGGAAAGCTGGAACAGTGGGTACCCATGGAAAAGCGCATGTCGGTGTACTGTATGCACCTGGACAGCGCATGTGAAGAACTTTTGACAGAAAAGGGCTTTAATATCGTACAAATATGAGAAAGGAAGGAATCTGCCCGGTGATGCGAATGGAACTATTGAACCGTCTGTCCCCTGAAATGCAATTTCAAAGCGAGCTTCTGATGAGAATTATCCTGGCATGCTTTGTAGGTTATATCATAGGATACGAGCGCAAAAGCAGGGACAAAAGCGCAGGCATGCGCACTCACGCCATCGTAGGCCTGGGGGCCGCCCTGATCATGATCGTATCCAAATACGGGTTTCACGATATCCCTGACTATGACGCTTCCCGTGTGGCTGCCCAGATCGTATCCGGCGTGGGTTTCCTGGGTGCGGGTATCATATTTGTGAGAAATAATATAGTAAGCGGCCTGACCACGGCAGCGGGGATCTGGACAACCGCAGGTGTGGGAATGGCCATTGGGGCCGGATCTTATTTTATCGGAATCTGTGCAGGCTTTCTGGTCGTCTTTATCCAGATCCTGCTTCACAACATACCCTTCCTGTCCTCTGAGCCAACCAGAGGCTATGTAAAAGTGACCACGGATCATTTTGACGAAGTGATGTCAGAGATGCAGGAAAAATTCCGCAGGGAAAAGATAAAAATCATAGGATTGAAAATCAATAAATCCAAATCCGAGACCAAGATTGAGTTTGATCTGCTTTACCCGGCAAGATATGAGAAAAACAAACTGCTCCTTGCGCTTTCAAAGGACGAAAGGATTCATGGGATTTCAGGATGAGGATGGGACTTTAAATTGGGACATTTCCAAACAATCTTTGCTCAAACAATACTCACGCAAACAATCCTCCAGCAGTGAATGCCGGAGCATTCTTATGCTTCCGGCATTCATCTGTTGGATCCTCTCTTTATATGCATTCTTTACCGGCTCTTTGCCAATATAAAATAATGTTTGCTATTATGCTTTTCACCTGCATAGTAGCAGTCATCCACATGCCGGATATGCCGGATCTCAAACTCTCCAAACAACTGGATGATATCATCAAAGGTGACATAAAAATGGGGGACACCCTGTTCCGGCCCTTCCTCTGTTTTTACAATTGTATTATCATCGATTTTAGGATACCCGGCTTCTTTATAGCTCCAAGTTTCTTTTGAACAAAGTGATAAAAATATCTCCCCATTGGGTTTCAGCACCCTGTGGATTTCAGAAAGGATGGCCTCCATTCCTTTTGTGTCCGTATGGGAGATCACATGATACGCAAATATACCGTCAAAGTACTGGTCGGGATAAGGGAGTTTTAACATATCGCAGATATGGGTATTTATGCTCAGATTCTCTTTCTTAGCCCAGCCGGTCAGCGTGTTTACCCCGTCTTCCGACAGATCAAATGCCCATACATGAAAGCCCTGCTTTGCAAAAAAAATGGAATGACGCCCCAGACCACAGCCAAAATCCAGTAAATTTTTAAAGTTCATCTCCTTCCATCGGTTTGCAAAATAATAACTCTCCTCACTTGGCTTGAGCCAAAAGGGATCCGTTTCCTGTTTCCAATCCCATGCTCTTGAAATATTCATCTTTGCCTCCGTAAATTACCTCATTATATTTTCTAGTTTATCTATTAATCCTGTTTCATGTATAAAAGCGGATACGGATTTCCCTGTTTGTCATGACCCGTTCTTTGATAGACCTGAAAACCCACATGTTCGTAAAACCCCTTTGCAAGTGGGTTCTGCTCATCCACAACCAGTTCCTTGACTAAATAAATGTATTGATCCTACAGATTTTTCCATATTTCTACCAGCTGTTGTATCAGCTGAGGGGGACCGTTCCCCGACCTCTATCATTCCCATATATCCCTCCGTCAACGCGGGTCAGCCGCAATTCCTGTTGGCGGAATCCAGCGTATTCCTCTGCCAGATTGCGAAGTTTCTGCATCTCATGACAATCTTCCCAAAGGGATAGTTTTATCTCCATCCCCTTACCTTTCTTTTTAGATGTCCAAACGCCGATGATCTCTCCGCGGAATATGACAGCACCCGGATTGGTGACAAGTTTCCATATCTGTCTGTGCAGGGACTGGTCGGGCTGCAGGATCATTCGGTCGCGCTGGTCCAGGAAGGGGTCATGGGCGCCAAGAAATAAAAGTTCCCTTGAAAAGACCGCATCGGCAAAAAGCTGCTCTTTGTCCTCAGATAAAATAAATGCCTCTTTCCCCAACACCCCGACCGGCTCCATTTCCCCTGAAACAGATTCCCACATACGCCGCCCCTGGGAACGGGAACACCCCAGCCAGGTTACGAACATATCAATTGTTGCAGGTCCATAGCAGTGCAGGTATTTCCTCACCAGCTTTTTTTCAGATTCCTCATCCGCCTTTAAGGTATGCCCTGTCCAGTTTTTATAGGAGGTAAATGCAGGGCTGATGCCGCTCCGTTCCCCAAACACCACCAACCCCCTGAAGGCACAGGGGCGAAGCAGAAAGGATACCACAGCGCCGCCCACAGTCTGCTTATCCGGGCTGCCGTACATGGATGGCCGATTCCACAGACCGCGCTTTGAGGAAGGCAGCAGCGGCGCCATCCACTGGGCAATGGTCTCATCCAGCGCATTTTTGCTGACAATAACCTGGTCATCCAGCTGCGGCATGACCTGCAATAACATATCTGACAGATCACCCATCTCCATCTCCAAAAAATCAAGGGCCAATGTGATCCCCTGTGTATAGATCCACGGCTCTTCTCCTCTGGGAATAAGAGCAGACAAAAACACATCACTTTCCGCGGTCGGAAATACAACAGGCGCTCCCCTTAAGCTCCATGCCTGCAAGAGCGTCTTATCCCCATACAGCAATTGCTCCATCTCCCCCAAAGTGCAATCGGGAACACGGTTGTACAGGGCTGCCTCCCATGCGCCGGGCGGGGTGTTCTGCATCCCACATGCGCCTATGGCCTCCCCTATATCAGACTTCCGGTATACTGCATCCAGATGGTGGGAGCGGAGCCTGAAGCTCCTTATCCGTTCAATGCCTGGCTCTTCCATGTAATATGTCCTTTCTGTAATATGCCTGTTCCGGATCATATCCTCACCGGATCATGTGTTATTTGTACAATGTCTTCCTTGTACCATATTCTCTCCGCACCATGTTACTCTACCGATTATCATGGGCTGCATATTTTTCATAGTAGGCAATGGCCACATCTTCGCTCAGCGAAAATCTACGGCACAGTTTTTCTATAATCCGTCCTCTTGGAATACCTTCCTCCATGTTGTCCAGGATCAGTGCCTGAATGCCTTTTGCCATTCCTTTTGCCATTCCCTTTTCCAGCCCGGTTTCCATGCCTTCTTCCCAAAGCATCTGTCCCAATATCGTCATTCCGATCCTCTCCTTTACTTTTTCTAGTTCTTCCCTTTTTAAGAACTTGACCGCCAACGCATACAAAACAGACTGCATCCGTTTGATCTCGCCTTTCCTAATATCCAATTCCCCGCGCTGGAGTATGTCCATGCCCTGGCAGATGCGCTCGCTCATCGCCATCTCCCCTGACATCAAAGGTGACAGGAGAACTGGAAATACATCATAACGCTTCAATTGTTTTCCCTTTTTCATCTTGCGCTCCAGCTTCTCAAAAACGTTTTCCGCATTACGGTCCTTCAAACGCACCAGCTCAACCCGGTATATACTGTTCCCGTTAACCAGTTCCCCCTTGAGTATCTTTACATTGGAGGTACACAGCACGGTAGTTACCACCGGAACATTGTAAACCATACCGATAAATGCCTCGTATTCCCGAAACCGTCTTAAATCCCGCTGGGTGATGCTGTCGCTCTCAAATTCCAGGTGTCTCCATGAGCCGTCTTTCATGATAAAGTTAAAGTCTTCCTCCAGCCTGCGCATCTCCAGATGGATATGTTCTGTGGGCGCCACCCGGTCAATCATGCCCTTTACACCCACATAGGGCAGCAGATCCTCCCCGAAAAACTGGGCGGCGGTTTTCAGTACCCGGTCCTCCAGCTGGCTGACCCTTTTGTCCTCCCCCTGCCTTGGCAGGCCTTCTTTTCCCATACAGTCTCCTGTTCCGGCAAGCCATATAAGAACCTATCCCCATTATATCGTTTTTAAGTAAACCAGACAATAGCGCCTTTGCCTTTTCCTTTGTTCCTACCCAAGCGGGTAAGAGTATGATATGTTCATAGTAAATGGATCCTTCGCCCGATTCAATGGGCAGAATATGCGCACTGCGCACCTTAGATTAGAATGATCAAATGATTTGCAGCAATGAGAGATAAGCTCTTACGGCACGCCACAGACTGGTCTACTTAATATAACATGGTTCCCCGGGTTGGGCAAGACTAAAATGAGAGCGGATAACCATCCGCTCCCATTTTCTTTTTTATGATTCAACTACTGCTTCCTCTGCCGCAATCTCGATTCCCAACTCTTCCAGCTGCTTTCCATCCACAGGAGCAGGAGCTTCCGTCATCAGGCAGGAGGCATCCTTTACCTTCGGGAAAGCAATTACGTCACGGATGCTGTCCGAGCCAACCATCAGCATGACCACCCGGTCCAGTCCGTATGCCAGACCTGCGTGGGGCGGTACGCCGTACTTAAATGCGCTTAACAGGAAGCCGAACTGCTCCTGTGCGCGTTCCGGTGAAAATCCCAGTACTTCAAACATCTTGGACTGGATATCCGCCTGGTGGATACGTACGGAACCTCCGCCCAACTCAACGCCGTTAAGCACAATATCATACGCTTTTGCCCGCACACGGCCCGGATCTGTATCAATATACTGCAGGTCCTCATCCATGGGCATGGTAAATGGATGATGCATGGCTACATAGCGGTCTTCCTCTTCCGAGTATTCAAGCAGCGGAAACTCCGTTACCCAAAGGAATTTGAAATCATTCTTCTTAAGAAGATCCAGCTGCCTGGCCAATTCCAGACGCAGGTTACCGAGTACGTCATATACCACCTTATTCCTGTCAGCAGCAAACAGTAACAGATCTCCCGGCTGTCCGCCCATGGCAGCGATCAGGGCATTCATCTCGTCTTCCTTCATGAACTTTGCAAAGGATGACTTAAAGGTACCGTCCTCTGCGATCGCCACATAGGCAAGGCCCTTGGCTCCAAAGCCCTTGGCGTATTCAACCAGGGCATCGATCTTTTTCCTGGGCATATGTCCCTGTCCCTGTGCATTGATGCCGCGCACAGTACCGCCGTTCTCCAGGGCGCCCTTAAACACAACAAACTCGCAGTCCTTTACCACATCAGATACATTCTTAAGCTCCATTCCAAAACGCAGGTCAGGCTTATCAGAGCCAAAACGGTCCATGGCTTCCTGCCATGTCATACGCTGGATGGGAAGCTGTACATCAAAATCACAGATTTCCTTAAACAGCTTTTTAAGAAGACGCTCATTCACCTCCAGAACATCATCCACATCCACAAAGGACAGCTCCATATCGATCTGTGTAAACTCGGGCTGACGGTCAGCCCTTAGATCCTCGTCCCTGTAGCAGCGAGCCAGCTGGAAATACCGGTCATAGCCGGAGCACATAAGGAGCTGCTTAAAGAGCTGGGGTGACTGGGGAAGCGCATAAAAGGAACCGGGATGTACACGGCTTGGCACCAGATAGTCACGTGCGCCTTCAGGTGTGCTCTTGATCAGGGTGGGAGTCTCTATCTCAAGGAATCCTTCCTCTGCAAGGAATGCCCTTGTAAGGGTGGCAACCCTGCTTCGTGTAATCAGGTTTCTCTGGATATCAGGCCTTCTCAGATCAAGGAAACGGTACTTAAGGCGAAGTTCTTCCTTGGTCTTGGAATTCTCCTCAATGGGAAACGGCGGTGTCTCAGACTCCGCCAGCACCCTCATGGACTGTGCCCTGACTTCAATGGCGCCTGTGGCCAGGTTCTCATTCACAGCACCGGAACGCGCTTCCACACGGCCTGTCACTGCAATGACAAACTCACTTCTCAGCTTCTCAGCCTTTGCAAAGTTCTCAGGACCGCAATCGCTCTCTTCAAATATGATCTGCAGGATGCCGGAGCGGTCCCGTAAGTCCACGAAAATGATTCCGCCCTTGTTCCTGCTTTTCTGTACCCATCCCATTACGGTCACTTCCCGACCGATATTAGCGGTTGTTACTTCTGTACATCTGTGGGACCGCTTAAGCCCAATCATTGATTCTGCCATAATTATCTCCTTTATTTCTTCAAGCTTTCCTTGTAGAATTCCTTAAACTCCGTATAACCTTCATTTCCAAGCTGCTCCTTCTGGAACTTCTTGTTCTTGTTCATCTGGGCAACCAGCACATGAGCGCCCTTTTTGCGCTCCTCCATGGCCTCTTTGATCACGCCGGCCAGGGTGATACTGTCCACTCCCTTTTCAAACAGATACGCTTTCTTTTCTCCTGCTCCGGGCACCTTGAAACCATTGTCCATAAGAATGGTTACGATCCGCTCAAATCCAATGGAAAAACCACAGGCCGGTGTCTCCATGCCTGTAAACTTTCCGATCATCTTATCATAGCGTCCTCCGCCTGCAACGGAACCTCCGAATCCTTCCATGGAAACCTCGAAGATCGTTCCCGTGTAATAGGACATGCCGCGCACCAGGGTCGGATCAAACTCCAGGCCGAAATCAGCCTCAGACACCTCAGTCACCGTGTCCATAATGTGTGCCAGATTACGGCTCACCTCAAGGGGCATTACATCTGCCAGCTTCTGGCCAAGGGCCCGCACACCATCCGCATTCCTGGTCACATTCTTGAGCATGTCCAGATATTTGTCAACACATTCCTTCTGGTATCCGGACTCTAAAAGTTCCTTCTCCACTCCCTCCAGGCCGATCTTGTCCATCTTGTCCAGTGTGATGAATACCTGGTCCATGGAATCCTCCGGGAATCCGCAGTACAGAGCCATTCCCTTTAAGATCTCCCTGTCATTGATCCTGACTGTAAATGCATTGTCCGGGCAGATCTTACTCAGAGCCGCAGTGGTAGCCAGGATCAGTTCAATCTCAGCCAGGCTGGTTGGATCGCCCAGGATATCAATGTCGCACTGTACAAACTGACGGAAACGTCCCTTCTGTGGTCTGTCGGCACGCCACACGCTGCCCATCTGCAGGGCCTTAAAAGGGCTTGGCAGGTTTGCCGCATTATTGGCATAATAGCGTGACAGAGGAAGGGTAAGGTCATAGCGCAGCCCGCTGTCCACCAGATCGTTCTCCCCAGAAGCAGTCTCCAGGTTCAGCTTGTCTCCCCTTTTCAGGATCTTAAAAATAAGCTTTTCATTATCCCCTCCCTGTTTGCTGGTCAGGTTTTCTATATGCTCCACGCAGGGGGTCTCTATCTGTGAAAATCCAAAACCCCTGTAAGTCTCTTTGATCTGATCCATCACATATTCGCGGATCTGCATTTCCGCAGGAGTGATATCCTTCATACCGGTAACCGGTTTCTTCGCCAATGCCATATGCATTCTCCCATTCTTTCATTCTGATTTTAGTCAATACCTATATTTTAAATAACTTTTACGATTTTGCAAGTGTTTTAAGGAATTTTCCCCATATAAAGCAGCAATACAGCAGGACGGCCCTGTATTTTGGCTGTCCTGCTGTATATTGGTGCTGTATGATTATGATTTTGGCGCAAACATAAACGTTTTGCAGACTGCCCCGTCAGTAAGCTCCCGCGCCATATGGACCTACCTCATTCTCTCATACTCATACGCCTCCAGGATCAGGTCCGTCAGTTTCAGCTTAACCGGCCCGCTGATCACAACAGCGGGCATTTGTTTTTTCCCTTCTCTCAGATACGGGTAGACAACACTCAGCCTACCTCTGCTGCTGTAAATACGGATGCCGCATATGGTAACCCCTTCACTGACCCTGACCGAAGCCATGGCGCAGGGGCGGCCTGGGGCTTCCCCCATGACGCGGACGCATACTTTCAGATTACTTGTGTCTGCCGCCACGTACATCCTCCCTCCAATCCATCCGGTCCTCCAGCCGCTGTAAGGAATACTCGGTCAGGGCCTCCCTTGCCTCCTGGCAGCTGGTACAGGATATGCCTTTTCCCATAATATAGCCCGCGGCCTGATTCCATGACTTCAGGCCGTATTTTTCCCGGGGTATCCGGTCCAGTACCAGGCGAAGGACCGACTGCCAGTACCAGGTTCTCAGATCCGATAAATATGTGCAGCCTAAAAGCTCCCTGAGTTCTTCCAGCAATGCGGAACCTGTATCTTCCCTGCTGCACACTTCCCTACTGTAACCATCTTCCACCTTGTTTGCTTTAATCATACGTGACTCCTTACCTGCTTTTACAAACCGCAAAACAAAAATTAAATTCCAGGCAGATTGTAACTACATAATACATATTATGT